>Ga0302278_10002176_pt1 | contig 22914 bp, 27 predicted proteins | sample III_Bog_N3_2_FD_194543 | JGI IMG/M metagenome (GOLD analysis project Ga0302278, IMG submission 194543) | Peat permafrost microbial communities from Stordalen Mire near Abisko, Sweden - III_Bog_N3_2 | ecosystem: Environmental > Terrestrial > Soil > Wetlands > Peat | place: Sweden: Abisko...
CTGATCTGTCAGAAGTATACATCAACTTCTGACACTTTTGTTAAGCCTGAAATCCTAAAATTTGATGGCTATGCCCTGCATGAGACGCTCGTAAGCTATGAACGGTAAATCCGTAAAGCAAAGAATAATAATGGCTTATAGGGAGATAGAGTCAAGATAGAATCAATGCGTCCGTCCTCTCCCAATGGTTAAAACTGACTCCCGATAGACTCCCAACAGACTCCCAACAAGCTGTCCAGTCCGTACTTTTGCTTGCTTTTTAGTAGCCATTAGTTCCTTAAAGTCAATAACTTACGCGATTGCGCAGTCACCAATACGCGCCCACCTTCTGCTCAAAAGAAGAGCCTGCACCGCATCGTCGCTTCAGGACTCGATAGCCGCTGGCGCGGAGTGCAATATTGGCGAGAGCCAATACCGCATTGAAGGTTGTATAGAAGCGAAGGTCATCGGATATGCCTTCAACGCTCGCATCCTTCATACAGCGGGAGACGAGGCCCAGTTGATCCGCGATCTCCTGCGGACTCGTCGCCTCCTTCTTGAGCCAGCCGTTCTTAAAGTAGTTTTCTAAACTCATGCTCGTCTCCGATCAAGAAGGTGTTCTTGCCCTTCTGAATGGCTTTCAGAAAGTGATTGCCCGCCTTCAGCTTCGCTCGCATCTCTTCACTAGAGTAGACCGTAGGATTCACGGGACGTCCTAAGGTGCGCTCCAACGGTGTGAGTCGCTCCATGAGTTGGTCGAGCGTGACCTGGCCGACGACCATCAGATCGATATCGCTCTCCGATCTCTCCTCCCCACGCGCAAACGAACCGTAGACGAAAGCGAATTCAATTGCTTTCGACAAGGGAGCAAGTGCCTCCGCAAGCTGGTGGAAGATACCAGCGGTCTTGGCAAGAAGCGCATGTAATTCGGCGAACGCCGGTTGGTCACGGTTCGCACGATAAAAGACCTGGTTGCCAGTTTGCGACCGAGAGATGAGACCCGCATCTGCAAGCGTAATCAGTTCGCGTTGAACGGTCCCCACGCTGACCTCGACACTGCGGGCGATCTGACGAACAAAGAAAGCCTCGTCGGGATTGCCGTACAAGGTCGCAAGGATGCGACCTCGGGTCTGGCCGAAGAGCAGGTTCGCAAGTGGTGCATCAGATGTTCTAATTTCTGTTCTCATTACGAGAACGATTGTACTCAAAATAAGAACGTCTTGCTAGCCTCGAAGATCCTGATTAAGAGAATTTGGGAGTGAAGCGATTCTTACCCTGGTGGCTGTTGCGCTGAAGCTGGTGATGTAGGCACGGTTACCGTTACCGAGTTGTTTCCCTCGATCATGGATACGTCGCTGGGGGAGGGGCCGCTGCCGAGTTGCTCTGCTGCGGAGGCTTTGGAGCGTCAGGAACCGTTCGTCAACAACGTGCTCGCCACGAGTGCACTGTCGATGATTACGCTCCTCATGCGGTACGGCCAGATCGATCACCAAGGCGCGTTCTATAATGCCGAGTCGGGCCGCTCTGCGCCAATCTCAATCGATCCCGAACTGTTGGAAAAGCAGGCGCGCCGCCGACGCACTTTAGCGAAGGCGGCGTAATACCCATCAGCGGGTGGTACGATATTACCCATTACAGGGGTTATTTACTCTATAAAACTCCTATATAGAGGTATAATGTCTTATGAGCAAAGCATCTCGCGCATATCTAGCGTTATCCGAAAACGCAATCGACCAGATTCAGAAGCTGGGTCGGGATATTGCTGTAGCCCGTAAGCGGCGCTACATTTCGATGAGCGAAATGGCGGAGCGCATGATGGTCAACCCGAAAACGGTGCAGCGACTGGAGGAGGGAGACCCCGCAGTAGGCCTCGGAATTGTTGCCACGGCCCTCTGGGTTCTTGGCCTTCACCGGCGTCTCGGTGACCTGGTCGCTCCCGAAAGCGATAGCGTGGCCCTTCAGCAAGACATCAGTAATCTACCGCGTGATTTCAGAAAATCTAAGAACCCATCAGACAAATTCGATTTTTGAGTGAGCTATGCCAACAGCCTACGTTTACGTCTATCTGGAAGAGGGCCCGGTGCCTGCCGGGATATTGGAGACCACGGGTACTGGCCGCGAGGCAGGAGCTCGTTTTCGATATGGACGGCGCTATCTCCAGCGCAAGGATAGGGTGGCGATCGATCCGATTCAGTTGCCTCTGACGTCCCCTGATGCCGACCGAGAGTACATCACCGAAGAAGGCTTCGTTCTCTTTAACGGCATCCGAGATGCCGCTCCTGACGGTTGGGGGCGTCATCTCATGGAGCGCGCAGCCGGTGCGCAGCCCCTCTCAGAATTCGACTATCTGGTCGCAACAGGAGAATCTCGCGTTGGTGCGCTCGCATTTGGTGCAGACCTGTCCGGCCCACGCCGCATGGTGCCTTGGATCGAGAATGAAGGGGCCGAGGATGACATCGTTGGTGAAGACCTCGATTTGACGGGAATGCTCGAAGCAGTCCGAGAGCTAGATACAGCGGAGAATCTGCCGCGAAAGCATCGGCGCTTTTTCTTGCGCGGCTCCTCTCTCGGCGGCGCGCGCCCGAAGGCAACCACGGAATATGACGGCCGCCAATGGATTGCGAAGTTCGGTCGCGCCGATGATCGCAGCCCGATGTGCCGTGTTGAATACGTCACGATGAGGCTCGCCGAACAAGCTGGGATCACGGTGCCACCTGTGAGGATTGAGAAAGTGCTCGACCAAGACATTTATCTCATCGAGCGTTTCGACCGGGTGCCAAATGATCGGGGATACCGGCGCGTCCCGTTTATCTCTGGGCTGACAATCCTCGGTGCGCATGAGAGTGAGTCCTCGCAACAAAGCTACCGTAAGTTGGCAGATCAGTTGCGGCGTCTTGGATCGGAGCCAACAGAGGACACCAGACAATTGTGGCGCAGAATGGTGTTCAACATCCTCTGCAGCAACAATGACGACCACCTGCGCAACCACGGCTTTTTGTGGGATGGCCGCGGCTGGCGATTGTCTCCGGCCTACGACGTAGTTTCATTTCCCCAGGTTGGAACCGAACGAGATCTGGCTATCGGAGTGGGGCGCAGTGGGCGACGCGCGACGATTGAAAACGCATTGACCGATATTGCAAGTTTCGGACTATCGCGTTCTGAGGGTATTTCGATCGCAGAAGCGATGCAACAGACCGTCAAGGCAAACTGGGAACAACTCTGCGGACAGAAAGGGTTCACAAAACTCGAAATCGACCGGTTGCGAACCTGTTTCATCGCCTGCGATGAGAAAATCCATGACGTAAATCTGACGGTGTGACGGCTCCGTCGTTCGCAGATAATGTGCGCCGTTGACAACATTGAGCGGCGTAAGCTGCTTGAACCTCTGGAGGCATCATGAGCCAAGAAGCTGAAACTATCGTCACAGAAGAAGCGGAGAGCAGTCCGAACGATGTAGCTCAAACCATTCTCCAGCAGCTCGGCGGGAGAATGTTCATCGCCATGACCGGAGCGCGCCATCTGACAAGTTCAGAGGGTGGCCTGGCTTTCAAGCTGCCCTCCAATTTCGCCACGGATGGCATCAACCACTTCATCATCCGCCTCAACTGGCGAGACACCTACGACGTGACCTTCGGGAAGACCCGTGGACTGAAGTACACCGTCGCGTGTGAGCACAAAGACATCTATGCGGACGGTCTGGCTGAGATGTTCACCGGAATCACCCAGCGACGTATCCGTAGCCGAGCCTGTCGAAGCTGGGTCACAGGAACGGAGGCGAACTATAATGCTACGCTGGAGTGTCGAGCGCCATCCCGGTATTCATGGTTCAAGACATCGAGGATAACCAAATGCGACTTGTGGTGATTTCCGACACCCACGGGCTCCACAACAGGATAGAAGGTCTTCCCGACGGAGATGTTCTGGTGCATGCCGGCGATTTTATGAACTCTGGGTATGATCCGGAGGATGTTTGGTCCTTCAATCGCTGGCTTGGAAAACAGTCGTTCAAGCACATCGTTGTGTGCGCTGGCAATCACGACCGATATTTCGAGAATTCCCCGCAAGAAGCCCGCACTCTTCTCCCCAATGCGGTCTATCTTGAGAACACAGGCGTCACGATCGACAACGTCACTTTCTGGGGGTCACCGTATACTCCTGAGTTCCTGAATTGGGCCTTCATGTACCCTCGTGGCCTGGGGGCGAAGCGGTACTGGGACCAAATCCCTTACGGCCTGGACGTCCTAATTACTCACGGGCCACCATTTGGGATTCTCGATCAGGTCGCACCAGGCGGAGAGCATCTCGGATGCGCGGAACTCCTTGAGTCCGTAGAACAGAAGAAGCCCAAGGTGCATCTATTCGGCCATATTCACGGAGGCGCAGGAACCTTCGAACGCGGAGCCACTCGCTTCGTAAATGCGGCATACCTCAACGAGCAGTACAAGCCATTGAAGCCCGCAGGCAAGATACGCATCATTGATGTTTAATGTCTTGAGGCTCGCCCGTGCCGCCGCTTCGCTCTATCGAGGAGTGCATCGCTCTGTTGCCCGCCGACTCACCGGCAACCATCGACGAGGACTTCGCCGATGATATTGCTGCTGCGGCCAAAGAGTAGAGTTACATGAATAGAATGGGAGGATTTATGAGACCGTCGGAGGCCCTACGACTGCATCGGAAGGAGATTCGCCGCATCGTGGAATCAAGATGCGCCAGGAATCCTCGGATATTTGGGGCGGTTGTCTATGGGGAGGATACCGAGGAGAGCTACCTCGATATTCTGGTCGATCCCACGCCAGAGACGTCCATCTTTGACATTGGGGAGATTCGATACCAGTTGCGCACGCTGCTCGGCGTGTCGGTAGATGTTTTAACACCGCAGGCGCTGCATATTCGTTTGCGGGACCAGATTCTTTCTGAGGCTCTGCCTGTATGAGCGTACGAAAGCATTCTGCTGGGTGCAACGGTATTCCAGTCGCCATGCCGACGTTTTCGTGCACATCAGTAGAAGAGCAAGGCGCGTCGTAGAAATAGACAAGGAAGGCTCCCGATTACGCGGTCGAGTCAGGGCGGCACGGAATCGCTCTGTTTTTTGACCGGACTTGCGGCGTTGGTCTTCCCATACCGCTGAAGAGCGGTACAATCCAAGCGAATCAGGGCTGAAAAAGGAGATTCCAAGTATCATCATTCCATGCCCCCAAGCCCACTGTCCCCGCGCCCCCTCAGCCACGTCCTGCGCGCGTTGATCGAGGTCGCTTTCATCATCTTCCTCTTCTACTCCAACCTCCTGATGGGCGAGTTCAACCGCACCAATGGCCCAGGTAAGAGGTTCTCCGTCGCCCTGGTTGACATCTTCACGATCAAGAACTTTGCCATCGCCATCATTGCGGCCTCCATCGGCTACGTCTTCTTCGAGCGCCTGCGCAAACAATTCTAGGCACGCAACCACGCCGCCAGGGCCACCGGAAAGATCTGCTATGCGAGGATTCTGGCTGTTAAGAACCACGCGGGCGCGGGTCGTGCGAGTTCCAGATTTAGGGAATCCCATCGTCGTGAGCAATCGAGGACTTGAACTTGCCGAAATCCAGTATCAGTTGAGGAGCAAGGAGTGTCCGAGAAATCGACAAGAAAGGCTCACGATTACGCGGTTGGACCCAGCACGGCACGGAATTGCTCCGTTTTTCGAACTCGAATGCTGCGTGGCTCTTGCAAAACCTTCAGGAGCGGTGCAATTTCAACGTATCGGCGCAGAAAAAGGAGATTCCGGTTTAGGGCAATTCCCGTGGGATATTCTGGATACGAGGGACTTCCCACACGATGACGGAACCCATGCAGACGGCGAGCCGGAGCTGGTGGCAGGTTCCGCTCGCGGAGCGCATGGCCCCGCTGCGGCATAGCGAGAGCCAGGTTTTTATGGCTTTGTCGCTGGTCATCGGCGCACTGACCGGCCTCGCCGTCGTTGCCTTCATTGTGCTGACGGAACGCATGGGGATGCGGCTTTATCCGGTGGTGGGCGCGCCCTGGCGGCGTCTCATGTTCCCTGTCGTTGGTTCGCTCGGCATCGGTTATCTGCTCTATCGTTTCTTCCCCAATGCGCGCGGCAGCGGCGTGCCCCAGACCAAGGCCGCGCTCTTTGCCCGCGATGGTCGCATCACGCTGCGCACCGTGCTGGGCAAGTTCTTCTGCACCTCGGCGACGCTGGCCAGCGGGATTCCCCTGGGACGCGAGGGCCCCTCGGTGCAGGTGGGCGCGGGCATCGGTTCCGTGCTCGGTCGCGCGCTGGGCCTCAGCACCGAGCAGGTGAAGAACCTGATCCCGGTGGGTGCGGCGGCGGCCATTGCAGCCGCATTCAATACTCCTCTGGCCGCTGTGGTCTTTGCACTGGAAGAGATCATGGGCGACCTCAACGCGCCCATGATGGGTGGCGTGGTGCTGGCCTCCGCAACCGCCTGGATGGTCCTGCGCGTCTCTCTCGGCGATCATCCGCTCTTCAATGTCCCGAAATATCACCTGGTCAGTTCGTCCGAGTTTGCCGTCTATGCGGTGCTCGGCGTGGCTGGCGGAGTGGTCTCCGCGATCTTCGCCCGCCTGCTGCTGGGCATGCGTGCGTGGTTTCTGCGCCTGCCGCGCAAGACCGTCTGGTTCCAGCCTGTAGCAGGCGGATTGCTGGTGGGCGCGATGGGATGGTTTGTGCCCCAGGTGCTGGGCGTGGGATACGGTTTTGTCGGAGACGCGCTGAACGGACGCATGGCATTTCACTTGATGCTTCTGCTCCTGCTGCTCAAGCTCTTCGCCGTCACCACCAGCTACGCTTCGGGCAATGCGGGCGGCATCTTTGGCCCATCGCTCTTCCTCGGCGCCATGTTGGGAGGCACAGTGGGGACTGCGGCGCATCATCTCTTCCCGCTGGCGACGGCCACGCCCGGGGCCTACGCGCTGGTGGGCATGGGAGCGGTCTTCGCCGGCGTGGTGCGCACACCCATGACCTCGGTGCTCATCATCTTCGAGATGACCCAGGACTACGCCGTCATCGTTCCCCTGATGATCGCCAACCTGGTCAGCCTCTTCGTCGCCTCCCTCCTGCAGCATGAGCCCATCTACGAGGCGCTCGCGGTGCAGGACGGCATCCATCTGCCTAGCGCCAGGACGCGGCAACGGCTCGATCAGCGCACCGCTGCGGAGATCATGAAAGGTCCTGTGCTCCTGCTGGATTCCGAAATCACTGTGCGCGAGGCCCTGGGACGCATCCGTGCCAGCGGCCTTCGTACCGCCCTGGTCACGGACCGGCGCGGCGTCATCGGCGTCGTCACTCAGTCGCAGTTGGAGATCGAAGCGGACGAGGACTCCGGCAGGCTACTCGACGACTTGATGGTCGCACCACTCTTTCCCCACATGCATGCCGATCAGGGAATCGACCTCGCGCTGGAGCGCATGGGCAGCAACCAGATCGATCTGCTGCCGGTAGTGAGCCGCGCCGATGTACACACGCTGATGGGCATCGTAACGCTGCAGGACGTTCTGGACGCATACGGAATCTCCCACTCCTGATCGCGCCCGGATCGTGAGCAATGTGGCCCGGGTCCGTTGGCAAAGAACTAACCCCTTGAAAATATGGAAATCCCCCTTAAATGGTGATACGCTCGCGTGTTCTGTCGTGAACGGACGCATCCAGCTTTGGGCCTATAAGATGTTCGATAAAGAGGCGGCCTGCTGAACCACTTTAAGGGAAGGCACGCGCATCTTACAGTCGTGAAATAAGCGCGGGAGGTGAGATTATGCGACTATCGGCGAAGGCAATGGCACTTGCGCTTGGACTGCTTTGGGGAGGAGGAGTTGCATTTGCGGCACTGGTTCATCTCGCCATTCCGTCCTACGGCACAGCCTTCCTTGACTTTGTCGGTTCCCTCTATCCAGGCTTTCATGGCGCACGCAGCCTGGGGGACGCTGTGATTGGGACAGCCTATGGATTGATCGACGGCGCTGCGGGCGGCTTCATATTTGCTGCACTCTACAATCTGTTCGCCAGACGGTTCTCGGCATCCGTTCAGCAGGTTTGAGCAGCCTGCCCAACTAACAGAGCGTTTCTTGGCAAGGTATCGCTGACGATATGCGCAACTTTGAATGTCACTGCGGCGTTTCTGGGTTATGTGTCTTCGCCTCTTGGGTCCTGACTGTTTATGTGGTGAGCGATGGTCTGACATTGATACATCGCAAACAACGTAATTAGCTGCATCTAACGTCATGGAGCCATCACCAGATCCTCAGCAAGGGGTACAGTCTGTGCCAAACATTGAGAGCAAAGAGACATCGATGAGTTATACCCCGCTTTATCCGCTTCGATTCGAGCCGATCTATCAGTACCGACTCTGGGGTGGCCGTCGCTTGTCCGGTCTGCTTAGATCGCCGCTGCCGAACAAAGGCCCTATCGGCGAAGCCTGGGTACTCAGCGATCGCGTGGACCATCCGAGCCTAGTCGCCAATGGAGCGCTCAAAGGGCAGACGATCGGTACGGTGATGCAGCAGTTTCAGGACCAATTGATGGGAAAGCTGGCGAAGCGTTTCCTTCGTTTTCCATTGCTGCTTAAGTTTCTCGACGCGCGCGAGATGCTCTCCGTCCAGGTGCATCCTGGATATCCGCCGGCTAAACCTCTGCCGGAGGGCGAGGCTGCAAAAACCGAAGCCTGGGTTGTGCTGCAGGCGGAGAAAGAAAGCCGCATCTATGCGGGTCTCAAGCCAGGGACTACCGCGGACGTACTCCGGCAATCGCTCACGCACAAGACGTTGGCAGATCACCTTTCATCGATCACACCAAAGCCCGGCGATGGCATCTTCATCCCGGCTGGGACGGTTCACTCCCTGGGCGGGGACGTCGTGGTGTTCGAGGTGCAGCAGAACAGCGACACAACGTTTCGCCTGTATGACTGGGGCCACGTCGATGACAAGACAGGCAGGCCGCGGGAACTCCAGGTCGATCAGGCGCTTGCCTGCATTGACTTCATTGATTGTGCAGCCGGACTGGTAACGCCTGTAGTGGAGACAAAGACGCCGGTGGAGCGCGAGAGGTTCTTCGATTGCGATGCGTTCCGGCTTTGGCGCTTGCGCGGAGAATCACCCTTCACCGTTGCCACTCAAGGAGTGCCGCGCGTGCTGGTGTGCATCGAGGGCCGTGGGCAGATCGAGCATGGCGGCGACACATATACCGTTAGCAGAGGTGAAGTATGGCTCCTGCCGGCGGTGATTGAATCGTGCGTGTTTCGGCCCGCCAATGCAGTGAGTTTGTTGGAAATAGAAGTACCGGCATAGATCCAGCCAGGCAACCGCGAAATGGTTCGCGGAGTTGGAAAGGCTGGCTGAAGCAGCAAGTATTCAGGGATGGTGAGTGAATGAAGAAGCTGATTGTTTTCGATCTGGACGGTACACTCGCGAAAAGTAAATCGGCCCTCGATGCCGAAATGTCGACGCTGCTGCACGATCTTCTCGACGTTGTCAAAGCGGCTGTCATCTCGGGAGGCGATTGGCCGCAGTTTGAGAAACAACTTCTCTCCCATCTACCCCACGACCAAAGCTTGACCAATCTATCGGTCCTCCCTACTTGTGGAACTAAGTTCTTTCGGTACTCGGGAGACTGGACAAAGATCTATTCCGAGGATTTCACCGCGGACGAAAAGAAGAAGATCATCGATTCTCTGAACAAAGCGTTCCACGCAGCAGGCTTCAAGGTCGAAAAAGTCTGGGGAGAGATGATTGAAGATCGGGGCAGCCAGATCACGCTGTCCGCGTTAGGTCAGCAGGCGCCTCTCGCGGAAAAGGAAAAATGGGACCCCGATTTCGCCAAGCGAAAGAAGATTAAGGCGATCCTTGACCCTCTGATTCCCGGATTCTCGGTCCGGCTGGGCGGTGCGACGTCGATTGATGTGACCAAACCAGGCATCGACAAGGCATACGGCATTCGAAAGCTGCGAGACATCCTCGGCATTTCCTTGAAGGAGATGATCTACATCGGGGATGCCTTGTTCCCAGGAGGGAATGACTATCCGGCCCAGCAGGCAGGAGTGATTTCCATTCCAGTGCGAGGGCCCGAGGACACGAAGCGGGTAATCGAAGCAATCATCGCTTGCTTAGGCGGCGACCGGCAGGCTGACTTCAAGGCGGGATTGAATGACTGAATTTAGTCTAAAGCGCATCGGTGTGATGATGGAACCCGAGCCAGGCAATCCGCAGGAGGCCGAAGGCGTTCTCAATCCGGCGGTGGCCCGCGGGCCCGATGGTCAGCTTTACCTCTTTCCCCGGCTCGTCGCAAAGGGAAATTATTCGCGCATCGGAATTGCGCGGGTGCGGTTCGATGAAGCGGGCGATCCGACCGGGGTCGAAAGGCTTGGCATTGCATTGGAGCCGGAGGCCGAGTACGAGCGCCGGCCGGATGGTGGTGGCGGCTGCGAAGATCCCCGTGTCACCTTTGTGGAGCCGCTGCAACGCTACATGATGACTTATACGGCATTTTCGTCCAACGGTCCGCGCATTGCGCTGGCCGTATCGGAAGATCTCTTCCACTGGCAGCGTCTGGGGCTTGCCACGTTCGCTCCGTGTAATGGTATTGCATTGGACAGCGTGGATGATAAGGACGCCAGCCTCTTCCCGGTCGCCATACCGAATCCATCCGGTCACCCAGAGCTCGCCCTTCTGCATAGGCCCCTTTTCCCAGGGACTCGTCCGGAGGAAACTGCCCGCCGCCCTGCATCCCGTGTGCTGGATATCGACCGGGAAAGCATATGGATTTCATACTGCCCAACGGCCCTGTAGGGTAAAGAGGATGATCGCTTCGGCAAATTCACATCTCATCACCGGCTGGCGACCCCGGTGTCACCCTGGGAGAGGCTCAAAATCGGCGGTGGCACTCCGCCCATCCTCACAAGACACGGTTGGTTGATCGTTTATCACGGGGTCAGCGACCTTGCGGAGCCGAACAGCGAAGCACATCAACTGTTCTACTCGGCCGGGGTGATGGTGCTTTCAAAGAACCATCCGCAGGTGATCCAGTATCGCTCGACGGAGCCGGTGCTGAAGCCGGAGTTGCTGAAAGAGCGCAGCGGGACAATCGCCAACGTTGTGTTTCCCACCGGCATCGACCGGCGGGACGATCTTGGATCACCGGATCGCTTTGATGTCTATTACGGAATGGCGGACAACCGGATTGGCGTGGCGCGCCTTGACCTCCCGGAGTTCCTGCCGCCGGGAGCGATCGCCGACCCGCCAGAGGCAAAGATATGAGACCTCTGTGGTGGAGCGCTATCGGCGGGCATGGTTCGTCTCGAATACTGCGTCATACTCGCCGCGCCGCGCAGCCTTGTTGCACTTGGCGCGATGATAGAGAGCCTGCTGCGCCGCATGTGTGTTCGCCTGTTCGCCATGCCAGATCTCCAGAGCGGGCTGCTGGATGGCGCGGCCAAACGAAAATGCCAACCCCCAGGGCAGTCGCGACTTGAACCTGACATTCATGGCGTTCAGACGCGCTGAGGCAAGTTCACCGGATTGGCCTCCCGACAGAAACGCAATCCCCGGAACAGCCGCGGGCACGACGCGCAGAAGGCAAGTCACGGTAGCGTCTGCGACCTCGTCCACCGTCTCCTGCATGGGGCAGCTCACTCCAGGCAGTACCATGTTGGGCTTTAGGATTAAGCCCTCCAGTCTCACGCGTTGCGAGGAGAGTTCGCCGAAGACCGTGCGCAGCACATGCTCTGTCACTTCTCGACACGTTTCGAGAGTGTGAGCGCCTTCCATCAGCACCTCCGGTTCTACGACAGGGACCAGTCCGGCCTCCTGGCACAGTGCCGCATAACGGGCCAGCGCGTGAGTGTTGGCCTCGATGCACGCTTGGCTGGGAGTGCCATCGCCGATGGCAAACACTGCGCGCCACTTGGCGAAGCGCGCACCCATCTGCACATACTCAGCCAGACGCGCGCGCAGTCCATCCAGTCCCTCCGTGACTTTCTCGCCGGGGCAGGCAGCCATCGGCTTCGCACCTACGTCGACCTTGATGCCGGGGATGATCCCCTCATCGGCGAGAGCTTTGGCGAATGGTGTGCCATCGTTCGTCCGCTGCCGAATCGTCTCATCGAAGAGAATCGCGCCACTGATCGATTCGCTTAGGCCCGGCGTGGTTACGATCAGCTCGCGATACTGCCGCCGCGTCTCCTCGGTCTGCGGGATGGCCCACTTAGCAAATCGTTTGTTGCACGTTCCGGTGCTCTCGTCGATGGCAATCAGTCCTTTGCCATCGGCGACCATGCTCTGCGCGGTTGATTCGAGCGCTTGCCTATTCATTTAGGGATGCTCCATTTCCAGTTGCGGATCTCCGGCATGTCCTGGCCATGCGCGTCGATGTAGTGCTTGTGCTCAATGAGCTTGTCCTGCATCTGCTGCTTCAGGTACGCGCCCTTGGAGCCAAGATTCGGCACTCGATCCACGACGTCCTGCACCAGGTGAAAGCGATCGAGATCGTTCTGTACCCGCATGTCAAAAGGAGTCGTGATCGTGCCCTCCTCCTTGTAGCCGCGCACATGCATTTTGTGGTTGGTGCGGCGGTAGGTCAACCGATGGACCAGCCAGGGGTATCCATGAAAGCCAAAGACAATGTGTTTGTCCTTGGTGAAGAGCGAGTCGTACTCAAGTTCGGTAAGGCCGTGCGGATGTTCCGTGCTGGGCTGTAGCTTCATCAGATCAACGACATTGATGACACGGATCTTCAAATCGGGTAGATGTTTGCGAAGAATCGAGACTGCGGCAAGGATTTCCAGTGTAGGCGTGTCTCCGCAGCAGGCCATCACCACGTCCGGCTCGCTGCCCTGGTCGTTGCTGGCCCACTGCCAGATGCCGATTCCTTCGGTGCAATGCACAACCGCCGCATCCATGGTCAACCACTGCGGGAGCGCGTGCTTGCCTGCAACCACGACGTTGACGTAGTTTCGGCTGCGCAGGCAGTGATCGAAGACGGACAGAAGGCAGTTGGCGTCGGCCGGAAGGTAGACGCGCACAATGTCAGCCTTTTTGTTGATGACATGGTCGAGGAAGCCTGGGTCCTGGTGGGTGAATCCGTTGTGATCCTGCTGCCAGACATGGGAAGCGAGCAGATAGTTCAGCGAGGAAATATCACGCCGCCATGGAAGCTCATTGCAGACCTTCAGCCACTTGGCGTGTTGGCTGAACATCGAGTCGATAATGCGAATGAAGGCTTCGTAGCTGTTAAAAAGCCCGTGCCGCCCGGTCAGAAGATACCCTTCCAACCAACCCTCGCACTGGTTCTCGCTGAGCATCGAGTCAAGGACCCGGCCCTCCGGCGCGAGGAATTCGTCGTTGCTATATTCCTGCGCATCCCACTGACGATTGGTGACCTCAAAGACCGCCTGTAAGAGATTTGAGACTGTCTCATCCGGCCCGAAGACACGGAAGTTGCGTTTGTCCTGATTTAATTTGGCAACATCGCGCAGGAACGAACCAAGGATGAGCGTGTCCTCGACCTCCACCGCGCCCGGAGAAGTCACCTTAACCGCGTGCTGGTGGAAGTCGGGCATCCGCAGATCGCGCAGAAGAATGCCGCCGTTGGCGTGTGGATTGGCCCCCATCCGGCGATCGCCCTTCGGCGCCAGCTCGGCCAGTTCGGGAATCAGACGTCCCTTTTCGTCGAAGAGTTCCTCTGCCTTGTAGCTCTTCATCCATTCTTCGAGGAGCTTCACGTGATCGGGATGATCGGTATCGACCAGCAGCGGGACTTGGTGAGCTCGAAATGTTCCCTCGATCTGCAGACCGTCGACGACCTTAGGCCCGGTCCAGCCCTTGGGCGATTTGAGCACGATCATGGGCCAGCGCGGCCGGGTGGTGTCGTTGTTGCTGCGTGCATTTTTCTGGATTTGCTGGATGGACTCAACCGCCTTATCGAGGGTGGCGGCCATCAGTTCGTGCATCGAGTCGGGATCATCCCCTTCAACAAAGTAAGGGATCCAGCCGCATCCACGCAGGAATTGGTCCAGTTCGTCATGTTCTATGCGAGCCAACACTGTGGGATTGCTGATCTTGTAGCCGTTGAGGTGCAGGATCGGCAGCACGGCCCCATCGGTTCTTGGATCGAGAAACTTGTTCGACTGCCATGAGGTCGCCAAGGACGCCGTCTCCGCCTCACCGTCGCCGATGATGCAGGCGACGACGAGATCGGGATTGTCGAAGGCCGCACCGAAGGCATGACTAAGCGAATAGCCCAGCTCGCCGCCCTCGTGAATCGATCCCGGCGTCGTCGGCGCAACGTGGCTGGAGATGCCGCCTGGAAAGGAGAATTGCTTGAACAGCTTCTTCAGCCCAGCTTCGTCCTGGGTGACATTCGGGTAAACCTCGCTCCAGGTGCCTTCAAGATATACGTTGCCGACGATCGCTGGGCCGCCATGTCCGGGCCCCGCAATGTAGAACATGTTGAGGTCGTACTTCTTGATCGCCCGGTTCAGATGCACGTATATGAAGTTCTGGCCCGGCGTCGTGCCCCAGTGCGAGACCACCAGCGGCTTGACGTGCTCCAGCTTGAGCGGTTCCTTGAGCAACGGGTTGTCATAGAGATAGATCTGGCCGACCGACACATAGTTGGCGGCACGCCAGTAGGCATTCATCTTGCGGAGCAGCTCCGGAGTGAGCGCGTGGGATTGTTTGACGGACTCTTCCTTGCTCAATTCTTCGGTCGTCTCGTGGAGTAGTTCCTCGGTAGTGAGCATTTTGGTCGGCATCGTTTGATTCTCCCTTTGTTTCCATGAACGCGAGAAAGCACGGTTGAACTGGTGGTATGGCTAGCTCTCTTGCTGCGTCTGCAGCCCGAAAGAGGCCAGCTTTGCGCAGGTGGATTTCAAATCGACGTGAAGAATGCTTCGAATGCCCAGTCCTTCCGCGATCTGGACGAACATCGGCGTGTTGTCGATGTAGACGATCCGCGCCGGCGGCGTCTGGGCGACGTCCAATGCAAGCCGAAAGATGTTTACATCGGGCTTGCGCATGTGGACGAAGCAGGAAGTGATGAAGGCATCCGCGAGCCGGTCCAGCTTGAACGCGCGAATGCGATATGCATTCATCTCGCGGGATTCATTGCTGACGACAACGATCTTCAGGCCATACCGGACCTTGAGACGTGCAATCAACTCGATCATTCCGGGGTACGGCTTCGATTGCGCAAAGATGAAGTCCCGGAACTGGCTCCGCGTGAACGGCCGCTTTCGATAGAAGACCACCCAATCCAGATATTCCTGGAAGGTCATCCTTCCCTCTTCCTGCGTCTCGAAGACCAGAGCGTGGCGCTCTTCCATCTCTGCCCACGCCAGCTTGAAGTGTTTGGCCGCGCGATGGCGGGCCAGATGGTCCCAGCCGTCGGTGAGCAGGACCTCGCCGACATCAAGGAACAGTGTCGTCACCGGTGCCGCTCTTTTCATTCTTCCTCTGACGACAACTGCGCTTACGTTGCGGTTCAGTTCCTCACCGTGGCCCCGTCACGCAGTTCGACGCAAAATTGCGAGATCGCGGTACAGAAGCGAGGTGCAGCAGCAGCTTGCAATAGGTCTTTGAGTCGAGGGTCTTAGTGCTGCATGCTTATCATGTCCTTCGGAATAGCCTCTTTCCGGACGGACAATAATCGCCATTGCTGCCGAGCCAACAACGACGGTAGACCCTGATCCAGGTATATGTCGGGGCCGCATACACTTCTTCTCCGGGAACCGCAACTCATCCAAGGGATATGCCTACTTCTGATTGACATCGCGCAGGAGTTTGGTCCGTCGTTCTTCGTATTCCTCGCTTGTTATCTCCCCGGCGGCATATCGCCTTTGCAGGATCTGCAGCGGCGATTGCATCTGCCTGTAGGTAATTCGCCTCACCGGCATCATGAAGGAAAAGAAGAAAATCCAGAGCAGGAACCAGAAGACCCACCAATACGCGTGCATTCCCCAGTAGTAGTACATTGATATCACCTCACACAACGCCGTGCCTGATTTGGCCATCCGATGATGGACCTGCCAACCCTACAGTGAGGTTGGATGCAGATATTGAACCGGGTGGCTACATCCATCGCGATGCATATGAATTCATTCCGCCATGCGCCCATCTGCGACGGGGCTTGACTATGGCTGGATCCATCAATGAGCTGCTCATCGCGCGCTCTTCTTCTGCTACTTCCTCTGACGTACGGCAAGCAAAAGAGCGATACCGCCAACGAGCGCGATGCCTCCGAGAATTGGGGGCGCTAGATTCATCTTTTGCGGTTCGAGGGTCTCTTGCATCATGAATCGTATAGGGGATGCGAAGTATGCAAGCGAAAGAACCCCCAAGCCAATCAAGATGATCCCGACGATGGTTGCAATTCTCATGAGATCTCCTTGTTAGCTTCGCTGAACGACTGACTTCCTCAGTACTCCCGGGTTACAAGGCAGTTGCCTTCTAAGACTGAAGTACAGGCCCAGGGCGCAGGGCTGACCCCTCGGACTCGGATCAGTCTTAAACGCCTTCTCGGGTGTGATGCAGATTCACTCGGCGATTGGCCCAGGAAATGGACTTTACCCAGCGCGTGGGAACCAGCACCGAGCGGCAGAGAAGCCATTCTCCCGCCTTCACCTCCAGATAGCCGAGATGCCAGGAGGCCTCGTCCAGAATGAAGTCTTCCAGACGCCCCAGTTCACCGTCCGTACCCCGTACTTCGTAACCCTCCAGGTTCGAGATACTGCGGAGATGCAAATCTCCCTCGGTATGCACCGGGTACTCTATGCCAGTGGGCATGGAGGACGTCATGGGGGACCGCCTGTCGACCCAGTAGGCCAGCTTGCCAAAATAATCCTGCATAGCGATTTCCTGCTGACGGGAGACCGGCTGTTTGGTATCGACATCGGGACTCTGTCGCACCTGCTCCTTCGTCAATTGGACGTGAAGGGTCTTGTTCTCCCAATCGAGTTGTTTGATCGCCGTAACCGGGAGAACTACCTCCTCACGAGTAAGCCAGCGTTTCACATCGACGACAAGATAGTGGATCGCCCAGGTCTGGTCGTTGAAGAGGAAGTCCCGCACGCTACCGATTTCGCCGTCGGTTGCAATTACGCGATGGTCAACCAATGCCTGTAAGCGGTGAAGCATATTCATCCTCCGGGTCACATAGTTTGCGCACCCGGAGTCGCCGGTCAAACTCCGAATCACGGCCGAATTCTATGCGGCAGGGAGAGTCGATTACTGGTCAAATTTGACCTGGCATGAGTAAATTGGCTCAGCGCCCACTCGCAGTCGAGAACATGCTTGCAGTACGCTTGCGTTCGAATGCGGCTCTCACAGAGAGTTTTCGGCCCGGACAAACTTTGGATCGACTCAGGAATCTCATCTCAGGAGGTGCATTTGCCAATCCTGATGGATGAGTTCGCTCGCTGCGTGACTGTGCCACTCAGGCTCGTCGCCACCCAATGAAACTCACTCATGCCATCGACCTGGAGCGTATACCGTGAGTCCGACTACAGAGAAGCCCAACACTACAGAACAGCCCCAAGCCAAGGGCGGCTCAAATGACGATGCAAAGCCCGACGCTAATGGCAAACCGAAGGCTGATGCCAAGGAAGATCTGAAGCCCGGCGCAAAGCCAACCTCGAAGGACGACTTGAAGGCGATCCCGATGGCCGATCTGCAGACCAAGCTCCAGTCTTCTCCGAAAGGCCTGACTCAAGCCGAGGCTGCGAAGCGGCTTGTGAGCGATGGACCTAACGCCCTCAAGGTAGAGAAGACCAATGCGTTTCTGAAGTTCCTCTCCTATTTCTGGGGGCCTATTCCGTGGATGATTGAGGTGGCCGTTATTCTGTCGGGGGTTGTGCGGCACTGGTTGGACTTCTTCGTCATTCTGGCGCTTCTCTTCTCGAATGCCATCGTTGCGTTCTGGGAAGAGCATCAGGCGGGCAATGAGATTGCGGCGCTCAAGGCAAAGCTGGCGAACGACGCGACGGTCCTGCGCGACGGCAAATGGGCCACACCAAAGGCGAGTGAACTGGTCGCCGGCGATGTCATTCGTCTGAAGCTGGGAAACATTGTTCCCGCAGACGCTCGGCTGCTGGATGGCGATCCCGTCGAGGTCGATCAGTCTGCCCTGACCGGTGAGTCGCTGCCAGTCACGCGCAAGCCGGGTGAGGCGGTCTTCTCCGGCTCGATTGTGCGCCAGGGTGAGATCGACGCAATGGTTTATGCGACGGGACCGCGCACTTATTTTGGCAAGACAGCGGAACTGGTGCAGCAGGCCCACACGGTGAGCCACTTCCAGAAGGCCGTGCTCAAGATTGGCGACTACCTGATTGTTCTCGCCGTGGTTTTGGTCGCGGGGATACTCACAGTCTCACTGCTTCGCCATAATCCCGTCCTCGACACGCTGGAGTTCTGTCTCGTTCTGCTGGTTGCGTCGATTCCAGTCGCGATGCCGACGGTGCTCTCAGTAACGATGGCGGTCGGTGCGCGTCTGCTGGCGAAGAGTAAGGCAATCGTTACCCGGCTTTCGGCAATCGAGGAGTTGGCTGGCGTCGACGTTCTTTGTTCCGACAAGACAGGCACCCTGACCCAGAACAAGCTGACTCTGGGCGATCCGTTTACAGTGAACAACATCCCCGCCGACCAGGTAATTCTATGGGCGGCGCTCGCGTCGCGTCCTGAAGACAAAGACACTATCGATCTTGCGGTGATTGGCGGGGTGAAGGATGCGAATGCGTTAAAGGCATTCCAAGTGCTTCATTTCCAGCCCTTCGACCCGGTGCATAAACGCACTGAAGCAACCGTAAAGGGAGGTGACGGCAAGCAGTTCTTCGTCTCCAAGGGGGCACCGCAGGTCATCCTGCAGATGTCGAAAAATGCCGATGCAGTGAAGCCCGAAGTCGAAAAGGCGGTGAATGAATTTGCCGGGCGCGGCTTCCGTTCACTTGGTGTCTGCCGCGCTGACCAGGAGGGGAACTGGCAGTTTGCCGGCGTCATCCCCATGTTCGATCCGCCGCGCGAGCAGGCGAAGGCAACCATCGCAAGCGCCAGGCAGATGGGGCTAAACGTCAAGATGGTCACGGGCGATCAGACCGCCATCGCTCGCGAGACCAGCAAGCAACTCGGCCTGGGGACCAACATCGTCAATGCCAATGCCCTTGGCGACACCAAGCAGCAACCCGGCCCCAAGATCATCGATGCAATCGAAAAAGCGGATGGCTTCGCCGAGGTCTTTCCCGAACACAAATACTTCATCATTGAAGCCCTCCAGAAGAGCGGTCACATCGTCGGCATGACCGGAGACGGCGTGAACGATGCGCCCGCGTTGAAGAAGGCGGACTGCGGCATCGCTGTCTCGGGCGCAACCGACGCAGCACGCGCGGCGGCGTCCATCGTCTTACTCGCGCCAGGACTCTCGGTCATCATCGAGGCCATTAAAGAGAGCCGCAAGATATTCCAGCGCATGAACAGTTACGCCATGTATCGCATCGCGGAGACGCTGCGCGTGGTGCTGTTCATGACGGTGGCCATCCTGGTCTTCAACTTCTACCCCGTGACTGCAGTGATGATCGTCATGATCGCATTGCTCAACGACGGGGCCATCCTCTCCATCGCATACGACAACGTCCAGTACAGCAATAAGCCCGAGGCGTGGAACATGCGGCGCGTGCTGGGCGTCTCGACAGTGCTGGGAGTCATCGGGGTCATCTCCGCCTTCCTGTTGTTCTGGCTTGGCGAACGCGTCTTCCATCTCGACCGCGCACACGTTCAGACCCTGATGTACCTCAAGCTTTCGGTGGCCGGCCATCTCACCATCTTCCTGACGCGCACGCGCGGGCCTTTCTGGACCATCAAGCCGGCGAAGATCCTTTGGATTGCGGTGCTCGGCACACAGATCGTTGCAACTCTTATCGCGGTCTATGGCTTGTTCATGACGCCGTTGGGTTGGAAGTTCGCTGGCCTTGTCTGGGGATATGCGATTCTCTGGGCGCTGTTCACCGACCGCATCAAACTTCTAGCCTACCGGGTCTTGGACGATGTCAAGGCCGACGAGGCAAAGCCGGAGGACAAAGCGGACGCAGCGAAGCCAGAAGACAAAGCTGACGCCGCGAAGCCTGAGGACAAAGCAGACGAGCCGAAGCCGGAGGACAAAGCCGACGCCGCAAAGTCTGAGGACAAAGCAGCCGATGCAAAGCCCGAGGCCAAAGCAGACGCCGCGAAGCCAGAGGCCAAAGCAGACGAGGCAAAGCCTGAGGCCAAAGCTGACGAGCCAAAGCCTGAGGACAAGGCCGGAGAGCCAAAGCCTGAGGCCAAGGCTGACGAGCCAAAGCCTGACGCCAAAGCAGACGAGCCGAAGCCGGAGGCCAAAGCAGACGAGCCGAAGCCTGAGTCCAAAGACAAGGAGCAATCCAATGTAACGCCGCAGCTCGTCAAACGAGTCCATGAACTTTACGAGGAGCTGGGGCGTGAGGACGTTCAAACAGTTCAGGACTGGGAGAAAGCTAATCCGGCGACCGGGAAAACAAAATCCCAGAAATAAACAGACAGAGACAGTGAGGCTTACATGACCGGAAGATCGAAGATCAAAATCAGTTCAGAGGATTTCCCTGTGAATCCCGGTTCGGAGTTCAAGATGAGCGACAGGCCGACGGATGTAAAGCCCATCTGCAAGTCGAAGAAGCAGTACAAAAAACTTCTCGACGAACACGTGGAGGCACTCAGCGCGCTGCAGCATCTGCACTATGCGTCAAATCGCTACGCACTCCTGCTGATCTTTCAGGGGATGGATGCCGCGGGCAAGGACGGAGCCATTCGCCACGTCATGTCGGGGATCAATCCGCAGGGCTGCGATGTCGCTAGCTTCAAGCAACCAAGTGCCGAGAAACTGGAGCACGACTTTCTTTGGCGCTCAACCCGTCGGCTAAGGATGCGGTCTCCTGGATGCAGTCGAGGCGCTCTATCGAGGCATGGACAACTCACTGCGTTTTGCAGTTGAAACAAGAGCTTGAAAACATTGCAGCCAGCATCATGGTCGCGATAGCGGACCCCATAGAGCAGGAAAGCAGGGATGCGGACTCGAAAGAGCCCATTGACCTGCCTCTTGCGGCATAGCTTTCCGTGACCAGATAGACTATAATCATTCCCGTGGATGGGAAGATTTATTCTGAAGACGTTGGAGGCGACATGGAAGTTCTACTCGAGAATCTGACAACCAATGAAGCCGCGGTTGTAGCCGGGGTTACGGTTGCGAACATCAATCGCGTAATTGACAGAAAGATACTTCCAAAGAAGCTTTACAGTATGTCCCAGGGCCGAACGGTGCGCAGAGATGCCTGTGTCTGGATCGCATTTTACTTCGAGACTGCGGAACTGCTCACTTCAGCAGCGCGGATGAAAACCATACGTGACGGGCTGACGCGCAATCACTCCTGGCTCGAACTCAGGGATTGCCGAGTGGAAGAATCGCGTACTATCCAGGTGGATTTCTCTCACATTTGGGAGGACGTCGAGCGACGCCTGAACCAACTCAAAGAGGCTCAGGCTATGGTTATTGAAGATTCTGAGATTCTCCGAGGAACGCCCATTATCAAAGGGACCCGCATCCCCCTTTATGACGTCGTGAGTCTGATTGATTCAGGAACGAACATCGAGGAGATTTTGGAAATCTATCCTCGTCTCAAGAAGTCACAGATTGGATTGGCTTCCATTTACGCGAAAGCGAACCCCCAAAGGGGCCGCCCCAAGTCGCGGACCTTCCCCAAAAGTCTGGAGATTTCCATGTCGAAGAAGTGTCTTCGCAATGCATCTGTAGGGGGTTGAGAATTTTGCAGAAGATTCTGATTGATGAAAACTTGAGCCCCTCACTCGAATTGCTAGCTCACGAGCGCGGTTTTCAGTGCTCTCACGTCAACTACCTAGGCAAGGGTGGCTACAAGGATTGGCAACTCAAATCGACCATTCTCGACGGCGATTGGACGTTCGTCACTAACAACAGCATCGACTTCCGTGGTCCTGTAAGCAAGCCGGGCTCGACGGGGGAATACGATAAGCCGCGTTGTCGTGGCCTATTCTGGACTAAATATCGGTTGCCCAATTAACGATGTCGATCAGGTCTACCACTTTGGCCATTTTGCCAAAGATGTTGTCGCGGGCTACAAGCACGGCCCCGGCAGCGATTGCTTGGGCCGCAATCAGCATATCCATAGTGGCAACTGTAAGCCCCGTTGGTTCGAGTAGGGCTCTAGCCTGGGCGTAAGCCGCCGCCTCATCGGAACCCCACGGAAGAATTTGGAAATTGGCGAATAGCCCCTCTATTGCCAAACAGCGGGCGCGAGACAGAGAGTGTCTTGCCATTCCAAAGCGCACCTCTGCTTCAGTGATTACCGAAATACAGAGAACCGCATCCCCATCCTGAGAGAGCCTTTGGAATTCCGCCCGTGCCGCTGGAGAAGTCCCTTTGGCTATATAGCTGAACATGTTCGTGTCGAGTAAATAGGTGGTAGTCATTGTTGTTCTGAACCTTCATGGGCGTCATCCTCAAAAAGCTGCTTGATCGCCGGACGCTCTTCCGCAGGGCGGCGGTCGCGGTCAGCATCACTCATAAAGTCATCTGGGAGCTTGGCTGCGTCGAGCGCTGCAAAGACCTCGGCTAGACTCGGAACTTCCGTCAGAATGACGCCACCACTGTTCGGATCGCGGCGGATCGAGACGACGGGAGTCCGGAAGCGAAAATCCAAAGGAATCGTCACATGCTGGCTCCTGCCACTCATAAAAACCCGTGCTCTTGTAGTGTTTGGCATAAACCCTCCTATTGCTGTATATCGTAGCTGTATAGCCTGAAGGAGTCAACTTGGGGTAGGGGTTTCAGGTGCAGTGGAACGGAAAACCGGGTTAAGCGGTACTCGAATCCTGGGGCGGCGCTCGGGTACTCCAGCG
>Ga0302278_10002181_pt1 | contig 22857 bp, 19 predicted proteins | sample III_Bog_N3_2_FD_194543 | JGI IMG/M metagenome (GOLD analysis project Ga0302278, IMG submission 194543) | Peat permafrost microbial communities from Stordalen Mire near Abisko, Sweden - III_Bog_N3_2 | ecosystem: Environmental > Terrestrial > Soil > Wetlands > Peat | place: Sweden: Abisko...
TAGGAGCTCGCCGCCGTAGCTCTTCTGCCAGAGTTCGAGGACGCGGTATTGCGAGGAATGCAGCGTCTCGTCGTCGTTGGCGAGGGCGGCCATAGCCATGGGCAGTTCGTGTCCGTTGGTGCCCATGGCTTCGAGGTCATGCTTGTAGGCGAGGAAGGTGTTGGAGGAGCCGGAGAGGCTCTCGCCCAGGCGCGCGCGCATGGCCTGGATGACGTACTCCTGCCATAGGAAGCTGTGACGCCGACGAGTGCCAAATTCAGAGATGCGGACTTCAGGGTTAGTGCGGAGACGCTCGATCTTGTCCCAGAGCTTGGTCTTGGCACGAGCGTAGAGGACGTCCAACTCCATCTCGTTGAGGCGAGCCAAGGCGGCGCGGGTGCGCATTTCGCTGACCAAGGCGAGCGCGTAGATTTCCCACATGGTGACCTCGGTCCAGAGACCGGAGAAACGCAGAACGAGCTGGCCATCGTGCTGGGCGACTTCGTAGTTGGAGAGCCGGAAGTCCGATTCGAGCCAGACAAGGAAGGCGGGCTCGAAGATCTGGCGGGTTCCATAGAAGGTATTGCCGGCGAGCCAGATTAGCTCCGACCGGCGGAACCTGAGGCCACGCACGTGATCCATCTGCGCGATGAGAGCGTGAGCGTCGACCTCCTCTGCGAGGCGTACGTGCGTGGTGCGGTTCACGACTTCGCTAGTGACGTGGACATCAGGGAAGTTCTTCCAGATGAACTGCAGCATCAGTAACTTGTAGAAATCGGTGTCGAGCAGCGAACGCACGATGGGGTCGAGCTTCCAATTGTGGTTGTGTGCGCGCTCGGCGAAGTTGACGTTCATAGCCTCAAGCGTACCAACGCGGAGCGTACGGGCCAAGGCGGGCCGGAATAAATATGACAAGTAACCTTGACATGACAAGGGTGCTTGACGTAAAGTTTGCTTGTCATGGTGCAAGAGTGAATTGCGGTTGAAGGAGAGAGGTAGCAATGCTTTTTACAACGGCTCAGAAGAGGTCGATGGCTCGCGCCTTTACGGCGGTGGCGGCCTACATCGCGACGTTTGAGGTGACGTTCCGATATGTGCGGCACCATCATCCCAAGGGTGTCGCACTGTTCGCGTGTGCGGTACTGCCGTGGGTCATGCTGTGCGGGGTGATTGTATCGGTTGGGCTGTATTTTCGTGAAGAGCGGGATGGATATAGCCGCGACCTTGCGATGCGCAACATGCTGTGGGGCGCGGGCGCGAGCTTGGCGGTGAACCTGTTTCTGTGGTTCCTGCACATGTTTGGATGGACGGGGCAGACGCCGGGGTTTTTGGAGATCTGTGTGTTCAGCGGGGCAGCCGCGGTGGCGGGTCTAGCGAATGCAATCAAGAACCGGCCGGAGTGCTGAGCTCCGGCAGCACAGGTCTTTCAATTTAAGTGTGAAAGGAAGCTGCCAATGTCTTATCTCTCTGCCAACCCGGCTGCGCGCCGCTACTTCTTACGCTTTTCCTCGACGATGGGCGCGTATGTTGTTGTCCTCATCGCTGTGATCACCTATCTCGACCGGTCCCATCCTACGGGTTGGATTGTGTTTGTGCTTGCGATTCTTCCCGCGCTGCCGATCATCGGAATAATCGTCGCCGTCGGCCTCTTCCTCGCCGAGCAGAAAGATGAGTTCCAGCGCCGGATGCTCGAGTGGGCTCTGCTGTGGGGGATGGGCGGCACGCTCGCCACCACCTCGGTCTGGGGCTTTCTCGAGATGTTTTCCCACGCCCCGCACATCACGCCGTTCTATGTCTTTCCGCTGTTCTGGATATTTGTCGGGATTGCAAGCGTCGTCCTGCGCCTCTATTACCGGGGCGGCGATGAATAACCGGCTACGTATGCTGCGGGCTGAACGGGGATGGTCGCAGGCGGAGCTGGCCGACCGGCTGGAGGTGTCGCGTCAGTCGGTCAATGCGATTGAGACAGGAAAATACGATCCGTCTCTACCGCTGGCTTTCCGGCTGGCGCGACTGTTTGCGATGAGGATTGAAGAGATATTTACGGACGAGGCGTGAGCCTCGGGCTGAGATGCGAGATTGACAGCGATTGGTGTAGGGTGGTCGGTGAAAAATTGGGAGGTTTGTATGACGAGTCTGCGCGAGATTGTGGCCGGAGTGGGCTTGAGCTTTGTAGTGGTGGCTGGGTGGGGTTGGGCGCAGGCTCCAGTGCCTGCTGTACCTGGGGGTGGAGGGCAGACGACGAGGCCCGCCCCGGCAGGGAGCACTGCGGCCAGCCATTTTGGCGGCACAGGCGCGGCCGTCCCGGCGGAGAAGCCAGCGACGGACTTTACAGCCAAGGAGAATGCGGCGCGGCTGGCAGCGTGGCGCGCGCAGATTCGAAAGATCCTGTATGTGCCGGCCAAGCTGCCTACGCTGGAGGCGAAGACGTGGTCGACTTTCTCGCCGACGTCGGGAGTGCTGGCGGACCGGGTAACGTATCGCACAATGGACGGAATGCTGGTGACCGCGATTGTGTACCGGCCAGACCCGAAGGTGTTGAAGTGGAAGGGAAAGCTGCCGGGCATCCTGATGGTGAACGGGCATGGGTCGGACAAGTTTGGCTGGTACGCGATGTACACCGGCATGGAGTACGCCAAGGCCGGGGCGGTGGTAGTGACGTACGACATGATCGGCGAAGGTGAGCGGAACATTGACAAAAAGTCGCGTGCGAGCTCGCATGACAAGCGGGTGATACCTCCGGAGGGAGTTCCGGCGACAGACTGGGGACAGCGCGTGGCGGGGCTGATGCAGGTGGACCTGATGCAGGGTGTGACCTACCTGAGCGAACGCCCGGAGGTGGATGCGCAGCGGATCGCGGTGCTGGGGTATTCGATGGGTTCGTTTGTGACCGGGATTGCGGGGGCGATCGATACTCGGATTCACGCGGTGGTGCTGAGTGGAGCTGGAGTGTTCGACGGACCGGGCGGGTATTTTGATTCGGGGCAGTTGCCCTGCCAGGGGCCACCGTACCGGGCGCTGCAGGGGATCGGCGATAGAAGCGCGATCCTCTATGCGCTAAATGCAGAGCGCGGGCCGATGTACATCATGAATGGTGAAGTTGATACGGTGATGGACATTCCGCACCATGAGCAACCGTGGTTCGACGAGGTGAAGGCACGGGCGATTGCAGTGCGAGGTTCCGACAAGGACATATTTACGACAGTGTTCTATCCGGGGGCGAGCCACAGGCCAAGCTGGGAGAATCGCGATGCCGCGGAGTGGCTGGAGAAGAATATCCACTTCGGGATTTGGACGGAGAAACAGATTGAGACGATGCCGACAGTAAAGGTGGCCGCGTGGGCCAAGGCAAATGATGTGACAGTTGGGACAAGCGAGATGCGCGAGGAGCGCGAGGGTGGAGTCGATGCGCTGGATGTGGGGCTGCCCAACATCAAGCGCGAGGACTTGATGGTGCTCCCGGACGCGGATTGGGTCGCGATGAAGGAGCAGCTAACGTATGAGGCGTGGGCGGCGAAGGCTGCAGCAGCAGAAGCTGCGATGGCGGCCCATGCGGGCGGAAACGGAAATTAAAGTCTCAATTTGCAAATTTCAATTTCATAGCAGACAATTTCGCGTGGCTGGTCCGACTCATTCCGGTGGTCGGAAGAGTTCAGCGGATAGTACGCGATCGTGTATGCCGTTTCTGCTACGGAAGATGAATCAATAATTGGGGTGAGTCCTGTCATGCGATCTCTGCGTTTGTTCTCATGCTTCCTACTGTTCGCGTGCGCAATGCCGGTCACATCGGGGCGTGCCCAGGACCCGTCTGAGCAGAAGATTGGCCCTCCGGCCCCAGCGAATCAACCTGGATTGCTGTTCTACCTCTCGGGCGATCACGGCTTCAACGCAGACTACGCAGCTGGTGGAGTTCCTGAGCCGAACTATCTGGCCGATGTGAAGATTCTGCCGGGCGGGGCGAAGGGGTCGTACCTGCAGTGTGGCAATAACCAGTTGCTTTCATACTGGGCGCCGGGGAACATCTATGCGCAGCATGGCACGCTGTCGTTTTACTGGCGGTCGCGCGACCCAGTGGACGAGACGGCGTTTCCGATCTTCCGTGTGGGCTACGCCGACCATTCCAGCTGGGACCAGACGTGGCTACGCATCGATTACAACGGCCATGGTTTCGATGCGTTCGTTACGGATGTGAACCTGGGGCGGACGCGCGTTTCGTATACCATGCCCAACTTACCCAAGCCGGACCAGTGGGCGCATCTGACGCTGACCTGGGATGAGACGACAGGCGTTCGGTTCTATGTTGATGGCAAGTTAGCAGCGGAGAAAGCGGCGACCGGGATGTTCGATGCCGCGTTGGATCAGTTTGGGCCGCACTCGCGGATTATTGGGCCGACCGGCGTAGAAAGTACCTACAGCTATGACCGCGGCGGAGACCTGGACGAAGTGCGCATCTATGACCGGGCGCTGTCAGATGGCGACGTTGCCGGTCTGGCAAAGGGTGAAACACCGAAGAATCTTCCGGCGGTTACGCGCAGCTTTGCGAACGCAGACGCACAGAAGGAGTGGTGGTTCCACTATGGATGGAACCGGCCCGGCGATGTTCCCACACCGCTGACCTCCGCGTCCACTGTGGTGCGCAAAGTCCAGATCAACGATGCGTACGATATCGGGCGCTGGTGGTTCCGGGGGATCGACGGAATTCGCGAGACGACCTGGCCGGGAGTGTATAACCGGTCGCGGCTGGTTGGGCGCTTCGACTACTTCGAGTTGCCGGATTGGGACTGCTATGCGATCTCGGGCAAAACGGTGACGTTCGTCATGCCGAGCGAGCCGTGGAATCATCTTGAGTTCAGCGGCGGCGCATTCGGCAAGATGGATATGCTGACGCCGGACGTGTCTGCGGATGCAGTGCGGCGAGCGGGGCTGGATGGGAAGATGCTGCCGGCAAAGACGCTGTTCGATCGGCCAAGCGGGCAGGAGACGACCTTTCACGATACGGCCGCGCCGGTGAGCGGAGGCAAGCTGCGGTTTACGAATGTGGAGCAGGAGACGCCGATCGGGGAGTTTTCCGCGTACTACGTGCATCCGGGGACGCCGCCGGAGGGGACTGTTCAGCTTAGGTATCGGCTGTCGGCGAATGCATCGCTCGAGGAGAATCCCAGCGTGACGCCGTTGATCAATTTCATTCATGGGCGCTATCCGGAGGATGAACGCTCAGTGATTCTGGGAATGCCGGGTGGAGCTGGAGCCGGTGGCGGAGGGGGGCGGCGTGCGGGCGGCGGACGGGCGAGGGCGGCTGGAAGTTCGGCAGAGAGTGCAACCGGCTTGCCGATTGTGCACATCATTATCCCGGCGGATTTCCGGGGGCTGCCCGCGACAACGACCCATGTGCCTTCGTATACGTGGGACGACATCGCCGCAGGGCTGGATGGGATCGCGATCGACTTGCCCGCGCTGAATGTGAAGCCGACGCACGGCGAGTATGTGCCGATGAACATCGAGGTGCGCGACCCGCTATGGCCGATGCGCGACATGATGACGTTCACCTTCTCGGTTAAGCCAGGCGAGCCGCATACCTTGTGGCTGGATACGCGCGACCGGATTCTGCCGAACGACAAGAGCATTCTGATTACGCTTGCCTCGGCTAGTCCGGAGTTCAATGCAAGCTCGCTGGAGGGTGCGGAGGTACGGCTGATCTTCAAGCCATACAAGGACGCCGTACCGGAGCATGTCGCCGACCGACTGGCACAGGTGCAGGACAACTTCTCCAACATGACGGAGGAACACGTCAACACGAAACGACTGAATACGTACAACCGTTTCTATGCGGATATTACAGATCTGCTGCGCGTGGATCCGCAGAATGATCTCGGACGGAAGTACTGGCACGAATGGAACCCGGAAACGGCACAGCCTGACTTTACGCCGCCGAAGATTCCTGCGGGGGTGCCTGCGTGGGCGTATCTGCAGGCGAAGGATGTGGATTATTTCAAGCGCATCGCCGATTTCTACATCGACAAGCGGCAGGCGTGGGATGGCGAGTTCGGCGGCGGCCTGGGTGACGATAGCGACTTTACCAATCTGTTTCCGTCGCTCGCCCTGATGGGCACGGAGCCGGAGAAGGTGAAGTTGTCTCTCTCCAGGGAACTGGAGGCGATGTACGAGAACAAGATGTGGACCAATGGCCTGGCGACGGCTCAGTACGATGAGCTGCACGCATACGAAGACGGCCTGAATGTTTTAGGCCAATCGATGATGATGGACTTTGGGAATCCCAAGGACATCGAACGTGCAATGTTGACGGCACGGCGGCTGGAGTGGCTGACGGGCGTGAATGCGGCCGGGCACCGACATGTCCGGTCGGCGTACTACAGCGGCTCGAAGATGGCGACGGGCGGTGTGTGGGGATGGACGAAAGCACGCTCGTATATGGTGTTTCAGCCAGCGCTTGACCTGGTGCTGTTCAACGGAGCTCCGGAGACGCGCAAGATGGTGCTGGAGACCGTTGACGGTATGCTGGCGCACCGCAAACAGGAGGCGGACGGCAAGTACGCGACGCGGACAGAGATCAACTTCAAGACAGATGAAGACCTGCCGGGAGGCGACTCGACGCCTGACTTTATGTTCGAGGCGGCGTACCGGTGGACTGGCGACAAGAAGTATCTACTGCCGTTTACGGATGCGGGGCCGTCTGCGCTGGCAAATATCAGTTCCAACGGGCTGGACATGTTGAACGTTCGCGACACGTGGGGCAAGCAGGCTCTGGCGTCGGCGGGGCCAGCATCTGCGGTGGGAGTAAGCACAACGGCAGCGGCGTCGGCGACAGGATCGGCGGAGACGTTTGCCTGGCAGGCGAGTGGGGATACGAGATATCTGGATCGCCTTTACACCGCACAATTGGAGGCGGAGTCGAACCGTGAGTGGATTAATACGGAAGGCAGCCTGTGGATCGATCGGGTGACGGACTCGGCGGGGCCGATGTTCGTCAACACGGAATTGCAACGGGCGCGTTTTGGAGGCGTTGCGCTGATCCGCAACCATATCTACCCGGGAAATGCTGTGAGTTGGAAGTTCATTGCGCCAGCCACGCCGACCAGTCTTGGGATTCTGGTGCCGGAGGCCACGACGGACCACGTGAAGATCATTGTGTATAACCTGGATGCCGTTCCGGTGAGCACGCAGATGACAGGATGGGAGATTGATCCGGGGCAGTGGGAGGTTACGCAGGGAGTCGAGGCTTTGACGCACGATGAAAAAATGATCGATGTCAAGAAGTGGAGTGCGGGGTTTGAACGCAGCAAGAGCATTGCGTTTACGTTTGCGCCACATGCTACGACCGTAGTTGAGCTGAAGCTCGTCAGTAAGGGCGTGCCCTACTGGTCGCGACCCGACTTGGGCATTGGCTCGGATGACGTGAAGGTCGAGGGCCGGTCAATGAAGGTGACACTCCACAGCCTGGGCTCGGTGGATGCGCCGGCCTCGAAGGTGGTTCTACGCGATCGCGCTGGCAAGGTGATTGCAACCGCGAACGCCGCCCTGCTGAAGGCGCCGCTCGATCTTTATCCCAAAACGGAGGACGTTTTGCTTTCGCTTCCAACTGGCGCGGAGTGGAAGGGTGGAAGCGTTACCATCGAGATGAGCGGGGACATGCCCGAGATCACGCAGATGAACAACCGGGTGCAGTTCTAGCGAATGCTCCGTCGGAATCCTGCTGAATCATGGAATACGAATCGAAAAGGATTACTAATGCCATCGAACGCAATTGAAGTTATTTCTTCGAATCAGGAAACAATGTCGACCCCAGAACCTGGACTCCGCCGCCAGGTGATGTCGTATAGTCCCGCGATGATGCTGGTTCGGCACACGATGAAGAAGGGGTGGGTGGGCGCACGCCACAGCCACCCGCACGAGCAGATGGTGTATATCGTCAGCGGACGGATCCGGTTCGAGCATCCGGGTGGGATATTCGAAGTAGGTCCGGGGGACTGCTTCCTGGTTCCCGGCAGCGTCGAACACCAGGCTTCCGCGCTGGACGATTGTGAAGTTCTCGACGTCTTTACCCCAATGCGGGAAGACTACTCGCGGAAGTAGGTTCGGCGAGCCCGCTCGCAGGGGTTTATCTGGGTCTAGCCTGGTACGGAGATCTTCAGGCGGACCAACTGCCGTGGACGACTTCGTCGGATGGCCGCGGGGACTGCGAGGCGACGGTGGGCACGGTGTTGGCGTAGCGCTCGGACTGGGAGCGGAGGTCGCGGGGCAGAAGCTTCTGGGCTTCCGGGTCGCGGGCGACGACAAGCCATGCATCGCGAACGTTGCGCAGGCAGGCAATGACCTCTTGGAACTGCGCGCGTGAGGCCAAATGGGAAGCTTCGAGCGTGAGAGTGAACATCGCCGTGTAGAAGTCGGCTAGGGCTGCAGCGGGCTTGCCTCCAACGTCGGTGCGCAGGCGGGCCTGAAGGTACATGATGATGTCGATTGCCCGCTTTACGGCAACTCGCCGGCCGATCTCATCGGTCTCTTCGACGCACTGGATGGCGCGGTATAAGAAGCGGATAGCTCCGTCGTAGAGAGCGATGATGAGCTCGACGCCGTTAGCGCTGAGGAGCGCCTGCTGCTGATATGCGGTTTCCATGGTGCTCCTATGAAGTGCCGGTGTTATAGCCGGTCATGGAACTGTAGAGTTCGTTCATTTCGTCAAGCTGCTGGGGGATGGCCTGTAGCACCTCGTTAGCGGTGTTGAGTTCAGTTGTGAGGTTTGCCTTCTGGGTCGCAATCAGTGCATTTTGTGCGGTGATATCGGCGTTGTAGGTGGCCTCCTGTGTCGTATCGGCTGCGAGTGCGAGGGTGATGGCGCCCATCGGGCTGGTGCTTCCCAGGTAGTCCAAAGTAGTGGTGAGAGCCTGTCCGAAACTGCCCGAGTTCTGCATAAAGCCGACCACGTCGGAATAGTTAGAATTTAAGATGGAGTCGAGCGTGGAGTTGTTGAGCGTGAGCTTACCGGTATTGGTAACCGAGATGCCGAGCTGGTAGAGGTTATTTACGCTGCCGCTGGCGGTGCCGGTGGTGAGGGCCAGCGAAAGGGCGCTCTGGAGCTGGGAGATGATGGAGTTGCCGTATAGCGGCTCGGGGGTCCCGGTGGAGGTGTTGCCTTCCTGGGTGGTTAGGTCGCCGAGAACAGTGTTGTAGGCAGCGACAAAGGTGGAGAAAGCAGTTTCAACGTCAGTGTTGTCGTTGACGATCTCGACCTGGACCGGGGTGGTAGATTTCGAGAGGAGTTGGAAGGTAACCCCCGGGATCGCGGTGCCGACAGTGTTGGAGGCGTAGTTTCCGGAGATGCCATCGACGGTGAGCACGGCGTCCTGGGCAGTGAGCCCGGTGTTGATCTTGAGATTGCTGGCCGGGGTCGTGACGTCTGCGAGGGAAGTGTAGGTCAGAGCGGGAGCGGTGGTGGTAAGCGTGCTTGCTGTAGTGTCGATGCTGGCTGCGCCGGTAGCGTCTTCAGCCCCGGTGATGACCAGGCTGGAGCCGCTTACGCTAGCGGTAAGGCGGGCGGAGAAGCCTGCGTCGGCGTTCAGCGCAGCGGCTGTATCGGTGAGCGACAAAGGGATGGTTCCGATGGTGACAGTTGCAGCCGTGCCACCGCCGATTGCGTAGCTGAAGGTGCCGGAGAGCTCGTCTGTAGCTGCGCCGAGCGTAAGAGTATTCGTTGCCGGAGTGGACGAGGTTGGATCGGCGCTGACTGCGGTGACGGTGGGCGCGGTGGTGGAGGGAACGGTAGTAGTCAGTGAGCTTCCGGTGGTATCGATGCTGACGCTGCCCGCGGCTCCGGTGGGTCCAGTGATGACCAGGCTGGAACCGCTTACGCTGGCAACCAGGCTGGCCGAGAAGCCGCCGTCCGCGTTCAACGCTGCGGCCGTGTCGGTGAGCGACAAGGGAGTGGACCCGAGACTGACAGTTGCGGCCGCGCCACCGCCGATTGCGTAGCTGAAGGTGCCGGAGAGTTTGTCGCTACCTGCGCCGAGCGTCAAGGTGCTGGTTGCAGCGACGGTTGCGGTCGAGGCTACGCTACTTGTGCTGGTACCGCCGCTGGTGATGGTGAGCGCTCCGCCGACTCCACTGATCTCGCTGACGAGCGAGAGACGGGAGCCGGTGGTATCCGAGATGATGCTGGCGGTGACTCCGATTCCAGCCAGGTTGATGGCGGCTGCGTAGGTGGCTAGAGTGTCGCTGGTCCCGCTTACCACAGGAATTGTGGTCGGGGCGCCTGAACCGACCCGAATGGTGAGCGCACCGCTGATGGTGTCTGAGGAGGCGATGGAGTCGGAGTAGTCTGACGCGGTCTGGGCGAGCTGGCTGACGATGACCGTGTGGTCTCCGGCACTCGCGGTTGCGGCCGCGCTGGTGAGCGTTAAGACGTTGGTGTCCGAGCTCGATCCTTCCTTCTCCGCCATCACTCCCTGGAAGTCGGTGAGAGCGTTGAGGCTGGTGCTGAGGGCAGATAAGTCAGCGCCCATGGAAGTGAGTCCGGTGTCGTCAGCCTTCAACGACGTGAGCTGGGTATTCCACGGTGTCTCTACCTGTTGCAGGTTGGCGACGACGCTGGCGACCGTGGCCGTGACATCGAAGCCGGTGCCGCTGGTGGCCGCACCGAAATTGATTCCTACCGCTCCCATAGCTTTACCTGTGCATGTGGCACCCGGACGATAACTGTCTGAAGTGATTGCAAGTGTTCAGCCATCGGCGACGGTGCTGGATTAGAAGGCTCTTGGTTTTAGACGAGTCGCAAGGAAAGGCGGGCGGCCCTGGTTGGGGCCGCCCGTATCTTGTTTCACCCCCGAACATTACTGGAGGAGCTTGAGGACTTCCTGCTGTACGCTGTTGGCCTGGGCCAGAGCGCTGATGCCGGTCTGCGAAAGGATCTGGTACTTGGACAGGTTGGAGGCAGCCGCACCATAATCTGTTGCGGTGACCGAGTTCGAAGCGGAAGCGAGGTTGACGGATTCAGCGCTGGCCACGCCGGCTGCTGAACTCAGTTCGTTGATGTCCGAGCCGATCGTGCCGCGCTGGTAGGCGACGGTGCTGATGGCGTTGGTGATGGCTTGCGACGCAGCCGTCGCGTTCGTCGTGGTGATCGATGAGTAAGTAGTGCTGAGGTCTGTGCCGGCACCGATGGTGGCTCCGGTAGGAGTTTGTTTGAACGAGGCGGGTGACCCGTCCGTCAACAAGTCAGTGCCGACAGTAGGGGTAATCGAAATCGTGGTGCTACTCACGCCGCTTACGGTGAGTCCCGCTGAAGTGAAGGCGGCGTCGTTCGTCAATTGACCGGCCAATTGCGCCAGCGTAGTGCCTGCGGTAACGGTAGCGTTGTAGGTAGTCCCACCGCCATCGATGGTGAGCGTACCACCCACCGTAGAGGAGGCCGCGCCGATTGTAAGAACGAGTGCTGCACCAGCACCGGGAGTGTTGGCGGCGACGTTGCTTGCGGTTCCGCTTGCTGCGGCGCTCCCGATGTTGGATGTGGTGAGTGCGCCGACTACGTCCGCGTAGGTACTCGTCCCGTTACTGGTGCCGTCGGTCACGGCAATGCTGGTGGTGTTGTTAGTGAATACTTTGTTGCTGTTGAAGTTGGTTGAGCTGCCAATGTTATTGACCTGTTGAAGAATATTTGAGTATTCCTGGTTGGCAGAGCCGATCTGCTGGCTGGTTAGGGTTCCGCCGCCGATTTGCGTCGCGATAGTGACGGCCTGATCGAGCAGGCTGGTGACCTGCGAGAGCGCGCCGTCTGCGGTCTGCAACATGCCGATGCCGCTGGCGGCGTTGGTGGCGGACTGGGTGAGCGCGGCGACGTTTGCAGTCATGCCGTCCGCAACGGCGAGGCCTGAAGGATCGTCCGCGCCGGAGTTGATGCGCGATCCGGAAGAGAGCTGCTGAAGCGTGGTCTGCAGCTTCGACTGGGTAGCGTTGATGTTGTTCTGCGCATAGAGTGCTGCGACGTTATTGAGAATGCTTAATGCCATTGTGTGACGCTCCTGTATAGCCAATTTAAGTGCCAGCGCACTGCCCGCCCCGGTACCGAATCCGTCTTTCCGGATACAGTGAGCGGGAGGCTCCGCGTTCCCTCACCTCATCGGCGCCCCTATCGGGCACTTTAGTAATTCGTACGAATTATCCTCCACGCTAATATCCGCCGATAACCAGTTGGAGGGACCTGACTGCCATGATCGAACTCACACGGTTAAATGGACAGAAGCTTTACGTCAACTGCGATTTACTGAAGTACGCTGAAGCCTCTCCGGATACCGTGCTGACGCTGCTGACCGGCGATAAGATAGTCGTCCGCGAGTCCTGCGCGGAAGTGGTGGATATGGCGATGACCTTTCGGGCGCGCATGCTTGGTGCGGCGTGGCCGGATGCGGAAGCCTCTCTGGGCGCGCTGGTTGCCCAATTGACGCTGCGCGCGCCCCAGAGGGGAAATCAGCCATAGCTACTTCACGGGGCGGAGGCAACTTCATGGATATTGCCAGCGTCGGAGGTGTCCTGCTCGCGATCATCGGCATTCTTGGCGGCCTGATGCTCGAGGGCGGCAGCATCGCTCAGGTCACCCAGCCCACCGCGATGCTGATTGTGCTGGGAGGCACACTGGGCGCGGTCATGTTGCAGTTTCCGGCAAGTGTCTTTCGTGTTGCGCTCCAGCAGTTTATTCGCGTGTTCTTTTCCCGGCGCAGAAAGGATGAAGCCTTGGTCGCACAGCTTGTGTTGTTTGCGGTGAAGGCGCGAAGGAGTGGGATACTGTCGCTGGATGCAGACCTCTCCACCGTTGAAGACCCTTTTCTTAAGCAGGCTCTAATGCTGGCGATCGATGGCACCGAACCGGCCGCGGTCCGTCAGATCATGCAGCTTGAGTTAGAGAACGGGGCTGAGTTCGAAGAGCGGATTCCGCAGGTCTTCGAATCGGCTGGGGGGTTCGCTCCGACCGTGGGGATTATCGGCGCGGTGATTGGCCTGATTCAGGTGATGCAGCACCTCGACGACATCAGTGCAGTAGGGCGCGGCATTGCGATCGCATTCGTCGCGACGATATATGGAGTGGGTCTGGCTAATCTGGTGTTTTTGCCGGCTGCGGGCAAATTGAGAATCCGCCAGCAGGAAGAGCACATGGTGCGCGAGATGATGCTCGAAGGGGTGATCTCGATCCAGGAGGGTATGAACCCGCGGATGATCGAAATCAAGCTGCGGACGTTTCTCTTCGAAGGCAACAGGGCTGACCGCGGCAAGGTGGCCCGATGATGCGGAAGAAAAGGCAAGGGCGCGTGAGCCATGAGCGCTGGCTGGTGTCGTACGCAGACTTCATTACCTTGCTGTTCGCGTTCTTTGTAGTGTTGTTCGCGACCGGGGAGTCGGACAAGAGCAAGAAAGTGCAACTCGCGGCCTCGATCGAATCGGCATTCAATGAGATGGGGATCTTTGAGGCGCATACAAAATTTCCGCCGCAGCGTGACCCTCCTGTTGATGGCCGCGAATATGCAGCCCATTCCGCGATTGCTTCACCAGAGGACAGGGAGGAGATAAAGCGGCACCTGGAAGAAGCCGCTCAACCGGATATTGATCGCGGGATTATCGGCATTCACGATTCAGCGAATGGGCTGGTGATCTCTCTGCAGGAGGCTGGATTCTTTGACTCTGGCGCCGCCGATGTTCGGCCATCCGCGCTTTCGGTGCTCAATCGCATTGCAGCGGCGCTGCCGGTGACTGCGCTGCGGGTTGAGGGGCACACCGATGATGTTCCGATCCACACGGCACAGTTCGCGTCGAACTGGGAATTATCCAGCTCACGCGCCAGCAGCATTGCTCGCTTGCTTCTGCTCCATGTCAACGTTCACGCGGACAATATGTCAGTCGCGGGATACGCGGAGTTTCATCCCGCGACCAGCAACGCTACCGCGGAAGGCAGGGCACGCAATCGGCGGGTGGATATCGTTCTATTGGGCGCGACGCATTGATTGGGCACTGGGCGTCGTGGGTTGTACAAGAGCGCGACGAGGTTTTATTCCCACTCAATTGTGCCGGGTGGCTTTGAGGTGATGTCGTAGACAACGCGGTTGATCCCGCGGACTTCGCTGACAATTCTGCTCGAGATCGAACGGAGCACCTCATAGGGCAGAGGAGCCCAATCCGCAGTCATGCCGTCCTCGCTCTCGACCGCGCGGACGCAGCAGGTGTAGCCGTAGGTGCGCTGGTCGCCCATAACGCCGACGCTCTTTACCGGTAGCAGCACGGCGAAGGATTGCCACACCTTGCGGTAGAGGCCCGCGGCCTTGATCTCGTCGACGACGATTGCGTCGGCTTCCTGCAGTAGCGTCACACGCTCCTCCGTGACCTCGCCGAGGATGCGGACTGCGAGCCCAGGCCCGGGAAACGGCTGGCGCTCGAGAATCTCTTCGGGCATGCCAAGGTCGCGGCCGATGCGGCGGACTTCGTCTTTGAACAGGTCGCGAAGGGGCTCGATCAGTTTCAGTTTCATGTCCGCTGGGAGCCCGCCGACGTTGTGGTGGCTTTTGATCGTCTGCGACGGCCCTTTGACACTGGAGGATTCGATTACATCGGGATAGAGCGTGCCCTGGACCAGCCAGGCGATTTCGTCGCCTTTGTGATCGGCGGAGTCGAAAATCTTTTTGGCCTCTTCGTCGAAGACAGCAATGAATTCGCCGCCGATTACTTTACGCTTCTGTTCCGGATCCGTTACGCACGCCAGGCCGGTGAGGAACCGCTCGCTCGCATCGACAGCCACGACGCGCAGACCAAGCTGTTCCCGCATCGTCTTTTGCACCTTGGCGAATTCATCTTTGCGTAGAACGCCGTTGTTGACGAAGATGCAGGTCAAGCGGTCGCCGATGGCTCGAGCTACAAGTACCGCTGCCACACTGGAGTCGACGCCGCCGCTGAGGCCGCAGATTGCGTGACCGTCGCCGACCTGAGCGCGCACGCGTTCGACGGTGGACTGGATGAAGTGTTCCGGCGTCCAGTCGGTCTTGGCGCCGCAGATGTCGAGAACGAAGTTGCGCAGCAGTTCCATGCCCTGGCGGGTGTGTGCAACCTCGGGATGAAATTGGACGGCCCAGATGCGGCGGGCCTCATTCGCGATGCCGGCCAGCGCGTTCGATGTCTTCGCAGTCAGCGTGAAGCCGTCGGGCAGGGTCTTGGCCTCGTCGCCGTGGCTCATCCAGACGTCTAGCGTGCGCGGGAGTCCGCGGAACAGCGGGGTTTCGGTGACCACCTCAACCTGCGCGTGGCCGTACTCGCGCGCCGGAGCTGACTCAACCGTTCCGCCAAGGTGATGCACGATGTATTGCAACCCGTAGCAGATGCCGAGAATAGGCACGCCAATCGCAAGCAGGGCCGGGTCAGCTGCGGGCGCATCCGCGTCATAGACCGAACAAGGGCCGCCGGAGAGGATCAGGCCGAGTGGGGAGAGAGAGCGAATCTGGTCGAGCGGCGCGGTGCACGGAAGCACCACGGAGAAAACGTTGAACTCGCGGATGCGGCGCGCGATGAGCTGGGTGTATTGCGACCCGAAGTCCAGAATGACGATTGTTGAGGTGTCCACGAGTCCGATTGTAAATGGATCCGGAGAGGGACTCCGCAGCACCGATCCTAGCTCGGGTCCTTGCCCCGTGTGCGCTGGACACCGGTTACGATGCCGGCACCGAACATGATGATACCGATGGCGATGATGTAATTCTGAGGAACATGCATCAGATGGGCAAGATAAGCTACACCGAGGATCAGAATGAAGTAGCCGACTGCATAAATTCCAAAGGACATGGCGATCTCCGAGGTGAAACATAACAAGCTGGCGTCCCTGAGTGAGATGCGAATTCCGGTCCGCCAGTGAGACCAAACCGTCCCCTCCCCGGAGTCGCTCCCGCGAATCCGGATTTGTCCAGTCGCAAGTGTGTCAATTCGTTCACCTTTCGCTGCAAGTTATTGCGGCCTCTGTCATTGGAGAGGGGGCAACTTGCACATTATCAATGTGTGCGAATGGCCCTCAAAGTGCGCCACGGTCTACTAATCCCTATAGTTAGCATGTCGATCACACCGGATTATGGAGGATGTCATGCATAGATTCACTCGCGCCGTCCTATTCGGTCTGCTTCTGGCTGGCGTCGCAACCGCAACTCCCGCCTTTGCAGATAGCATCATTAACTATCACTGGGACATTAACATAGACGGCCCCCTCCGTACCGTTATTCAGTCTTTTTCCTTTACGCTGCAGGGTTCCCCCACAAATTTCACCCCGGGAACCGACTTCTTCGCGATCACTGATATTGCCATCACAAGTAACCCCGGCACTCCCACAACCGGCGCAATCGACTTCTTCCTTGCGCCGGACGGTGGACTCTCCATAAGTAGTCCCGAGTTCGACTTGGGCGACATAGATTCCGCCGTGTTGTTCACCTATACAGGAACTTTCGGCACATCTAGCTTCGCGCCTACATTCACGCCTGGCGTATACACCGGTGTCGATCAAAGTGACCCATCCGACACGGTTACCGTCACCATCACGCCGACCCCTGAGCCGAACAGCGTTGCTCTGTTGGGAACGGGAATGCTGGGCCTGGTAGGCATCATTCGACGGAACCTGTCTGCGTGAAGTTCAGACTGAGGCTGTCTAGTAGAGGGGCGGCTCGCCGGGTGGGCGGGTCTTCCAGCGGCGGTGCATCCAGAGCCATTGGCTGGGATATTGGCGGATTGCATCCTCGAGCATGGCGGTAAAGCGGGCCGTGTTCTCGGCGGTGTCGGCCTCGGCGTCGCCGGTGGAAGCAAGCGCCAGCTCGGGGTAGAAGTGGAGAACATACTGCCGCTCTGACTCCTCCCACAGCAAGAAGCCGGGCAGGACCGCGGCACCGGTCTTGAGCGCGACTCGGGCGAGACCCGATGCCGTACAGGCGGGCACTCCGAAGAATGGGACGAAGAGGCCCTGCGGCGGCGTCATGTTGGTGTCCATCAGGATACCGACTGTCTCGCCGGCGCGCATGGCGGCGAGCAGGCCGCGGGCGAAGTCGTCCTTGTGCAGCACCCGGTTGCCATGCAGGCAGCGGATTTGGTTGACCATGCGATCGACCAGCGGATTGTCCAGGCGGCGGATGACCATACCCATCGGGTAACCGGCCAGCGAGTGGTAGAAGCTGGACAACTCCCACGCGCCCAGGTGGCCAGTGAGGACCAGGACACCCTTGCCGCGTTCGCGGGCTGCCAGGTAGTTCTGCAGACCTTCGTAGCGAATGAAGCGTGATGCGTTGGCCAGCGTGTAGCTGGGCATCTGGCAGAACTCAGCGAGGAGCCACCCCAGGGTGCGGTACTCCCGGTGGAGAACGTGGGCGCGCTCGGCGGCGGGCATCTGCGGGAATGCAAGCTCGAGGTTGCGCAAGCCTACGCGGCGAAGGCGCCCGAGAAAGGCGTAAGCGATGATCGCGATACCGACTCCAGCGGCACGGGCCACGCGGCGGGGAAGGATGCGAAGGCCGTGGATAAAGAGCCAGGCAGGAACGAATTCGAGGATGTGGCGGAGAGTGCGCCGGGACGACGGCTCATGGGGTGATTGGGCTTCGCGGGTCAAGATTAACAGTCTAGCGGTTATGGACTGCCGATGAGTTGGTTCTCAGCCAGGATTACACGAAGCGAAGCCGCCGGGGAGTGAACTCCGCCGGCGGCGTCTAGACTCTGGTGCGCAGCTTCTACTGGCTATCTTTTGAACTGACGAAGTAGCGGGCCACCGTGTGGACGAAGGGACGCGCGTTTTCGGGGGCGGGAACGTCGCCTCCGAGGACGGTCTTGAAGGGGATGTCAGAGCCATACTCGGCTCGGGTCATGTCCTGGTTCTGCGAGAGGACGGTGCCATCCAGATCGAGTCCTGCGAAGAGGCCCTTGGAGCGCGAGTAGGTAAGGAACTCGGCGTTCAGTTTCCAGTCCGTGCCCGCCTGCGCGTTACGGCCGACCGGCCCGGCCGAGGCCGCCGCATCTGCGCCCAGCTTGACCTTGTTCTTCAGCATGTCCTGCAAACCGTTCTGGTTCATTGCAATCAGCACAAGGTCAGTTGACTGGCCGCCGATCTGCCAGCCGAAGCTTCCGCCTTCCAGCTTTACGAACACTGGAGCGCTCCAGCCATTGGGCGTTCGGCAGGTAGCAACGCCTTGGCCATACTGGACTCCAACGGCGAAGGCACCTTTCTTGTAAGCGGGAATGACGGTCACGCAGCTTGCGCCGGCTAAAATTCCGCGTGGAATGCCCTTGTCGGGCGTGGCCATGATCTCGTTCATGACAGCCTGGGCGCTGGTAAGACGGTCCTCAATCTTGTCTTTGTCATCTTGCGCGAAACCTGAAAGTGTGGAGGTCAGAAGGACCATGCCACACAGAATTCCGGATATCTGTCTCATTCGTTTCGTACCTTTCATAGTTCTGTATGGTGTGCCATATTCATGGGCCGGGGATCGACGGCAAGGGGAATCATTGCAGCCAGTTATACGATGGGCGGCAGATGGGAGAAGTTGCCCGGATGCCAAAGTTTTCGGCCACCCATCTGGTGTTGGTGCGCGGACAACGGACGCTGGGGAGGGCCGAGGAAGCTGGGCCATGGCCGAAAAATGGGGGCTGCAAGAGCATGCAGCTTACGCTGTATAGCCTTGTAGCCCCTCTCCCAGGTCTGTGTTGCCCCATCATCATGGCTAATCCTTTCGGTTCGGACAACAGTACGAAGGTCTAGAGACTTTAGTACCCATATATTATTACTTTGTAGTAAACAAATGCCCATGGGTCGAGCAATGCAATTCCCGCTATTGAACCTGGGTAAATGGATGGACGGTGAGGGCTATGCGATTGTTAACGCCCACTTTGCGCATGAGGCGCCCGATGTGCGCCTTGACCGTCCCTTCGTCGATGCCGAGGGCGAGGGCGATAGCGCGGTTGGGCTGCCCCTCGCGCAGCAGATTGAGGACCTGAAGCTCGCGCGGAGTGAACTTCGGCGGGCCTGCGGAAGAGCGGGCAGAGTTGCGCTGGCGGTCGAGCAGGCGAGAGAGCACCCTGCGCGGCGCCCAGACAGAGCCATCGCGAACCATGTCGATAGCCATGCGGATCTCAGCCTCGGTAGACGTCAGGGCGAGATAGCCTTTTGCGCCGGCGCCGATGACGCGCTCGATGTACTCCTGTGAGGTGTCGTTCCCGAGCACGATAAGTTTCAGCAGAGGGCGCACCTGTCGGAAGGTAGAGATGAGCTCCAGCGGGTGAGGCGTGCATTCGGCGTCGATGAGGACGAGGGCGAGGTGAGCGTCGTCGAGCGCGCCTGGGACGGACAGGTGGACGATCTCAAGTTGCATTGCCTCGCAAAAGATGGCCCTGAGGCCAAGAACGCGCAACGGGTCCGTTGCAACGACTCCAACGCGGTCGGCGCGTTTTACGAGAGCTTCGTCCATCGAGCTAAAGCCTCATTTCTCTGCGTGGCTGAGCCGTAGTTGTGATGTGCGACACGATAGCCCTACACCAATCGCACAGGCTGGGCGTTAAAGCTTGGGCAGAACGATGCCTTGTTGATTCTGGTACTTTCCTTTGCGGTCCGCATAGCTGATCTCGCATACTTCGTCGGACTGGAAGAAGAGAATCTGGCAAAGTCCCTCGTTGGCGTAGATACGCGCAGGCAGCGGCGTTGTGTTGGAGATTTCGAGGGTAACGAAGCCTTCCCACTCAGGCTCAAACGGAGTGACGTTGACGATGATGCCGCAGCGCGCGTAGGTGGACTTCCCGACGCAGATGGTAAGCACGTCGCGGGGGATCTTGAAGTATTCGATCGAACGCGCGAGGGCGAAGGAGTTGGGCGGAACGATGATGGTGGGCGCCTGCACGCTGACGAAGGAACGCTCGTCGAAGGCTTTGGGGTCAATGATGGCGGAGTTGACGTTGGTAAAGATTTTGAACTCGTCGGAGACACGGAGGTCGTAGCCGTAGGAGGAGAGTCCGTAGGAGATCACGCCTTCGCGGACCTGCTTCTCGCTGAAGGGGACGATCATTTGGTTATCGATTGCCTGCTGGCGAATCCAGCGGTCGCTCTTGATGGCCATGCGTGGTTGTTTCCTCTGGGCGGCGTTTTTCAGCCTTGTTTCCGTGGCGCTTTTGAGGCGTTGGGGCGAAGGATGGGTCCGCATTTCTTCGGATAGGCAAATCTTACGGCAGGCGTGACGCGTTGACAATCTGAGACTTAGTTCCTAACATCACGACAGCGGGACAGTGTGGAACTAGCACGTTGCGAACGAATTACGCGAGAGAGGCGGCCCAATTTGATTAAACAGGACCTGATCCAGAGGGTCGTGGAACGGACCGGACTTCCGAGGACGAAGGCGGAAGACGCAGTTGACGCCATCTTCGACAGCATGAAGAAGACGCTGATTGCCGGCGATCGGATCGAGCTGCGCGGGTTTGGCGTGTTCACGGTGAAGCCGCGCAAGACCGGGATTGGGCGGAATCCCAGGACTGGTGCCGAAGTGAGCATCGCTCCCGGTAAAGCAGTGCGCTTCAAGCCGGGCAAAGAGCTTCACCTGATGGACCAGCCGGCTGCGAGCTAGAGCGGCATCCTCATTCTCATTTGCCTGAGTGTGTCGCATGCTTATCGGTACACGACCCTCCCCCTCGGCGTGGATTCCGGCGAGGTGATGCTGTGTGTGGCGCTTAGCATTTCGTCTTGCTGTCCGCAAAATCATCTGGATAAAGGGCTTGCGGCTAAGCTACTCCAAAGAGTGGGGTTACGGTGCTCTTGCAGCGATTGCTACCGCTCTTTGGGCGGCTAATGGCGCGATTGACCGGCTGAACGCGGCGGATTCGTGACGGTTTACACCCGATTTGGGGAAGTTGAGGGAGAGGCATCCCGAGAGCAGTGATCTCACAAACACCTACGGAGATTCTGCGCGGCGCGCAGCGACGGCGCGCGTGGAGGGTTGACGGTTCGGAAGGGGGATGAAATCTGGGCTCCGGTGGGTTGCGAGCCCTGGGAGCGATAGCCGGATTGCGTGGTATTTTGGGTGATTGGAGAACGAAGGATGATGCGGAGGATGGTGAAGGCGATGGGCATTGGTGTGGTGGTAGCGGGAGCGGCAGTGGCGTCGGCGCAGGGTGGTGCAGGATGGGATGCGAAGCTGGGCGATCCGCTGCATATCTGGGTGGGGAATCCGGATGCGGCGCAGGCGCAGGCCTGGGCGGATGCACATTTGGCTGCGGCACAGGCGCAGGTGGATGCGTTGCTGGCGGTGAAGGGAACGCGGACAGTGGAAAACACGCTGCGTGCGTTCGACGAGGCACACCGCGAGATGGATCTTGCGGGCAGTGGCGCGGCGTTGCTGACGAATGCGTCGCCGAAGAAAGAGCTGAGGGATGTGGGCGATGAGGTTTCGCAGAAGGTGTCAGCACAGGCGACAGCGCTGGGCTTGAATCCGGACGTGTACCACGCGCTGCAGGAGGTGGACGCAAGCAAGGCCGATGCGGCGACGAAATACTACCTGCAACACGCTCTGCTGGAGTACCGGCTGAGCGGTATCGATAAGGATGCGGCGACGCGGGAGCGGGTGCGCAAACTGAGCGACCAATTGACTATCGAGTCGCTGCACTTCCAGCGCAACATTGCCGAGAGCCAGGGCAAGGTGGTGGTGAAGGATGCAGCGGAGCTCGATGGGCTGCCCGCGGACTACATTGCGCGCCATCCGGCTGCAGCTGACGGAACCATTACTTTGACGACCGACGAGCCGGATTATCGGCCGGTGATGACGTACGCGAAGAGCGACGATCTGCGGAAGCGGCTGTACCTGGCATACAACGAGCGCGCGTATCCGGCGAACGGAGAGTTGCTGAAGCAGGTGTTGGCGACGCGCGCGGAACTGGCTAAGGAGCTGGGATTTGCGAGCTGGGCCGAGCTGGCGACGGTGGACAAGCTGATTAAGAATCCTGCGAACGTCCGGGCGTTGCTGGCGGAGTTGGATAAGGCTGCGAAGCCGGTGGCGACCAAGGAGTATGCGGAGATTCTGGCGTTTGCGCAGAAGCGCCAGCCGGGGCTTACGGTGATTCCAGCGTACAGCGCAGGCTACTGGATGGAGCAATATCAACGCGAAGCGTATGGGTTCGATTCGCAGGCGGTGCGGGCTTATTTTCCGTTCCCGGAGGTGCAGCAGGGTGTCCTGGATACGGCAGCGCGGCTGTTCCATGTGAAGTTTGTAGAAGTGAAGGGGCTGGAGTTGTGGGATGCGTCGGTGACGGTGTTCGACGTGGTGGATGGCGCTGAAGCTGGTGGGAAGAAGCTGGGGCGGATTTATCTGGATATGCATCCGCGGGAAGGAAAAAACAAGTGGTTCAACGCGGGCACGATAGTGACGGGCCTGGGCCAGAGGCAGTTGCCGGAGGCGCGGCTGAATGGGAACTTTTCGGGCGGATCGGACGGAGACCCGGGATTGATGCAGTATTCGGATGTGGTGACGTTCTTCCACGAGTTCGGGCACATGATGCATGCTGTGCTGGGCTCGCACCAGGAGTATGCGGGGACATCGTCGTTCAACGTAGAGTGGGATTTTGTAGAGGCGCCTTCGCAGATGCTGGAGGAGTTCTTCCACGATAAAACGATCGTGGACAGCTTTGCGAAGAACTACAAGACGGGCGAGGTATTGCCGGACGATCTGTTTGCGAAGATGCTGCGTGCGGATGCGTTTGGGCGGGGGATTGGATACGAGCGGCAGATCTCGCTGGCGAACTACGCGCTGGAATTGCACGACCGCGCACCGGAAAAGGTGGACATCGCGGCGATGTGGAAGCAAGCGGCGATTGACGGCGGGCCGTGGCAGTGGGTGGATGGGA
>Ga0302278_10002182_pt1 | contig 22855 bp, 20 predicted proteins | sample III_Bog_N3_2_FD_194543 | JGI IMG/M metagenome (GOLD analysis project Ga0302278, IMG submission 194543) | Peat permafrost microbial communities from Stordalen Mire near Abisko, Sweden - III_Bog_N3_2 | ecosystem: Environmental > Terrestrial > Soil > Wetlands > Peat | place: Sweden: Abisko...
CACACTCGGTCGCCCTCATGCAGTTGCGCTTCTCTTCGCTCACTGTGACCTGCTCGCGACGGGACTTGCACCCGTAAGAGCGCGCCCATGCTGGGCGCACCAAAGGAAAGGCCCGGCAATCCCAGCCGGGCCCTTGCTTTGGACCAAACCGCAGAGCGGTCTCAGGATGTTGTCGAGTTGGTGACTCCCCTGCGCTATCTCGTTTATTTCTTAGACTTTGACCATATAGGGGGGGGGGAGGGGGGGGAGCCTGCAGAACGGGCCGGGGCAGCAGCAGGGCGTCTATAAAATCTCCTGCGCCAGCAGGTTCTTCAGCGTCTCGCGCCGCCGGATCAGCTTCGCCGTCGCGCCGTCCACCAGCACCTCCGCCGGGCGCGTCCGCGTGTTGTAGTTGGAGGCCTGCGCCATGCCATACGCACCGGCATCCAACAGCGCCACCAACTCGCCCGGCTTCAACATCGGCAGCGATCGATCATGCGCAAAGAAGTCGCCCGACTCGCACACCGGACCAACCACGTCGACCACCGCCCTCGACCGGCCAGACCGCACCACCGGCAGAATCTCATGGTGCGCCTGGTACAGCGCCGGCCGGATCAGGTCGTTCATCGCTGCATCGGTGATCACAAACGTCTTCGCGCCGTTGCGCTTCACAAACAGCACGCGCGTCAGCAACCCGCCCGCCTGGGCCACCAGGAACCGACCCGGCTCCAGCAGCAGATGCGCATCCAGCCCCGCCGCAGCCTTGCTCACGGCCGCAGCATAGCCCTTCACCTTGAGCGCCGGGTCAAACTTCGGTTCGGCCGGCGAATCGCTGTAGTCGATGCCCAGCCCGCCACCCGCGTCCACATAGCGAATGTCATGTCCATCTGTTCTCAAGTCGCCAACCAGGCCGGCGACTCGCGCCAGGGCCGCAGCAAACGGCTCGACCGCGCGGATCTGTGAGCCGATGTGTACGCTCACGCCCGCCGCATCCAGCCACTTGGACCTGGCCGCCTTGCGGTAGATGGCTCGTGCCAGCCCAATGTCGATGCCGAACTTGTGCTCCCGCAGCCCGGTGGAGATGTACGGATGCGTGTCCGCGAAGACGTCCGGATTCACCCGCAGCGCAAACCGAGCCCGCTTGCCCAGCGCCTCTGCCCGGCCGGCCAGCACCGCCAGCTCCTGCTCAGACTCGACGTTGAACAGCAGGATGCCTGCCTTCAGCGCGGCGTCGACCTCCCACACCTGCTTGCCCGCGCCGGAGAAGACGACCCGCGCCAGCGCCGATTTATCCGCCCGCCGCACCCGCTCCAGCTCGCCGCCGGAGACGATGTCGAACCCCGCGCCGAGGCCTGCCAGCAGCCGCAGGACGGCCAGCGACGAGTTCGCCTTGACCGCAAAGCAGATCGTCGCCGGTCGCGCGGCAAAGGCCTGCTGGAACAGCGACAAGCGGTACCGGATCTGCTCCGCCGAATAGACATACAACGGCGTACCATGCCCCGCCGCCAGCGTGTCCAGCGCCACCCCGTCGCAGCACAGAGTGCGCCCCACGTAATGGAACGGTCGCGAAGCCGGCACATCCGCTTGCTTCCCTACCGACTTGCCTCTGCGAGCGCTCAAATGCCGGCGCCGGGACTGCCGGGAACATTCCCCGGAGCATTGGGATCGGGCAGTACGAAAGGAGCTTCCGGAATGATGATCCACGCCGCCAGGTACACAAACAAGCCAACACCTGTAAACACAATCGCCAGCGCCGTAATCACCCGTACCAGCGACAGGTCCCAGCCGTAGTGCAGCGCAAACGCGGCGCAAACGCCCGCAACCATGCGCGGATAGCGCGGCCGCATCAGCTGCCCCGCAATCGGCGTTGGCGCATATCCACCGGGCTGGTTCACCGCGCCGCAGAACGGGCAGAACCGGGCCGAATCGTCCATCGTTTTTCCGCAATGAGAGCAATACATCGGAAGCCTCCGGGAAGTTCCATTTTGCCACATTCCCGGAGCATAGTACGCAGCCGCTCCGGCGCAGGTTCCCTACCGCCCCGCGTAAGGAGTCTGCAGCAACCGCCGCGCCACATCCGCCTGCGACTGGTCGCCGCCGCCCGACGCCGCCATGCGGTAAAGGTCCATCGCCTTGCCGCGCTGGTGCAGCAGGTCGTACATCTCGCCGGCATTCAACTGCGCGCGCTTGCGCAGCCAGTCGCTACAGTTCGGCTGCTCGGCGGCCCGGATGTAGTTCTCTGCCGCGTCGGCCACATTGTTCTGCCCGCGCTGTGTATCGGCCAGCCCAAACCACGCCATCTGCAGGCGTGGGTCCGCAAAGTAGCCGGGTCTGGCCGCATCGGCCAGCACCTCTTTGTACAGCGCAATCGCTCCCGGCCCGTTGCCTTCGTCCTTGGTCAGGTTCGCCTCCTCCAGGCGAAACAGGTAGTCGTGCGGATACTGCGCGGCCAGCCCATGTTGCACCACCAGCGCCTCGGGATAGCGGGCATCGTGGCGCAGGAAGAGCGACAGCACGGTGCGCGACTCCACCGCCGTCACCACGCCGTGCGCCGCGGACTCGCGCAGCAGGTTCAGCCCCTTCTCCTTGTTGCCGCCCACTCCGGCAATCCCGACCACCATGCGCACCCAGCGTGGCAGGCTGGCCACCGCAAACTGCTGGATGCCCACCGCCATCTTCGCGTCCGCATAGTCCGGATCGATCTTCAGCGCCTGCTCGGAGTCGTCCCGCGCCGCGTGCCCCTGCCAGGCCGCCGCCACAAAGCTGTGGTCCACCAGCGTGATGAAGGCTGCATGGATGCCCTTCACATAGCCGCGCGCAAAGTACGCGTTCTTGTCGTTGGGATTGGCTCGGATGCGGTCGTCGCACAGCCGGATTCCAGTGTTGGTCAGGTCCTCAATCCGCTGCCGCGTCGCCGCCGGCACCGGCACATTCCGCTTGGAGGTCAGAAAGCTGTCGTGCGCGTAGTAGGTCGTATCCAGCAGGTCCTGGTGGTACAGCTCGCGGAAGACGATCGCCATCTGCAGGTATCCATACGCCATGGGTTCCTGCGGATGCGCTTTCAGCACCTGCTCGAAGCGGGAGATAGCGCCATCGTAGTCCAGGATGTAGAAGTGCTCGTAACCGTCGCGAACGACCGGGTCGAAATTCAACGGGTCGCTATGCTGCGCCTGGGCATTCCCGGTGGGTGGTGCGGCGACGGCCGGAATAGCGGCCAGCGACAGAAGGATGGCCATGGCCGCCACAATCGCCCGGATGCGGGGGACGGACCACAGTTCTCCGCCGCCATCCGACTCTGCCTGCCGCTGCCGCGCTTCGCTCAAATCGCCAAACCCACCACAATCACTGTACCTGTTCCCTGGACTGGCCGGTGGACAGCAGAATGCACATCAGCCCGCCTTGATATCCTTCCGAAAGCGGAAGAACCGATGTTCGCAGACATTGCAGCGAAAGGGGATCATTCCGATACTCGTAAGCACGAAATCAAACAGTCGCCTCCGCGACCTCCGGACATTCGATTCGCGGCACTTTGGACAAGTTATTGCCATGGACTGCAGTCTCCTTAGAACCTGGGGCTCTTTGAGGCAGGTATTCCATTGCGGCTTGCGCCGCCAAAAGCAAAACAAAGCTGTCTCTTGTCTTCCCCGAGATCTCAGTGCACTACAGGGGGATACCAATATGATGCTACGGTAACCCATAATTCGCAATTTTGCTGGATAATTTGAGTCAACATCGTGCGTGCGCCACAACACAGACGGCTCCATCGAATTCCATTATTCTGACCTCGCGGGTTGGCCTCTATATGACACGGTTTGAACTGCTCCACCTTCTCGTTGCGCAGGCACGGGCCAACGGATTCGAGTTTCGCAAGTGGTATATCGCCAGGATTGGCCTGCCCTGGGAGACCACGCGCCAGGCAGTCGAGACGCTCTGCGCCGAGCATCGCTATTATGCGCTGCTCTTCTCGCACGAGTTCGCCTCCAATTTCTGGAAGGCCGGGGAGCGTATTACCTTTCAGGTGCCCACCCAGTCCTTTACCCGGCGGAAGAAGGACGGCACCATCGGCACCGTGGTCCGCAAGGGCTACACTCGCCGCAGCAGCCGCGACGATGCATGGCGATACCACCTCCGCGAACTGGCCGTCGCCGAGGAACCGCTGCGCTACATGCGCCGGTACCTCCGCGTGGAAGAGGACCTCGACCTGGAAGTGGACGAGATGGAGGCCCAGGCCAACGCCGCTGCCGAACCCCTCGTGTCGCAGCCGTTCGGTCAGCGCGAAGCTCCCGGAATTGCCATCGTCCGCAATCGCTTGACCTGAATTCAACCGCCTAACCCTAAGGCTTTAGCCGGGCCAGCTCCTTGTGGGACTCCTTGATCTCTTTGTCTGACGGATCCAGCTTCAAGCAAGTGCTGTACTCCGCAATCGCTTCGTCCCGCTTGTTCAACTTCAGCGCGGCCTCAGCCAGCGCAAAGTGCGCGTCGGGGTCGTCCGGGATCAGGGTCACGGCGTCCTTGCTGCGCAGGTACGCGCCCTGCACATCGCCGGTCTGGGTGTAGTAGTGGGCAATGCTCAGATCTTCGGCCTCGCGTTCATCCACCGACTGTAGCTTGGTCGCCACCGGATTCAGGCGATGCAGCAGGTGCCGTCCCGGCGTGGCCTGGCTGCCGGAGCTGCCTTTGTCCTGCAACGGCGGAGTTGCGCCGGGAGTGCTGTCCGGGTCGATTGGCGGGGCATCGTCCGGCGAGCTGCTGCTGGAGCTGCTGCCCGCCGGGGGCGTATTCGCGTCAGGCTTGGCTGCTTCGCCAGGAAACGGGAAGTCCTTCTTCCGTCCCAGCGCGGGAAGCGCTGGCGCGTCGGAGGCATCCGGCGCGTCGGGAACTCCGGTCAGGCTCGGCACCGTGGCGGGACTCGAAGCAGGCTCGCCGGGGAATGGGAACTTCTCTGCCGCGTTGGGCTTGGCGGATGCCGCTGGCTTGGTACCACACGGATCGGGCTGCGGCGCCACCGTGCACGGCGCCGGATTGTCATTCGCCGGCTTGCTCTGGGCGCCGCACAAGGCCGCGCCCCAGGCCGCCAGGGCTACCGCCACGCCGAGATGAATACGCATCGCCATCCGTGTAGTTTAGACGTTTTGTCCGCACATTGTGTCATCTCCGCGGCTGCACAGGAATCCACAGCGCTGGTTTGTTATAGTTTGCCCATAATGATGTTTCCAGGGTTGATCGTCCGTTCCTCCTCCATCCATGCTGCCGGCTGCTACACCACACGCCCCATCAAAAAGGGCACACGGGTCTGCGAATACGACGGCCCGCGCATGTCCAAGGCCAAGGCCGACGCGCGCTACGAGGGCCGTTTTGTCACCTACTTGTTCGCCTGCGGGCCGGACACCGTGATCGACGGCTTTGGCACAGCCATGTTCATCAACCACTGCTGCGACCCCAACTGCGAGACCGAACAGGACGAGCATGGCCGCATCTTCGTCTCCGCCATGCGCGACATCGTGGCCGGCGAAGAGCTGACCTACGAGTACAACCTGCACGACTCCGACGAGGACGACCAGGACTGCTACTGCGGCGCCCAGGCCTGCCGCGGCACCATGTTCTCCGACCTCGAACTCAGGCGCCGCGCCCGCATCGCAAAGAAGAAGGCCGCGGGAAATTGAAGGTCGACGCCTGTTTTTCGCAAGCCGGAGTTGCGCGTTCCTACAACTCCCGGAATGGTAGAAATCTGGACAGGTCTGGTCGCGACTGCGGTCTAGAATTGGCGCCCTCACTGCGTACCCCCTACCCCCCCCATTTTTCGTGCATAATCTTCCAAACAAACCACTTACGGCGTTTCATGCTGCATAATCCTGAAAACAAACGGGATAGCTTCCAGGACACGCAAAATGCTGGCTTTGTGGCTTCTTTGGAGCTTTGGGAGACACAAGCCTGACGCTGGTGGATTCTGTCTCTACCTAAATACAATTGTACGCCGGGGTGTCAAGGGATGGAGGCGGCGCGACGGCGGCGGCGGGTTGGTGCGGGTGCGATTGTATTAGCCTGCAAATATCGTCCCCAGCGCTTTGCCGATACAACCTGCACGAGTCCGACGAGGACAACCAGGACTGCTACTGCGGCGTGCAACTCTCCCGCGGCACCATGTTCAGCGATCATGAACTCAAATGGCGCGCCCGCATCGCCAAACGCAAAGCGGCCAAGCTCGCCAACTGAGCCGCGCTCACTAGTTGTCGCTCAGCACATCCGCGTTGTAGTTGACCATCATTGCCTTGGCCGGTGAAGGTAACTTACCCAACTTGAGCATCTGATCGATCGTGCCGTTCCCGTGCATCACCACCATGAACAGCCGCCTCGTCTGCCCATTCTGTAGCTGCAGATAGATGGGCACTCGCATCACGAACTTGTCCGAAACATTGCTCTGCGCCAGCTTGAGGTGGACCAGGGTCTCCCCATCGACGACCGAGAAATCGGTGTTCACCGTGTAATGAGGAAGTTCAGTTCCATAGACGTACTCATCGAAGTACCAGTCCAGCTTGCCATCTCCCCGCAAGTTCAGTTCCTTGGGCATGCTCTTCTCCATCGATGCCTTGAAGTCCTCGGTGGTCGCGGCCTTGCCGGAGTAATCTGAAACAAACTGCTGCATCGCCCGCTTGAACGGTTCGCCCTGCTCTTGTGGGGTCCAGAACTGCATCTCCAGCATATGCAGCACGTACGCACCCTTGCTGTAGATCAGGTTCTGGTAGACGTTCCCGTTTTTCTCATTCGCCACACGGGCACCCATGGTCAGTGCTCCCACATCGATCGGACGCTTGCCCTGCGCATTCTTTTCAAGCAGGTTGTTCTGCTGCTCCTTCCAGAACGCCCTGTAGTCATCCATCTTCGGCGACGTGTTCAGCAGGAAGATGCCTACCGAAAAATTCGCAAATCCCTCGCTCATCCACTGATCGCGGTAGCTTTTAAAGCCCACCAGGTTACCCCACCACTGATGTGAAACCTCGTGTGGCGTGACTTCCTTCCAGTAGTTGGCATCAAAGTCCAGCAAGCCGGTCTCCTGCAATGCGGTCGAATCCCAGAAGGCGCAGGCCGGCAAATACACCAGCATCGGCCAACTCTGGCCGTAGTTGCATACGGGTTGCGGAGTCAGCACCACGTGGTCGTAAGGCAGCGTGCCGAAATAATCGGAGTAGATTTGTATCGCTGCCATCCCCTCTGAGACTTCTTTCGGCAGCGCCTGCACTCCCGTCTCCATACTTTGAGCATTCCCAACACTGGCATAGGCGCTCACCCCAAATCCCCTCGGCGTCTTTTCCATGCGGTCCTTGAAGTCGCCCAGATTGAATCCGGCCACGGGAATGGGTGCGGAGGTCTGCCATACCGCCTTTGTGATGCCGGCGCTGTCCGGAGTCAGGCTCTCCTGATTGCCCGTAGCAATGATCTGCAGGTTCCTGGGAATATGGAAAGTCATATGGAAGTTGGCGAAGTCGCCCATGACTCCCTCCCCACTCGGATACCAACTATCCCGCGCGCCAGGCATAAGGTAGTAGGTCTCATTCCCTTCCGCGACCAGCGCGTCGTTGCCGCTGTAGACAGACAGCAACCGCAGCGTGTCGCCCTTTTTCGCGGCCTGCGGCAGAATCACGCCGAATTCAGCATCGAGCTTCTTGTCCTCCTGCACAAAATCCAGCGGTGCACCGGTCTCGCTGAACACGCCGGAGACGCGCAGCGTCGGATACAAATTTAAGTGAATGACGCGCACACCATCGCGCAAGATTTTTATCGTCGTCTCCGCCGAGACCTTCATCATTGCACCACGGTCTATGGACGTATCCAGCCGCTCGTCGGTCACCTGTATCCTCTTGCCGCTCTCCTCCGCATGCTGCATTCGATACGCTGCCCACGTCTGCAACTCCACATCGCTCCACGTCGTCAGCTCTACCTGGTCCGGTGACGCATGAAACGTTCCCTCAGGGTCGACAATAAAGAGGAGATTCCGACCGGTGAGCATGTTGCCCATGCGGAAAGATGCCAGAAAGAACTGCCCCTGCCCGCCGAGCACATCCGCCAACATCCGCAGTTCAAGGTTGTCGCTCAGGTCCTTGCGATAGTTCTTGGCCAGGTCCTCTGCGGCACTCAGAACATGGCTATCCGGTGCCGTGCCCGCGCCAGCCGATGCCTTGCGAATCTCATCCGCGGTGCCATCGGTAAAGCGCAGCACCAGCGAGGTAAAGTCCTGCGTCAAGCCTGTGCTCTTGGTCAGCAGCGCCAGCGATTTCTGCTCGCTCGCGCCCTTCACTGTCAGCTCAAACCGGCCTCTACCCACGAACACCGCACCCGTCACATGACCGTCCACAGGCGCATAAAAGTAAAACGTGCCGTCTTCAAAGTGAAAGACTCCACCCTCGCGTTCGAGCGAGAGATCTTTGACCATCACACTCTCGGCCCCGGGCAAGTCGGCTCGCAAGGCTACATAGGTCTTTTGTGCATTGGCCGGACGCGCTGGTCCGTTGGGTTCGATGGGTTTGGCTGCAGTCTGCGCACGCGCACTGACCGCCAGAAACAACACTGGGAGGAGGCCGGGTCTTAAGAACATGCCTCCCAACTTACCCGACTGTGCTGCCACTGCAAAGAGAAATAATCCATGGGTGCGAATATCGCGCAAAGTGAACCACTATCGCCCATCGCTCCATCACGCCGAATGCAGCCGCGTCCTATTTCCACTCCGGAAAACGTAACGCCCCGCAGGCGATACAATCGACTTTGACTGCACAATGGCCTACCAGGTATTAGCCCGCAAATATCGTCCCCAGCGTTTTGCCGACGTCGTTGGACAGGACCACGTGACCGTGACCCTGATGAACGCGCTCACCCAGAACCGCATTGCGCACGGCTACATCTTCAGCGGCCACCGCGGCATTGGCAAGACCACCATCGCGCGCATCCTGGCCATGGCGCTGAACTGCCGCAGCGCGATTGGCTCGGCAGTGCGCCCCACCGCCGAGCCGTGCGAGGTCTGCGAGAGCTGCACCGAGATCAAGGCTGGCAACGCCGTCGACGTGATCGAGATTGACGCGGCCACCAACCGCGGCATCGACGAGATTCGCGAGCTGCGCGATGCTGCGCGCTACCGCCCCGCGCGCGACCGCTACAAGATCTACATCCTGGACGAGGCTCACCAGATCACGGACGCCGCCTTCAACGCGCTGCTGAAGACGCTGGAGGAGCCGCCCGACCACATCGTCTTTATGATGGCCACCACGCAGCCTGAGGACATTCCGCAGACCGTCCGCTCGCGCTGCCAGCACTTCAGCTTCCACGCGGTGAAGCTGGTGGACATCCTGGGGCAGCTTCGCTCCATCGCCGCCGCGGAGGGGGTCTACGCCGATGACACCGCGCTCTCCCTGCTGGCGGAGGCCGGCGACGGCTCCATGCGCGACGCGCTCTCCATCATGGACCAGGCCATTGCCAGTGCGCCCACGGAGCTCTCCGCCGACGGGGGCGAAGGCCATGCCCGCCTGGACGCCGCGCAGATTCGCGAGCTGATGGGCTCCGTGCCCAACGCCGTCTTTGAGCGCATGATGGAGGCCGTGGATGGCAACCGCTCCGCCGAAGTGATGACAGTGGCCAACCAACTGCTGGATGCGGGCAACTCGCCCGCGCAGCTTGCGCGGCAGTGCGTCCGTTACCTGCGCAACGCGCTTATCGCCAAGGTCGCCGGGCTCTCTGCCGAAGGCGAATCCGCCGACGGGCTCGGTGCCGAACTCCTCCAGATCTCGCCCGACGAGCAGCGCCGCGCCGCCCGTACCGCCGCGCTCTTTGGCGAGGAGGAGCTCACGCGCTTCCTGCAGATGATGCTGCGCACCTTCGACGAGCTGGGCTACCGGCAGGAGCAGCGCTTCCACTTTGAGCTGGGCCTGCTGAAGCTGGTGCACCTGCGCCGCCTGCTGCCGCTTGAGGAAGCCCTGAGCCAGTCCGGCGCAGCCCGCAGCGCCATGGCTGCCGCGCGGCCTGCGCCGTCCGCAGCGCGGCCCGTTGCCGTGGAGCAGCCCGCCGCCGCACCCGCCAAGCCTGCGTTCTCGCCCTTCGAGCAGGACCGCTTCCGCCGTCGGCCGGAGGGCACCGCCAGCGCGCCTATCCATGTCGCCGCAGCGGCCGCGCACCCCATCGCGGAGACCCGCGGCGCGACCGCTGTCTCCGTTGCGCCTGCGGCACGTCCAGCTCTGCCGACACTGGTGCCGGCTCTTGCGGCTGCGCCGACGCCGATTTCCCAGCCAGTGCCGGATGTCTTGCCCGCGCTGGCAGCGGTCGCGGGCGAGGCCACTCCGCAGGATGCCGTGGTCGCTGCACTCGCCGCGGCGCGGCAGTCTTCCGCGGCGGATGCCATGGCCGATGCTGTCTGGACAGTCGCCGATGGCGAGGCCAGCGTTCAGACCGAGCTCTCGAAAACCATGCTGCCCGTGGTGATGAACGCAGACGCCGAGAAGATCGTCCGGAGCACCCTTCGCGATGCGGGCGTCTCCCGGCTCACCGTGCTGGCCGGCGCGGCCACCGCAGCCGCCAAAAAGCGGCGCCCTGCGCGCACCGGCTCTATCCATGCCAAGGCGCTCGAGCATCCCATGGTGCAGCAGGCGCAAAAGCTCTTCGACGCCGAGATCCAAACTGTCATCGACCTACGCGAAGACGGCTGAACCATTCTCACAGCCGTCATTCTGATTCGCAGAGTCAGAGTCTCAGTATTTGTACTTCGCCTCTAAGGATTGCCCATGAACCTCTCCGATCTTGGCAAGATGAAAGAGATGATGTCGCAGGCGCGCGAGATGCAGGCGCAGGTGGAGCAGAAGCTCGCCGCAACCATCGTGGAAGCCGAAACCGGCGGTGGCATGGTCAAGGTGCGGATGAACGGCAAGAAGGAGGTCCTGCGCCTGACCATCGAACCCACCGCGCTCGGCGCCTCCAGCGGCGACATCGAGCTGCTCGAAGACCTCATCGCCGCCGCCGTCAACGAGGCCGGCCGCCGCGCCGACGAGGCGATGAAGTCCTCCGTCAGCGGTATGCTGGGCGGCCTGAACCTACCGGGATTGGAATAGGCCGCATGAACCGATTTGCTGAGCCCATGTCCCGCCTGATCGACGAGCTGCGCAAGCTGCCCGGCGTGGGCACCAAGTCCGCACAGCGGCTGGCGTTCCATGTGCTGCGCGGCAGCGATGCCGATGCGCGCGCCCTCGCCGAAGCTATCCTGCTGCTGCGCGAGAAGCTGCGCCTCTGCTCCATCTGCAACAACATCACCGACGTCGATCCCTGCGGCTACTGCACGAGTGCCGTCCGCGATCAGCATATTGTCTGCGTTGTCGAAGAGCCCACCAATATCGCCACCATCGAGAAGACGCGCAGCTACAACGGCGTCTACCATGTGCTGCACGGCACGCTTTCGCCCATCGGCGGCGTGGGACCGGAGCAGCTCCGCATTGCCAATCTGCTCACCCGCCTGACTACTCCGCCGTTGACCGGCGAGGCCGCGCAGCAGGACCCGGGCCCCGACCCCGGTCTCGACGCTGTCGGCCTCAACCAGGAGATACTCGAAACCACCGGCGATATCCGCGAAGTCATCCTCGCCACGTCGCCTACCACCGAGGGCGAGGCCACAGCCGCGTATCTGGCCCAGGAGATTCACCGCGTCGCTCCCACCCTCCGCGTCACCCGCATCGCTACGGGCGTCCCCGCCGGCTCCGATATCGAGTACGCCGACGAGGTCACCATGACCCGCGCCATGGAAGGCCGCCGCGAGTTCTAAGGAAGGCCTGAATGAGTCCCAACATTATTTCGGCGGCAATCCAACGACAGAGATTCTGACCCAAAATCAGGTCAGAATGACTCTTCCATTTTGGTTCGCAGACTTAATCGGAGCCTCCTTAAACCAGGCTGCCGTACTTTGGAGCCCAAACCAGTGCGAGGCAGGAGTCCGCCGATGAACATCGCCATGGCAATCTTTGCGGCCGTCGCTCCTGGCATCTCGTACCATCCCGTGGTCAAGGGGCCTCCGCCGCCCGCGGCGCATCCCACACTGACCCTGCTAGCGATGGGCTGCGTCTTCGTCCTGATCGCCGCCGGCGTCGTCTCCTCGCTCGTCACGCCCGCCAGGCCCAGTGAGCCCGGACGCGGAACCACACCGCCTAAGACGAAATAATCCAGCCGCATGTAATCTCCGCGGCCTCGGCCCGCGTCAGACTGTGCGATCATCGCCCATGCTCCCACCACGAGACGCGGCGCAATGAGTTTCCGGAGGACGACTATGAGTGAAACAGCCGCTGCTGCATCCCAGCCACGCCGAAAGACCCTGTTGTCCCACGCAGTTGTCACCCTGTGCGCCACCGCGCTGGCCCTGGGCTGCGGCGCCGGCACACCTTCGTCAAGTTCCACATCCACATCTACCGGGACACCCAACGCCTATACAACCTTTTACAAGTCAATGACGTGGGGCTCAACCATTACGGCGACCTTTCCCAGCACCTGCGAGATGACGCTGACCACTACCGGCAAGCCGGACTACACCCCCAACGCCTACTACCTGGCGCCCGCCAGCACGGGCCAGAACATCGTCGCCTACACCTCCAGCACCAATACCGCGCTGACGGTGATCTCCTACGCGAGCACGATTGCCCCCACGCTCAAGGGCTCATCCGCTACGATCAACATCTGCCCTGCCCAGGCCTCCAGCACCACATCCACGGGCCTCGGGGCCATCGGCTACCTCATCTCCGGCACCGCCATGTTCAACCCGTATGAGATGAACGGCAGCACGCCCGCCGTCGCCGACAACGCCTCCTACACGTTTACCGACACCAACGGCGCCATGCAGACCGCTTACTTCCTGGACCAGTGCAACTCGCACAGCAATGGCAGCACCTGGCACGCGCACGGCAATCCCAACTGCGTCACCTCACAGGTGGACACCGGCGCGGGCCCGTCGCACATCATCGGCATCGCGCTGGACGGCTACCCGATCTACGGTGGCCGCGACATCAACGGCAACATCGTCACCACGTCGCAGCTGGACGCCTGCAACGGCATCACCAGCGCCACGCCGGAGTTTCCCTCCGGGGCGTACCACTATGTGCTGCCCATTGGCGTCACCACCAAGAATGCGTCCATCAACTGCTACGCCGGTACGGTGTCATCCAGTACCATGGCCCAGGCGCGCAAGCTCGCCTGCAACATGAAGACGATGTTCGCCATGGCGCCCAGCGTGCCGGCCAGCAACCGGCCCGGCCTGCCGCAGCGCAAGCAGACCATGAACGCCATGGTGATGCCAGACGGCACCACCATGCCCATGGGTTCGATGTAGGCGGAACTCCGGAACGGCAGCTAGACGGCGGCGGGACGCACAATCCGCAGATCGCCGCCCGTCATCTGTGCCGGCTTGCCCATCTGGAGCAACCCGAGCACCGTTGGCGAGATGTCCCGCAGGCTTCCGTCCGGCCGCAAACTCACCGTCCCGGTCTTCGCATCCGTCACCAGGATGAAAGGCACCGGGTTGGTGGTATGCGCCGTATGCGGTCCGCCCGTCACCGGATCGATCAGCATCTCGGCATTGCCGTGATCTGCGGTGACGAGAAGCGAACCACCGCGTTGCTTCACTGCCTGATAGACGCGCCCCAGCTCGCGATCCACCGTCTCCACCGCGCGAATGGTCGGCTCCAGTTTGCCGGAGTGGCCCACCATATCCGCGTTGGCAAAGTTGACGATGATGACGTCGAAGGCCGTGTCCGCGACCGCCTTCACCACCGCGTCCGCGATGCCTGCTGCGGACATCTCCGGGGCCAGGTCGTACGTGGCCACCTTCTGCGAAGGCACCAGCGCGCGGTCTTCGCCGCCAAACGGCTTCTCGATGCCGCCGTTGAAGAAGTAGGTCACGTGAGCATACTTCTCCGTCTCGGCCACGCGCAGGTTGCGCAGGTTGGCCTGCGCCATCAGGTGCGCCAGCAGATTGTCCATCGACTCCGCCGGAATCACGATGGGCAGCTTGTAGCTCTTGTCGTACTGGGTCATGCAGACGTAGTGGAGGCCACTTGGCACGAGACTCTTCGGAATCTCAGCGTCGAGTTCCGCCGCCTTCGGCAGGTCGGCGCCTGCATTCGCCGTCAGGCCGGAGTTGCGTGCCAGCACCCGCGTAATCTGCCGCGCGCGATCCGCGCGGTAGTTGAAATTGATCACCACATCGTTGTCGCGAATCGGGCCCACGGCATGGCCGGCTGCGTCGATCACCGTGAACGGCGGGATGAACTCGTCGGTCACGCCACTGTTGTACAGCTCCTTCACCCGCACCAGCGCATCGGCATATCTGCCACCCTCGGGATGCCCGGTCACCAGCGCGTCGAAGGCCTGCTTCTCCTTCTCCCAGCGCAGGTCCCGGTCCATGGCGTAGTAGCGGCCGCTGACGCTGGCCAGTTTGCCCACGCCGGTCTCGCGGAAGGTCTTGTCCAACTGCTCCAGGTACCCCAGCCCCCCGGTCGGCGAGGTGTCGCGGCCGTCCATGAAAGCATGCACAAAGACACGGGGGACCTTCTGCTGCGCGCACAGCCGCAGCAGCGCGTTCAGATGACGTTGCTGCGAATGCACGCCTCCGTCCGACAGCAACCCGATAAAGTGGATCGCGCTTCCGTGCGCCTGCGCGTGCGCCACCGCGGCCAGCAGAGTCGGGTCCTGGTAGAACGCGCCCGTCTCAATTGCCAGGTCGATGCGCATAATGTCCATCAGCACAATGCGGCCCGCGCCAAGGTTCAGATGCCCAACCTCGGAGTTCCCCATCTGCCCATCGGGCAGGCCCACAAAGTGGTCGCTCGCATGCAGCAGCGTGTTCGGGAAATCGCGCATCAAGCTGTCGTACACCGGCTTGCGTGCCAGAGCAATCGCGTTGCCGTGCGTGTCGGCCCGGTATCCCCAGCCGTCAAGAATCGTCAGAACAATAGGTTTCGCCATGTGTACAGTCAGGATACCAAGACTCGCGCCGGCGGCGTGTGAGGCCGGTCACTGAGGGCGCAGGCGCGCCGGAAAATAAAGCGGAGCCGGCAATCCCCCGACTCCGCTTCATTCTGTCATTCGCCTGTAGCGCTACGCGTAGCTGGAAACGCTATTCGCGTTCTTCGCGCCGCGTTCCTTGCCGATCTTCTCCACATAGCCGCTCTTCTTCAACTCCTCCAGCGGCTCGGCCGGGAGTTTGCGCGCCTGGCGCCACTCCTTCACGATCGGCCGAACGTCCGTCCAGAAGGCTCCGCGGAAGGTCTCCTCCGCCGCCACCAGATCGCACGACTGCTGCTGCACGGCAAGCTTCTCCTGGTCGATCAGCGCGGCCTTGGCAAACAGCTCCTGCGCCATTACCACGGTCTGCACCATCGCCTCCATCTTGCCCTTCAGGTTGTGGCTCTGGTCGATCATGTAGGCGATGCCCGCCACTGCCGGCGAGGTCGCCGTCTGGATCTCGCTGAAGATGCGGAAGACCTGGTAGGGGTCAATCGAGCCCAGCGTCAGATCGTCGTCCGCATACTTGCGATCATTGAAATGGAAGCCGCCCAGCGCGTCGCAGTGCAGCAGCCAGGTCACAATCTGCTCGATATTCGTTCCCTGCAGGTGGTGGCCCGTGTCGACCAGCACCTTGGCCTTGGGGCCCGCGCGGCGCGCCAACTCCAGCGCCATGCCCCAGTCCGCGATGTCCGTATGGTAGAAGGCGGGCTCAAACGGCTTGTACTCCACCAGCATGCGCTGATCGGCGCTCAAAGCCGCGTGGGTGGAGGCCAGCACCTCTTCCATCCACTCGATCCGCTTGCGCATGGACTGCGAGCCCGGATAATTCGATCCGTCGGCAATCCACAGCGAAACGTCTTTCGACCCAAGCTCGTGCCCAATCTCGACGGAATCCAGCAGATGGGCCAGCGCATTGCCGCGAATCTCCGCGCTGGGGTTGCAGATGGAGCCAAACTTGTACTCCTGCGCCTGGAAGAGATTCGGGTTGATCGATCCCGCCTTCACTCCGTAGCGGCTCTCCAGCCGCTTGATCTCCGGCACATCGCCCTTGCCGTTGGGCAGGTCCCACAGCACATGCAGCGCCACCGTCGGGCTCGCACCGGTCAGCTTGTTCACCTCGGATGCATCGGCGAACTTCTCCTCGGTTGTCGTCGCTGCGCCAGGCTGCGAGAACTTGCCAAACCGCGTCCCTGTATTGGCAAAGCCCCACGAAGGGACCTCAATTCGGAACCCGTCCAGCGCCGCCCAAACCCGCTCCGTCGCCCGCGCGCCGGCACCTGCTCCATTCGTACCCATAGCAAACCCCTCAAAACTTCAATTACGGAAATATACTCCGTATTGAAACAACTCGTCCAAATGCCACTCTGGGTTAGCGTTGACCTGAAAGCTTTTGACGGTTTCGTCCGCTACGCGGACAGAATCACGTCCAGAAACCGCGGCCCATGCACTCCCTTGATCCGTGTCATTTCAATATCCGCCGTCGCCGAAGGCCCGGACACAAACGTCGTCGCCAGGGAGGCCGTCGGCTCCAGCCGCGCCATCGCCTCCGGAACCGTCTCCACCACGTCCGCCGTCCGCACCACGCACAGGTGGTAGTCCGGCGCCAGGGTCGGCGCCCGGCGCCCCTGCCCGGGAACGCGCTGCAGCACAATCGTTCCTGTCTCCGCGATGGCCACGGTGGAGGCCGTCACCACGCCGTCGAATCCGTCCAGATCTGCATTCGTCAGGCCATGGTCCACGCCAAATTCAAAGCCATCCGGCAGTGCTTCGCCCAGCGCCTCTGGCAGTCCCTCCGGAACGACGAGCTTGCGCTTGCCGCGCTCGGTCAGCATCCGCGCAATCTCCGCGCTCACTTCGCCGGCCTTTACCCGGACCACGGTGGCGTCATAGTCGCGCAACCGGTCCTCCAGCAACTCCAGAATCGCTTCGCGGTCCAGCGATGCCGTCCGCTTGTAGTCTCGTGGAAGCGACTCCCATTCGCTGCGAACCGCCGCGGCATCCATCGCGGGCGTATCCGCAATCGCCACGCGAATCCGTCGCAGCACTTCCTCCCGCGCAGTCCCTGCAGCCAGTTCAGTGCCCATTCTTGCCCCCCTCGCCGGCCTTATCTCCGGAGCGGCGGCCCGGCGCGGTCTTGGCCCGTTCTTCAAACCACTCCCGGAAGGTCTGTTTCGGCATTACGCGCAGGTCGCGCACCTGGGTCCATCCCCCCAGCATCCCGGGCAGCCAGTCGATCCAGCCAACGCCCTGCCCGTCCTTGCGCGACAGCGGCAACTCCGCCAGCCGCCCCATCTTCTGCGACACCCGGAAGACCGCCTCGCTCTGAAAGACCTTGGCGACGGCCTTCAGCGCCATCACCTCGGGATTGGCGAGAATGTTGAAGCCCGACGATTGTTGCTTCACCACCTTATTGCGCAGATGAATCAGCACCTCCGGGATGTTGATCTTCACCGGGCAAACTTCATAGCACGCGCCGCACAGGCTGGAGGCATACGGCAGGCTCTGCGCGTGGTGCATCTCCATCAACTGCGGCGTCAGGATCGCCCCGATCGGCCCCGCGTAGACGCTGCCGTAGGCGTGGCCACCGGTCTGCTGATACACAGGGCACGCATTCTGGCAGGCCCCGCAGCGGATGCAGTGCAGCGTCTGCCGCGACTCCTCATCCGCCAGAATCTCCGTGCGCGCATTGTCCATCAGCACCACGTGAAACGCCCGTGGCCCGTCGCCGCCACTGGGAGCCTTGTCCACGCCCGTCCAGATGGAGTTGTACGGATTCATCCGCTCGCCGGTGGCGCTGCGCGGCAGCAACTGCAGCAGCACCTCCAGGTCCTGAAAGGTCGGGACCACCTTGTCGATGCCGGCCACCGAAATCAGCGTCTCCGGCAGCGTCAGGCACATGCGGCCGTTGCCCTCGCTCTCGACGATGCACACTCCACCCGTCTCCGCGACCAGGAAGTTCGCGCCGCTCACCGCGGTCTGGACCCGCAGAAACTTCTCGCGCAGAAATTTGCGCGCCGCATCCGCCAGGTCCTGCGGTGTCCCGCCCAACTCCGAGAAATCGACGCCCGGCAGCTTCATCTCGCGCTTGAAGATCTCGCGAATCTGCGACCGGTTCTTGTGCAGCGCAGGCACCACAATGTGCGATGGCTGATCGTGCCCGAGCTGGATAATCAACTCCGCCAGATCGGTCTCATAGGCGTGGATTCCGGCCGCCTCCAGCGCCTTGTTGAGCTGAATCTCCTCCGTCGTCATCGACTTGATCTTGATGACCTCGGTCGGAGACACGCCGTTGGCCCCGCTCGCCTTCACCAGGCCCACAACAATTTGCCGCGCTTCCTCTGCATTCCGCGCCCAGTGAACCACTCCGCCAGCCGCCGTGCAGTTGCGCTCAAACATCTCCAGGTAGAAGTCCAGATGCCGCATGGTGTGCTGACGAATCTGTTTGCCCGACTCGCGCAGTTCCTGCCAGTCCGGCATCTCCTGCACCACGCGCGCGCGCTTGGCCTGGATGACATTGGTGGCATGGCGCACGTTCTTCCGCAACTGCGAGTCGCCCATCAGGGCCTTCGCCGCCACCTGAAACTTCGGTGCTGTGGTCGGGTCCAATGCCTGTCCGCTCATAGCCCGTCGCCCTCTTCGCTGGCCAGAATCTCAGCCAGATGCACCGGCCGCACTCCTGTGCGCTCCCGATGCAGGCCGCCGCCGATGTGCATCAGGCAGGAGTTATCGCACCCCGTCACCGCCTCGGCCCGCGTATTCAGCACGCCGCGTATTTTCTCCGAAAGCATCGCGCTCGATACCTCGGCGTTCTTGATGGCAAAGGTCCCGCCAAATCCGCAGCACTGCTCCAGGTTCTCAATCTCCACCAGGTCGATGCCGCGCACCGCCCGCAACAGCCGCTGCGGGCCATCGCCCAGGTGCAAGCTGCGCAGGCCGTGGCAACTGGCGTGGTAGGTCACGCGATGCGGGTAGTAGGCGCCCACGTCCTCCAGTCCCAGCTTCTGCGTCAAAAACTGGGAAAACTCCCAGACCCGCGGCAGCAGTTCTGCCACCTCGGCCTTCAACTTCTCATCCTTCAGGCGCTCGGCCATCAGCGGGTAATGGTCCTTCATCATCGCGATGCAACTGGTGGACGGGCTAACCACCGCCTCCGAATCCCGGAACTGGTCCACAAACCGCTGCAGCAGCGGCATCGCCTCATCCTGGTAGCCCGTGTTCCAGTGCATCTGCCCGCAGCAGGTCTGGCCCGCGGGAAAGTCCACCGTATGGCCCAGTCGCTCCAGCACTCGAACGACTGCCTTGCCCGTCTCCGGAAACAGCGTGTCGTTATAACAGGTAATAAACAGCGAAACTCGCAAACTCGTTCTCCGCTTCCTGGACTCCAGCCGGGGTCTTTCTCATGGTATCGCTGTAGACGGGCCGCATCGGTGTCGTGCGACACAGGCCCGGAGCCATCCAAGTCCACCTTAGTCCAATAGACAATCTATTTCCACATTCGAGTTCCACTCAGGTACGATTGAATCGCGTTTCACACAGAATCTATTCTTTCCGCAGCGAGGCATCTTGGGACCGAATCCGCTTTTAGGCGTCATCTTTCATTGGATTGGTGGCTTTTGCTCCGCCACCAACTTCATCCCCTTCCGGCGCATCAAGCGTTGGTCGTGGGAGGTCTACTGGATTATTCAGGGCTTCGCCGCGTGGATCGTCGCACCGTCCCTGCTGGCATGGATCTTCATCCCGCACGCCTGGTCAATCCTTGGCGAAATCTGGCGCACGCAGCCCTCCAGCATCGGCTACGCCATCCTGTTCGGCGTGCTCTGGGGCGTTGGCGGCATCACATTTGGACTGGCCATCCGCTATCTCGGCATCGCCCTGGGCTATGCCATCGCGCTGGGCCTGTGCGCGTTCTTCGGCACGCTGGTGCCCCCGATCTACCATCGCGAGATCGGCACCCTTCTCCACCAGACCTCCGGCAAGATCATCCTGCTGGGCGTCTTCATCTGCCTGATCGGCGTAGCCGTCAACGGAGCCGCCGGTTACTCCAAGGAAAATGAGATTACGCCCGAGGAAAAAGCCGAAGCCGGAGAACGCGACTACAACTTCGGCAAGGGCATCGCTATCGCTGTGCTGGCAGGCTTTATGAGCTCCTTCTTCGCCTTCGGCCTGGATGCAGGCAAGCCCATCGGCGACCTGACCGCAACCCACCTCATCGCCGCCGGCCTGGCATCGCGCCTGGTGCTCAAGAACCTGCCCATCCTGATCGTGGTGCTGATGGGCGGCTTCATCACCAACTTCATCTGGTCCTCCATCCTCATCTTCCAGAACAGCTCCATTCGCCAGTTCTTTGGCGAACCCGGAGTTAACCCCATGCGCGCCGCCGCCACCTCCGGCGACACCCTGGTCGACTTTGATCCTCTGGACGCCTCCACCTACGACCGCCTGGCCCCGGCAACCCTGTTCTTCAACTACATCTTTGCCGCCATGGCCGGGGTCATCTGGTACTTCCAGTTCTTCTTCTACTCCATGGGCCAGACCAAGATGGGCAAGTACGACTTCTCCTCTTGGACCCTGCACATGGCGTCCATCATCATCTTCGCCACGCTCTGGGGCCTGGTGCTGAAGGAGTGGCATGGCACCAGCATCCGCACCAAGCTGCTGGTCACCTGCGGCCTGATGCTTCTGGTCGGGTCCACCGTCGTCGTTGGCTACGGCAACTACATCCACGCCGTCTTTGGAAACTAACTCATTCGCTGCCCCGAAGATCCCCCAAAATGGGTATCTTCGGGGCTTCCCTGTTGCCGCATATTCACACGGCTGTTTCACATCTGCGTCACAATAGAGGCCGATACGATTATTCGCCAGGGAGGCGAAGCGATGCCCCGTATTCATTTTCATCAGCAGCTGGCCGCACTGAAGGACAAACTCCTCGCCATGGCCGCGCTCTCCCAGCAGGCGCTGGAGTTCTCGGTCGAGGCATACCTGGAACGAGACAGGGCGCTGTGCGATCATGTGCTCGAGATCGAAGACGCCATCAACTCCGCGGAGACGATCGTCGACGAGATGGCGTACGAGCTGCTGGCCAAGGAACAACCCATGGCCATCGACCTGCGCTTCATCCTCTCCGTCATCAAGATCAACGGCGACCTGGAGCGCATCGGCGACCAGTCGGCCAACATTGCGGAAAAGGTGCTCAAGATGCAGAACGACCCCGAACTCTCGCTGCCCATCGATATCAACGAGATGGGCGAGCGCGTCGGGGTCATGATCCGCACCGCCATCCAGGCGCTGCTGGAGGCGGACGCCAAGATGGCCGAGAGTGTGCTCTCCATGGACGACGCCGTGGACGACATGAACCGCGCGCTGCAGTCCGAACTGGTGGACGTGATGATGCAGCACCCGGAGGTGACCGAGCAGGCGCTGCATGCCATCATCATCGGCCGCAATCTGGAACGTGCCGCCGACCACGCCACCAACATCGCGGAAGATGTCATCTTCTGGCTGCGCGGGTCGGACGTGCGTCACAAGATGTCTCTGGCCGGGGCGGAGTGATTGGCCGCCAAGCCGAACCGATCGCCTTGACTCTCGATAGCCAGCCCAATTAAGCTGGAGGCAATGAGGATGTGCGACCAGTTCCGGTGTGCCTGCGGTTCGAGCTGTTGTTGTACGGCTTCGCTCCGTCGCCCCTGTCCCGCCTCGTAAGATCGCATTCCGCGAAGCCCAGACAAGCAGCACGAGCGCCCACATATCTGGTGGGCGTTTTCCGTTTGAGTCCGCGACAACACCGCTTCCCGTAACGCTTAGCCGTCGCAACAAGGAATCCAGGAACCCATATGACCGATGTAGCCACCCCCATCCCGCCGAAACCGGCCGCCAAGGAAACCAAAGCCCAGAAGGCCGAGCGTCTGAAGATCGCCAAGAACCCCTGGGAGAGCTGGGACGAAGTCCGGCAGTACGCCCGCGAAGGCCGCAGCGCCGTCCCGCAGGAGTGGGGGGAGTTCTACTTCAAGTGGTGGGGCGTGTATTCGCAGGGCGACGGCCTCGGCGTCACCGGCGGCAAGGACGGCGTGGGCAAGGCGACCGAGTACTTCATGATGCGCATCGGCCTGCCCAACGGCCTGCTCTCCTCGCACCAGCTTCGCGTCATCGGCGACCTGACGAAGAAGTACGCGCGCAACCTGGCCGACATCACCACGCGGCAAAATATCCAGCTCCATTGGCTCACCATCGAGTCGCTGCCGGAGGTCGTGGACGCCCTGACCGAGATCGGCCTCAGCCCCAAGGGCGCCTGCGGCGACGTCGTCCGCAACGTCACCGGCTGCCCGCTCGCCGGCCTGGACGGCCACGAGTTGCTCGATGCCAGTCCGCTGGCCCTGGAAATCGCGCACGGACTGACCGCCAACCCGGAGTTCTACAACCTGCCGCGCAAGTTCAAGATCACCGCCTCCGGCTGCCCGCTGTGGTGCTCCTACCCGGAGATCAACGACGTCGCCCTGACCGCGATCAAACGCGAAGTCAACGGGCTCGAAGAGATCGGCTACACCCTGCGCGTGGGCGGCGGCCTCTCCACCGAACCGCACATCGCGGAGCGCATCCCCGCCTTCATCCCGCAGGATAAGGCCTATGCCGTCGTGGAGGCCGTCCTCCGCATCTTCAAGGAGCAGACCGAGCTGCGCGAGAACCGCACCCGCGCCCGCATCAAGTACCTCTTCATGCGCCACGGCTGGACCGCGGAGACCATGCTCGAAGCCATCGAGACCAAACTCGGTTACAAATTGGACCCCTCGCCAGTCGAGGAAGATGTGGTGCCCGCAGATGTCTACCGCGACCACATTGGCATCACGCCGCAACTCCAGCCCGGCCT
>Ga0302278_10002189_pt1 | contig 22799 bp, 20 predicted proteins | sample III_Bog_N3_2_FD_194543 | JGI IMG/M metagenome (GOLD analysis project Ga0302278, IMG submission 194543) | Peat permafrost microbial communities from Stordalen Mire near Abisko, Sweden - III_Bog_N3_2 | ecosystem: Environmental > Terrestrial > Soil > Wetlands > Peat | place: Sweden: Abisko...
TGCCACCCTCGCCGCCCTCGACGCCTTCCGCCAAACCCAACTCATCGCCCCCGCATGCCACGACACCGCTTCCGCCATCGCTGGCATCCCCAACAGCCTCGAATCCACGCTCTACATCAGCTCCGGAACCTGGTCTCTGGTCGGCACACTCACTCCGGTCCCCGTCACAACGCAGGCCGCCTTCGACGCCTCCTACACCAACCTCGGAGCAGCAACCGGCGATCTGCTCTTCCACTCGCTCGTCAACAGCATGTGGGTTCTCAAGCAGTGCTTGGACGGCTGGGCAGCAGAAGGCCGTCCATGGTTCATCGAGGATCTCATCCGCGACGCCACCGACCAGCCCGCGCCCCTTTGCCTGCTCGACATGGACGCGCCCCCGCTCATGCTCGACTCAGGTATGCCCCAGCGCATCAATGATGAACTTGAGCGCCTCGGCGGCTCACCCATTGCCGACATTCCCGGCAACGAACCTCGCTTCGCGCGCCTCATCTTTGAGAGCCTTGCCGCCCGCTACGCCTCGGCCCTCACAAGCCTCGAGCAGACGCTCGGCCGCAAACTTCAGCGCATTCACATTCTAGGCGGTGCAAGCCGCAACAAGCTCCTCGTCGCCCTAACCGAGCAGCGCACCGGCCTGCCCGTCTCCATCGGCCATCCGGAGAGCACCACCATCGGCAATTTCGCGCTTCAGCTCGCCTCTGCCGAATCAGGCGGCCAGCCCCTCCAGCCCGAGTCCATCCGCAACTGGGCTGCCGTGCTGTGCCAGGCCTGAACAGGGCCGACCGCCGCAAAGTCCAGCTTCAGCCAGCCCCATTCAAAACACACGCGACCCCTCGTTAGTATGAACTCCCGTCCCCGTGCGTCTTGGTCTGCTGCGTCCAGTTTCCCGGCAGCACGCCATTGGGGTTCGCATTCACGTCGTTGGTCTGAAATGAAGTCTTCCCAGTCTCGTCGACCCATGTGTGCGTGTATGAGCTTGAAACCTTGCTCACCTGCCCAGTGCTCGGGTCCCGCACCGTCTGCCGGTCCAGCGCGTAGTCCACCCAGTCCGACGTCGATGTGCTCCGCGCATTCATATTTGCTTGCGTACGCGCCATCGACATATCCGTCCCACGCTGCATGGTCTGCATAAACTGCTCGTGCATCTGCTGCCGAACCGCCTGGTCGTGTTCGAACTGCTGATGCTGCGCAGCCATCTGCGCATTCGACTGCTGAATCATATTGTTCATCATCTGTTGCGATTGCTGCTGGGCTCTTTGCATCCACGCCTGCTGCCATGCATCCAGACCTTTCGCGCCCATCTGATTCGTGTCCCAGTTCTTCACCAACGCTGCATACTGGCCCTCCGGCGCAGCGGCGTAGTTCACATCCGCCGTACATTTATCCACTGTCGAAGGCGGCCGATCCGCCATCCCCCGCAATATCGACTTCATCCCTGCGTAATAACTCTCCGTGCAGTTCACTGCCACCGTCAGTCGGCCCTTCATCGTGAAAGTTCCGTTCTTCGTACTCACCACCGCCCGCGCCAGCTCCACTGTCGACTTCGGCGGCGTCTGGTGGCGCGCAGCATAGCTTGGCGCGTACACTGCCTCAGCATCCGCCAGCGTCTTCTGCGCCTTTTCGATGACGCCAGCCGGCATCGGTTCATCCGCCACATAGTCCAATTTCATCGTAGCCGCAAGATACTTCACAAACTCCTGCGCAGTCATTGGGCCCTTCAATGGAAGGCAGTCGCTCTTCGGCATGAACTGGATAAACGGACCCTGCCCCCAGAACCACCCCATCGGCGGAAGACGTTCCACAAAGCTCAGTCCATCCGGACTCGTCGTCCTGAAAACCGGCGACGGCAGGCTCGTGCAGTTCCCACCCTGGTAGAGCACACCCTGGAAGTGCCAGTTCGCCGGAATCGTTACTTCCACGGCGTTCATCCCATTTAGTGTCGGATCAGTGATGAAATCCTTCTTCGTCCCAGTCGCGTAGGAGGCCTTGGTCACGCCCCCTTCCGCTGCCATCGCAGCCCCGCCATCGCCGCCGCCATTTGCCGCCGCTACCGTCGGCTCTGCGCTCTTGCATCCCATCAGCCCCGCTATTAGAACCACCAAAACTGCCCTTCGGTCCATCGCCATTTTGCCTTCACCTCCAAGATTTCTTTCTGCATAGTACGCGTCACAACTCCCTCCGGTGAATCATTAGTTTTTTTGAAAAATATCCTCTCCACATTAAAAAATCCCCCGGCTCCCTGGCCAGGGGAAGAGCCCATGCTCCCTTCTTCGTTTACGTCAAACTCGCCCCGTTCACTTCAACGTCAGGGTGAGGGTCTGCGACGTCGTGAATGCCGCTACGGTGTTCGGGCTTCCGTTACTGCCCGTCGAAGCCGATACACTCACGCTCCAGTTCCCTGTCTTCGCCAACGAACTGCCTTTCAGCGTCATGGCCGCGCTGAACGTGCCCGCACTCGACAGGCTTCCCTGCCCGAATGACGCTGTCACTCCCGCCGGCAACCCGCTCACAGCAAGATTCACGCCCGTCAGTTTAAGTCCGCCCACAGGCGTAACGCTCACCGTAATCTGGCTGCTGCCCGAGTGTGTCATCGACAGCGACGTCGCGCCTAGCCCCATCGTCAGTCCCGGCGCCTGTTGCACCAGCACCGTCAGGGTTTTTGTCGCCGTCACGCCGTCTCCGGTCGCAGTCACCGTCACTGCTGTCGAACTAACCGTCGCCGCAGATGCGGCTGTCAGGGTCAGCGTCGAGCTCCCGCCTCCATTGGTCAGCATGATTCCATTCGAGCTCCACGAGGCCGTCACTCCGCTCGGCAATCCGCTCACGCTCAGCACCACTGCCCCGCTGAACGTTCCATTCCCCGCCAATGTGATCGCATCGGTGACCGCTTTGCCCTGCACCACAGTCACCGTGCTCGATGCCGTCGCCAGTGAGAGTGTCGGCGGCGTCAGCGAAACGGTAAGCGGCAGGTTCGCGCTTGCCGTCACCGCCGAGCCACTCTTCGGCGCGATCTTCGCCGTCAGCCCCAGCGTCGTCGTCCCAGCCGCAGCAGCCGAGCTACCCGTCAGCGTAAGCGTCCACACCGCCGCTCCCGCCGCGTTCACTGACGCGGAGTTCCAGCTCGCCGTCACTCCCTTCGGCAGCCCCGATGCCACGCTGATGCTTGACCCACTCGCTCCGCTTGCAACGGCCGCCCCGCCCATCGGCGTCGCTGTCACCATCACGGTCGTCGAACCCTGCGACTTCATCGCAGCCGCCGTTGGAGATGCCGTCAAAGTGAAGTTCGCCCCCTGCGTCACCTGCAACTGCACTTTGCTCGTCGCCGTCAGCCCATCGCCAGCCGCTGTAACTGTGACCGTTGAATTTCCAACAACCGTAGCAGTACCCGCCGCCAGCGTCAGCGTTGCGCTCGCCGATCCCGACACCGGGCTTACCGGATTTGCCGACCAACTGGCCGTCACGCCGCTCGGCAGCCCACTCAGGCTCAGGCTCAAGTTCCCCGTGAACGATCCGCCTGTGCCCATGGTGAAGGTGACCGGCGCGCTTGCTCCCTGCGCTACCGACACTCCGCTGGACGCCGCAGTCAGCGTCAGCGTCGGTGGAGCGCTCACCGTCAGCGCGTAGCTCAAACTTTGGGTCCCCGTTCCATCTGTCCCGGTCACCGTCATGGTCTGCGTCCCCGCCGCCGCCGTCGAGCCCACCGAAACACTCACCGTCGCCGTCCCTCCCGGCGCAATCGACCCCGGCGAAATCGAAATTGTCACCCCCGACCCGCTCTTCGCCGTCAACGCCACAGCGCTCTTCCCGCTGCCGCTCTCCGTCACGCTCACTGTAAACTTCCCGCTCCCGCCCGCCTGCACCGAGCCCGAACTCGCCGACTCACTCAACGCAAAATCCACGCTCGTCGTCGTCAACGGGCTGCCCCACTCGTTCACCAGCATCGCCCCGTCCACCGAACCCAGTCCGGTTGCGAGGTTATATGTCCCTCCGCTCGCCGTGAATCCCGTCACACCCGGAACGCTGTTGTTCCCGGATGGCGTCGCATGAAACGGCCCTCCCGATCTTCCAGCCAGCGCGTATAGCCCAGGGTTAGCATTGCCCTGCCCCTTGCCCCCCCGTGACTGCACCAGCAAATCCATCAACCCCGCAAACGATGGCGAAGATGCCGACGTCCCCGCAATCGTGTAGAAAGCCCCGTTCTCAACGATGATGTAACCGTCATGTGCCGCTGCGCTCATCGCGACATCGGGAACGGCGCGCATCCCGTTCGCCGGCGCAGTTCCGCTTACGCCCTTCTGCCACGTCGGTTGCGGGTACACTGTGCTCGCGCCGCCACCTGATGCCCACAATCCGGACCCTCCTGCCGCCGCGCCGCTCTCATTCCAAACTTTCTCCAGAATGTAGCCCAGCGCAGACGCCTCATTACTTGCATTGTTCGTTGCCGACCAGTACTTCGAGTTGCTCGTTCCCTCGTTGAACTCCGTCCCGCCCACGCATGTTGCATACTGCGAACTACACAGCCCATTCACGCCCGCGCCCGCCGCCGTTGTCGATGAACCGCTATAGCAATCCGCCGCACCCGCATCCCCAGATGACACAAACGCCGATATCCCCTCCGCTGCCGCCTGCTGCCACAATGCGTTGTAGAACGCCAACTCCGTCGTGCCCATATCCTGCTCGCAGCTTCCGTAGCTCGTGCTCATCACCTGCCCCGAGGCGTGGTTCACGATGTATTGCGCCGAAAGATCCACTCCATCCGTCGTCGCCGTCGACGCAGCCACCACAAAGTTCACGGCCGCGCCCGGCGCAGTTGCCCCGCTCCACTCCACATCCAGCGTTGCCTCGTCCTGATCGCCGCTTACCAGGCCCGGATTCGAACTCACCAGCACTACCGATGGTTGATTCGCAGTCAGGCCGCCTGCCGTGCGAAACGTCGCTACATCTGACAACACAATATTGCTGCGGCCCACGATCGCTATCGTCGTGCCCTTGCCCGTCACCCCCGCCGCATAAAGTGGATTCAGGTCGTAGATCGCAGCCCAGTCCGCCGGAAACAGGTAGTTCGTCCCACCCGTCGTGTACTCCGGCGATGCCACTGCCAGCGCCCTCCGCATAGTCCGCTGGCCCTGCCGCCGAAAGTCATGCAGCGACACGACCCCGCCCACCACTCCAGCCAGCGCTACAGGAATCTGCGGATCCAGCGCGTTCGCGACGTGCTCGACACCGTCCACCTCATACAGGCGCATCGCCGGATGAAACGTCTCTTCCACCTGCTGCGCTGTGCCGGAGAAAATCACCAGCCGATTGCTCACCGGAATCTGGTCGACCTTGAAGCCATGCCCTTGAAGCCAGCTCATCACTCTCTGTAAATCGCCGGTGCTTACGCCGAATCGAGCCCCATACTGCTCTGGCGTCAACCAATTCCGATAGAGGGGAGACGCCGAATCATGCTGCGCCTCGACCAGTGCATCCAACTCCGCCTGCTGTGTTGACGATGGCTCAAGCTCCAGCACCAGTTGTTCCAGTCGCATCTCGCCGCTCACCGCGCCACGATCAAATTCCCCACGCGCCAGCGGATGCACATTCCCCTGGAGCGTCACCACCTCAGTCTCGTCAATGGGCCTGACAATTCTGCTCGTTGGCTGCTCCGCGCCTGCAAAACTCACCAGCATCAGGCCACACACCAAACCGGTCCATGAGCACACTCTCACCGTCGCAGCCATATTGGGCTCTCCAAATGCGAAGTTGAAGCACTAACACGGCTCAACCCAGCACCGTCTTAGCGTCCTCTTATCCCATCGGCCTGCAAACTCTTTAACTGAGTCCCAAAATGAGAGTTCTTAGCCCAATCGCCTGACAAAGGTAATCCCCTCGCCTCCGCCCTCCTCGCGCCCACAAAAAAAGCCCACCCGAAGGCGACCGCCTTACTCTCAATTCTTACTTCTTCACTACGACCGCCGTGAACACCGGCCTCATCACACGCACCGGCGTCCGCATCTTTACAAACACCTTTGACGCCATCGGATCCTTCAGTACCGCATTGTCAATGATGCAGTCATTCAGCAGATCCTTGTTCGTCACACCGGCCGCGGTGCACTTCGCAGTTGCCGCTGCCCTTGTTGCCGCATCCAGGTCCGTCGGCCCAAATGTCTTGAGCGCAATCCCCGGCTCGATGTTCGATTTCACATTGAACAGTGACCCATTCGAGGGCACGCGCCAACTGTCTGCGTATGTGTGATAAAGATCGTTAAATGCCACCGGCTCCCTGAGCGCCACGTGATTCCCCGTCTCAAGCTCGGTTGCATTCCCGCCTGGATTCCCCAGCAGCCCCCTCGCTTGAACGGTCGGTGTACTTCCAAGATTTACGGCCACATCAATCCACGTGCTGTTCAGCGTGGTCTGCACTCGATTGCCGTTATCGTCGGTAACAACATACACGTTGCCGTGGCGATTGATCTGCACGCCGGTTGGAAGCTGCAACACTCCTCCATCTGCCAACGACCTGTTCTCGCCGTCAACCGAAAGGACCGTCGGCTCGATGTAAACAGCGACGGTTGTCTTGCCCATCCGCACAGCAATCGCCTTGTTGACATCCGCGTTCGGCCAGGTCGGCGCGCCCGAGGCCTGTCGATTCTGCACTATGAAATCCGGCCCATTGTCGACCAGCACAAACTCACCGGCTGCTTGAAAGTCGTAATGCAGCCCGTCAAAGGTAGTGATGTGTGTATCGCCAACAGCTACTGCGCCAGAACATCCCACAGGAGTTGACCCCGCTACGTTGCTCTCTTTGAACACCAGCGATGGCTCTCCCGAATGGGCTACCGGAGGATTCAACTGGACCAATGTCAAATTGTTTGTCTCGCCCGTGAAACTCTGATCGTCGCATCCCGGCGGGTCGCCTGAACCGCTAACCACGCTGTTCCGCACCACGAGTGTCGAGCCTGTGTTGAACGACGCCTCATCTCCATTGCCATCGCCGAACACGTTGAACTCCACTTCCTGCCACGTGTTCCCAAGGTCAGGAAAGTAGTTGTTCCCGTTGGCAGCGTACACAGTGTTTCCCACCGTAACTGTCACCGAGTCCTCTGTATTCCCGTTCACGCCCGACGCTGCCCCCGTCATTTTAAGTTGCCCAAGATTTGTAATGGCTTCGGCTGGAGCAGTCGAGGAATTCTTCGCATTCACCACGCAGTACACGTTTCCTGTAGGGGAGAACTGGAATGGGCACCACCCATCGCTATACGAATTGCCCGGAGAACAACTCGCCCCGCGCGGAGTTGGGCATTGCGTACCGGCCGGCCCGAAGTTCTCAAGCCAGTATTGGATAAACCCTCCTCCACCACTCGAGTAAACGAACTGCTCCCATCCCTGGCAACCTGTCGTTGAGGTACCGCAAGTAGTGGTGGTGAAAGGCTTCGAGTTGAGCTGCAGCGAATACGAGTTTGAACCGTCTGGGCTGCTTTCGCTCGTCACGCCGCTCACGCTGTCAAACGAACCCTCTGCCTGGGTAAGGTGGCCCGTCACTGTGGCCGAGAAATCCCCAGATGTGTTGCCAACCGTGTCCACCCTGACCGCCCCCATACGCTTTGGCGGATACAGCTTGTGTGGCACTTCCTTGCAGGCGACCTCACGCCAGGCAGTCTCCGGGAATGTCGCCACATGGCAGCCTGCGGTTGGTCGTGGTGTTGCCAGAATCGTCTTCCGCCAGCTCTCCATCTCCACTGCGGTCGGAATCTTGTCAACAACAACGGCCACCGGCTTCTTCGCCACAACCGTCTTCTTGGCCACATCTGCTTTATCGTTCTGCCCCGCAAACGCTCGCGGAGCCGTCATCAGTGTCAAGCTCAGCAAACCAATCACCGTCGCAGCGCAACGGTGCACATTGTTGACTCGCACAGCCCGATCAAAAGTTAGATCCTTCATCATTTCCTTCATGACCCGTCCCTTTCTTCGAACACTCTTCACCGCAGCCCGCGCAGGCCTTCGCCAGACAGAGCTCTCCCGTGGCCGCAAAGGTTCCGCTTCGCAGCGACCCAGGCTCAATACGCGGCCCCGCTCCCTCGGCACACGTTGCGCCAGGGTGGGCCAATTCTCATTTCCTTCGTTTTGGCGCCACCGTTGCTGGTGAGATGAGTGGGGGGAAGCAACGATGACCGCGCCACTGGTCAGTCCTGCAGCAACACAATTCAATCTGCAATCATCGCAGACAGCCGCAATCTTGACCGCACTTTCATGCGATGTCAAGACATTTCTAGCTTGCTTTCACCTTTTGATTTCAGGTAACCAGGTGTGTTGATTCTTTAGATAAGTGCCTCGCATGTGCTCGGCATCCCAGTATTCATGCGGCGATCGCGCATCTGGCCACACATCTTCACGGCCGAGTGCCAGCACCCCATTGCGCGTTCTTCCTCATTCTGCATCGTTATCCAAGCCCTTGCACTGTCCCTCTGCCTGTCAGCTCTTCCACGCGCTCCACCCATCCGCGATCCGCTGCCACCTTCATTCCCGCCGGCTCCAGCACCACTGCAAACTCGCCCTTCTTCTCCAGATGCAGCATTACCTTTCCCGGCCCAGGCGCGGCGTCTGCCTCAGCTTTAAGTCCAGCCAGCGTCTCTTCCGTCGCCCGATCCAGATTCAACCGGATCCGTACGCCCGTCGGCAGCTTGACCTCAACTTCGTCCAGCGCCTTGATCTGACTGATCGAAATCTTCGGCGCAGCGTCATCTCCGCCCATCAGCACTCCGCGCACAAGCACCGCCGCTTCCATCTTCAGTTGTTCGGCCAGCTTCTCATAATCGCGCGAGAAGCAGATCAACTCGATCCTTCCGGATGCATCCTCTAGGTACCCCTGCGCATAAGGCTTCTGGTCTTTCTTGCTCTTACGATGCTGCACTCCAATAAGCATTCCCGCCAGTTGAATCTCATCTCCAGGGTCGCTCTGCCCGCCCCATCGCCTCTCCGGCGGTTTACGCTCCAATGCTTCCGCAGTCGAAATCACTCCATTCAAGTTCCTCAGCTTCTCGGCATATTTGTCCAGCGGATGTCCTGAGACAAAGAATCCAAGCACCTCTTTCTCATTCGCCAGCCGCTCGCCTTCTTCCCAATCCGCAACCTTTGGCAGGTCGTCCGCCGCATGCGCCTTTGCCGGGCCGTCATCAAATATCCCGAACAGCCCAACCTGCCCCTGCGCCGCATCCTTCTGCGATTTCTGCGCGCGCTCCATCGCCTTGTCCACCGCAGCCATCAACTGCCCACGCCTGCCCAGAGAATCCAGCGCGCCAGCCTTGATCAGCGATTCAATCACCCGCTTGTTCATCACCCGCAGATCAACCTTTTCGCAGAACTCCCAAAGACTCTTGAACCGCCCGCCCGCTTCCGTGCGCGCCTTCATGATCGACTCAATCGCGTTCCCGCCCACGTTCTTCACCGCCGCCAACCCAAACCGGATCGACTCGCCTTCCGCGGTCACCATCGGCGTGAATTGCGCACCGGACGTCTGCACATCCGGCGGTTCAACCTTGATCCCCATCTCTCGGCACTCGCCAATGTACTTCACCACCGAATCCGGCTTCGAAGTTTCCGACGTCAGCAGCGCCGCCATGAACTCCACCGGATAGTGTGTCTTCAAATACGCCGTCTGGTATGCCACCAGCGCATACGCCGCCGAGTGTGACTTGTTAAATCCATACCCGGCAAACTTCTCCATGTAGTCGAACAACTGCTCGGCCACTGCCTTCGGATGCCCCAGCTTCGACGCGCCGCTCAGGAACCGATCGCGTTGCGCCGCCATCTCCGCCGGAATCTTCTTTCCCATCGCGCGCCGCAGCAGGTCCGCTTCGCCCAGCGAGTAGCTCGCCGCAACATTTGCAATCTGCATCACCTGTTCCTGATAGACCATCACCCCCAGGGTCTCTTTCAGGATTCCCTCGATCTCCGGCAGCATGTACTCCACTTTGCTACGCCCATGCTTGCGGTCGATGAAGTCGTCGATCATGTCCATTGGACCCGGCCGATAAAGTGCGTTCAACGCCGTCAGTTCTTCCACCCGATCCGGCTTGTACCGCCGCAGAATGTCTCGCATCCCGCTTGATTCAAACTGAAACACGCCGGACGTAAGCCCAGTGTGAAACACCTTCTTGAAGGTCTCTTCATCGTTCGGCGGAATCAATTCAATGTCCAGCTTCTCCCCGCGGCTCAGCTCAATTAGCTTCAGGCAATCGTCAATCACCGTCAGCGTCGTCAGCCCCAGGAAGTCCATCTTCAGAAGACCCATCTTCTCGATCGCCTTCATGTCGTACGCGGTCACGATTTCGTCGTTCTTCGTCTTCGCCAGCGGCACCAACTCCGTCAGCGGCCGCGGCGCAATCACCACCGCCGACGCATGCACGCCCTGCCCGCGCACCAGCCCCTCCAGCTTCTTCGCCGTGTCAATCAGTTCCCTCACGGTCGCGTCGCCGTCGTAAGCCTTCTTCAGCTCCGTCGACTCCTCCAGCGCCTTATCCAGCGTCATCCCCACCGTGGCCGGAACCAGCTTGGCAATCCGGTCCACGTCCCCATAGGGCATGTCCAGCGCGCGTCCGCAATCCTTGATCGACGCCTTCGCCGCCATCGTGTTGAACGTGATGATCTGCGCCACCTGTTCGCGCCCGTACTTGCGCGTCACATAGTCGATCACCTCGCCACGCCGATTCATGCAAAAGTCCACGTCCACGTCGGGCATGGACACGCGCTCGGGATTCAGGAACCGCTCAAACAGCAGACCGTTCTGCAGCGGGTCCACATTGATGATCTCCAGCGCATACGCCACCAGCGATCCCGCCGCCGATCCGCGTCCCGGCCCCACTGGAATCCCATTGTCCCGCGCATACTTGATAAAGTCCCACACGATCAGGAAGTAGCCCGAGTAGGTCATCTGCTTGATGATGCCAATCTCGTAGTTGAGTCGCGCCTCATACTCATGCGGCTCGGCCCTGCGCACCCCGCGCAGCTCCAGTTGCCGCACCGCTGTCTCCATCCGATTCTTCAGCCCCTTGCGGCATTCCTCTTCAAAGAAGCTATCAATCGTGTGCCCCTCCGGCACCGCAAACTCCGGAAATGGATTCTCCACCTTGTTCAGCTTCAGATTGCACCGCTCCGCAATCGCCTGCGTCCGCCTCACCACATCCGGCGCATCCTTGAACACCACCCCCATCTCGTCTGCGCTCTTCACAAAGAACTGATCGCTGTCGAACCGGAATCGCTCCTTATCGTGCACCTTCGCGCCCGTCTGCACACACAGCATCACGTCGTGCGCATGCGAGTCCTCCCCGCACAAATAATGCGAATCGTTCGTTGCCACCATCGGAATCCCCAGCTCCCGCTCCAGCCGGAACAGCGACTCGTGAATCTTCTTCTCGTCCTCAAGCCCCTGGTCCTGAATCTCCAGAAAGAAGTTCCCCTTGCCGAAGATCTCCTCATACTGACCCGCAACCGATCGCGCCGCCGCATACCGCGCGTCCGCATCCAGGCCCTTGTACTTGCTCTGCCCCAGCAGCGCCTCGCACAACTCCCCGCTCAAGCAACCCGAAAACCCGATCAGCCCGCTCGCATGTTCCGCCAGATACTTCTTGCTCACGCGCGGCTTCCGGTAGAACCCATGCAGGCTCGCCTCCGACGTGATCCGAATCAGGTTCCGGTATCCCTCTTCGTTCTCCGCCAGCACCAGCAGATGGTTGTTGTCGTCGCCCTCGCCCGGCGCGCGATGATCCTCGTTTTGCGAAATGTAAAGCTCGCACCCCAGGATCGGCTTCACGCCCTTCGCCTTCGCCGCCTCGAAGAAGTGAACCGCCCCGTAGATGTTCCCGTGGTCGGTCATCGCCACGGACTTCTGCCCCAGCGCCGCCACCCGATCCACCAGCTTGGTTATGTCACAGGCCCCGTCCAGCAGCGAGTACTCCGTATGCAAATGCAGATGCGTAAATTCAGCCATGGTTGATTACGATTCTAGCTGCCCGCCCACTTGCTCGATCCATCTAACCGTCGGTTGAAATCCCGCCTAAGTGAGGAAAAACCGGCTTGGGTGCAGCGTCGTACACATCAGCCAACTCGCATTTGACGAAGGATTTCCCTGTGCTCTAACCTGGCCTCATGGCGAATTGGGAACACACGGGGTGGCCCGGTCACGATCCGAGTCTCTACCCAAACGATCCATCAACCTTTTGCGAGGAGTGCGGCACTCGGAGGGGACAACCCCCAGCGCCGGACCCAGTATCGATGAACCGCTGGAAGAGTTGTCGATCCTGTGGACGGGCCTATGCTCAAGATGCTCCTGAAAAGACGTTCGAGGAAACGTCGGACGAAATGAAGTGCCCGTTTTGTGCGGAACTAATTAAACGCGAAGCAAAATTGTGCAAGCATTGCAGATCCGAGCTAACGGGACAAGCGGCTAAATAAAAAAATAGCCCCAGCGGATGAGGATTGAGGAGGAGTGCCGCGCGTCCTGGGTCTCGCCTTAAAACCCGGGGCGCCTTCAATAAGTATCTTCCCGCCGCAGCCCGCAATACAGCAGCACCACCTCACGCCCCACAACGTCATAGCGAAAACGGAATCTCCCCGAGCGCAGTCGGCACTGGCCCTCGCCAGCGGGAACGTTTGTCAGCTTCTTGATCGGGTATGTATGACTCTTGTTGTGTGGGTCCAGCGAGAGGATTCCGATCGCCTCTTCAAACCGTTCCACAATATCGGGATGCTTCGGCGCCAGCTTCTTGAGCAGCCGGTCGAAATGCGCGGTGGTGACGACGGAATATCCTGCAGCTTCCATAGGCAAGGTCGAACTAAGCCGTCTTTCTTTGGGCACTCCGCTTCAGTTCGCCCAGCAGTTTCCCCGCCGGTCGCGTCTTTCCTGCCGCGCGATCCCTCGCGCTAGCCGCAATTGAAGCCTTGACTTTAGGATTGCGCAATTCAAGATAATCTTCCAACTCATCCGCCGCCATAATCCCGATCACAGGAATCCCATCCTTCTCCAGGATGAAGTACTCGTTGCCATTGTGCGCCCGCCGGGCAATCTGCCCCAGGTTGATGCGCGCCTTGGTAATGGGAAGCCGACTCACAGTAGCCATTGATGAACGTTGATTAACCTCAATCAAATCCTAGCACATCTAATCAAAACGGATTACGATGAAGGAAGGAGCAGAGCTATGGCAAATACCGAAACCGAAATCGAGATCGACTGGACAGCCTGCGAGCTGATCGAGCGCGTCCCCGGCAAGGTCTCCGGCAGGCCCGTCGTGCGCGGCACTCGCATCATGCCAGATCCCATTGTCAACAGCTATGAACTGGGCGACAGCATTGAGGAGATTCATGGGGGCTTCCCCACCCTGTCAACGGCCCAAATCAAGCGCCTGATCGACTTTGCGCACGACCAGCGAGCCCAGGCACGTCCGTGAAACTCCTGCTCGACGAAAACCTCGACCACCGATTACGTGGATATCTTGGCTCACACGAGGTTTTCACAGCCAGCTACAAGGGCTGGGGCGGGCTCAAGAACGGCAAGCTCCTGGACGCAGCCGAAGCCGATGGATTCGACGTTCTCCTGACAGGAGACCAAACCCTCTATTTCGAATAGAATCTGACCGGCCGGAAGCTTGCGATTGTAGCCATGTCTTCCGTCGAGTGGCGAATCGTCATAGACCACCTGCCTCAAGTCGTCAGGGCTATCGACAATGCAGCCCCCGGAACTTTTCAGGCGGTTGACTGCGGCACATTCAGCAGAAAGAGATCCTCAGAAGCATAGGCTTCCTCACAACAGCTCGAAACCCGCCAGCCGCGAGGAGATGCTCCGATGAAGAATGAAAAAACCGAGCTCGTTCACGGCAGCGGCAATGTCTTTCGCGACTTTGGATATGCAAACGCTGACGTTGAGCAGTTGAAGGCTATCCTCGCCACTGAGATTACCAAGCTGCTGGATCGCGAAAAGTTGACCGTCCGCGCCGCCCATGCGCGAACCGGCATCGCGGCGGCCGATTTCTCCCGCATCCGCAACGCCGACCTCAGCCGCTTCACCATCGACCGCCTTGTCTCAATCATCAACCGCTCGGGCTCCCGCATTGAAATTCGAGTCAAAGTCCGATCAGTCGCCCAATTCCCCGAAACCCTTGCTGGAGACTGATCCCTTTCAGTAAGTAACTTCCTGGCGCATTCCGAAAACCCGCTCCTGACTCAACCTGTCGCCCCCTATTTCCCCGTCTCCCCCACCCTCGGATCAACGCTGATATCCGCCCGATACCGCATTATGTACATCCCGATGCGCTGAACATAAGTCGTGAGTATGCCGTCCCAACTGCCCCGCTCCGTCCGGCTCATCCCCGTCAGAATCGGATCCGCCCCATCCAGCTCCTCAAACTTCTTGTGCCGCGTCACCACCATCACCCGCTCAGGGCTCTCCCCCATCCTCGTGGTAAAAACCTCGAGCGCGACCGCACCACCCTTTTTCGCCCCCGGCAACAGCGTCTTCTTGATCGTCCCGACAAAGTAGTTCGTCATCCCCGGCTTCAGCCGGTACTCCGTCACCACATTCAGCGGAAAGTCCCCATTCGAACCCGTCGGCGCCAGCGAGCTGTCCAACTCCAGCGCAATCGCCGACTCCTTATTCGACTCAATCGTCGGCGTGCGCCGCGCGCTCAACTCCTTCGCCTGTTCCGGCGTCAGCCCTTTGTCGGTGTACTTGCCCTGGTCGTAGTGGATGAACGAAGAAAACGGCAGCAACGTCCAATAGAGATTCGACTTCCCAAACGTCGCTGTCGAGAACACCAGGCACGCCGGTGCCCCGCCTCGCACCACCGCCGCGCAATAGTCCTTCTGCGCCGCCTCAAACTGGCCGCCCATTCCGCCTCGAACCATCGTCTCTTCCATCAGGAAGTACTGAATCCTCTGCTGATCCTGCGCCCCTGCCTGCGGCACCTCACAAATCCCCGCCGCCGTCACCACCGCCAAAAACCACCCAAGATATCTCATAGCCTCCAAGCATAGGTCAGCACCCCCATTCCCGCAATTTAGTCACTGCCTGCGCCAGTGCCCCCCCCAACTCTGCCCTTCACTTTCCATTACCGACTTTCCCAGTTTTGTCCGCTCGTCCCATGACCCAAAAGAAGCATCCCCTGCCTGCAAATTCTGCTTGACCCTCCTTTGATTGTGGGCGTAGCTTTCTCGCCGGAGGAATTCCCCATGGATCTTCGCAAGTCCCTTGCCGTAGCCCTCCTTGGTTTCGGCGTTGCCGCTATCGGCGTCTCGCTCGCCCAGCATCCCCCGGTCCAGAACGTAAACGCAGGCCGCCACCCCAACCTGGCCGCCGCCCAGCGTCTCACCGATCAGGCCTACCAGAAGATCGTCGCTGCGCAGGAGGCCAACGAGTGGGACATGCAAGGCCATGCTGCCAAAGCCAAGGATCTGCTCGACCAGGCTAACCGCGAACTGAAAGCCGCAGCCGCGTCTGCCAACAAGAATAGGAAGTAAACTTTCCGTTCAACCCCACGATCCGGGTCCGCCCGCCGCGGGCCCGGCCCTCAGCCTCAATCTCGTCGTTACCTTCAGCCCCCAGTCTTCAGCCCGTTCGGGTACACTTTCCCCAAGCCTATGACTGCCCGCGTTGTTGCCACTCTACTGCTGCTTGCGTCTCCCGTCCTCATCGCCCAGACTCCGACCGCTGCACCCGCCAAAATGCCCTCCAAAACGCAAAGCCCCGCCGCCGTCCATCGCTCCGCTCTCGTCATTGACACCCACGCCGATACGCCCCAACGCTTCCTCGACGAGAACTTCGACCTCGCCGATCCGCTCAACGGTGGCAACCTTAACCTCGACTCCATTCACAAAGGCAACCTCGGCGCCGAGTTCTTTTCCATCTGGGTAGAGCCCAAACTCTACAAAGACCACTACGCCCGCCGCACCCTCGAGCTCATCGACTCAGTCAAGCAGCAGGTCGCCCGCCACCCTGATCAAATCCAGTTCGTTGCCTCTCCCGAGGGCATTGAAGAAGCCCACCGCAACCATAAGTTCGCCGCCCTCATGGGAATCGAAGGTGGCCACTCCATCGAGAACTCGATTCGCCTCCTGCGCCAATACTATGCACTCGGCGTTCGCTACATGACCCTCACCTGGTCCAACTCCAACGACTGGGCCGACAGCTCCGGCGACATAGAAGACACCTCCATTCCCCACACCAAGGAAGGCCTCACCGAATTCGGAAAAGACGTTGTCTACGAGATGAACCGCCTCGGCATGATGGTCGACATCTCCCACGTCTCCGATCGCACCTTCTACCGCACCCTGGTCATCACCCGCGCTCCTGTCATCGCCTCTCACTCCGACGCACGCGCTTTGTGCAACGCACCGCGCAACATGACCGACGATATGCTTCGCGCCGTTGCTCGTTCCGGCGGGCCCAACTCCAAAGGCGGAGTCGTCCAGGTCAACTTCTTCTCCGGCTTCGTCTCCCAGGCTTATTGGGACGCCCTCAAAGTTCAAGAGCCCCTCGCCCAGAAGGCCATCGATGAGCTAAAGGCCAAAGCCAAGGCCGAAGGACGCGAGGTCACCTACCCTGAGATCGACAAGATTCAGCGCCAGTACGCCGACAAAATTCCCCGGCCACCGCTCTCCATGCTCATCGATCACATCGACCACATCGCCAAGGTCGCTGGTGTCGATCACGTCGGCCTTGGCTCGGACTTCGACGGCGTCAACGGCCAGCTTCCCGAGGGCATCGACTCGCCGGCCGACCTGCCCAAGATCACCGCCGCTCTCATGGCCCGCGGCTACTCAGCCGAAGACTGCCGCAAAATCCTCGGCGGCAATCTCCTCCGCGTCTTCCGCGAAGTCGAGCAGGTCGCCAAAGAACTCCAGGCCCAGGACCGCCCCAAGATCACAGTCAAGCAGCCTTTCGAAAAAGCGCAAAAGTAGAGGGCAGCAATGGCCATTTGCGACGACTGTTTCGAAGACTTTGTCCATCCACTCGTTCATGCCGGGATGGAAAAGAACGACTCGTTCTTTCTCAAATACGGACGGCATAGGCGCTGGGACTGGGACGACTCGTTAGCGACGTTAACCTTTTCTGATCCAGCGTTGCCTACAGTGCAAGTGCAATGCTCTGTGGTCGGCACCACCGAGGGCGACTCGTGGGAGTGGTCCTGGGCGAACAAGAACATTTCCCCGCACGAAAAAGCGGGTATGGAAAAGGTTCGAGAGTTTGGTGAGACGCGCGGCTTCGAGAAGCTGACCACCCCTTTCCTTGTCGCAGATGAGTTCACAGGATGGGAGATGACAGCCGTGACCGAGCATGTCCTCGATGCGCTGGGCGGTTACAGGTTCCCCACTGAAGATGGCTTCTGCTATCTCGCGTTTCGCAATGTCGAGGTCGTTGGCCCCTGAGAAAACTTGCACCAAATTTGTGGTCTATTTATAATGGTCCACAACGGAGCCTATCCATGAGCATGAGCGAAACCACCATTGGCGTCACTGCCTTCAAGTCTCAGTGCCTGGGCCTGATCGACGCTGTCGCACAGGGCAAGACTGGCCGCATTGTCCTGCTCAAGCACAACAAGCCGATCGCAGCGATCGTGCCCATCGCCAAGGATGGCGACGATCCATTTGAACTCTGGGGCGCTATGCGCGGAACGATCACTTTCCCTTCGGATCTCGACTTGACCGAATCCACCGGAGAGATCTGGGACGCGGAGAAATAAATGCCCGACTCAGTACTGCTCGACACCTCCGCCGCGCTCTGGGTGATGGGCGGCGAGCCCATGTCTGATGCCAGCCGTAAAGCGATCCGTGCTGCAGGCGCGACGAATCTGGGCATCTACGTCTCGCCCTTCACTGCCTGGGAGATCGGCACATTGGTCGCGAAAAAGCGTCTACCTCTGGCCCTCTCACCCGAAGTCTGGTTTGAGGCGCTGCTTGCACAACCCGGCGTGCGTCTTGCGCCATTGACGCCAAGCATCCTGATTGCTTCCACAGCGCTCCCTGGTACTCCTCCCGCAGACCCCGCGGATCGCATCATCGCCGCTACGGCCCGAGCTTTGGGCCACATCCTCATCACCCGCGACGCGAAACTGTTAGATTATGCCCACCAGGGCCATATCCGCGCGATTGCCTGCTGAATCCCCGGCCAGCGATCACATTCCAGCGGCCAAGTTCTATACTGTCCATTCGCCTGAATTCCTCCTCCGGAGACCACCCAAATGCGTTTTACTCCTCGCCTTGCCCTCGCCTTTGCCACGGCCCTCCTGCTCCTCACCCCCACCTTCTCCCGCGCCCTCGACGACGACAAGAAGGACGATAAGAAGGACGACAAACAGGCAGAGAAGGCCGCCACCGCCACCGAGAAAGCCCTCTACGCCGACTCCACCACCCAGGGCACCGTCGACGTAGCCGGCCAGCACATTGCCTACACCGCCGTCGTCGGCGTCCTCACTGTCGCTTCCACCGACATCGATGACTCCCAACTCGGTCTCGACGGCAAGCCCCTTCCCGCCAGCCAGCTTGCTCTCGACGAGCCCAAAGAGCCCAAGGACGCAAATCCAACCGCGCGAATGTCTTACGTGGCCTACTTCAAGAAAGACGCCAAGGCTGAAGATCGCCCCGTCACCTTCTTCTATAACGGTGGCCCCGGCGCGGCAACCGTCTGGCTTCACATGGGCTCACTTGGCCCCAGGCACGTAGTCACTGACACAGATCAGCACATGCCGGCCGCGCCCTACAAGCTCGCCGACAACCCCTATTCGCTCCTCGACACCAGCGATTTGGTGTTCATTGACATGCCCGGCACAGGTTTCGGACGCCTCCTCGGCAAAGACCCCGGCAAGGCCTTCTGGGGCATCGATGAGGACGCCAACGCCTTTGCCCGCTTCATCGTCCGTTTCATCACCAAGTACAACCGCTGGAACTCACCCAAGTTCATCTTTGGTGAGAGCTACGGCACCACTCGTTCTGCCGTTCTGGCCAATATCCTTGAGAACAGAAAGAACGTCGATCTAAACGGCGTCATCCTGCTCTCCCAAATCTTCAACTTCACCACCGACATCGACGAGCCTGAGGCTAATCCCGGCGTCGACCTGCCATATATTCTGGCGCTTCCCACTTACGCCGCCACTGCCTGGTACCACAAGAAGCTCCCCAACCAGCCCGCTGCCCTCGACCCATTTCTCAAAGAAGTCGAGGAATACGCCATGGGACCCTATTCTCACGCCCTCGCGCTCGGCACCGACCTATCTGATGCCGAGAAGCAATCGGTCGCCGAGAAGCTCCACGAATACGCAGGCCTTCCCGTCGCATACTGGATCAAGGCCAACCTCCGCGTCTCGGGCGGCGAATTCACCAAGACCCTCCAGGATGATCAGAATCTCACTACCGGTCGTCTCGACACGCGTTTCTCCGGCCCCACCCTCGATCCCCTCAGCGAGGGAGCCGAATACGATCCTCAGTCCTCTGCCATCTCTTCGGCCTACGTCTCGCTTTTCAACGACTACGTCCGCCGCGAGCTCAAGTACGGTGACAGCCAAACCTACCTGCCCGAGGCACTCTTCGGCGGCGTGCATTGGGACGAAAAACATAATCGCAGAAGCTCAAGCACCAACGTCACCAACGACCTGGCCGAGGCGCTCAAGACCAACCCTCGCCTCAGAATCATGGTCAACGGCGGTTACTACGACCTTGCCACACCCTTCTTTGCTGCCCAATACGAGGAGAAGCACCTGCCCATTCCCCAGTCTCTTGCCAAAAACATTGAGTACGACTGGTACGAATCCGGCCACATGGTCTATGTCCGTGACGAATCCCTCAAGCAGCTCCACGACCGCGTCGCCGCCTTCATCAAAAGCGCCCTCGCCGACGGCAAATAGTCTTTAATACCCCCAACCGCGCGGCCTCGCTACACAATCTCTGTACCCCATTCATCGCCTCATCGCGATGAATGGGCAGCAACAAGCCCGATCTCATACCAGGCCACCCGGCGCAGTTCCTCGACCCTAAACCCTGGACCCTAAACCCTGCCTTATCCCCGTACACTCCTCAAGATTTAATTCCTCTCATCCGAAGAAGCTCCTATCTGGACCGAAGTGTGTTCGGTTCAGGTCGAGGTCCACCCTCTTGGCCTCGATTTCCCATTCAGGAGCCCAGCCCCATGTCCTCTTCCCCACTCACTTTTCATGCCCCCTCGCAGTCCGCTCCTCGCCGCACATCCCAATTGCTCCGCGCATGGCTCCCCGTCTTCGCCTGCCTGATCGTCTTCGCACTTGAATCCACCACCTGGGGCGGCGCAGACCACACCAGCGCTCCGCTCCGGCGCATTGCCGAGCTGTTCTTCGGCTTCGATCAGTTCGCCTACTGGGATTCCATTCACCTCGCAATTCGCAAGACCGGCCATTTCATGGGATACGGCATCTTCTCGCTCGTCTGCTTCCGTGCTTTTCGCATCCTCCAGCGCCAGCCGGCACGTCGCCTCGGTGACCGTCTCGCCGCCCATGGCCTCGCCATCGCCGCAACATTCCTCGTCGCCAGCGCAGACGAATTCCACCAGACATTCCTACCCAACCGTTACGGCTCTTTCAGCGATGTCCTGCTTGACACGTCCGGCGCAGTCACGCTCGGCCTTCTGCTCTTCCTTGCCACGGTCATCATCGGCCTCTTCCGTCACGCACCCGCGCCCACGCCCACTCCCGCCCCACTCCGCCGCGAAGAAGACCAGGAAGCACCCGTCCACAACGAGGGCCCTGCGCTTGTATAGTAGCCAACATGAAGCGCTCAGCCCTCGCCCTCCTCCTCCTCCTTCCCCTCGCTGCTTACAGTCAGTCCTTTACCGTCTCTTATCCAAAAGGTGATAGCCCGAAGGGCCTGGATGGCCGCCTGCTGCTGGTCCTCTCCACCGACCCCAGCGACGAGCCACGCAATCAGATCGACGACACCCCGCGCTCACAAATCGTCTTCGGAATGAACGTCGACGGATGGCAGCCCGGACAGCCCATCACCGTCGACGACTCCGCCTTCGGCTATCCCATCCGCAGCCTCAAGTCCGTCCCCCCCGGCGACTACTTCGTCCAGGCCGTCCTCAACAAATACGAGACCTTCCACCGCGCCGACGGCAAAGTCGTCAAGCTCCACATGGATCAGGGCGAAGGCCAGCACTGGAATTCTTCCCCCGGCAACCTCTACTCCAAAGTCGTCAAGGTCCACGTCGGCCACGGCAGCGCGCCCATCCCGATCTCACTCTCTGAGGTCATTCCCCCCATTCCCACCCCCGCCGACACCAAATACGTCCGCCATCTCCGCATTCAGAGTGACGTTCTGACCAAGTTCTGGGGTCGTCCCATCTTCCTCTCCGCCATCGTTCTCGTCCCCGATGGCTTTGACGACCACCCCAACGCCCATTTCCCGCTCATGGTTTTTCACGGCCACTTCCCCGACGGCTTCGACGACTTCCGCACCACCCCGCCTGACCCCAACCTCAAGCCCGACTACAGCGAGCGCTTCCACCTCGCCGGCTACAACCGCATTCAGCAGCAGGAGGCCTACGACTTCTACCAGAAGTGGATCGCCCCCGGCTTCCCCCGCTATCTCGTCCTCCAGATTCAACATGCCAACCCCTTTTACGACGACTCCTACGCCGTCGACTCCGCCAACGTCGGCCCCTACGGCACGGCCATTGAAACCGAGCTGATTCCCGCCGTCGAAAAGCAGTTCCGCGCCATCGGCCAGGGCTGGGCACGCTTCACTTACGGCGGTTCCACCGGCGGATGGGAGGCTCTCGCCGTCCAGGTCTTCTATCCTACCCACTACAACGGCGCATTTGTCGCCTGCCCCGACCCCATCGACTTTCACGAGTTCATGAACGTCGATCTCTACCACGATAAGAACGCCTTCTACCTCGAGGGCGCTCACAAGCGCATCGACCAACCCGCCATGCGCGACTATCTCGGCCACACCCTCATCACCTGGGAAGATAACAATGCCTACGAGCTAGCCCTCGGCGATCACGGCCGCTCAGGTGAACAATTTGATATCTGGCAGGCTGTCTACGGGCCCGTCGGTCCTGATGGTTACCCCGCGCAAATCTTCGACAAACATACCGGCGACATCGACCACACCGTCGCCGACTACTGGCGTCAGCACTACGATCTCGAAGCCATTCTCGAGCGTGACTGGGCAACGCTCGGCCCCCAACTCACAGGCAAGATCCACATCTACGTCGGTTCCGACGACACTTACTTCCTCAACGACGCCGTCTATAAGATGCAGGACTTCCTCGACTCCACAAAGAACCCGCCCTATGGCGGCGAAGTCACCTATGGCCCGCGCGCCGAGCACTGCTGGAACGGCGATCCCAACCTGCCCAACGCCTACTCACGCCTCCACTACGACTTCCAGTACCTGCCCAGGATTCTTGACCAGATCCAGAAGACCGCTCCGCCCGGCGCCGACCTCACCAGCTGGCGGTACTAGCCCAAGGAGCGCCTGCAGAGCCCTCAGGCTTTGTATCAGGGCACGACTTCAGTCGTGCCGATAGGTCTACGAAAAAGGGCCGGGCTTCAGCCCCTGAGGGATGTCTCCCTTTTACGCCCACAAGAAAATACCCATTCGCTTGGGGTTCATTGAACAGGTTCCAACGCTGGCACCATCTGCTCTGATCTGCCCCGACTCGATGAAATCGCGCCGTAGGCGGCCACCGCTGCGACCGCACTGGTCCGACAAATCCGCGTCGATGTATCCCAGCTCGATGCAATCGCGCCGTAGGCGTAGTGTTGGTTAGCCCCGCGCTTCAGCGTGGGGAAAGCATGAGA
>Ga0302278_10002192_pt1 | contig 22775 bp, 20 predicted proteins | sample III_Bog_N3_2_FD_194543 | JGI IMG/M metagenome (GOLD analysis project Ga0302278, IMG submission 194543) | Peat permafrost microbial communities from Stordalen Mire near Abisko, Sweden - III_Bog_N3_2 | ecosystem: Environmental > Terrestrial > Soil > Wetlands > Peat | place: Sweden: Abisko...
CAGTGAATGTTGCATAAACTGATTCCAAATTGAAGACATTTTCTTTTCAACTCCGGCCCCTACAAGCATTTGCGGGGTTGGAGTTGAAAAGTAAATGTCGACTTACGCATATTCGTGTGGCCGGTCCATTCCGCTCTTTGCTGGCCGGTTTCAACCGCTCGCTGACACGCTTAACATTCCAGCCGCTTAACATTGACTTGGTGAAGCAAATTTGTTTCTCTCCAAGCAATGAAATCAGTGATTGCATGAACCTAACGGAATTGTTGGACAACATGGCTTGTTGTTTGCCTCAAAAATCAGCGTTGATTGAGGATGACGCTATTGTGTCCTATGAGGCGTTGAGGAAACAAACGGTCGAGTATGCCGCCCAATTGGAAAGGCTAAATTTGCAGTCAGGCCAGCGCGTGGGGCTTCGGCTGCCCAACAGCATACAGTATGTTGCCCTGACCTTCGCCCTCTGGCGGATCAATGCCGTGGTCGTGCCCATTCCCATGGAATTCAAGGAAGAGGAGGTGAGCACCATCGCCGCCTCAATGCATTTGGCGGCCATCATCAGCCGTGAGCCGGGCAAAGCGGGTGTTCCTATTTTAGCCGGTTGCTATTTAACATGGTCAGGCAAACCAGTTACATCCCGGCATGATGGACAAAATGAACTAAATATTGCTTTCATCCGTTTTACTTCCGGCACAACCAATATCCGTAAAGGGGTGGTGCTGCGCCATGAAACCATCCGGGAACGCATCCTGGCCGCCAATAAAACGCTGTGCGTCAGCTCGGCGGACATCGTGATGTGGAATTTGCCGATGTCCCATCATTTCTTGGTTACGATCGTATTGTACTTGAGCATGGGTGCGACCATAGTGCTGGCGAGACATGTTTTGGCGGGGCCCTTTCTGGAGGCTGTCCGCCGCTGGAACGGCACGATGCTATACACCTCCCCTTTTCATTACGGCTTGCTCGCCCGGGATAATTCGAGCCGGCGCATGGACAGCGTCCGGCTGGCCGTTTCCACCACCTGCCCGCTGCCCCGGGAGGTGGCAGCCAGTTTTCACGCTCGCCATGGCCTCCATTTGACCCAGGCGCTCGGCATCATTGAACTCGGGCTGGTCTGCGTCAACCACGATCCCGCCGGGCGCTGGGATTCGGTGGGCCGCCCGCAGCCGGATTACGCGGTTCAAATTCGCAACCCCGACCCAGAGGGGTTCGGTGAGGTGGTTTTTGCCGGGCCCGGATTTTTCGATGCCTACGATGATCCCTGGACCTTGCGATCGGAATTGATGCCAGACGACTGGTTTGCCACCGGCGACATCGGACGGCTGGATGACCAGGGTTATTTGTTTCTCGCGGGCCGCAAATCCGCCGTGATCAACCTGGCCGGCCGGAAAGTTTTCCCGGATGAAATTGAGGCCGTGCTTAACCGCCATCCCGCCATCCTGGAGTCGAGGGTGTTTGGCCTGGCCCATGTTCGGCTCGGCCAGACCATTGCGGCGGAGGTGGTCGCCCGCGCGAGCGTTGATCCGGAATCCTTGCGGGATTATTGCCGGGTCCATTTAAGCCCGGAAAAAGTACCGGGATCCATCCAACAGGTTGCCTGCATCGAAAAAACCGCCGTCACCGGCAAAATCCGCCGCTCCCCGCCGTCTTATGAGTGATCCAGCCCACATTGAGCAGCGTTTGCTGGCGTTTTTGCGCCAGGGTATTTTCAGCGAGGACATTGTGGTCACGGAGGAAACCGACCTGCTGGCGAATGGATTTGATTCGCTTAATTTGGTGGCGCTCCTGCAGTATATTGAAAAGGAGTTCGGGGTGTGGCTGCCTGAAAGCGAGATCAACGAGACGACACTGAAGGACATCCGGCACCTGGCCGCCCTGATCGCCCAACTGCTTCATGACCGCCCGCCTTCCCCATAACGGCTGCGACACATTGATGCTGGGGTTTGATTATGAACTTCGGCGGCGCGGGTTTTCGGGCAATTCCTGCCAGATTATCCTGGAATTCACCACGAACATTGACGCCGACCGGTTGGCCCGGCGTGTCCAGTCCCTGGCCGCGCGGCACCCCGTGCTGGCGGCCCGTCCGGTTCGTCTTTGGAAGCCGCGCTGGCAGCCGACGGGCAGGCCGCCGCTTGTGCGGATCCATTCTGGCGGACGGCGCCCCGGGCCGGAACTTTTCAACGAACCGCTCGCCCTGCGTGAAGGTGAATTGATCCGCTTTGACCTTCTGGACCGCGCTTTAATCTTCACCTGGTCGCACGTCTTGATGGATGCCAAGAGCGCTGAATTTTTTCTGGCGTTGGTGGGCAACGAGGAGGCCAGCGGGCCCGAGCCAGGCCGGGATTGGTACGATCAGCGGGCGCGCCCCGCCGGCAATTTTCGCTTCCGCATCCGCCGAGCATGGCAGGCATTGGAACGATTGGACAAGTTCAAAAAATTTCTGCCGGTGTCCCTGGCCGCCAGGCGGCCGCCGTCAGCCCCCAAGACCCTCCATAAAATCGTGATGCTCTCAGTCGAAGACACCCGGCGGGTCCGGGAAAACGCGCTGCGTGTCTGCGGCTATCTGGGCGAGGCTAATTTTCATCTCGCGGTCACGCTGGTGGAACTTCACCGTTTGCATGTCCGCACGGGTTGCGCCTCCTCGAGCTATGTGGTCCCCATCCCCATCGGGCTCCGGCCCAAAGGCACCCACTCCCCGTTGTTTTCCAATCAGATCACCATGATGCTCCATCAGTTTCTTCCCGCCCAGCTGGAGACGGTGCGCGAGGCCGCCAGGGAAATCAAAAGCCAGCGCGCCGATTGCGTGCGCGACGGCGAGATTGATTCAGGCATCACCCTGGCCCATTTGTTCCGCGCGCTGCCGCTGGGCTTCTACATGCGGCTCATCAAGCACGAGTTGCGCGGGGAAATTTGCTCGCTCTTTTTCGGCGACACCAGCATGGTGGACCCCGCCCTGACCCGGATGTTTGGCGTGGAAATCACCGGTTTTGCCCATTTGCCGGCGATGACCGTGCCGCCCGGGGTGGGCATTGTGTTCTACCATTTCCGGGACCGGCTCCAGTTCACCCTTTTCCACGCGCAAGGCACGCTCAGCGAGGCGGAGGTGGATGAATTTGCCCGATGCCTGCAGGAGCGCCTGATCAACCCATGAATGATGCGTTTTCCGTGGCGGTGGTCGGGGCGGGCGCGGCGGGCATCGCCGCCGCCATCACGGCGGCTCGCGGGGGCTGTCGCACGTTGCTGCTGGATGCAAAACCGGCGGCCGGCGGGACGGGCGGCTTCAGCGGGCTGACTACTCTCTGCGGTTTGTTTGACCACGCCGGGAATTTTCTCAACGATGGCTTCGCCCGCGAATTTGCGGAAGCCCTCATGCTGGAGGATGGTGTGACCATGCCGGTGACGATGAGCGGACTGCTGGTGCAACCCTACCGCCCGGCGAGCTTTCTAAAAGTCGCAGCCCGATTGCTGGCCGGCGAACCGCTGCTGACGGTGCGCTGGCAGACTCCCCTGTCCCGGGTGGAGGTTGCTCAAAATCGCATTCAGACCATCAACCAAATGCCAGTCAAGGCGGTGATTGATTGCAGTGGCACCGCCGAGGCCGGCCGCCTGGCGGGGGAACGCCGGCTCGCCACGGATGCCACCACCCAGGCGCCGGCGGTCATGATCCCGCTCCGCAACGTGCAGTGTGATTTGAAGTCCCCCTTGGTGGTGGCCAAAATTCGGACGGCGGTGGCCCGGGCCGCCCTGCCGCCAGTCACCTTCATGCCGGGCTGCGACCCCGGCATTTCGCCAGTGAAATTTGCCGGTTCGCCGGCCCAGGTGCCGGCTCTCTTGGAAGTCTTTCGGCGGGACATTCCTGGCCTGGCCGGCTGCGCCCCGGAACCCGGTGATCTGGCCAGCGCCTCGCGGGCAGGCGTCATGATTATGGGCCGATATATGCTGACCGGCGAGGATGTGCTGGGTGCGCGCACCTTTCCCGACGCCATGGCGCGAAACAACTGGCCCGTGGAACAGTGGACGGCGGATGGAAGGCAAACCCTGCAGCACCTGTCCGCCGGACGGCATTACGACATCCCGGCGCGGGTGTTGCAGGCGGAGCGAACCCAGAACCTTTTCATGGCGGGTAAATCGCTCAGCGCCGATGTGCGGGCCGCCGCCTCGGCGCGGGTCATGGGCTGCTGTCTCGCCACCGGCGCGGCCGCGGGAAAACTGGCGGCTGAATTCGCGGCCTCATCACCCAACCCATGAAACCCGAAGCGAGCCGGACATTTCAGCGGCTGTGGCGAGCGGCCTTTGCCCGCGCCAAACAGCATTCGCCCTATTACCGCCAGTTGTTCCGGCGGATGAAAGCTGTTCCTCCGCTGGATGAAGTGCCTACGGTGGACAAGGCCGTGCTCTCCGCCCGGAATCTGGACTTCCTCTGCGTGCCGCGCGAGCGGTTGGTGGAAATTGTGACCACCAGCGGCACCACCGGCCAGCCCCTGTTGTGGATGTTGACGGAGGCTGATGTCCGGCGGCTGGCGCACAACGAAAAGCTGTCATTTACCTGCGCCGGACTGACCAGGCACGACACGGTGGTTGTGGCGGTCGGACTCGACCGCTGTTTCATCGCCGGCCTGGCGTATACGACCGGTTTGCGCGAGCTCGGCTGCGCGGCGGTGCGCGCGGGCGCCTCCTCGGCGACCATGGTTTTGGAAACCCTCCAGCGCGTGCAGCCCACCGCCATCGTGGCCGTGCCCTCCTTTCTCCTTCACCTCGCGGCCAAGGCGCGGGAAACCGGCTTGAATTTGACCCGTTTTCCGGTTCGCAAGGCGGTTTGCATCGGCGAGCCGGTGCGCGACCCGGCCTTCGCGCTGAATGCCGCCGGCCGCGCCATCGCCACGGATTGGAACGCGCGGATTTATTCGACTTACGGCGTGACCGAGCTGGCCAATTCGCTCTGCGAATGCGAGGCCGGACGGGGCGGCCATTTGCACGACCGCCAGTTGCATCTGGAAGTTTTGGATGAGGCGGGCCAGCCGGTGGCCTCGGGCGAAGTCGGCGAAATCGTCGCCACCACTTTTGGCGTGGAGGCCATGCCCCTCATCCGGTATCGCACCGGGGATTGCGCCGCGCTCTTTGACGGGCCTTGTGCCTGCGGCCGTGCCACGCCGCGGATCGGGCCGATTGTGGGGCGCAAAAATCAAAAGCTAAAATTCAAAGGAGCCTCCTTGTTCCCCTCCACGCTCACGCTGGTCCTGGAGGAAACCCCCGGCGTCGCCGCCTTCGTGATCGTTGCCCGCCGGCAGGGTGAACTTTCGGAATCGGTGGAAGTGTTGTTTCACGGGGCCGCGCTCGTGGAAGGGGTCCGCGAGCGGCTGCAGGCCCGCGCCAAAATCACGCCGCTCATCCGCCGGGCCGGGCGGGCGGAAATCGAAGCCCTGCAAATGCCCCCGGCCGCGCGCAAACGCAGAACATTTGTGGACTTGCGATGAAATGCTGCGTCATCATTCCCTGTTTCAATCACGGCCCCACCATAGCCGCCGTGGCCCGGGCGGCGCTGGCTCATTGTCCGGTACTGGTCGTGGATGACGGCTCCAGCAACCCGCTCCCCGTGCTGCCCGGGTGCGAGGTTCTGCGCCTGCCCCGCAACGGAGGCAAAGGCGCCGCCTTGCGCGCGGGTTTCCAGCAGGCGGCGGCCGGCGGTTTTACGCATGCCCTCACGATGGATGCCGACGGCCAGCATTTTGCGGGCGATTTGCCCGGATTTTTGGCGGTCGTGGAATCGCAGCCGGAAACGCTGGTCGTGGGGGTCCGGAATTTTTCGGCGGCGGGCTGTCCGCGGCACCGCCGTTGCTCGAACGCCATCTCCACCTTTTGGTTTCGCATGGCGGCGGGCATCCGTCTGCGCGAAACCCAATGCGGGTTTCGCGCCTACCCGCTGGCCCTCACGCGGCGGTTGCAGGCCCGCTCAGACCGCTATGCCTTTGAACTCGAATTTCTGGTTCGCACCGTGTGGGTGGGCGTCCGCGTGGTCCCGGTTCCGGTCCAATGCACCTACGCGCCCGGCCAGGTGGGGGCGTCACATTTCCGGCCCGTGGTGGATTTCATCCGCATCGCGCGCCTGTTGAGCCGTCTGGTTCTGCAATCCTGGTTCGTGCCCCAAGCTTTAAGAGCCGATTGGTCCGTAGGAAAAACCACCACCTGGCACTCCGCCTGCCGGGAGTTTTTCACCGAGCACACGCAAGATCGGGGGCGGCTGGCACTGGCGGTGGGGCTGGGGTTGTTTCTGGGCATCGCGCCGATCTGGGGTTTTCAAATGCTGGCCGTGGCCGGGCTGGCGCATGTGTTGCGGTTGAACAAGCCGGTGGCGTTGCTCGCCAGCAACATCTCGATCCCGCCGATGATGCCCTTCATCCTTTACGGCGGGCTGGCCTTGGGGCACTGGCTGTTCACGGGCCGGGCCCTGGACTGGTCCGCGCCCCAGGCCACCCGCGCCCGAATGCTGGACTATGCCGGGGAATGGTGGGTGGGCAGCGTGGTGCTGGCCGCCGGGGTGGCACTGGCGGGCATGCTGGCAACCTACGTTCTCGCCCGGCTGCTGACGCGTAAAAAATGAAACTGGATTTGTACACGCGGCTGCATCTCTGGCTCTGGTCCCGGCGGCGGCTGGCCCTGGCCGTGACCCTGCTGACCGCGGTGGCGGCGTTGATCATTTCCTCGCGGATAGACCTGGAGGAGGACATTCTGGCGACGCTGCCGCAGCACGACCAATTGGTGGATGAATATCGCTACACCATCCGCAAATTCCGGCAAATTGACCGGGTTTACCTGGATGTGGGGATCAACCGGGCCGATCCGGACACGCTGGGCCGGGCGGCGGACGAGGTTTACCGGCAGCTTTCGGCGAGCACGAATTACGCCCGGATTTTGTACCGGGTGGAATTGGGCGGACAGCAGAAGATCGTGGATTACCTGACGGGCGCGCTGCCCAATTTGTTCACCGAGGCGGATGCGCGTAGCCTGGCCATCAAAATTCAACCGGGAGAGGTCCGGGATTATCTGACCGTCATGCGGCGCAAACTGGCCGGTCCGGAGGGCATGGTGTTGAAAGAGGTGGTGGCGGCGGACCCGATTGGCATGACCGCGCTGGTGGCGAACAAGGTGCTGCCGCTCCAGACCGGATTTAGCGACGCGCAGGTGGCCGGGGGCTGCATCATGAGCAGCGACGGCCGGCATATTTTGCTGCTGGCGGAGCCCACATTTCCGTCCTCGGACGCGCGCGACAGCGTGGTGCTGGTGGCGGAATTGCTGCGGATGAACCGGGAAGTGGAAGCCCAGTTCCCGGGGGTGCATGTGGCGATCACGGGCGGCCACCGCATGTCCGTGGACAATGCGAGCCTGATCAAGAGCGATGCCACTCACTGCATCCTGCTGGGGATGGCGGCCATGCTGTTGCTGTGCATCACCGCCTACCGCCGCAAATGGATGGCGATCATCACGTTTCTGCCCTCGCTCTTCGGGACGCTCCTAGCCGGCGCGGTGCTGGTGTTCTGGGACCGGCATCTTTCGGCGATTGCCACGGGCTTTGCCACCATCGCGATCGGCATCACGGTGGATTACGGGATTTATGTGGTTTACCACCTCGACAACGGGGTGGGCTTGGACCGCAAATCCGCCGGGCGCATTGTGAGCCGGCTGGTGCCGCCCACCATCATCGGCGCGCTGACGATCATCAGCGCGTTCATCGTGCTGTCCGGTTCGCCGATGCACGGTTACCAGCAACTGGGTTTGTTCGGCGCGGTGGGAGTGCTGGGTTCGGTGGCCTTCGCCCTGTTGATCCTGCCGCTGCTGGTGCCGCTGGCCAAGGCGGACAATCTGCCCCAGTTGCGTTTCACGTTTTGGATGGAACATTTTCATGCCTGGCAAAAACGCTGGCGGCCGCTGTTGCTGCCGGGCGTGGTCGCGCTGACCATCGTCACGGCCTTCGGCGTGCGGCACCTGCGGTTTGACGGGGACATCACCCGACTCAATGGCATCACCGAGTCCACGCGGCAGGATGAGGCGGCGATCCGCCGGACCTGGGGGGACGCGCTGAGCATGACGCTGGTGGCGGCACGCGGGGCCACGGTGGAGGCGGCGCTGGTCCAGAACGACCGGGCGGCCGCAGTGCTGGCCGGGCAAACGAATGTGGCGGACATCTATTCCCTGGCCGCGGTCTGTCCCTCCCTGGCAACGCAAAGAGAAAATATACAGCGCTGGCACGCCTTCTGGACGCCGGAACGGCAAAGCGCGTTGCAGGCCACGCTCACGGAGACCGGGGGCGCGCTGGGCTACCGGCGCGGGGCATTCGCCCCGTTCTGGCAGTGCGTGACGGGCCAGCCGGCGCCCCTGACGCTGGAGACGTTCAAGGGCACGCCGCTGGAACAGGCCTTGAACGAACGGGTGGCCATCGGCACCGAGACCAACGACACCGCCATCAGCACACTGATCAAGCTGCGGGACCGGACGCAGGTGCAACCATTGCGCGACGCACTGCCCGGGATGATCGTGCTGGACCAGAAGGATTTTGCGAATCACATCGCCGCCCTGGCGAAAAGCGGCATGGGTTATTTTGCCTTGTGGACGGTGATCGTGGTGGCGTTGATCGTCTATTTTGCACTGGCCTCGATTGAGCTGGTCATCGCCACCCTGCTGCCGCTGGGCTTCGGGGTGTTCTGGACCCTGGGTTTGATGGGGCTGCTCGGCCTGCCGATTGACATGATGAACTGCGTGTTTGTGATTTTCATCATCGGCATTGGCGAGGATTACAGTGTGTTTCTGGCCACCAGCAAGGTGGATGAATGGCGCGGGCACCAGCCGCGCATCGCGGCCACGAGCGCGTCGGTGATGATCTCGGCGTTGACGACCATCTTTGGGTTTGCCGTGCTGGTGTTTGCGAAGCATCCGGTGCTGTATTCCATGGGCACCACGGTGCTGCTCGGCATGGCCTGCGCCTTCGCCGCCACACTGGTGATCACGCCGCTGTGCATGGACCTGCTGCTGTTCAAAGACCCACCGCGCGGCGCGCCGCGCTGGTGGCAGCCGCTGGGCACCCTGTGGGCGGGGCTGCTGGTGGGCGGCTGCCAGGTGGTGTTATACGGGGTTTTGCGACCGGCCTTGAAACTGGCCGTCCCCCGGCGCGCGGACGCCCTCGTGCGCCGCGCCACCCGCTGGTGCGCCCGGCTGTGCATCCGGGGGATGCCGTTTGGAACCCTGAAATATCAGAACCTTTCCCCCGCGACCTTTTACCCGCCCTGCATTGTGATCAGCAATCACCAGTCGGCGGTGGACGTGGTCGTGATGGTGAGCCTGCCGGCCGACGTGCGGCAGACCGCGAAAAAACGGGTGTTTGACGCGCCGATGCTGGGCTTTGGCTGCAAACTGGCGGGGCATGTGATGGTGGAGCCCAATGATCCGGCAACCACTCTGGCGCGCTGCCGGGAAAAGCTGGCGGAGGGTGCGCTGGTGCATTTTTATCCGGAGGGCACCCGTTCGCTGGACGGATATGTGCAGCGGTTCCATCGCGGCGCTTTTGAACTGGCGGTGCAATTGCAGCAGGATATTTTGCCGGTGCTGCTGGCCGACACCAACACGGCGATGCCACGGGATGCCTATTGGTTTGAGCCTTATCAGGCCACCGTGACGGCCCTGCCGCGCATCACCCCGCGCACTTTCGATTATTCCCAGGGCAGCGCGGCGCTGGCCCGCCATTGTGAAGCGTTGGTGCGCGCGGCGTTGCAAGCTGAGCTGGACCGGCTCAACACCCCGCCGATCGTCCGCCGCAAGGTCAAACGGCTGTATCGCTACCAGGGAAAATTCGTGGAGGAATTCGTCCGCTGGAAAATGAAACTGGATCCGATGTTTGGTTTGCTGGACGGGCTGGTGCCGCGGCAGGGGGCGGTGCTGGATCTCGGTTGCGGTTACGGGGTGGTGACGCACTGGCTGGCCCAATTCACTGATACCCGGACCTTTCTGGGGGTGGATTACGATGACGACAAAATCCGGGTGGCCCGGCGCACAGCGCCGCAGCATCCGCGCATCCGGTTTCAGACGGGAGATATTTTGGACTGGGAGTATCCCGCCTGCGACACGATTCTGTTGCTGGACGTGCTGCATTATTGGACGCCGGCGAAACAGCAATTAATATTGGACCGGGCGCGGCGGGCGCTGCGTCCAGGCGGCCGCCTGATCTTGCGCGACGCGGCGCGGGCGGAGAATGCAGGGCATGAGCACGTGACGTTCTGGGAAAAAATTGCCGTCTGGATTGGCCACAACCGGACGGTGGAGGGCCTCCATTTTCAAACGCAGGCCCAGTTGGAAGCCGCGTTGCGCCAGGCCGGATTTGCCGTGGAACAACCCGGGGGCGGCGGACGGGGCTCTAATGTTCTGCTGGTGGGTGTGCCCGCGCCGCGATGATGCTGCGCCGCACCAAGGCCAAAAACTCCTCGCGCGGCAGGTCCGCATACTGTGCCGGCGCGATGGGCTCGCCAAAATGCACCTCCACCCGGCGCAGGCCGCCCAGGGGATGAAAGCGCCCGGCTTTGGTGGAGACCAGTTGCATGTTCTCAAAGAACACCGGCACCATCGGCAGGCGGGCGGCCTGGGCGATATAATAAATGCCGGGTTGCGCGGGGGCAACCGCGATCCCATTGCCGCGAGTGCCCTCGGGAAACACCACCAAATGGAAATCGGCGCCGGCCCGGGCGAATTCCTGCAACTCCTCAATCCGGCCGGGATTTTGTTTGCCCCGTTCGATCAGGAAGCCAATCGGCCGGCTGACCAGGCGTTTGATCCGGGAGGCATGCCAGACCTCCTTGTCCCCCAGTGTCAGGATGGGATAGCAGCCGGCGCGCCAGCACAGGCCGCCAAGGAAAATCGTGTCCAGCAGGCTTACATGATTGGCGACGAACAAATAACGGGCAGGTGGCCGGAGTCTGGCCAGGCCGTGCACCCGGCGCGTGTAAGGGAGCACAAATCCTGCGTAAGCCGCCGCGCCCATGAGGGCCTGGAGGAAAACCACCCACCGGGAAGACCGGCCTTGAGCATTTCCATTCATCATTAATCCCCGCCCTTAAGGCGCCTGCCGGGCCTGGGCCAGCAACGTTTCCAACTCCACCTTTTCCTTGAGAAAGGCCGGATGCCCCGCGAGCGCCTGGGTAAAAGCCTGCGTCGCTTCACCCTTGCGGCCCAGCGCCAGCAGCGCCCGGCCCCGCAATAGGTCGATCTGGTAAAATCCGGGGTTGAGCCCGGCTGCCCGGTTGGCCAGGTCGAGGGCGGTCCCGGCCTGTTTAAGGCGCAGGGCGTGCTGGCCTTCGGCCAGCCACTTGAGCGACTGGCGGGCATTGGCATACTCGCCGGAGGCCAGCGTTTCGTCGGCCGGGATTGTCCGGTCCGGCAGCTCGCGGGAAAAATCCCGGAGATCAAACGCGACAAATTTGCCGAGTTGGTTGGGCGGCGAGGCCGCCCAAAAAATGCCGTCGCTCAAATCCATGATCGTGGCGTGCGTGGCGATGAAGGCGTTCAAAGTGGCGCGATGCCCATCCCCGGCAAACACGCCGCCGGGCAGGTCACGGTCCCGCAAAATGGCCGCCGACCGGGTGGCATCGAGGGTGCCGCGGGCCTGGCCGAGCAGCTCGTTCAGGCGCGCCTCGCGCGACAGGGAGGTGGCCTCGGCCATATAGTTGGTGTTGCGGCGGCTGTCCTTCAGCCCCGGCGTGGCAAAATGGTTGGCGCAGACAATCGAGTCTCCGGCGGGTTCGCGCACCTGGGTCAGATCCGGGGTTTTCTCCACCACGACGAATTTCCCGTCCGCGCGGCTGCCCACCAGCCACAGGGTGGAGACGAAGACCTTGGCATCGCGCAAAATGGCGAGCGCCTCATCCAGGTCATGCGCCTTTTCCAGAATGTCACGCGCGACCATGGCCACGGGCGTGGCGGTCTGGCTGGGGAGGCTGGAGGGGGCGCCGTTGACGGTCACGGACACTCCGGCCCGGTTCATGCCGGATACCACGCCGGCCATGCCGGCCCACGAAAGGGAAATGAACGGTATTCCATGATCGGGTTCGCACATCATGACCACGCGGTCCCGGCTGAAGACCTCGGCGGCCTCCCAGTCAAAATTGCGGCCCGTGATGAGATGGCCGTTCGCGGTCGCCCCGCCCCATGCGCCAAAGGCGGTGCAGCCCGCGCGGGTGACGAGGGGATTGTCGATCATCATGTAGGAAACATCGTGCGCGGCATGATAATTCAAGAGGCGGTTGTAAAAGGGGCCCTCTTCGGGATGGATGTCCGGGCAACCGAGCGTGGTGCCGTAAATTTCCTGGCGGTATTCCAAGGGCACATAGTCGCTCAAATGCCGGTTGCGGTAGATGACATAATTTTTCAGAATTTCCATCAGCCAGTGCTGGGGCACATAGCCCCGAATCATTTCGAGGAATTCATTCTCCAGGGTGTGCATCTGGGTTTGCATGAGCACTCCCTCGGCGTAACCCATCTCAAAGGCGGAGCCTTGCAGATGCACCACCAGCAGTCCGTCGCGCCGGCCCAGCCAGGATTTGCCCAGCCACACCTTGCCGTCGCGGGTTTCCGGCTTGAGGGACATGATGGAGGTGTCGTCCGGCAGCGGCGGCGGGCGGGCGGTCCAGGTGCGCAGCAGCAGGGCGAGGACCAGCCAGCCGGCCAATGCCAGCAACAAGCCGCCCGCCACGATGCGGAGGAACCACTTTTTCAGGTTTGGCTTCGACACAAAGATAAGATGGTTTCCCCCGCCGGCCGGTCGGCAATGGAGTAGTGGGCGCGGGCGGTGATGCTGCCACCGGTCTCGGTCACGCGCAATTCCAGTTTCACCACTTCGTCCGGTAAAAACGGGCGCTGAAATTTGGCCCGGGGAATTTCCCGGATTTGCAGCGGCATCCCCAGTTCCCACTCGGCCGCCAGTCGGGCGATTTCCAATTGGAACACGCCTGGCAGGAGCGGTTGCCCCTGGAAATGCCCGGCAAACACCGGGTCCGCCGCGCCAAAGCGGAAGCGAAACACCCGCCGGCCCTCGCTTTCCTCCCGGGGACCCACCAGCAGCGCTGCGGCAATGGATTGTCGCATGGTCATGACGGGTCGGGCCGGGTTTCCGCAAACAACTTCGGGGACTGGGGACCGGGCCGCGTCTCGAGGGTTTGCAAGTCCAGTTCGTACGCGGGATGCGCGATGACCACATGACTGGGATTGGACCACTGGCAGGTGCTGTCCGGTGGCGGGGCTCCGCCGCAGACGCATTCCAAGTCGGAAACGAGATAACGCTGGATCCACTCCGGCCGAAACAACGCGCTGGAGCGTTCCACATAAACCCGGCCGTCCGGTTTGACGAGCACATCGGCCAGCACCGCGCCAAAATTTTCGGTGACCACCAGGCGTTTGCCGCCGGCGCGACTGAGGCTGAGATAGCCGTTCAAGGTAAATTGGCGGCCATGGACGGTCAAAATCGCCCGCTGCACGACCAGTTCATCCGCCGTGACCGCCGTGGTGGCGGAGCGCGGCGGCACCGGCGGGGGCATGGCCGCGCAGCCCGCCAGCACCAGTAACAAAACGGGCAGAAACTTAGGGCGCATCACCAATCTCCGCTTTGATGACCGCCAGGTCCAAGGGTTTGGTTTGATCAAAGGTGCCGGGGGGAAACTGCACATTGCGCTTTTCCCGGCTGAACACGAGCCGCGTGAAATCACCATTTGGCTCGTGCATCACCACCTCGCGGGTGGCGGAAAAATCCGGCGGCATGATCACCTCCAGGGAGGTCAGCACGGAGCGCACGGTGGCGTCCTTCGGCACCAAAGTGATCACCGCGACATCGCCGGTGGCCACGGAAATCTGGTAATCCGCCGTCAGGGCGTCGAGCTTTCCTTGGTTCATTAAGGACATTTGCTCCATCACGCGTTTGAGCATTTGCGGAAACCCCAGTTTCAATCGGTTCCATTTGCCATCGGTGAATTCAAATTGTGCGACCGAATCATGATCGCCCAACAGGATGGACCGGTAGGGGCTTGAGGTTTCCCAGCGGATTTGGTCGGGATGGTCAATCAACATGGCACCCTCGCTTTTGAGCGGATCCGTGAAGAGTTGCAAATGGCGCTCCTGCGACACGGCGAAATAGACCGAATGCAGGGAGGACATTTTGCGCTGCAAATCGTGCAGGATGGGCGCTGGGTCGGCCACGGGTTGCAACGGTGGGGAGCCAGCGGCGGTCAGCGACCAGGCGAGCAGGGCACCGAGAATGACGCCAGTTGTTTTCATGTGAGCAATTGATCCAGCCGCACAACTTTATAGCCGCGTTCGTGCAGGGTTGCCAGCAGCAATTTGACCGTCGACAGTAGGCGCGTCGCTGGAATATTGCCATCGTGCAGCAATATAATCGCCCCCGGCGCGAGGCGGCGGGCAATGCGGCGGTGGATGATTTCCGGGTCAGCGCACCGGGTGTCCAGGCCGCGGACGCTCCAGCCGATCACTTTCAACCCGAGTGATCGGGCGGCGCGAAAAGTACGCGGATTGGAAAGCCCCATCGGCGGCCGGTAATATTGCGGAGTGGCACCCGTGGCCGTGTGGATCGCCGTCTGGGTCCGGGTTAGTTCCGCGCGCAGGCGGGCGGTGGTGAAAAAATTGATGAAATGGCTGTGCGTGTAGGAATGGTTTTCCAGCAAATGGCCCTCCCGCACGATCCGCTCCGCCAGTTCCGGCCGGGCTGCCACGCGCTGGCCCACGCAAAAAAACGCGGCGGGCACCCCTGACTCGCGCAGCAAATCCAGCAGGGCCGGCGTGGAGCGGTCATCCGGGCCGTCGTCAAACGTCAGCGCCACGCAACGTTCCCACGACTTCCCCCGGCAGGTGAACGGCCCGTAAAATCTCAACTGGGGGAAGGCCGCGCCCATGCCGATGATGGCAAAAAATGCCAGGATCACCACGACCAGCCAGAGTTTGCTTCCACCGGCGGCCGCGAGCAGGACAAACACCACCGTCAGCAGTTTTGTGATCGTCGCGCGCGTCATGGCCGGAGGGTGCAGACCGCCCGGGCTCCCCGGGGCGACAAGGTGTATAGTAAAACTCCGCACTGCCGCTGAAGCGCCAAAGCTACCGCCACGGAAAATCCGAAGGCGGACGCGGAGTGAAATTCACCGCACCGCTGCTTGTAAGTGTGATGTTCCAGCGGCCGTCCGGCTCGGGCCGCCAACGCCCCCACCACGGCGGCATACTGGTCATCCAGCGCCGGCCACCCCCCCGCGCCGCTCACCACCACCGCCAGCGAATCCAGATCCACCGCGCCGGCAATCCACTCCGCCTCGTGCATGGCGTCAAATGGCTGGCGGATGCGCCCGAGCCGCACCGTGCCCAGATGCGCCAGGGCCGGGCCCTCGGAATTCGCGCGCCGCAGGCTGGCCACCATCCCGCCTTCACCCGGACGCGTTTGGGAATTCCACAGTCCCCAGCGCCGGCCGATGGCCAGCGGATATTTGTTCAATTCATCCATGGCTCCAACGAGCATGCAATCGGCTTCATCCACCGCCAACTGGCGGACCCCCAGCCACAAGGCGCTCTCAAAGGAAATCTCGCTCATCGTCGGGGCGGAGTTCATCGCGCGCGCGCCCTGGTCAATGGCGGTTTGGGCGGCCGCGGCATTATGCACCGAATTGGGGAAACGCGAGGGCATCGGTTCGCGTTCGTCCTTGCCAATGAGATTCTCCAGAAACGCCCCCGCATCTTCCAGACAGCCCAAGCCAGTGCCGATGGCCACGCCGGTTCGTTGCGCCGGCTCCGGCGGGTGGCTTTTTCTGGCGGCCAAGACCGCCATTTGCACCAATCGGCCGAGCCGCCGCCGCTGGTTGGACGTCAGCAGCGCGCTTTCCGCCAGTGGACCGCAACTGTGAACCAGCACGTTTCCCGGCGGCAAAGGCGGTTGGATGTCGCGACTCGTGAGCTCGCCCGGTCCAATCACCCCCATGCCGGTGATGGCAATCAGCGCGCTTTCCGGCCGCCGGGTCAATGGCCTGGTCTCCGCCCGGGAAAAAATCAACACGCCATTGTTGCCGCCAAAACCAAATGAATTGCTCATCACATGGTGCAGCTCGGCCGCCTGAAACAGGGTGACCGGCTGGAGGCCGATCGCGGGGTCGGGCGTGTGGAAGCCCGCGTTGGGCGGAATTTCCCCCCGGCGCAACGCCTCCACGCAGATCACCGCCTCAATCGCACCGCTGGCCCCGAGCGTGTGGCCAAAAAATTGTTTGGTGCTGGAAAAGGGCGGCACCCGGTTTTCAAAAACCGATTGCAAGGCCTTCGCTTCGGCCAGGTCGTTGTCCCGCGTGCCGGTGCCGTGGGCGTTGATGTAGCTGATGGCCGCCGGCGCCAGCCCCGCCCGCCGCAAGGCCGACTTCATGGCCGCCACGGCCCCCGCGCCCTCGGGATGGGGCGCGGTGGTGTGGTGGGCATCACAACTGGCTCCCCAGCCGGTGAGCCGCGCCAGAATGCTGGCGCCGCGCCGGCGTGCGTGGTCCTCGGATTCAAGCACGAGGACTCCCGCGCCTTCGCCCAGACTGGTGCCGGCGCGCGCCAGATCAAACGGACGACAGCCTGCCGCATCCACCAGCAACAGCGCGTGAAATCCTCCCCAAGTCATGCGGGACAAGGAATCCGCGCCGCCCGCCAGCATTACATCCGCCTCCCCGGCCATGATCAGCTCGGCGGCGGCGGCAATGGCCAGCGCGCTGGAGGAACACGCCGTCGTCACGGCGAAACCCGGCCCGTGCAAGCCAAACTCGCGGGCGATCAATTCCACCACCGACGCGCATTCATGAAACCGGGTGGGGCGCGGCCGCATTTGGCCCTGTTTGATGAGCCGGGTGAGAAAATGCTCGCTGTTATACGAACCGCCGACCGAGCAGCCCAGCACGACGCCGGCCCGTTCGGAGCCTCCGGAAAAATCAAGCTGCGCCGCCGTCGCGGCCTCCCGCGCCGCCAGCCAGCCCAATTGATCGCTGCGCGAGCCTTGGGCCGGAGCGCCCAGCCCGATCAAATCCTGCTGGATTTCCCCGGCGGGAATCTGGCCGTAACGCGGGGATTGAAACAGGCTCAGGGGTTTCAGCCCGGTCTCGCCGCGCCGCATGGCTTCCCAGACCGCATTTACGCAGGCGCCGTTGGCCGTCATAAGGCCCAGGCCGGTGATGACTGGATAGCGGGCGGACACTAGGCGGGACGGTTGGCATTCACGAACGCCGTGAGCGTGTTCACGGATTTGAAGGCCGGCCGGCCTTTTTCCATGTCCGTGATGACGACCCCATAGCTGTTTTCCAGCATCACCACCAGTTCGAGCGCGTCAATCGAGTCCAGTTCCAGCCCCCCGGCGCCGAACAACGGGGCGTCATTGGCTATGTGTTCCGGGGTGACCTCTTCCAAATTCAGCGTTTGAATAATTTTCACTTTGAGTTCCTCAGGCGGCACATTCATGGCAAATTTGGTTCTGATTTTCTGACACCAAATTTAGCATAGTGCGATTTCAAGTCACGGTCAATTTGCAAAGGGGAGCGGTGCAAAGGGAGCGGGTGACCGGTGCATCCCGAAGTTGTGGGCGGTTTTCCGGCTGAAGGCCATTGGGGAGATGGCGACCTGTCCGGCACCTGCCACGCGTTTTGCCAGGACGTAGCGCAGGTTTCCCAACCTGCTGTATCGCCGATTTCCTAATCGGCAGGCCGTTGCCGTAGCCAACACCACCCGTTTACCACCGACAACTTCGGGATGCACGGGCGGGTGACGGGTTTGCGATCAAATTCCAGAGGGAGCGTAACGGATCCTTTTTCTGCGGGCACAACAGGTGGCAATGCACTTCGCGGTAGGAAAATACCGGTTGACATTTACCATTGGGTGAACCCTTAATAAGTCCTTTTAGGAAGGAGCTTGCCTGGCAACAGTGGAAGTTCAACCCGGTTTCTAAACAAGATGAATTGCAACGCGCCCATCGAAGGCATCCCGCTACCAAGCGATGCTGTGACTGTCTGGCGGAACCGCGCCACCCGATATGTTGTCCTGCTGGTCGCGCTCACGAGCCTGGTGGTAGTGATATGTGGCTGCCAAACACCCCTCGCCACGCGCATCCTGCGAGCCAAGGTTCGGCACCTGACCATACCGCGCGAGCAGTTGACGAACCTGGATTATCTCATCCAATTACCGCACGGTTACGACGAGGAGACCAACCGCTGGTGGCCCTTGGTGTTTTACCTCCACGGCATTGGTGAATCGGGCCACGACCTGACGAAAGTCCTCCGCTTTGGCCCGCCACGGCTGGTCGCGCAAGGCAAAGACCTGCCTTGCATCGTGGTGAGTCCGCAACTGCCCCCAGGCTATTTCTGGTTTCGCGAATCGAATCTGGCCCTGGCGATCCTGGATGAGGTGATGCGGAGCAATCGCGTGGACCAGACGCGGGTGTGTGTCACCGGCAACTCGATGGGCGCCTTTGGGGCCATTCTTCTGGCGGCCCGCGAGCCGGAACGCTTTGCCTCACTCGTCCCGATCTGCGGGGGCGTGGATTACGTGGACAGCTTGCGTCTGCACGACGTGCCCATCTGGGCTTTTCACGGTGAGCAAGACCCCATCATTCCGGTGGCGGAATCGCGGCGGCTGGTCCGACTGGTGAACGAGATTGGCGGTCACGCACGGTTGACCATCTACCCGGACTTGGGCCACAACTGCTGGGATCGCGCCTACGACGACCCCGCGCTCTGGGACTGGATATTGGCCCAAAAGAAATGATTAATGGAGTCAATGCCCGGCATCCCTGGCGGGGGCGGGTTTATTATACACCGGCTTTTTTTGGTGGTCAGCCACAGCGGCGGACGGTGTGGCCGCGGCTCTTTCCAAAAGGATCCGCTCCGCAACTCTTGCGTCACTTATCGGGTTAATGGACTTTCCATGATGGAAAATATGAAGCAATTCCTTGTCAGACAAGAGTCTGTAGCTGGCCCTTTCAGCGAGTTCTTTACGCGCATAATTTGCGTCCAATGGAGATCTGCTGGCAACAATTCGATTCAACACATCATCGGGCATGTGTGTGGATTCAATCATTTCGGTGATTGCAGATGATGCTCCATCCAGGCCATTTTCGTTTGCTGCGTCGTCAAACAAGGATCGAGTTAAGCTGTCGGAGCCAGAGGGACTGGAATAAACTGCCGAACGTAGTTGGCCCGGAAATTGTCTGGCTATATGGCGCAAAGTATCATCGTTAAATCGGATGGACTTGTCTAATAAGGCCTGGCGCAGGGCTTCCAGTTGCAAATCATTGGGCTTTTCAGCAGCGTTCCACTCCAAAGCCGTCTCCGGCTTGTTTTTTAGCAATTCAAACTGCTCACCAATGATTTTGCGATCCTGGGCATAATCATGAGATCCGTTATTCGATTCACCACCCGCAGCCTTCTTGGAGACATAAACTATTCCTGCCACGGGCAGGCAGACTGAGGCCACGGCCGCATAGACTGGCAACAGGGCAACGTCAGCCGCACCAGCCGCAACATCTGATCCAACGGATGGCCTTTCCTCCGAATCCATATATCTCATTTGATTAAGGTTAGAGATGCAGCCGCTCTCGCAAATGGCTAGCAAAAGGGCAAAACTTGTCACGGTATATTTTTTGAAATACAAATAATCACACATTTGGGTTTTCATTTTGGTTGGGATCAGATGTTCGCCAGCGAGTTGGCCGCGGCCATGGAAAAGGCAGGGATTTGGAAAGTAGAAAGCATAAAGGTTGGGAGGAATTTTGGCTCACACCCGCTGGTGTTCGTGGCCGGCAAGTCGCAGCAAAAACGCATCGGCCAGGGCGTCCGGCGGCAGGTTGATCAGCGCGGCGGCGGCGGCGGAAATCACCCGGCAACTCACACAAAGACAGGCGTCGCACTCGCCATTCCGGACCAGGTCGGTCGCCTCGCATATGGCCAGTTCATCCGAACCAACCAGGCACAAACCCGGTCCCGTCAGCCTGTGTCGGATGGCAATTTCGCCAATCGCCGCGCTGGGCAGGGTATAGGCAAACAAAGTTGGACTGGGGCCGGCGGGAGTAGCGCGTCCGTTCCAATAGTCAAGATCGGTGGACAGGGAACCGGCGGTCGCGGCCAGACAAATCCCAATCCGGGCACGATCCCATTTGTCGAAATGGGCGGCCAATGGCTCGACGGCCAGCAGGGCCAGTTGACTGGACAAATCCATCCGGCCAAAACGAGTGCCCAGACGCGTGGTTTTCAAATCCGCCCCGGTCGCCCGGCTCTCGGCGATAATGATGATGTTATCCATAACCTAAAATCAGCGCGCCATTGATGCCGCCAAATCCCGTGTTGAGTTTCATAACCTGTTTCAGCCGGGAGGCCGCCCGTGGAACCCGCACCAGACTGGCCGGTACGCCCTCGTCCGGCATGGCCAGGCCAGGTGTGCCCGGCAAAAAACCTCCCCGCAGGGCGAGCACGCACCCGATGGTTTCCACCACCCCCGCCGCCCCCAGCGTGTGGCCGAGCATGCCCTTGAAGGCGCTCACCGGTGGACACTCCGCCCCGAACACCGTGTGCAGGGCCTTCGATTCCATGGCGTCATTGTATGGCGTCCCCGTGCCATGGGCATTGATGTAATCAATCTCCGCCGGGGCCAGGCGGGCGGCGTCCAAGGCCGAGCGGATGGCCTGGGCCAGCCCCGAACCGTCGCGAGAAGGTCCGGTCAGATGGTTCGCATCATTGCTGCCGCCCCAGGCGCGAATCACCAAGGCGTCCGGCGGAGCCAGGTCGGCCCGCACCAGCACCATCGCCGCGCCCGCCTCGCCCGGACTCAGACCACAGCGGTCGCGGTCGAAGGGCCGACAACCCTGCGGATCAATTGCTTTGAGTGCCGTGAACCCGGCCACGATGAAAGCGGATAAATGATCCACCCCCGCCACCAGCACGGCATCGGCACTGCCATTTTGGATCAATGCCGCCCCTCGCGACAGCGCGATCAAGCCCGAGACACAGGCGGTGGACACGCACCGCACCGGGCCGTGTGCCCCGTGTTCCAGCGCCAGATCCGCCGCGAGCAAGTCACCCTGCAAATGCCGGCGCGCCGATGCCCCGCAGGGCCGGCCGTCGGCCAGCCGCTCGAGGGCGTTGATGTTCGCCTTCGTGGTCGCCAGGACCAAGGCAATCCGAGCGCGGTCTAGCGAACCCAAAACCGTCCGTGCCTCCGCCACCGCCTGGCCGAGAGCTGCCGTCGCTAGCCAATACGCGGGGTCTTCGATGTCGGCGTCGGGCAGGGCCGCGCCAACGATATTGGACTGGAACCGGGGTGAATGGAATTGTTCCACCGGTCGCAGTCCGCTCACGTTCTGGCGCAAGGCCGCCTCCAGTTGGTCCACGCCGCAACCGACGGCGGTTATCGCCCCGCAACCGGCGACGACCACTGGCCGGGATATGGTATCCGGAGTGTCAGGCATACAAGGTGAGTTCTCCCGCCGCCACCGATTGCGCGCCGCCGGTGACCTCGCCCGCCACGCGCAGCATTAGACCCAGGCGTTTCAGTTCGCGAATGTGGATGAGCAATGGCTCGGCCGCCGTCGGGCGGCGGTGAATTGTAAAATTAGACACTGAAACCAACATGCCCGCGGCGGTCATGCCCTGGCCCAGGTGGCCGCGCCGGGCGGCGCGTGCTCCGGCGGCGGCGGCCACGGTTTGGGCGACGCATTCCACCAGCGCAGCCTCCAGCACCAGGCCTTCAGCCACCGCGGCCGAATCCGCTGGAAAACACACGGTGGCGGTCGCCGTGGTTTCCGTGCATTCTACCAAGGCATCCAGCCATCGCATGGGCGGGCGATGAGGAATCAGCTTGTCAACGGGTGTGAGCATGTTATCAGGCCGTTTATGGGGGGTGCCCCGCCGGCGCTCCGGCCGACTGCCAGAATGGATAAAAATTGTACCATTGCAAAGGATCACGCTTGAGTATGCCCTCCAAATTTCGGGCGAAGTCGAGCACATGCTCATCAAAACCTTCCTGCCGCCGGGAGTGCGGGGGCATCTGGGGGTAACGGGCGGGAAAACCGAAGAAATGATAATGCCCCCCCGGTTCGCGCAAGCTAAACACCGCGACCACCGGCGACCGCGCGATGGCCGCCAGTTGATAAGGGCCGATTGGAAAGGCTGCGATGCCATCGAGAAAGGGCACGCAGGCCGCCGCTTTGCCATAATCCCGGTCCACCAGCATGGCCACGATTTCGCCGCGCCGCAATGCCGCCACCAGCGGCAGCGCATCCGTGGGCGATCCCGTCAAGGGCAGCAGCCGGAATTTGGCCTTCGAGGACTGGTTCAGGAGGGTGCGGACTGCCGGAGCTTCATTGTCAAATCCCGTGACATTGACTGGCACATCCAGCCGCTCCAGCAACTGTCCGGCGGCCTCCCAGTTTCCAATGTGTGCCGTGAGCAGCAATACCCCTTTTCCAGCGGCCACTGCTTCGCGCACATGATGCTCGCCCTCGAACGTAAAGGAAAAGTGCTGTGTTTCGCCGGCTAAAATGGAGGTCCGGTCAATCAGCGCGCGGCCAAACGAGAGGAAGTGCTTGAACACCAGCCAGCGGCGCTTCCACCAGGGCTGGGGGCCAAAGACCCGCCGGTGAAAATCCATCGTGGCCGCCACATCCGGGCCCACGAATGCATAAAACCCGGCGACCGGCACTGTCAGGGCATAAGTCAGACGCAAGCCGAGCAAACGAAGGGCGGCGATGAAAAACC
>Ga0302278_10002193_pt1 | contig 22770 bp, 26 predicted proteins | sample III_Bog_N3_2_FD_194543 | JGI IMG/M metagenome (GOLD analysis project Ga0302278, IMG submission 194543) | Peat permafrost microbial communities from Stordalen Mire near Abisko, Sweden - III_Bog_N3_2 | ecosystem: Environmental > Terrestrial > Soil > Wetlands > Peat | place: Sweden: Abisko...
GATCGCGTCGGCGCTGATCGGGGCGATCATCCTATCCGCCCGCAGGTGACCCACGACGCGGTCTTTCCGGTCGACCGGATAGAAAATCGGGGTGCCCTCGGGCAGGGTGTGGTTGGGCTCTCCAGCGCGCGTCGAGCAACCGCGCGCGCTCGACCCAGCGCCAGATGCACTGTACGGGACAGGTCGTCGTGAACGTCGCCGGGATGACGACGACGAAGTCTCCGCGCTCTCCTGATCGGTTTTCGAGCGGCGTACGCGCACCACAGGGTCCAGCTTGCGATCGTGACTCACAATCCATGAAATCCCCGATACTGAGTGGCGTCAAATCGGCGTACCCTTAGGCAGACACACCTTTATGGGGGCCATCGATGACCGCGTCAGTCAGGAGTCACCTCTCCAGCCTCTTGCTGAGCACCTGGGATGAAGGGGCCGACGTTGTTATCGTCGGCTACGGCTTCACCGGCAGCGCGCCGGGTGATCGCCGCACACGACGCCGGAGCCACGGTGTTGTTGCTGGAGAAAGGTCTGAACAATACCAAAGACCGCAACAGCCGTGCGAACGCGCAGATCGTGTTTCGGCCGAATGACTTTGATAAGGCCAGAACTTACTTCGAGGCCCTCGACGGGGCATACCGTCGTCCGGGATGACGTGACGGCGGAGCGTTCGCTTTCAATACTGCGAACGCTTTTCGGGCCGCGCTTCGCCCGCAATTTCGCGATCGATTTCTGGGACGGGACGCGCGTCGAAGCGCTCGAGTCGCCGCGTTTCACGTTGAAGGTCAACGCGCCGTTCGCGTTGCGCGCCGCGTTCGCGCTGCCGCTCGATCTGAGCCCGGGACGCGCGTTCGTCGAGAAGTGGATCGACATCGACGGCGACATCGAAGAGTCCATCGATCTGATGGAAGGGGTGATCGCGTCGTTCCCGCGTTTGCTCGTCCCGCAGATGGTCGCACAATTGCTCAGACTTCCCAAGGCACCGGCGGCGGGCGACGAGGGCGCGGAACTGCGCGGGAAACGGCATTCGAAAATGCGCGACGCCGAAGTGATCGGGTTCCACTACGATCAGCCGATCGCGTTCTATCGCAATTTTCTCGATTCGCGCATGGTGTATTCGTGCGGGTACTGGGACGACGGCGTGCAGACGCTCGACGAAGCGCAGGTCGCCAAGATCGACCACACGCTGCGCAAAGTGCGGTTGCGCCCGGGCGAACAGCTGCTTGACATCGGCTGCGGGTGGGGCGCGCTGGTCATTCGTGCCGCCCAGCAATTCGGCGCGCACGCCCTCGGTATCACGCTCAGCCGCGGGCAGCACGAGGAAGCGCAGCGGCGCATCGCCGAGGCCGGCGTTGCCGACAAGGTCCGGGTCGAGCTGCGCGACTACCGCGACTTGCGCGGCGAGACGTTCGACAAGATCGTCAGCGTCGGGATGGTCGAGCACGTCGGTCGCGAGTGCCTGCGGACGTACTTCCGCACCGCCTACGATGCGCTCCGCGACGGCGGGCTATTTCTCAGTCACGGCATTACCCAGCAAAGCCGGGACGGTACGGGCTATCGCGCGAGCGGCTTCATCGATCGCTACGTGTTTCCAGACGGTGATCTGGTCAGCATCGACACGACGCTGCGTGGCGCCGAATCGGTCGGCTTTGAAGTGCGCGACGTCGAGAACCTGCGCGAACACTATGCGCGCACGCTGCGTTCGTGGTATGCGAATCTTGAGGCGCGGCGCGACGAGATCATCGCCGCTACCGACGAGCGGACGTACCGTATTTGGAAGATCTACTTGGCCGGCAGCGCGCGCGGTTTCTGGAAGGGCCAGATGACCCTCATCCAAACGCTGTTGGCGAAGACGGAGCGCGGCGGACCCGCGAACATTCCGGCCACGCGCCGCGATCTCTACGCGTAACGGTTCCGCACCCGAGCGGTCTGAAATTCGACGAGACGCGGGACCGCAGCACCGGCGCGCCAAACCACGGCTGACGGCTTCGGTGGTGGACGCCGATGCGTGCCAACCGAGAAGAACTTGGAGGTAATGCCGTGAGCGACGCTTACGAATCCGAGATGAACCCGGACGACGAACCGGGCGAGCGCTTACAAGAAGCCTTGCGCGGCGCCGATGCGGACGACCATGACGCGGATGGTGAACTAGCGCGCGAGGGCGCTGCCGAACGTTTGCGGCTGGAACGTTTGCGCCAGGAACGAGAAGGGTAGCGGCAAGCCTGGCCTACCCTGCCGCAATGGACTGGCTGCCACGCCGGCGCGGGGGCCGAAGCTTTGCCTTCGCATCGCCTGTCGGCAGCACCGGTGATTCCGGTCGCGGCACGATAGAACGGCGGACATTGCCTCAGACGGCTTGGGGTTAAACTCCGACACCAACATCAGAAAAGCGAAGAATAACGCGGCGAGCGTAACGCCGGCGAATATTCGCGGCCCCGGAGACTCCTCGGTTCGGTGGTTCCCGGGCCGCGTTCCGGCCTGAATTTCACTTCCAACCCCGCAAGCGGAGCCTCCCTGCTCCAGCGTATGCAAGCGCACTATAGGGTATCGTTGATTGGCAAGCCAGGAACGCTGCTGACTTTGGAATTCGGTCCTGGATCAGCGCTCAGGTACCGTCGTTGAGCAAATATTCACCGTAGTTCATCTCGGCGTGAATCTTCAACCCATGGCCCACAATGTCGATTGCATCGTGTTTCGGAAGAAGGTACCGGCCGACGTCTTGCGTTTCAATCGTCGACGAGATCGTCCAACCGCTGCGTAACAACCAGCGCGCATCGATCGGGGCTGTCGGGTCACCCGAGAGGATGGAGATTTGCTCGACATCCATTGGCCGGCGTGGCACTCCGCTGACACGATATATGACGCTTCCGGTTGACGGAACGCTGCCTTCGAGTTCGAGATCGTATGCGACCGGCCATGTCCGCGCCGTTCCAAGGTCGCCAAACACATCGGTATAGCGCTGCGGTACTGACACGAGAGACACCCTCAGCGTGTCAGGTTCCTCGAAGCGAATCACCCCATGTCGTCGAAAACTAAACGAAAAGAAGAACTTACGTATGGTAACATCGATCTGAACCGGAACACTATAAGAAAGAAGATCCGGCTCGGCGGCAATTTCGCCGAATAATGGTACCGATGCGATCGGGCCAATAGCCCCGGACAACGCTGACCCCGCAGCATCAGGAACGGTTGGGGCGCTCGATGCCTGCGCGGCCGGTCCGGGTTCTGCTTCCACCGATCTTACGGACGAAAGCACAACAAGACAAACCGCGAGGACCCTCAGAACCCGCGACACGACACCCCCTTTTCCGTCAATTCATGACCGCATCGATGTAGGCGATTTTCAAGGCCAGTGCGGAGAGCGAGTGTTCCCAAGTATAACCTGCAGCAGTCTCAGCGCCGGCCTGACGAAGCCGTTCCGACATCCCGGCATCGCCAAAGAGAGCTTGTAAATAGGTCGCGAGTTCGCGACCGTCATCCGTATCACAGACGATTGCATTTACGAAAGGGTCCGCATACTCTTCGCCGGTCGAGCCGCAGACGGCAACTCCACCCGCGGCAATCACTTCGAGTCCCGTCCACGTGCGGCGGGCAGCCGGACGGGCTCTTCTTGCGCTGCAACAACGGAAACCGCGACGCGATCAGTGCCGCCGCGGAAGTTCGAGGACAACTCTCATCTCGATTCTCTGCTGAGGGGCTGACGGAAAGGCCCGCGACCGAACCCAACGGATCTTTCGAACGGCTCGAGGCATCGACGACGACCGCGATGGTCCTACGCACGACGTGCCCGTGACGCGACAGGGTAGGTGCTGTAAAGTTAGACATGGAGAACCCCTGACAGCAGCAATATCACTAGCAAGACGATGAGTACGCCGGCAATGCCGAAACCGCCGGTACGATAGGCGCCGCCATTGTAGAAGTGGCCACCGCCGCCGAACAGGATGACCAACACGATGATGATGATAAGAAGCGTCATTGTGCATGCCTCTCACGCGTGGTTTTGCTAGGGGATAGGGAGCCATTGCAATCGTGCCGCAAGGTAAAGTTCAAATCTCCAGAGCCGTCATGGGCGCCGCGCTTTCAGCGTACCGGGCCAGCGCGGGCTTTGACGGCAATGTCTCCACTTCAATCTCGATGTCGACGAAGGAGCCCTCACTGCGCTCTGGCGTCAGCGTCGACGTCGACGTCAACCCGACGATTGGATAGGTCGAGTTGCTCGGAAGGCGAGCGTGCGCCTCGGTGCGACCCCACCGATCCTCGTTCTGGAGAAGCCACCGGGTCAACACATATGTCGAAAGCGCCGGCGCGCCAGTCTGGACGACCTGCCAGCGCCCAACCTTCTTGAGCCCGATCACGCCCATGGCTTCGCCGCCGGGGACTCGAACGCGCACGGCAGCCGTCTCATCATGAACGGCCTCGAGTCGCCGCCGCACCTCAGCCCAGGTCATGCGCGCACCTTTCGTCATAGCCCTAGCGTTCGATCAGCCCGGGAGTCATCAAGCATCGCGATCGCCCGGCGTCGAGTTCCACCCCAGCACACGGGCGATGAGGTAATGGATAGTTGTTGTGTCCCGAGTTGGTGCGGCGTCAGCGCCGCGGCTAAGCTTCGGGGTTCTTCCCGCTGACCTGTTGTTCCGCCGATAGCCAGTGGTCGAGGTCCCTGCCGTGTGGGCGGCCTTCGTTTTCCCAGATCTCGTACGCGCGTTCGCGCACGGCGTGCTCGCGACGGTCCTTCTGGAGAAACTCGTCGTCGATGCCCTGGGATTGTCCGGCCAAGAGTGCGTCGGTCGCGTCGGTCATGGGATGTCCCCTCCGTTTTGCCGTGCTTCGGCGTGTGCTCGCAATCGCGACCGCCAAGTCGTTGCGCATATCGTGGTAGCGTTCCATCCGTCTACCCTTGAACTTGGCTTCGAGGACGTACCTCGCCGTGTTTATCGCTCACTGGCGCTTGCCAAGGAAACGAAGAGTAATCGTGTCATCATCGCAGTCGGATTCATCCTGATGGCGATTGTGTTCGCTACGTTCGAGATATCGGTATACCACAGCCAACCACTCTCACTTGCGCTTACCGTTTGCTTAGTGGCCGCGGCTGTTCTCATCGAGATCGTGCTTACGCGTTCGTCGCGTTCAAGTCGACCAGCATAGACGCATTGCGCGTCAATAAAGACGAATCAGGTTGGCGCTGACGTGGACAGCCGCATGAACAAACCAGCGATCGAGAAACCGAACCGCAGGTTAAGGGCTTCCCCGTGTTCACGGAGGTTGGCGACCCGGCTCGCCTCGTACGATTCGAGTACCAATGGGTTCGTGTACGGCCGAGTTGGGTACGCCGGCAAGAGCGGCATTGCTGCGAATGTCATATGCCTAGGGAATGCAGGATATCGCGATTTTCCTATGGTTCGATGCGAGCGTTTCGCTCGGGGCATCGAGATTCAAGCCGTTCATCAAGCTGCGACACCTGCCTACGCGCAATCGACCTATGAGACGAACAACGATGCCCTGTACTGCTTCAAAGGGATCCCGGCAGGGCCGCACCGGGGATTCTTGCTTCATTACCGCTACGCCCTTCAGACGCAGAGTGGCAACGCGAACTAGGGCAGCACCCCGCAACTGACATACAACCCGCGCCAGAACAGCAGCACCACGCGGCACCGCAACAGCAACGCCAAGCCGCGCCCGATCAAGGTCAGCACGGCTAAGCATGCGACGAATCGCTCGATGTGTAAGGAGAAATGCAATAAAACTGCAAAAATGGCTCGTCCTTTTAGCACTCGTGGCCGGCACGAACGTGTATGACGGCCAAGTCGTCGGCGCCGAAACGATTAGTGCGGGTAACGCGTCTAACCAGCATGCTGCGGTCAACGCGAACAAGGCGGCCGCGGACGCCAAGGCGGCCACGCAGATGGCGGCACAAGCGGCTAAGCTGGCACTGCAAGAAGCTGAGCAAGCCGTCAGTGAACCCTCGCAGAAAGCGCTCGGCGCGGTCCAGCAGGCTGCTCACGAAGTCGACCGGTCTGCAAAGCAGGCGTTACAGAAAACCAGTGAAGCGGCTAAGACAGCGATTGCGGGTCCGAAACGGGCTGCTTTGGCGGCCGAGCAGGCTGCCGAAAGAGCGTCCGTCGCCACGCAGGATGCCGCTCAGACGGCCGATCAAGCCGCTCGGCAAGCGGCCAAGCACGATATCAGCGCTACCCGGAAGGCTGCCATCGCCGCCAGGGATGCCATGCGAAAAGCGGCGGCAGCCACGAAGGAGGCCGCGGACAAGGCCCTAGCTGCGGTCAAGGCGGCCCTCTAGCCTACCGGCGACAGAGCAGTCTGCCCTCGCCAATCGGGGTTAAGGGGTCGTTCTCATCATGCATAATGTAGTGGACGAAATCGAATTTCGGAACGATGGAAAGGGTGTGTGGTTCCTAAGCTCACTGCTCCGGAAAGTCTCGCTTGGTCATGTAGAACGAGGAAGAGCAAATTGATTGAAGTCGGCACCGAATTAAGCATGGCCGAGAGAGTCAGGCAGGCTGGGAACACGACGCGCTCTATGGTTGGGGCCATCTGCGAGAGCCGTATCAACTACTGGGCGGCGTACGCGACCGATTTCAGTTGCCCATGCATCTTTGCTTATCTTGGAATGCACCATGCATCGAGCTGGCCAGCGATCATTTTCAGTTCACTATTTGGGCTGTTTTTCTTCAGCCTGATCGAATATGCGGTCCATCGCTGGCTCCTTCACGATCTGAGAAGCGCTCTTTTCTACCTGCACGATGCGCATCACAACAATCCCGAAAAGACCTCTGCCTTCCTGTTTCCGACCAGCCTTTTACTGCTTATGCCGGTTTGGTGTCTCTTGACGTGGGGGCTGCACTTTCAGCAGGCGTCGTATTTCCTGATGGGGTTATCCGGCGGCTACCTCTACTTTGACACGCTTCACCATATGGAGCATACGATGCGGATCAACCAGATTCCATTCCGATGGCTGAAGAAGAGATGGGCGCACCATAGCGTGCATCATCGCATCGATAAAAGCAATTTCGGAGTGATCACCTCTTTCTGGGACCACGTTTTCGGGACCCACCAGAAACAGATAAAGCGAAGGCAGTCGCGAGCTTCGTCTGTTCGTTGATGACGCCGGCTTAGATCCTATTGCGTCACGCTCAACGCCGCCGTGGTGGTTGGAAGCGATCGCAGCGGCAACGGTGGCGCGGCGCCATCTCGCACGTTGCAAGTTCAAAAGGAACCGCCCGACGTAGTGCTCTCGCTGCCGATGTTCGAGCGGATGTTGCGAATGATCGCGGTGAACCTTATGCATGCCGATCATTAGCGCTGACGTTGTGGTGTTAGTAAATGCCCGCGGCTCAATCAGTCAGAAGTTCGACAATGGTACTGCACGTCGTGTTCAGCTCTCCTCGAAGGGTCGCGATAAGTCGACGTGCGGCGTACCGGGCGCCGGCGTCGGGTTACCAAACGGTGAGCGCATAACGAGCGACGCGGTCTCAGCGGCGAGTTGACCGCATTCACCAGGCCAATCGGGTTGCGGGTTGCACTGCGCCAGCAGCCTGTGCACCCATCGGGGCACGAGGAGCCGAGCTCTAGCTTACTTACTCGCAACAGCGAGCTTCAGAAACGGTACAAGTCGCGGTGAATGCGGTACATCCTTGGCTCTGCTACCGGAGCTGTACTCGTGTCGCGGAATTGTAGCCGACCAACTCCTCTGCTTGCCGCATGCGCGGAGGACGAATCGCCTGACGTTGCCGCGAGCACGACGCCTGCGCCCTCCAAGCGAATCGTGCGGGGCGTTATCGGCGTCGCGATCTTCGCCGCATCATTCGGCCTCGCCGCCTATGTCGTCGGGAACCGAAGCGGGGTCGACCACTTGCTCGCCGCAGTTGGGGCGTTTCGCATTCCGCTGGCGATCGTGATTTTTGCCCTCGTTGGGTCCGCACCGTTTTCTGTTACCGACGCGCTCGCCATCTCGAACGGCGTGCTCTTTGGGCCCTGGCTCGGTTCCGCGATCAACGCCGGCGGCCTTCTCCTCGCCGCCACCATCGGCTACACTATCGCCTTACGCACATCCGCGTTGCTGGACGTCGACCGCCAAATCGCACGCTTGCCGGCGTGGGTCAAACGCTTTGCGATTGGCTCACCGCTGTTCTTGATGGCCGTGCGCTTGATTCCGGGTATGGGCGGGACGATCGCTACCCAGACGGCCGCTGCCCTGAAGGTACCGCTTTGGCGTCAAATCTACACGATGTGCGCCGTCACCGTACCGCTGAGCACCCTTCTTGCCTTCGGCGGTCACGCTGTCTCGAGGTACATCGAAACGCACTTCGTCAGGTCTGCCGAGCGGTACGCCGAGAAGCACCACCTCCACCTGCCACATCACAAGCCATGGACACCACACGGCAGGAAGGCACCTAAGGCCGGGCCACACTCGACTGGTACGAACGTTACGGTCCCCCCGTGATCGTTCGTACCAGTCTTCTGAAACGCTTAGCGCCTGATCGGTGCGCCGAATACGAGGTCGGCGCTCTGCCGAGTCCCGTGCCGTAGCGGTCGCCTCGTTCCGCTGTCGCACGGCGTGACTTACGCCAGGGACTCGTACGCCACGTGAAGGCGTCGCGACGGATTGATATCAAGTCGATGCGGAGGCGAACCTTGGTTACCGCGAGACGCGGGAGCCCGTAACCGAGTTCCCAGCGTGGGGCGCCTTTAGCCAGCCTGGTCGGGTAACAGTGTCCACCGCGATGCCAACGCGACGCTTGTTGCCGGCACCCCAGACACTCAGCCGACCCCGATGGTCCATGCACGATGATCGGTTGTTGGCGCCGTGTCCGGCATCGGCGGCCGAATGACCGTGTTGCAGCGGCCTGCCTATCGTGACCGGCAATCCATGAAATCCACGATACTCGGTCGCGGTCAATCGGCGTACCCTACCCTTGTAAGACACAACCCTTTACGGGAGCCGTCCATGACCGCGTCACCAAACGGACTCAAAGTTCCGACGCTATGAGAGTCGCCGCGCGGGATGCCGTCCGAGACGACGGGCTTAGCCATACGACGCTACGACTCGGCAGCGGCCTGCCGGCATCTTCGATCGCAGAGGTCGTTCGAGTGCTCCAACGCGTTCCCGGAGTCTTGACGGTCGATAGAGATGCGGAGAATGCGCAAGCGTTCGTGGCGCACGATGCAGCAGTGCCGATCGCCTCGCTCGTCGCTGCGGCGAACCGAGCGGGCGCGGCTGCAAAAGTCGTGGTCTTTCCCTCCGCGACCGCAGCGCTCGCTGAGTCCGGAGTAAGCGCACCGCACCGACTGCCACAGAGTCCGCTTATGGCGGTCGTCGGGCTCGCTGCGATGCTCGCCGTCGTTTTCATCGATATCGCACTTCCCAATAGTTCCGACAAACGATGGTTCTTCATCGTGCCGGTCATTCTGCTCTGGGTATTCATGTTGCTACGAGCAACGCGCGCTCGTCGCTCGACGTCAACCTCCCAACCACGTGAGCGGAACCGTCTATGACTTCTTCGGAGATCACACGCTACGCGCGAGGCGCCAAGTCTGTAACATGGATTTCTTGATTTCGTGCCCCTGTGGGCACACCCTCGAACGACATGATGTGCGTGATGGATGCAACCGCTGCACCTGTTCACGCAACCGAGTGGCCGCGCTTGATGCTGTGATCGAAACAATACGCCTAGACTCGTCGTCGGGCTTGTCAAATCTTTTTGCTCAGCTCGAGTCGGAAACGGCTGAAGCGGGCTATGAATCGTTCGCGAGACCGCCTAAGACATGAACGATCGTTTCAGAACGGCCTCCCAGGACTTGTTCAAACCATCGCAAGGATATCTGGCGTGGATTCGGGGGCTGATGGAGGGCGAATCGGTCACGATTGAACACCTGCGATCGGAATTGGCCGCAAAGCAAGCAACGGTAGACACGTTGCTCAAAGGCTTCGTCGCGACTGACTTTCCGGTCGTCGCCGGGCTCGCGTTCGACGTCCTCTACCAACCGGCGGCAGCGATCGAGCAGCTCGGCGGTGACTGGTACGACATCTTCACGTTGCCTGACGGGCGGGTTGCTTTTTCGCTGGGCGATGTGTGCGGCCGGGGGCTCGGCGCGGCGGTGAAAATGGGTCAGGCGAAACAGGCGATCAAGGTCGCGGCCTCGCTGCAAATTAACGACCCGATGCCGGTCGCCGTGTTGGATCAAGCGAATAAGGTTATTTTCCTCAACGACCATCACGTCCAATTTACGACGGCAATCTACGGCGTGATCGATTTGGTGAATCGGAAAGTAACGTACGCTTCGGCAGGTCATCATCCGCCGATCTTAGCGAAAGCCGGCGAAGAGCCGCGCATCATGCCAAATCACGGGTTTCCGCTGGGGGTAGAAATCGATTTGCCCGATCTCATCAAGGAGCACGAATTTACCTATGAGTCCGGCTCCCTGCTGGTCTTATACACCGACGGTCTGATCGAATATAGTCACGACACTCAAGAAGGCGAGGTCCGGCTGCTGCGGGCCGCGCGCGGCGCCCTTGCAACCAAGGCTCCAAACCCAGCGAAATTTATCGTCGAGAACGTCCTGCAAGAAGCATCGCAACATCCCGACGATGTCGCGGTCTTGACGATTTATTTCGAATAGTAGGTCAGGATAAGATCGAAATAACGAAAGGCGGTCTGAAGCACGCAGTCCGAACGAGGATCGCCTCGTTGTCGATGATTCTCGTCGTCGGCTTCTTGCTTCTGCTCACGTTTGTTGCGAATACGGCGATTGTCTATTCCACGGTTCATGTCGGCGCCGATGTCGTGACGGTAATGACCCCATTATTGATTGGAGGGCTTGAACAAGCCATTTCCGTTGTGGTGGGGCTAATTGGATTCGCCCTTATCTATAAAATACTGCCCGATGTCACCATCGAGTGGCGCGACGTCTGGCTGGGGGCGTCGCTTACTAGCGTGCTGTTCGTTGTCGGAGAAGCCGTCATCGCGCGTTACCTCGCAATTGTCGGCGTCGCCTCCGCGTACGGCGCGGCCGGTTCGTTGTTTGCGGCGCTCTTGTGGATCTATTATTCAACAATCATTTTGCTGGTGGGCGCGGAATTCACGAAACTACGGGCCCGACCGGTTGAGACGCTCGCGCCGAGCAGGATACGTCAGTTGCAGTCGCAGCCCGCCGGGATCGATCCGCGCGTTGCGGAGACGTCATGCCCTTAAAGCGCGAAGCGACGCCGGGAAACGCGCCGATCTCAAAAGGCACGCTGTGCTTCGCGACAGCCATCGGCTTCCTCGGTGTTTTGATTTGGACGATCTGCGCGCACGTGATCCCCGAGCTGATCTTAATCTTTAGCGCCATCGTCGTCGCGGAAGGAGCTCGGCCACCGGTCTCCTGGCTCGAACGGCGAGGGTTTCCGCGCTCGCTCGCGATTCTTCTCGTACTTTTTGTCGTCATGGTCGTGCTGGGCGGTCTCGGTTGGCTCATTTTCGCGCCGCTCGTCTCGCAGGTAGCGGGGCTAATCGATGATATGCCGCATTTCGCCGCTACTGCGCGGCATGCTCTCGACACGTATCAATCGTTCTTGCACGATAACGCCCAGGCGCGGTCGCTGTTAGCGCAAATGCCGGCTAGGGTGAGCGCGTTCTTGGAGTCGAAACTCGGGTTGCTCATCGAGGCGCCGCTATTTTTGGTCGGCCTCGTTACGAAGGCGTTCTTGCTCGTGCTTCTTGCATTCTTCTGGTTGAAGGCGTCGCAGCGCCTGGCGGCCTTTACGATAAGCCTTGCCGGACCGAAGCGAGCCGCCGCGACTCGTGAAATTCTCGACGACCTAAGTACGAAAATCGGCGGTTACGTGCGCGGCGTGCTGATCAATATGATTGTAATCGGCATTCTGAGCTTTTCCGGCGTCGCTCTGCTCGGCGTTCCCTACGCCTTGCTGCTCGGCGTAATCGCCGCCCTAACCGAGAGCATTCCGATCGTCGGTCCGCTCCTCGGCGGCAGTGCCGCCGTGCTCGTTGCATCGTTAGCCTTGGGGCCGAAAAAGGCTCTGGAAGTCGCCGTGCTCTATCTGGTCATTCAGCAGATTGAGGGAAATACGCTCGTCCCGTATGTGATGAACCGGGCTGTGGCGCTCCACCCGCTGGCCATCGTTATGGCGCTTGTCATTGGAAGTGCGTTGTTGGGCGTCCCCGGCGCGATTTTAGCCGTTCCAACTGCAGCAATCGTTCAGGTCCTCATTCTGCGCGTGGTCGCCCCTTCAATTCGTGCCCATACGTCGATGTAGCTCCCCCAAGCCGGTCGCCCTCTTACGCGGAAACGTGAAGGTTCCCGAAGTTCCGCCCAGGGGCGCATTCTTGAGTGAGATCTCCGCAATCCGTTCACGTACTCTTTCTCGGCGCGGGCTGATGTGGGCACCGGTGTTCGACCCCGATCGCCTCAATTACATCGCGCGGCTCGGTTAGGTGTTCTTGGGGATGCCGCTGACCGGCTTTCTCGGCTTCGTGCTCTACTCCAATCGCTTGCCGCTCTACGCGCATTACGTGCATATTTGCGGCGGCGGGGCGCTTGCCGATCAGCAAGCCGCCGGCGAAATGATGTGGATCGGCGGCAGCGCGATCATGTTCGTCGGCTTCATGGTCGTAGCGTTCGAGTACGCGCGTCATGAGAGCCGAATCGCTGCGGCGGATACGCCCGGCGTAGGCGCGACTGCGTTTGGAGGCGAGTAGCCATTCGTGGACAGTCGAGTCCACGCAAACGATCGTGCTCGGTGCCGCGGCCCACAGGAAGCCCGCATGCGCTGACGTCTGCTCTTGTTCATAGGTCCGCTATTGTCGCATCCGCGCTGCAAGCGAAACGCAATCGCGGTTGGGCTCGACCCGGGCCCGATTCGGATGTCGCCTCCCGGCTTCACGCTTTAAGTGTCACCGTTGCTTGCGCACAATGTCGCCACACGAACCGGCTGGGTGCAGCGCTCCCTTCACCAACCGCTCGGGCTCGTGGCTTTCCAGGTTTCCGGAATTGGAATTTCAGTTAGATTTGGATCGTAGGCGGGTGTATTGACGATTCGCTCGCGTGTCTCGTTAACGCGTACTTTGTTGGTCACGATACTCGTTATCATCTCTGCGGGAAGAAGGAAGTGCCGATCTCCGAGTCCGAGAAAGCCGCCGGCGCGAACTTCCAGCATTCGGACCTTTCGCTCTTCCTCGTCGATGAAGAGCGCGGTTACGTGCCCAATGGCCTCGCCGGTCTGGTCGATCACTTTGCGACCCCGGATATCCTGCCTCGGGGCTTCCAGCGTCAAATTCGTGTTCTTCAATTCTTCGAGTGCTGCATCGATCGCGTGCCCGTGTTGGTTCACCGTCTGCTCCGATCGCGCGTCTTGGACCGCGGCTTCCGCCAATCTGGCTGCCGCAACACCAGCCTAAGAAAGGCTATACCCCAATTTCTAGACCTAGCCGCGAAACCTGGTCGGTGGCGCCCGGTTGGGAGATGATGCAAGCACACCGGTCGCCGACGCCTTCCGGCGTACGCATGACATTGCTAACCTGTTTGTTTGCGACGGCAGTAGATGGTTCCGTGTCACACCCGGAGACCTACCAGCGCGCAGATTCTGGTTCGACTTCGAGAATCGTCGCCTTCCGGCGGCTCGTGAAAGCGCGGCTCGGCGGCCTAGACGGTGAAAGTACGTCAGCTTGGGTAAAGCGTTCGCAGGTCAAGTAACCCGCTTCGGCCGGCAGCGAACTTCGCGACCACCGAGGTATGACAGGACTATGTGATGAGCCAACCTCAACCTGCGACGAATACTGAACTTGAAAAGCTGAGCGAAACGGAACTCACCCTTGCAGACGCGGATCAGGACATCCGCAATCGTAAAGTGCTCGATCGGCATGGCGAAGAAATCGGACATGTAAGCGATCTGTTTATCGATCAGAACGAGCGAAAGGTCCAACTGCTGGACGTTCGTGCCGGGGGCTTCCTCGGGCTCGGAGATCGACACTTCTTGCTTCCGGTAAGCGCGATAACGAGCGTCAGCAAGGACGAAGTGCATGTCAACCAGACGCGCGAGCACATCGCCGGCTCACCCGTCTATGATCCAGCGCTCATCGTTGCGCCGACGCGGGAATACTGGGGGCAATACTACGGATACTACGGCATGTCACCGTACTGGGGTTCCGCGTTTATGTACCCCTACTTTCCTATATCCCGTGAATATCCGGATACGAACGAGCGTGCGGACCATCAGAGAGATCCGAGCCACCGCTAATGGCGGTTTCATCGATCGTTGCTCCACCCGCGCTGGATGAGCTGTGCATCAACACGCTGCGCTTTCTGGCCGTCGACATGGTCCAGAAGGCGAAATCCGGCCATCCCGGTCTGCCTCTCGGCTCGGCGTCCATGGCGTACGCTCTCTGGGATCGCTCGCTGAAGTTTAACCCGCGCGATCCGCATTGGCCGAACCGGGATCGGTTCGTGCTCTCGGCCGGGCACGGATGTGCGCTGTTGTACGCGCTGCTGCACGTTACGGGCTTTGACTTGCCGTTAGCGGAACTCGAACGGTTCCGTCAATGGGGCAGTCTCACGCCAGGTCATCCGGAATATGGTAAGACGCCCGGCGTCGAAGCTACGACCGGTCCCTTGGGCCAAGGATTGGCCAACGCCGTCGGCATGGCCATTGCCGAGGTGGCGCTTGCAGCGCGCTTCAATCGCCCGGGTCACGCGATCGTCGATCATTACACGTACGTACTTGCAAGCGATGGCGATTTGGAAGAAGGGATTTCGTCCGAAGCAGGATCGGACGCGGGTCACTTGCGGCTCGGCAAACTCATCGTGCTCTACGCCAACAACCACATTACGATTGAAGGCAGCACCGAGTTGGCGTTTACCGAAGATCGTGCCGCGCGGTTCGCGGCGTTCGGCTGGCACGTGCAGCAGATTGAACGAAGTAACGACGTCGACCTCATTGCCTCCGCGCTGCAGGCAGCGCGGGACGAGACTGGGCGGCCTTCGTTGATTCTCGTTCGCACGCACATCGGCTTCGGGAGTCCTCACAAGCAGGACACCGCAGCAGCCCACGGCGAGCCGCTCGGCGTCGAGGAAGTCCGCCTTACCAAAGAGGGTCTGGGCTGGCCGGAAGCGCCGCCGTTCCTCATTCCGCAGGAAGCCTTGGAGCATTTTCGGACGGCTGTCGATCGTGGTTGCAGTGCGCAGGCGGAATGGGAAGTACGCCTCGCGGCTTTTGCGGAGAAATACCCCGATCTCGCAGCCGAATTCGAGCGCGTGATGGATCGGCAACTGCCGCCAGGCTGGGATGCGGACCTCCCGACCTTCAGCACCGCGGACGGCCCGATGGCGACCCGCATCGCGTCCGGAAAGACGATCGAGATTCTTGGCTCTCGGTTGCCCGAAATGATGGGCGGCTCGGCCGATCTTGCTCCCAGTACATTCACGAATATCGCGGGCGCCGGGAACTTCGAGCCGGAGAACTGGGCCGGACGCAACATGCACTTCGGCATCCGCGAGCATGCGATGGGCGCCATCCTCAACGGCATGGCATTACATCGGGGGCTCATTCCCTTTGGTGCGACGTTCCTGATTTTCAGCGACTACATGCGTCCGCCGATGCGGCTGGCAGCCATGAACGGTTTGCCGGTGATCTATCTCTTCACCCACGACAGCATCGCGATGGGAGAGGATGGGCCGACCCATCAACCGGTCGAACAATTGCTGGGACTGCGATCGATCCCCGGCATGGTTGTAATTCGGCCGGCAGATGCGAACGAAACGGTCGCCGCCTGGCGGATTGCCATTGCACGGCGAGATGCTCCGGTTACGCTGGTGCTGACGCGCCAGGGTCTCCCGGTGCTCGACCTCTCCAAATATCCCGGAATCCTCGGCGGCGTACCGCTGGGTGGATATGTCCTCGCGGACGTTGCCCCGGGCTCGCCACCCGACATCATTCTAATCGCGACGGGCTCCGAAGTGCATCTCGCACTCGATAGCCGCGAGCGTTTGGCACGCGACGGCGTGCAGGCGAGGGTGGTGAGTCTGCCGAGTACGGAGATCTTCTCGGCACAGTCCGATGAGTATCGAGAGACGGTCTTGCCACCTGGCGTGCCCTTGTTGGCCATCGAGGCCGGCGTATCTCTGGGTTGGCGATCCTATGTCGGTCCCCAAATTGCGGTCATCGGCGTCGACACGTTTGGAGCATCAGCTCCGGGCTCAGTCGTGATGGAGCACTACGGCTTCACGGTTGAGAACGTTTGCAAACGCGCCCAAATGCTGATCGGGCGGGGCGGAACAACATAATGCGTGTCGGCATCGCTGCGGACCACGGAGGATTCACGTTAAAGGCGCAGTTGGCAGAATCGCTGCGCACTTCCGGATATGAAGTCGTGGATTTTGGCGCACACGAACTGAATCCCGCAGACGACTACCCCGACTTCATCGTGCCCCTCGCTAAGGCTGTCGCGGCGCGGCACGTCGTCCGCGGCGTGGCGCTCTGCGGCAGCGGCGTCGGCGCGTCTATCGCCGCTAACAAAGTTGCCGGTGCGCGTGCCGGGCTCATCCACGATGTATTCTCCGCTCATCAAGGCGTCGAAGATGACGACATGAATGTCTTTTGTTTGGGCGGAAACGTGATCGGACCGGCTCTCGCCTCCGAACTGATCGAGAGGTTTCTAACGGCGCGCTTCAGCGGCGCAGCGCGCCACCGGCGTCGCATCGCTAAAGTCCAAGCCTTGGAACACCAGGGCGCCGACCCGGTGAAGCCCTCCGCAGAGTTCGCCCCTATCAGATGAAGCTTCTTGTAACCGGGGCAACGGGGCGGGTTGGCCGTCAAGTGATAAAGCAAGCCCTCACCAGGGATCACGCAGTAGTCGCGCTCTCGCGTTCCGCTGACAAGCTCGATATGGAGAGCGAGCATTTAACAAAAGCCAGCCTAGATATTCGAGAAGAGGCCTCCGTTATACCACTTTTGGCGGGCGTCGATGCAGTGATCCACGCCGTGGGAATCGGCGCTTCAAAAGTTCCAACCACGGTCTATTCGCAGGGCGCTCGCTCGATCATTGCCGGAATGACCCGTTTTAACGTCACGCGTTTCGTCGCTATCTCATCCCAGGCCGCAAACGTTTGGGCGAACCAAACCTTGTTCGCCCAGATCGTGCTTCTACCAATCCTGCAGCATCTGTTTGGTGTCACCTACGACGACATGAGGCGCATGGAACGCGTCCTTTGGGAAAGCTCCGTTGACTGGACGCAGATCCGTAGCCCATACATCAGTAGCAAGCCCCCGACCGGTCACTATCGATTCAGTAATGTGACCGTGCCTCCGCATTACAGAAGCATCACGGCGACAGACATGGCGACGGCACTCTTAGATATAGCCGCTCGTCATGACCTTAATCGTCAGGACGTTTTCGTCGCAAACTGATTGTCTTGAGAAATCACGGAGTGAATAGCGCCGGGTCGGCGTTCCAGAGCGCGATCACCCGCACGTCGGGGTGGCTGGGATTGTAGCTCAGAATGCTGATCGTTGCTGGTCCGAGCGTGAAATGTTGTGCCTCGACCACCGTCAGGCCCGTCCATCGCGCGGCTAGGACACAGCTGAACTGACCGTGTGAAAATAGCGCGACGTCTCCATCAACGGCGCTAAGATGCGCGATGAGCCGATCAGCACGGTCCGAAGCTTGCCCAGGCATTTCACCGCGAGGACAACCATCACGAAAGACATTCCAGTCCGGCCGTCCCTTGCGAATGTCAACGCTACGCTGCCCTTCGTAATCACCGTAATCCCATTCGGCTAAGTTCTGGTCAATGTCGGCGTGCGATTCGAGGCCGGCCAACTCGCAGGTTCGCCGCGCGCGATCCCGCGGGCTGGTCAACACGGCAGCAAAGTGGATGTCTCTGAGCAATGGCGAGAGTGCGCGTGCTTCGTCCTCTCCGTGCTCGGTTAACGGAATGTCCGTCACCCCGGTGTGCTGGCCCGAGAGCGACCACGCGGTTTCGCCGTGTCGAATGAGATACACTCGCTGAACCGGTCTTTCCCCCGCGGTCACGTGCCGTTCGCGACCAATTCCGAGGCGCCTTCCATTGCGGCATTGTAGCTGCCGCTCAGCGCAGCTTTATCGCAGGAGGCTCGATGATAGAGGGCGTGCTGGGCTGCAGCGACGTTGCTGGGGTCGCCACGCCAGATCCCGATTGCCGGCTGCTGAATCGCGCGACCGTAGGAGAACGTCAACGCCCAAGGCAGTCGCGCCGGCGGCGACTTGAATCTGAGATTCATGGCGTTCAGACGTTGCGAGGCGAGTGTTCCGGATTGGCCGCCTGATAAGAACGCGATCCCTGGGACGGCGCCGGGGACGACACGCAGGAGACACTCGACGGTGGCGTCCGCAACGACATCCACCGCTTCTTGGGTGGCGCAGCTCAATCCGGGAAGCACCATGTTGCACTTCAGGATCATTCCATCGAGGGCCACGCCTTGTATATACAGCTGATTGAAAACGCTATGCAGCACCGTTTCAGTTATTGCGCGGCACCGTTCGAGGTTGTGCTCGCCCGCCATCAGCACTTCCGGCTCGATGATGGGAACGAGCCCAGCTTCTTGGCACAAGCCGGCATAGCGAGCCAACGCGTGCGCGTTGGCATCGATACAGGCGCGGGTCGGAATGCCGGCACCGATGCCGATGACCGCGCGCCACTTCGCAAAGCGCGCGCCCATCTGGAAATACTCCTGTAGACGAACCCGCAATCCGTCCAGGCCCTCAGTAACTTTCTCGCCGGCGTGGCCGGCCAGATCCTTGGCGCCGGTATCAACCTTTATACCGGGAATGATCCCGGCATCGACGATGATCTTGACAAAGGATGTGCCATCGCTCCTTCGCTCGCGGATCGTCTCGTCGTAAAGGATGACGCCGCTAATGCATTCGCCGAGATGAGGAGTGGTGATGATCAGCTCGCGGTAGGCGTGACGTGCTTCCTCCGTTTGGGGTATGCCCAAGCCGGCAAAGCGCTTGTCGCAGGTGCCGTTGCTCTCGTCCATTGCGAGGAGGCCCTTGCCGTTGGTGACCAATGTGCGCGCGGTATCGTTGAGCTCTTGTGCAGTCATGCTGCACTCAGGCAAGCGTTGATGGCTTCTATCACGCGCTTTGTTTCGTTGGGGTCTCGGACCTGGATGCAGACCGCGCCGGTCTCGCGCGCCGGATAATCATTGCCGCCTGGAAAGAGGGCATCTCCCACGTAGATCATTTCAGCGATGGGAATGTCGAGCACGTCCCGCAATTTTCTGATCCCGTACGCCTTGTCGATTCCGGGAAGCGTGACGTCAATTGACGTCGAGCCGCCTAAACGAACCGAAAAGTCCGGGAGCGATCCGTCGAGGATGGCTTTGATCTTCTTGCGTTTTGCGAAATCCGGGTCCCACGTTTTCTTTTCATCAAGGGGAGCTTGCTGGCCCAACGCGGAGTAGGTGATCTGACTCTCGCGGTCTTCGATTGCCGCACCCCAGACTTTTTTCGCCTGAAAGCCGGCAGACGTGACCGCGGCGTTCAACGCGGCGATAATCTGATGTTTTTGGGTCTCGGAGAGATCCTCCGAGTAGAGCTTGTGCCAAGCATCGGTGTAGCGGAAGAACCTCGTCCCGCAGGTCGGTAAGAGGGACAAGTTGTCGAAGTGATCGTGTTGCGGAAGATGGGCGAGTACTTGCTTTTCGAATTGGGGCAACGCGCCGCCGGAAATGATCGCTACCTTCGCCTCTGCCAGCAGTGCGGTGAGCAGGGTCGCCATCTCTGGGTCGATGGCGGATTTACTCCCGGCGAGTGTCCCGTCGAGGTCGAAAACGATAAGAGCCTTCATGACGTTAGCTATCGGTAAACATATTGTCGCGTGGATGGCCCTTAGCCAACGGTGGCGGGCTCTTCGGTTCGCTGAGATCGGCCGTCCAGTGCCAATTGCGAATCTCAGGCATATCTTCCAGATGCTCGCGAATATAGCCGTGGTGTTCGTAGAGCTTGCCTTTGAAAAAGTCGATGGCTCCCGAAGCCTCGGACCGCAGGCGTGGGATGTGTGCGAGTGCGTCGATGGCCAGGTGATAGCGGCTCATCTCATTGAGTACGACCATATCGAAGGGCGTTGTGGTCGTGCCGTGATCCATGTAACCGCGCACGTGGAAGCGGCTTTCGTTGGACCGCCCGTGCACCATCGAATGAATGAGCCAGCGATTGTTGTGAAACGCGAACACGACCGGGGCATTCTCCGTGAAGAGCGTATTGAAAGACATGTTATCCATCCCGTGCGGATGATCGGCCGGCATCATCAGCGCGGTCAGGTCGACGACATTGACGACCCGCACTTTGATCCCGGGTACGTGTTTCTGCAAAAGCCAGGACGCCGCAACGATCTCGATCGTCGGCACGTCGCCCGCGCACGCCAGCACGACATCCGGCTCTTCGCCGCCGTCGTTGGTCGCAAACGCCCAGGAAGATGCGCCGCGCGAGCAATGTTCGCGCGCCTCGTCCATCGTCAGCCATTGCAGCTGCGGTTGCTTGCCGCACGTAACGATGTTGACGTAATTGCGGCTACGCAGGCAATGGTCGAAGACACTAAGCAAACAATTGCTGTCGGGCGGATAGTATACCCGGATGGTTTCGCTCCGGCGCGCCAAGGCGTTGTCGACGAACCCGGTTGCTTGATGGCTGAAGCCGTTGTGATCTTGTCGCCAAACGTGACTTGTCAGCAACACGTTGAGCGATGCGAGCGGCTTGCGCCAGGGATACTCAGTGCACTGTTCGAGCCACTTGGCGTGCTGTGTCAGCATCGAGTCGACCACTTGCGCAAACGCCTCGTAGGAAGACCACATGCCGTGCCGGCCCGTCAGCAAATACCCCTCGAGCCATCCTTGGCAGCAATGCTCGCTTAAGACTTCCATGACGCGGCCGTCGGGGCTGAGGTGGTCGTCGATCGAAACCGTTTCAGCCGTAAAGCGGCGTTTGGTTGCTTCGAAGACGGAGTTCAAGCGATTCGAGTTTGTCTCGTCGGGACAGAACATGCGGAAGGTCGTCGGATTCAGTTTGAAAATGTCTCGGAAAAAGTCGCCGAGCTTGCGCGGCGCCTCGGCGACCACCTCACCCGGGCCTGGAATATCGAGCGCGTACTCACAAAAGTCGGGCATATCGAGTGCGGTGAGCAGTCGGCCGCCGTTCACATGCGGACTACCGCCCATGCGGCGATCGCCCTTCGGCGCGAGTTCCGCCAATTCGTCGATGAACTTGCCGTTTGCGTCGAAGAGCTTTTCCGGCTCGTAGCTACGCATCCACGCTTCGAGAATCTTGAGGTGTTCGGGATTCTCGCGGACCGTTGCGAGCGGAACTTGGTGCGCGCGGAAGGTGCCTTCGATCGGAATCCCGTCCACTTCTGCCGGACAGGTCCAGCCCTTGGGCGTACGCAGAACGATCATCGGCCAGATCGGCTGCTTCTTGAAGCCACCGGTACGCGCGTCGTGCTGGATCGCGCGGATCTCGGCATAACAGTCGTCGAGCGTTCCGGCCAGCAGCTGATGCACGACGAGCGGATCGTCGCCTTCGACGAAGTAGGGCTTGTAGCCACGGCCGATATAGAGCGCCTTCAAGTCCTCGTCGCTCGTCCGTGCTTGAACGGTGGGTCCCGATATCTTGTAGCCGTTGAGGTGCAAGATCGGCAAAACGGCACCATCCCCGACGGGATTGAGAAAGGTGTTGGACTTCCAGCTGCCCTCGAGCGGAGCGGTCTCGGATTCGCCGTCGCCGATGATGCATGCGACGATCAAATCGGGGTTGTCGAAGGCGGCACCGAAGGCATGAACCATCGAATAGCCGAGTTCGCCGCCCTCGTGCATCGAATTCGGAACGTGCGGTCCGCAGTGGCTGGGCACACCGCCCGGGGTCGAGAACTGCCGGAAGAGCAGCCGTAGGCCGTTTTCATCGTGCGTGATCTCCGGGTGAACTTCGGTATAGCTGCCTTCCAGATACGAGCTTGCATTGAGCGAAGGGCCACCGTGTCCGGGCCCGGAGATGTAGATGATGTCGGCGTCATGCTCGGTGATCAACCGGTTGAGGTGGAGGTAGATCAGATTCTGGCCGGGTGATGTTCCCCAGTGACCGAGTAGCCGGGGTTTGATCTGTTCTGGTTTGAGCGGCTCGCGCAAGAGCGGGTTTTCGAAGAGATAGATCTGGCCGATACACAGATAATTGGCAGCCCGCCAGTAGCGATTCATCTTGTCGAGCAGGTCGGGTGCGAGCGGACCCGCCGGTACCGGAACGATCGCTTCGCGCTTGCCGTTTGCCGCGATCGCCGTCGACAAGGATACGTTGAAGAGAAATTCCGGCGCATGGCCGGCCTGATCCACGCTCTGGTCCGGCGGGCCGCTATCGTGCTTCGTCGTGGTCGCTGGGTCGGTCGTGCGCATAGTGAGGAGTCTTTCTCAGTTGGTTGCCGCTACGGAGATGCGTGGCAGCGACTTCACGTTTAGGGAACGGGAGAGCGTGTTAAACGGCTGCCGCGACCTTCGGCTTATGATCCGACGGCTTCTTCGCCGACGATGCATCCTTGGCGGGCCTCGGGTCGAGAATGCGATAGGCGAGCAGTTTCACGGGATCGGTCAAGAGGGCGCACGTGAGAGCGTATCCCCAGACGAAGCCGGCCCAGCCCCACCCGATGGGCGTCATGATATGTAGGCCGTACACCGCCATGAGCGTGGCAAACGCTTGCGTTCCAAGTACGGCGAACAAGAGGATCTTCGCGGGGCGTATGGACCAC
>Ga0302278_10002198_pt1 | contig 22752 bp, 17 predicted proteins | sample III_Bog_N3_2_FD_194543 | JGI IMG/M metagenome (GOLD analysis project Ga0302278, IMG submission 194543) | Peat permafrost microbial communities from Stordalen Mire near Abisko, Sweden - III_Bog_N3_2 | ecosystem: Environmental > Terrestrial > Soil > Wetlands > Peat | place: Sweden: Abisko...
CCCCATCCTTGCCGCGTTTTTGTTCTTGCGGCTAGGGTGGGAGACCATGAACCCCAACCGCGCACTTGCTTTTTAACAACGGCACGGCTTTAGCCGGGCCAAAACAGTCGCCAAAGAAATTGAAAGCAGTTCGGGGCGGGTTTCAACCCGCCCCGAACTGCTCCATCGCGCTCTCCCATTCACCCCCAACCCACCTCCCGCGTATGATTCCCCAATGCTTCTCCGCACGTCCGTACGCGTAGCCCTGTTCGCACTGCTTGCTGTCTCGCTTTTCGCCCCACCCACCCGCGCCCAATCCACCACCACCGTCCGCTACCGCTTCGGACAGCAGGACGACATCACCGTACTCTCCCTCAGCCGCCTCCCCGTCTGACGAATATAACAACCATTGTTATGTCTGCGTCCCGAATTGAGCCGAAATGCGTCCATTCGTCAGGTGCTTTCACCCCCATCTTGCGTCAAAACGATGCCGATTCCCCTCTGATCTCACGAAGAAGCGCCCAAATTCCCCTTCCTCTCGGTATCCCTCCTCCTCATTCATCTGACCCTGATCTCTGACCCGAGACAACTCTCATTGCAAATGAAAAACGCCGCCCGAAGGCAGCGCTTTCATTTAGTATGACTCTCTCAACTGTGAACTACGAACTGTGAACTACCAACTGTCTTTTACAGCTTTTCGTAGAAGTCGCACGCTGAGCACGAAATGTAGACTCCGCCTGGAACCCCGCGCTCGCGGTCCTTCACGCGCTTCACAATCCGCGTCGGCTTGCTGCACTTCGGACAGTCCGTCGACTTCGTCGTGTCCATTTCTTTCTTGCGGTCACCGGTCTTTGCGATCTTTGCCATATCTCGGGTGTTTCTCCTTCTGGGGTTGTCTCTGCACACAGTCGCAAAATCCGGGATCCCCAGCGACAGGTCTACGTCGATGGGGTGGTACTGCGACCGGCTTCAACGGCGCGGTATTAGCCAGCCTCAATTTGCAAGAATTTTGCAGCGGAGGCGAGCGGAACTCGCTCCCTCAAGTTTACAACAACAGAATCTCTCCGCGAGGGCACGTAGCCCGAAGTGAACTAGGGAAAGGCGCTGTCATCCCGAACGCAGTGAGGGATCTGCGGTTGTTCTTGAGTGACCCTCAGATCTCGGACCTAAGACCTCGGGCCTCGCACCTGATGCTTACCGGCTACCCGCCACGCTCATGCTCTGCACCATCTGCTGCGCTGGCGCCCCGCCATTCGGCGTCCCAGGCTGCTTCGCCGGATCAGCCGCTGGCCCCGTTGCCGGACTCTGCTGCGACGCATCCGGCAACGGAGTCCCACTATTCGCAGGCGTCGCCGCCGGTTCGCCATCGGGATTGTCTCCCGGCTGTGCCGCCGGCTTCTGGGCTGGGAACCGCACCGGTCTCATATCCCCGGCGCGTTGGGTGTCCTTGTCCTCGTCGGGCAGCGTTTCGCCCGGCTTGCGCAGGCTCGGTGCTGGCCCCGCCTGCTGCGTATTCGGATCACGCTCCACATCGCCGTTCTTCGCCACGCGCGGCTGCATTGCCGGGTCCAGAGGCGTGCCGTCCGTACGCATCAGCCCTGCCACCTCGTCTCTCGTGAAGATCACGGGCTCCTGGCCCACCTTCGCAATCTCCACCCGGATCACACGATTCCCATTCACCCGAACGAACTCCACCGTCTGCGGAGGCTTGCCATAGATCCACTCCTCAAACGGCATTTGCCCATCCATCTCCCGCGACTTCCCGTCCGGCTGCCCCTTCGCAAACAACACCATGTCCGTGCTCATCCCCACCCACACCTGGTGGTTCAAGATCGCGTCCTTCAGCTTCTCCGGCAGCGTATCGGTATATGCCTGGATCGGCGTCTTCACATCGAACGAGATCAGCGGCGCAAGCAGCGCCTTAACATCCTTCCCCGTCAGATCGGGAATGGGCCCTTTGAAGCTCAGCGTCAGCCGAGCTCCCTGCGGATCATCCTCCTCGCCCTGCACCACCGGGTTCATCCCACCCATCCCACCAATTTGTATGTGCCGCAGAATCCGATGCTTTAGGTCCGGACCCCCATTCAGTTGAAACTCAATCCGCGAATGGACGATCTTTACGTCCGTCAGTACCAGCCGGTCGCCCGGCTTCGCGCTCAACCCCTCGCTCGTCACCATGTTCAGATACGCTTCGCCCGCAGGATCCAGCTTCCCGTTTGCCTCCAGCGTCAACCCCCTATGCCCCTTCGGAAATGGCCGCATCGCAAATCCCTGCTCCGCCTCCAGCGCTCGAATCAGTTCGAGTCGGCTCTTTTCGTCCAGAATGCTTTTCGGAAGCTCAACCTTGGTAGGCGTCACCTGCTGGAAGCGCCTGTCCACCGTAGCCGATACATTCGTGCCATCGGTTACAGCCCCTGTCTTGCTATCAACCGTGATTACCTGGCCGCGTGCCGCCACCCCGGCCAGCCCACACAAGAGGGCCAGCCCCGCCGCAACTCCGCCCAGCCGCATCACCGCACGGCCCCCCGCCCTTCGCGGATCATCAGCAAACTCACCAGGTTTGTTCGAGCAAAAGGAAAGGTAAACGGTCATGGGAGCCTCCCATGCATGCGATCAGCATTGATGCAAAAGATAGCCCTTTTTGAGCACGTTTTGCAAATACGTGAACTCCCGCTCCGCCCAGTTCAGAAGCCCCCGCCTTGCTACTATTCCGGAGCGGAATCCTTCGCAGCGTCCGCGCCACTTCCCTCGCCAGCGCGACGCACCGGCGGAATAGGCGTCAACACCACCGGCGCGATCTGCACCAGCGCAGGCACTGCTTGCTCAGCCGGCCCCATTGCAGCCTCATGCTGCCGCTTCGCCGCCGCATCCAGATCCACCGGGACTCCTCCCGGCACCAGCACCGGTGCGTTGTACTTGTAATCCAGATCGCGTGTCACACGGAAAAGAACCGGAATCGCCACCAGCAGCACCGCAAACGCCACCCAGCTGCTGTCCAGCCCATACCCCCCACCCGTCAGCCAGAACGGACCCATCGGGTCCCCCTGAATCACCGGCGAATGGTTGCTCGATCCGCTCACCGCCAGCCCAAACAGCAATGCGCGACTAGCCTTCCACCCGAAATTCAATCCCCAGCTCAGCCACAATGCCCGCGTCCGCAGGTAAGCCGTTGAAAGCAGCAGCCCCAGCGCAATCGAAACAGCAATGCTCGCCCTGTCCGATCCCCGCACCAGGGACTGCACGATCGCATAATAGGCCGCGAATCCAATCGCTGCCCCCATCCCCCCTACCGCATGTTCAAACCGTTGGAACCCGTAACCCCGAAATGCTACTTCCTCCACCAGCGCCAGCACTGCAAAGTAGGCCGCATCCGCCGCCAGCCATCCCCATGCCGATGGCTGCATCGTAAGGTAAATCACGATTCCGCCGATAACCACCATCGGCAGCACGCAGATCACCGCCAACGACCAGCCAAACGCCAGCCCAGTGCCGGCTTCCATCGCCGCGCCAGCGCGCTGCGGAAATCCCTGCTTGCGAATTGGATTCTCTTGCCGGTTGAGCCAGAATCCCATCCCCGCATAGCCCATCACCAGCAGAAACGCCAGCATGACCTGTTCCACCAGCGGAGTCCACTGCCCTCCAGCCAGCCCCTGCGCCCCGTGCCGCGCCAGCGCTTGGGCCAGAAAAAAGTAAAGCACCGCGGCAATGAACTGGATATAGGCTCGCACGCGCCCGCCAGACGCTCCCGAAGTTTGACTCGACGCCCCCAGAGGCCCGTCTTGCGCCCGCAGTTGGCCGCCCGATGAAGCTGTGCTCATCTTGTCAGCCTTCCGTGTAACAGCGGGCAATCTTGCGGAACTTCTCCTGCCGCGCGGCCACCAGCTCATCTGTCGGCATCGCTTTCAGCTCCGCCAGATGTCTCTTCAGTGCGCTACCCAACAGTCCGCTCCCTGCTTCGTGATTGGCTTGCAGCCCTTCGGCCGGCTCCTGCACTATCTCGTCCACACAGCCCAGTCCGGCTACTTCCGGCGCAGAGATCCGCATCGCTTCAGCCGCCGTATCTTTCCGGCTCGGATCGTTCCACATGATCGCCGCGCAGCCCTCGGGTGAAATCACAAAATACAGCGCATTCTCGAGAATCAAAACTCTATCCGTCACCGCCAAAGCCAGCGCCCCGCCCGATCCGCCCTCGCCCGTAATCACTGAGATCGTCGGCACCTTCAGCCGTGCCATCTCCAGCAGGTTCCGCGCAATCGCCTCGGCCTGCCCACGCTCCTCGGCACCAAGTCCAGGATACGCACCCGGCAGATCGATCAGACTGATCACCGGCCGTCCAAACTTCTCCGCAATCCGCATACACCTCAGCGCCTTGCGGTACCCCTCCGGATGCGGCATGCCAAAGTTCCTGCGCACCCGCTCCTTCGTCGTCCCGCCCTTGCGGTTCGCAATCACCAGTACCTCATCGTCGCCAAGCCGAGCCATCCCGCACGCCACGGCCTCATCGTCGCCATAGGCACGATCCCCGTGAATCTCGCTGAAATCTGTGAAGATCCGCTCGATAAAGTCCATGGGGTAAGGCCGCTGGGGATGTCGCGCCCGCTCTACTCTGCTCCACGCCGGCGAAACCGCCCGCGCCTGGTTTGAACTCCCTGTTTCCTGTTCGCTCATTGACTCCTGTTACTACTCCAAGTCCACAATGGGCAGCGTCGCCTGTTCGGCCCTCATGCGATTCTACGGTCTGCAGGCCCCTGGGACAAATCAACTCCCCCTTCGTACACTGAGTTTGCATGTTTCGCAACCGTTTTTCCGGCTCCCGAGCTTAAAGCTCGCATCAAGAGACAAGCTGTCATCCCGAGCGAACGGAGCGTAGCGAAGGGAGTCGAGGGATCTGCGGTTGCCTTTCGTATCGCATTGACCGGAAGCCATCCCTCAGACCGCAAGGAGATCGGACTTGACCACCCCGCCGCCTACCCCCGCCATCCACTTCCGCAACGTCTCCTTCGCCCTCGCCAATGGCCAACTCCTCCTCGACCGCATCTCCCTCTCCCTGGACGAGGGCACCACCACCGCCATCCTCGGCCGCAGCGGCTCCGGAAAAACCACCCTCCTACGCACCGTCAATCGCCTCCTCGATCCCACAAATGGCGAAGTCCTCCTCTCCGGCGTCAACGCCCGCGACCGCAACCTCATTGCCCTTCGCCGCTCCATCGGCTACGTCATTCAGGAGGTCGGCCTCTTCCCTCACTTCACCCTCGAGCGCAACGTCGCCCTCGTCCTCGAAGCCGAATCCACACCTCTTGCCCAGCGCATCCGTCGCGCCCACGAACTACTCACCGCCGTCGGCCTCGCCCCCGACACCTTCGCTGGTCGCTTTCCTCGACAGCTCTCTGGCGGCCAGCGCCAGCGTGCAGGCCTGGCCCGTGCCCTCGCCGCCGACCCGCCCATCCTCCTCATGGACGAGCCCTTCGGCGCGCTCGATCCCCTCACCCGCCTCGAGATGCAGCAGATGATGCGCTCCCTGCTTCAACGCTTCCGCAAGACCGTCCTCCTCGTCACCCACGACCTCGACGAAGCCCTCTATCTCGCCGACCGCATCGTCCTCCTCGACTCCGGCCGCATCCTCGCCAACCTCACGCCTCAGGAGTTCCTCCGCTCCGCCCAACCCGAAGTCCGCGCCTACGTCCAGGCCTTCCGCCGAGCGCTCCCCGCCGACCCCGCCACCGCCCCTCCCACTCAGGAGGCCGCCCCATGAGCTTCCTCTCCCAAAACGCCTCCACAATCCTCACCCTGACCATCGAGCACCTATGGCTCACCGCCTCGGCCATGTTCTTCGCCGCCGCCATCGCCATCCCCGCCGGCATCCTCCTCGCTCGCTCCCCGCGCTGGGCACGCCCCGTTATCGGCATCGCCAACATCCTCCAGACCATCCCCTCCCTCGCCATGTTCGGTTTCTTGCTTCCCCTACCCTGGCTCGGAGACCGCGCTGCCCGCATCGCCATCGTCGCCCTCACCGCCTACGCGCTCCTCCCCATCCTCCGCAACACCTACGCCGGCATTCGCGGCATCGACCCCTCCCTCGTCGAAGTCGCCCGCGCCCTCGGCCTCACCAGCCGCCAGCGACTCTTCAAAATCGAGCTCCCCCTCGCCGCCTCCTTCATCCTCGCCGGACTCCGCACTGCAACCGTTACCTGCGTCGGCATCGCCACCATCGCCGCTGCAGTCGGTGCCGGAGGCCTCGGCGAACTCATCTTCCGCGGCGTCGCCTCCGTCGACAACCGCCTCGTCCTCGCCGGAGCCATCCCCGCCGCATTGCTCGCCCTCACCGCCGACGCCCTTCTCGGCCTCCTCGAACGACTCACCAAGGTCCCCTCCGCATGAATCACCCGCTCACCCTCGCAAAAATGTCGGGTGCCCCATCCATTCGCAGCTTCACCGCGAATGGGTGGGATGCAATATTCCTCATCGTCTGTTCATTCTTAGTCTTTCTCACCGCCTGCTCCCCGCCGCGTCCCGACCACCCCGTCATCGGCGCAAAGAACTTCACCGAACAGGTCGTCCTCGGCGAACTCCTCGCCCAGGAAATCGAAGCCAAATCCCATATCGAGGTCGAGCGCCGCTTCTATCTCGCCGGCAGCTACATCTGCCACCAGGCCCTCGTCTCCGGCCGCATCGACGCCTATGTCGAGTACTCCGGCACCGCACTTACCGCGATTCTCAAACAACCACTCGACAGAGACCCCGCCCGCGTCCTCTCAACAGTCCGCGCCCTCTACGCGTCCCGCTACAACATCGTCGCCGCCCAGCCCCTCGGCTTCGAAAACACATTCGCCATGGTCATTCGGGGCGCAGACTCCCGCCGCCTTCAACTCACTACGCTCTCCCAGGCTGCGCGCTACACTCCCCAGTGGCGTCTCGGCGTCGGATACGAATTCGAGCAGCGCCCCGACGGCCTTCCCGGCCTCAGCACCGCCTACGGCCTCCGCTTCGCTGCCCCACCCCGCACCATGGACCTCGGCCTGCTCTATCGCGCACTCCAGGCCAACCAGGTCGACATGATCGCCGCCAACTCAACCGACGGCCCCATCCAGGCCCTCGGCCTCACCGCGCTTGAAGATGACAAGCACTATTTCCCGCCCTACCAAGCAATCCCATTGGTTCGCGCCGAAGCACTCCAGCGCTGGCCGCAGATCCAGACCGCCCTCGACGCCCTTGCCGGCAAGGTCACCGCCGAAGACATGCGCGCCATGAACGAAGCCATCGACGGCCAACACCGCGACCCCGCCGAAGTCGTCCGCGAATTCCGCGCCCGCAAAGGCCTGTAGCGTTCCGGAGTCACTTCCGGATTGGCGACAAATCGGGCGAAATCCTCGGATTTCACAGTTTTGGGCGTGTCACCGCCAATCCAAAAATAACTCCAAAACCAAGATAGCTCCCCGCCTGTCGACCAATCTGCTTCACAAGGCCCCCTGTCCGCGATCACTTCCCACATCCAAAAATGAGTGCTATCATTCCGCGTCATTTCCAATGAACAAGGAGGAAGACGTGAGAAAAGGCATACTTCTGGCAATCGGCGGATTGCTACTTTTGGCAGGCTGCAGCAACGCAGGAAATAAAGGCGCAGGCATTCCGATTGAGCCCAAATGGAAGGGGCTTCCCTACCGCATCGCTTTTGACACCAAGGCTGCCAAACCCAGCCCAACCGGTGTCGACATTCCGGTCGTCAAATTCACAGCGAACACGGACGCGCTGGAAACAAGAGCCCTTCTCGTAATGAAGTTCTCTGCTCCCGCAGCGCCCAACCAGCCACCGACCGACCACCTGATGATCGGCTCCGGCGTAGACATCCACGGCCCGGATGGAACGCTCCCCGACGATTACATGGAGAGAGCAAGGAAAGGTCTGGCTGACTATCTGGAGACTTATTGCCTGAAGGGCAAAGTCAACCTGTCCGTTGCTTTGGCCCGCTCATCCCTAAACCCCCAGGCCAGCGCCGACCAGGTTGACCCCAAGCGCCTCTCCGACTGGCTCCCACTCGAGATCACCTACAAGCCCAAGCACGCGCAGTGTAAGCAAACCGCAAAATAAGTGAATCAGCCGGCAACCTCTCGACCCGCCGCTCCTCTTGCGGCGGCGGGCACAGATCAAGTCCGCTCGCCCTCTGCATTCTCTAGCGCATCGTCCCGCCCGAACGCTGTAAGCTCGTTTGCGGGAGTTTCTTCAATGATTCTGTCGCCGCGTGTCTCCAGGCTCCGTTCTGCCGCCCTCCAATCCGCCGCCCTGCTCTGCTGCACAATGCTCGCGCTTCCCTGCTTCACACAGCAGCCCCTCCAAACCCTCCAAACTCTTTTGGTTGGCATCGACCACCGCACAGTCACCAGCCTCGATGGCGATTGGCATTACCTCGTCGACATGCCACCGTTCGGACAGCTCTATTCCGGCAACGGCCAGATCAACGACCACGGCTATGCCATGAACTCCCACCCAAACCTGGTCGGCAAGCACAACGCGGAATACGATTTCGCCACCGCCCCCACCATCAAGGTTCCCGGCGACTGGAACACACAAATTCCGCAGCTCTTCAACTTTGAAGGAGTCCTCTGGTACCAGCGCGACTTTGACGCGCAGCCCCAGCCCGGCACCCGCACCTTTCTCCACATTGGCGCAGCCAACTACCGCTCCCACGTCTGGGTCAACCAGAAGCGCGTCTGCGACCACGAAGGCGGCTACACTCCCTTCGACTGCGAAGTCACTGCCGTCCTCCATCCCGGCTCAAACTTCGTCGTCATCGCCGTTGACTCCACGCGCCTCCAGGATGGCATTCCCTCCGTCGGCATCGACTGGCTCAACTACGGCGGCCTAACCCGCGACGTCTCCCTCGTCACCGTCCCGCAGGCCTTCATTGACGATTACGACATCCATCTCGCCCACGGCCCCACCTTCGACCCCGCCAACACTGAACTCACCGGCTACGTCCACGTCCTCGACGCTCCCGCCGGGACCGCTGTCACCATCGACATTCCGGAAGCCGGCGCGAAAACCACCGTCACCACCGATGCTGATGGCAACGCCCCCTTCAGCATCAAAGCCGCCAAGCTTGTCCTCTGGTCGCCCGATTCGCCAAAGCTCTACAAAGTCCACCTGGCAGCCGGCGCAGACCAGCTAAACGACGACATCGGCTTTCGCGATATCCGCGTCGACGGCACGCGCATCCTGCTCAACGGCAAGGCCATCTTCCTTCAGGGCGCCAACATGCATGCGGAAGCCCCTGTCCGCGGCGGCCGTGCCTTCTCCCAAGAAGATGCCGACACGATCTTCGGCTACCTCCACGATATGCACGCCAACTTCGTTCGCCTGGCCCACTATCCCCATGACGAGCGCATGGAGCGCACCGCTGATCGCGATGGCATCCTCATCTGGTCTGAGATTCCCAACTGGCAGCGCATCTCCTTTGACAAACCCGAGGTCTACGCCAAAGCCCTCACCATGCTTCGCGAAATGATCCGCCGCGACCGCAACAAAGCCTCGGTCATCCTGTGGTCTGTCTCCAATGAAACCGGCAACAATCCAACCCGCACAAAGTTTCTCAGTGACCTCGTTGCCGAAGCCCGCAAACTCGACAGCACCCGCCTCATCACCTCCGCCCTAAACGGTGTCCGCTCCAATGGCAACGAAAAGGTGCAGGACGATCCCCTCTCCAACGTCCTCGACGTCATCGGTCAAAACGAATACGTCGGCTGGTACGAGGGAACCCCAGATGACGCAGACAACATCCACTGGACCTTCCCGCAGAAGCCCGTCATCATGAGCGAATTCGGCGCCGAGGCGAAGTTCGGCAACCACGGTCCCGTCGACCAGCGCTGGACCGAAGAACAACAGGTCTACGTTCTCCAGCACCAGTTCACAATGCTCAACAAGATTCCCCAACTCCGCGGCGCCACACCCTGGATCTTGATGGACTTCCGTTCCCCCGGCCGCAACATCCCCAAACTCCAGGACGGCTACAACCGCAAAGGCCTTATCTCAGAAAAAGGCGAAAAGAAGCAGGCCTTCGCGCTCTTTCAAAAGGTCTACGCCGATCACTCCCTCGGCAAGGCAGAATAGCTCATCAGGAAATCGCGCGCGCCTGTCGCAGCAGTGCCCTCGATCCAGCCCCGGTCGGCCGTGAATCCGCCGTCTCGCGATCACTCTCGATCAGCTTTAGGCTCATCCTTGACAACTTCGCCCTTCGCGACCTCGACCTCCACCGCTCCTACCTTCCCTGTCTTGTCCGCATCGGCATCGCCCTCAACCGCGTCGTCTTCTTCCCTCTCATCCAACCCGGCATCCGCCTCAACATCTGCAGCTTCCTCGACCTCGGTCTTGCCCAGCAACGCATCAATCCGATACCCAGCCATCTCAGCCGTCTCCAGCGCCTCCGCAATCGTCTTGTCCATCTCGGCCAGGGCCACCCTGTCCACCACCGCCACGCCTGCAATCCGCAACAGCGACGGCATCATCAGCCACCAAAGCAGCTCCTCATACGGCTCGCGGACCACATACGCATGCCCGCCAGCCTCATGCACACCCGTCAACCAGCGCACGTCCGGATCGCGCCACAACGCGGGCGAAAGCGCCACACGCTCGTCCTCAACCTGCTCCGCAGCCTCTTCCTCAACAACCACGTCCTCGGCCTCCGCAACCTCTTGCGGTTCCGCCTTCAGCCCCTCTTCCTCTGCCGCTCCAATTGCCTCCAACTCCTCAATCTCTTCGGGTGCCTCTTCAGCCTCGGCCCCCACGCCCGCCCCGCTCAGCAACGCCACCTTGATCCGCGCCGCCACGCGCCACGCCGCCTCGCCTTCAAATCCCAGTGCCTCAAACGCCCGTGCAAATGGCTCTCGCAGCCGCAGCCGGTCAAACAAATCCAGCGCCACGCGTTCAGGCTGGCTCGCATCCACGGCCTCCGCCAGCAACTCCAGCACACACCAAGCCAGCACCGGCCCCCATATCGCCGTCGCCGTCACATTCGGGCTCGGGCTTGGCAACACGCGCCTGGCCGCTGCCGTCCACGGTGCCGGGAACGCCGCTTCCATCAGCGGAATCCGCATCGCCGCACGCAACCGCTCGCGGAACACTGGAGCCAGCAGCGCCGGGTTCGTCGGCTTTGGCGGAGCGATGTTGTCCTTCGCCACCACGCGCGAACCATACGCCTTCAGTGCCGCACGCAGGAAAACCTCGCAGCCCATCCACGCCCGGTCAAAGAACTCCCGCCGCTCCCGCTCCACCCGCCGATCCGTCTGGAACGCCGGTCGCGCATGTGCCGGTGTATGCGATGCCTTACCTGCCTGCGGCGATCGTGCAGCATTTTCCATCCGCGGATGCTCCGCAAGGTCCGCCATCAACCGCACAACCGCTGGCTCCAGCAGCCGCTCCAGCGCATCATGCACCGGCCGCAACTCCAGATTTACCAGCGCATCGTCCAGACTCGCCACGCCTTTGCCATTCAACAGGTCACACAGCTTGTCCCACGGCTTCTCTGTCGTCGCCCTCAGCTCGCGCCAGTCGAGAAACACATAGCACTGGTAGGCGTGCAGCTCTACTCGTAATCCTCCGCCCACAATCTGCTCCGCCCGCCGCAGATACTCAAGTCCCGTCAGCGAGTCGCGGTACGCCAAAATCAGTCCCGCATCCCCGCCCAGCCCCAGCCCCTCGCTCAAGCGCAGCTGCCTCAGTTGCCCGGCCGCTTTGTCCGCATACGCCGCCGAAAAATCAATCGTCCCCTGCGTCGTCCCATAGCGGTTGTTGTAGACCACCAGCGCCCGGTCGTTTCCATTGCGATTCGAGTACGCAAACACGTTCTCGTCCACTCTGCCTGAGTCCTGGAAAAAGTCGTACAGCAGAAAATTACTGCTCTCCGCAAACAGCGATCGCCTGTGCAGCAGCGGTGCAATCTCCCGCTCATGCCGCTCCACCAGCCAATGGTCCGCCGTCTCGTCATACCGCGGACGCTGGTACTCCATCCCGTACTTCTCAGTGAACCCCTCAATCTGCCCATGCCCAAACATCGGCAGGCCCGGCAGCGTAGCCATCATCACCGCCACCCCAAAGCACTTGTCTCCCTTGCCGAACTGGTCAATCGCCGTCCGCTCATCGGGATTGCTCATGAAGTTCACGTAACGCTTCATGATGTCCCCATCGAACTCCAGCGTATTCTTGATCACCGATCGATACTTCGCATTGTCCTCATCCCTCAGCATCACCATGAACGCCGAGTTGTACACGCGATGCATCCCGAGCGTGCGGACAAAGTACCCCTCCATCAGCCAGAACGCCTCCGCCAGCAGCAGCGTCCCAGGAACCTCGGCCGCCACGCGATCCACCACCTCGCGCCAGAACTCGTGCGGCATGTGCTGGTCAAACTCCGCCTGGCTCATCCCGTACTCGGCCCGCGACGGAATCGCACCACTCGCGCCCGGCCCCGGAAACCACAGCCGATGAAAATGCCTCTTAGCCAGCGTCATCGCCGCGTCAAACCGGATCACCGGGAACAGTCGCGCCACGTGCAATATCGTCTGGATCACGTGCTCGCGTACCGCGGCACTCAGATAGTTGAGCTGCGCCGTGTCATTCCACGGAAAACTCGTCCCGTCGTTGCCGTGATAGATATAGCGCGTCTCGCCGCTCGCCTTGTCGCGCCGACGAAACACCACCGCCGCATCCGACTGCTCAAAGTAGTGATCCTCAATCTTGATCTCGACCCGTCCATCACTCGAAAGATCCGGTCCGTTAAAGGTGTACGCCGGATACGGCGTTTCATTCCGCGAGATGAACCACTCCGGGTGCTCCACAACCCACGGCGAATCAATCCCCATATGATTCGGCACCATGTCGCTGGCCAGCCGCACCCCATTTCGATACGCCCGGTCCCGCAGATTGATATACGCCGCTTCTCCGCCCAGGTCTTCCGCGATCCGATAGTCAAACAGCGAATACGCAGATGCCACCGCATCCGTGTTCCCGCACAGCAGCTTGATGGTCTTTGAAGCCCGGCTCCGCTCCCAAACGCCAATCAGCCACAGCGAGTTCAGTCCTCGCCGCGAAAGCGTCGCCAATTCCTCATCCGGAATCTCATCCAGCCGCGCAATTCGTCGCCCATACTGCTTGCTCAACTGCGCCAGCCACACGTACGTGCTCTTCGCGATCAGCACCGTGTTCGGCATCCAAGCCGTATCCGGGCTGAACTTTTCGTACTCGTGCGCCGGGTCGCCGAACGTCGGAACTTCCGCCGTGCTCACAACAGAAGGCCACTGCTGCGTGCCCCTCTCGCGCCGCTTCTCTGCCGCAGCCTGCGCCGCTGCGTGCGCCTGCGCCGCCGGCGGATTGAACTGCATCCAGATCGCCAACTCTTCCTCGTGCAGAATCTCCCCCGCTAGCAATAGGAATCGCTCCAGCCCTTCGCCCAACAGCGGCCTCCACAGCTTGCGAATCAGCGCCAACTGATCTGCCAGGGAAGATGGCGATCCCACCGTCGGCGCCCGCAATAGCTCCAGCAGGTTCATCGGCGCTGCTCCGTCAACAGGAACCAGCGGCCGCGTCGCAAAATACTCCGGCAACTGCTGCGTCACGCGCTTATAGACCGTTTTCTCCGCCAGCGTCTTCTCTTCAAACAGTTCCTCAAATGGCCTGAAAGCTTCATTCCGGTTCGCCGTCCAAAGCAGCAGCATCTCTTCCAGCGCCGCCGCGCGATTCGGCAACCCGCCGCTCTCCCGATCCAGCCATTGCTTCGCCGTGTGCTCCCCGCCAATCACGCTCGATCCCGGAAACTGCTCCACAAACGTCAGCAGCAGCTTGTCAAGGGCCTCTTCCCCCACCTGGGCGCTAAACCAATCCAGCGCCGAAGTCATCACCTCCGGGTCAAACTGCTCGCGATAGCGCGCCATCAGCACATGGCTCGCCTCGTCAATCAGTCCCATCGCGTAGAGTTGCCCCGCATGAACAGCCAACTCGGGATGCTTTTCAACATCGCGCACCGTGTTCATCCGGTGAGCAAATGAGCGGCACGCCGCTATGTTTGCAAACACCACGTTGCCGGTGTAGGAAAAGAGCGTCTCCTCGAATTGATAGCGGTCCCGCGCCTGCCGTGAAATATGGAATTCCATCATCTGAGGACTTGCTCCCTCGCTGCTCTTCATCTTGCCCAACTTTTATGCAACCAAACCTCGCCCGAACTCGGCCAAAATGTAAAGTATCATCCCCGCCACTTATCACATGCAAACTCGTGAGCGGAACAGCACACCCTGGTTCCTGCATTGAACCTGCCCTCGGCTTGACCGCTTTTCAACTACCGCTCCCGAAGGCCTCAAACGCATGGGTAGCCTATACTTTGGAGGAATTGACATCTCATTTGGTCCGCCGATACTGAATTCGGATGCGTCATTGTCTGCCGCAAATGGCGGGAACCAGTCCCAGCCTCTAAAACACCGCCCCATGCCGATCTCCTCCCATCCCGCAGTCTCCGCCTTCAGCGCAACCTCCGCGCCCCCTACCCGCTCCATCGCCTATCTGGTCAGCCGCTACCCCACGCTTTCCATGATCTTTGTCCTGCGCGAGGTCGTCCTTCTTCGCGCGTTGGGCTTTCGCATTGAAACCGCCTCCATCAACCCGCCCGATCGTCCCCCCGACCGCCTCACCCCCCAGGAACGCGAAGAAGCCGACCGCACCTACTGCATCAAACGCCACGGCATCCCCGGCGCCCTCCTCGCCCACGCCAAAACCCTCCTCCAGTCCCCCGCCGGCTACCTCCGCGGACTCGCCCTCGTCTTCAGCCTTGGTCGCCTCGACCTCGCGCGTCTCTTCCTCAACTTCATGTACTTTTCTGAGGCCATGATGGTCGGCCAATGGATGCGACGCAACCGCCAATCCCACCTCCACGTACATCTCGCTTCCCAGGCCGCCTCCGTCGGCCTTTTCACCCATCGCATCTTCCGCTGCCGATACTCCCTCACCGTCCACGGCCCTGACGAGTTCTACGACGCCAAAGGTCTCTACCTCGCCTACAAACTCGCCGCCGCCGACTTCATCGTCTGCATCAGCTCTTACGCCCGCAGCCAGCTCATGTACCTCTCGCCCTACGAACACTGGAAGAAGTTCCACGTCTGCCGCCTCGGCATCGATCCGCATCTCTTCTCCCCGCTCCCGCGCCAGTCAAGCGACGGCATCGTCGAAATCCTCTGCGTCGGCCGCCTCACCCCCGCCAAAGGCCAGCACCTTCTCCTCGACGCTCTCCGCCAACTTCTCTACCAGGGCCACAATGTCCGCTTGCGCCTTGCTGGCAACGGCCCCGACGAACCCTCCCTCCGCGCCCAGGCCCAACGCCTTAACCTCACCGATCATGTCGTCTTTGAAGGCCCCGTCAATCAGGACCGCATCCGCTCCGTCTACGCCCAGGCCGATCTCTTCTGCCTGCCCAGCTTCGCCGAGGGCCTGCCAGTCGTCCTCATGGAAGCCATGTCCATGGGCATCCCGTGCGTCACCACCGAGATCACCGGCATCCCCGAGCTGATCGGCAATGGCATCGAGGGCCTCCTCGTTCCGCCCTCCGATCTCGACGCACTCGTCCGCGCACTCGCCACCCTCATTCACGACGATACCCTCCGCTCCTCCATGGCCGTGAATGGCCGCAAACGCGTCCTCGAGCAATACGACCTCCGCGCCAACGTCGAGAGGCTCGCCTCCATCTTTACCGAACAAATCAACCCTTGACCCAGCCTTTACTGCATATCTGATTCAGTGCCGCCAGTGTCAGGGCACGACTTTAGTCGTGCCGATAAAGATCACAAAGAGGGCGTGGGCTTCAGCCCCTGCAAAAGACGGCACAATAGAAAATCTCACGCGATCAGGTTCCTCAGAGCCCATGAGCCGTGCTCAGCGTGTGCCCCATCCACTCTGCGGCTTTCAACGGAAAGTTCTCGAATCACTGGGAACCTGTAACAGCAATTCCGCCGTCCTCTCGCCCCAGTTTCCGCAACTGCGTGATAAAAAGATTACTTATGGCAGTGCATCAACCAATGCCGCCACTCTTGATCCCCGGAATTCATTCCGGCCCCTGATCCCCCGCTTCATACGGTTGCGCCAAACTCGTATGCAACCAGCAAGCCAGGAGCAACCATGCAGAACCCGGTAAAGGTCCTCATCGTTGAAGACGAACCCAACGCTCTCATGGGTCTTGCCGAGCTCATCTCCGGCTGGGGTTACCGCACCGAAACCGCCCGCGACGGTATCGAAGGCTGGGAAAAAGCACTCGCCTGGACTCCCGACATCATCGTCACCGATCTCAAGATGCCGCGCATGGACGGCATTGGCCTCCTCACCAGGCTCTCCGAGGAAGGCTCCGGCATTGGCGCCAACATCGTCGTCATAGTCCTCACCGCAATGGGCTCCATAGACCTTGCAGTCGACGCCATGAAGATGGGCGCCTACGACTTTCTCCAGAAGCCCATTGATGCCACACGCCTCCGCACCACGCTCGCCAACGCCACACGCCAGCGCGAAACCGAAATCGAGCTCGAAGTCACCCGACGCCGCCTTCGCGAAACCGGCGTCCTCGGCGGACTAGTCGGCTCCTCCCCTCCCATGCTCGATATCCTCTCCCTCGTCGAGCGCATAGCTCCCTCCAACGTCTCCGTACTCATCACCGGCGAGAGCGGCACCGGCAAGGAACTCGTCGCGCGCACCCTCCACAACCTCAGCCCACGCAAATCCCGCCCCTTCGTCGCCGTCAACTGCGCCGCCATTCCTGAAACCCTCATCGAGAGCGAGATCTTCGGCCACGAGAAGGGTGCCTTCACCGGCGCAGTCGAAAAGCGCGCCGGCTGCTTCGAGCTTGCTGCCGGCGGAACCCTTCTCCTCGACGAGCTCGGCGAAATGCCCGCGGGCACACAGGCCAAGCTCCTCCGCGTCCTCGAAGAGCGCAAGCTTCGCCGCCTCGGCGGACGTACCGAACACGATGTCGACGTCCGCGTCCTCGCCGCTACCAATCGCGATCCGGAAAGGGCCGTCGCCGATGGCTCCCTCCGCGCCGACCTGTTTTATCGCCTCAACGTCTTCCACATCGCCATGCCGCCGCTTCGCGACCACCTTGAAGACCTGCCCGCAATGGCCGACGCCATGGTCGCAGAGATGAACACTCGTCATGGTCGCAAGGTCACCGGCGTGGCGCCCTCCATGCTCGATCGCATGATGGCCTATGACTGGCCCGGCAACGGCCGCGAGCTCCGCAATGCCATCGAACGCGCCGTCATTCTCTGCCCAGACGGCACACCGCTCGACGCCGGCCACTTGCCCCCTAACTTCGGCAAGTCCCACGCCACCGCCGTTTCTGCCCACGATGCCAGCTTCGTCCCCGTGCGCGTAGGATCGACGGTAGATGAGGGTGAGCGGCTTTTGATTCTCCGCACCCTCGAGGCTACCGGCCAGAACAAAACCCGTGCCGCTGAGATCCTCGGCATCAGCCTCAAGACCCTTCACAACAAACTCAAAGAGTACGGAAAACCCGGCGTCGACTAACTGCCGCTCCTTTGAACATGCGCCTCAAAACCAAACTCGTCCTCGCCATCACCGCGCTGGTTTTTCTCATCTCCGGCATCATCTCGGTTGCCTACGTCAGTCAGCTCCTGCATGCTGACGTTGAGCAGTCCTACGCCACCAACCGCATGGTTGCGAATATGGTCGTCTATGCCGTTCAGGACGCCCTCCAAACCGACCTTGCCAACCGCACCATCGACCCCAACAATCCCGACGAACTGCGCACACTTGTTACTCAAACTGTTCGCGGCAACCCCACCGTTCAGGCCGTCGTTGTGTCCGTCAATCGCTACTCCGCCACTGTCTACGACATCAACATCGCGGATAACCGGGGCATCACCATCCTAAGCACGTACCCCGACAACGAAGACAAACCTCTGCCCCCGCGCCGTGAATATTCCGAGCTTCTCAAAGCCACTCCCCTTCAGCTCATGCGCGAGGCCCTCGGCCCTCCCACCGTATTCGACATCGGCGTGCCGCTTGAGAACAACGGCCAGCTATTAGTCACCGTCAATGTTGGCGTCCGCACCACGCTGCTTGAGGCCCAGTACCGGCCCTACATGCGCCGCGTACGAAACCTCATGTTAATCGTCCTCGCCGCAGCCCTCATTGTTGCCTTTTTACTCTCCAACATCGCCCTGCGCCCACTCCAACTCATCAGCAAACAGCTCGACGCCTTCAACGCCCCGGATGAAACTCTCAACGAAGGTGAGCGCGCCCGAAAGAGCGACATGGCGGTCGCTGTCTCCCGCAAGATCGAGCGCATCGGTCAGCGTATGCGCAATGTCGAGGAGGTCTTCTCCGCCCTCAAGGAAAACCTCGATCAGATTCTCGGCAACCTTCAGGACGGCATCCTCCTCTTCACCGCCGACCAGCGCGCCGTCCTCGTCTCGCAGGCCGCCAGGCGCTTCCTCTCCCTCGACCACGGCCTCATCCTTGGTCTCCACGCCACTGAAATCTTCGACCCCGAAACGCTCCTGGGCCGTACTCTCCGTCATGCATTCGCAACCACCACCTCTCTGCCCCAGGAAGTCATCGTCACTGAGACTGGCCGACGCATCGAGCTCTCCCTCGAATTCATCCAGGACGGAAAATCTCGCCAGGGATTGGGCGCGCTCCTTACCCTCCACGATCTCGAATCCGTTGAAGCGGTCGAGTCCGAGCTCGAGCTTTCCCGCCGCATGGCCGCCATCGGCCGCCTTACCTCCGGCGTTGGCCACGAGGTTAAGAACCCCATCAATGCTATCGTTGTCCACGTCGAACTGCTCAAGAGCAAGCTCGCCGCCACCGGCGCTGGCGCACCAGCCTCTCGCCATCTCGATATCATCGAGTCTGAGATTCACCGCCTCGATCGCGTCGTTCAGTTGCTTGTCGACTTCAGCCGCCCGGTTGAGCTTCAACTCCGCGAGCACGATCTCCGTGGCGTCGTCAGCGCTGTTCTCGCCCTCGCCGTGGAAGAACTTTCCAATCAGAACATCACCCTCATCCGCATCCTGCCCCCCAATCCAGTCCTCGTCAACATCGACGCCGACCTTATCAAGCAGGCTGTGATCAACGTCATCAAGAACGGCGCACAGTCCATGCCCGAAGGTGGCACGCTCCGCGTAACACTCGAAGAAGGCCGGAAGGATGAGAACAGAAACGAAGATAGCCGCAAATTCGCCGTTCTTCGCATCTCCGACGAAGGCCCCGGAATCCCACACGATATCCGCGAGAAGATCTTCGACCTCTACTTCACCACCAAGTCCGGTGGCAGCGGCATCGGACTCGCCATGACATATCGCATTCTTCAGCTCCACTACGGCAGTGTAGAAGTACAATCAAATCGGGAGCGCGGATCGGAATTTGTCCTGCGGATTCCCCTCTCCTCCAACGAATGGGGACGCAAGCAGTTGGAGCCGATCAACACTGCGACTGCTTTGGGCCAGCAAACGGCCCCCGCTTACGCTGAGGCCCAGGTCGAGACCCACATCGAGAGCAGGCTCGAAGAAGGCGCAGCAGAATGAAGTTGCATCGCACACATCTCGCACTGCTGGCCCCGTTCTTGCTCACTGGGTGCATCTTCCACAAGAATCATTCTCAGCCCGTCCAGACACTTGCCCCAGTCGCATCATCTTCCCCGAAACCTGAGACCGAACACCCGGATCTTCCAGCCACCGCCACCACCATCCCCCAACAGCCCATCAAGGCAGCCACGGATGCCAGCCTCCCAGCCAAGCCAATCTCCCGCCACCACCGTCATCCGGCCAAGCCTACCCAGCAGGCCGCTGTTGTCCCGCCTGCCCCCCCTGCAGAAACCCCGGCGGTGAGCGCAATCGGACAGCTTTCCACAGGCGGCCCTTCCGATCTCCTCCACGCAGTCCAGGACTCCATCGCCTCCACTGAGCGTGGACTGAACAACATCGGCCGCTCCCTCAACGACCAGGAACAGAAGACTGCCGCGCAAATCCGCGAGTTCCTCAAGCAGGCCAAAGACGCTCTCAACAACAACGACGTCGACGGCGCCAAAACTCTGGCTTCCAAGGCCAAAGTCCTCCTCTCTGAGCTGAACCAGTAGCCCCCCTTCCCACCAAGCTATCCTCGCTCTGCTGCAAAAACTACATAGTGCCCGGAATTACTACACACCTGTTGCGCTGTTTCTCGCCCCGCGCCCCGCACGTCGCTGTTCATGAAACTCCCATAATCAAAACAATCAACACAAGTTACACTCAATAGCGCATCCCTCCGCCACTTTGGCGTACCCCGTGCATATCCCCATGGCGAGCGGGCAATCAAGCCCAGCTCGCAGACCCTGACGCTAAGGGTCGAACGAAATCAGGCCATCTGCGCTGATTAGTAAATTGAGGAGAATCACCCGCCATGAACACCATTCCGGCACAATCATTTTCGCGATCCTCTCTTTTTGCCACTCTGGCGCTTGCATCGGCTCTTTCCATCCCCGTGCTTGCTCAAGATGCCCAGCCGGCATCTGCCCCACAGGACGCCACTGCGTCCCAGCAGCCGCCCGCGGCAGTCCACTCCACTCCGGCCCCGGCTCGCGAAGGCTTCTGGGGACGCGTCAACCCGTTCGCACGCAAGAAGTGGGTGAAGAAGCAGACCGATCCCATCAACGACCGCCTCTCCGAGCTGGATCAGGTCAACGCAAAGAATGCCACAGACATTCAGGACGTCGACAGCCGGGCACAGGCTGGAATCCACAACGCACAATCAGCCGCCGAAGCCGCCAATCAGGCTGCAACCGCCGCTGGTAGTCAGGCTCAGCAGGCCCAGGACACCGCCATGGGCGCCTCGAATCACATCAACTCCCTGAACGGCACAGTCAACGGCCTCGATCAGTACAAGCCCGTCACTGAACTGGACATCGCCTTCCGCAGCGGCCAGCCGATTCTCTCCGCTGCCGCCCGCAAGCAGCTCGACGATTTCGCCACCACCCTCACAACCCAGAAGGGCTACATCCTCGACGTCGAAGCACATTCGCCTCTCTCCGGCAGCGCAGGCATCCAGAGCTCACAGCGCCTCGGTGAAGCCGTCAACCGCTACCTCGTAACTCAACACGACATTCCCGTCTACCGCATGCACATGGTCGCCCTCGGCAACGCCGCATCCTCAAATACGGATGCTGCCGGACCGGTTCGCAAGAGCACCGTGCATGTTCGGTTGATGGAAAACAGTTTGGCGGCCCAGGGAGCCCCGCTACCCCAGAACGGGACCTCCTCGATCGGCGCGGAACGGCCTTAGGTCTGCAGCCCTCCCCCCAGAGGGGCGCATCCGCCCTGGCAGCCCCAGCTGCCCGGCCGCCAAAACACCTCTCCGTAGAAGAGAGAACCAAAGCCAACTGGCCCCCGAGAATCTCGGGGGCCGATTTTTTTCACGGCGCTAGGTTCCCCGCGCCCCTACCCGCCATCCGCGCACTCTTTACATACCCGAGTAATTATTGCCCGAATCCACTCCGCCATGGCTATGGTCCATCTCTCCCATCTCACTGTTTTTATTGCCCTTACACTTACTCCCAACTTTGGCCCTTTGGGTGCACCTTCGACGGCAGACGGCCATAACCCCACCCCCGGGCCCCGTCGAGAAACAAGGAGCTGAAGATGAGCACTTATCGATTTGCAGCATTGACCTTGGCCCTCGCCGCAATCGGCGCCACAGGTTGCGCAACCAAAAACTACGTCCGCTCTCAGACTGCGCCGCTCATCGAGCACACTGACCAGTTGGACACAAAGACCGCAGCCAACAACCAGAAGATCCACGATGTCGATGATCGCGCCCAGGCTGGCATCCACCAGGCACAGTCCGCAGCCGATGCCGCTGGCCAGAACGCTCAAACCGCCACCACCGCTGCCGGCACCGCGCAGACCGCTGCCGTTGACGCTGTACACCGCGCAGACTCGCTCGACGCCGTAATCAAAGACCTCGACAGCTACAAGCCCGTTTCAAACGTCACCGTCAACTTCGGCTTCGACAAAGCCGTCCTCACACCTGAAGACCGCACCTCACTCGACACCTTCGCCGCCCAACTCGGCTCCGCCAGAAGCTACATCCTCGAAGTCACCGGCGGTACCGACGCCACCGGCCCCTCGCAGTACAACTACGAGCTCAGCCAGCGCCGTGCCGACGCCGTTGTCCAGTACCTGGCCTCAAAATTCGGCGTAGCCGCTCACCGTTTCTACCTCATCGGGATCGGCAAGGACAAGGAAGTCGCCCCCAACACCTCCGCCGACGGCCGCCGCCAGAACCGACGTGTCGACATCCAGTTGCTCACCAACATGTCCTCGTCCAACACCCAAACCGCGAGCAGCCGCTAGCCGCTCACCCATCTCTACCTTCCCTCCCCCAGAACAAAAGGGCCGATCCCTAAAGATCGGCCCCGCCATTTGTTTCCCACACTCAATACTCCACACCCAACACCCCACACCCAACACCCAACACCCCAATACCCCCTCGACCTCACAAACGCAATACGGTATCCTCATAGAGGGTCCGGCGTTGCGCAAGCCACTGCGCAAGTCCGGCGCCCGGTTGCCCGGTCATCCATCCCAGAGCTACCCGCTCAGAACGGATCGGCCGTCAAACCAAAAGCGGAGAGGTGGCAGAGCCCGGTTGAATGCACCTGACTCGAAATCAGACGTACTCGCAAGGGTACCGGGGGTTCGAATCCCTCCCTCTCCGCCATTGAATTGTCTTGAGCTTCCCAAACGGTCAAATCCAGCC
>Ga0302278_10002199_pt1 | contig 22740 bp, 26 predicted proteins | sample III_Bog_N3_2_FD_194543 | JGI IMG/M metagenome (GOLD analysis project Ga0302278, IMG submission 194543) | Peat permafrost microbial communities from Stordalen Mire near Abisko, Sweden - III_Bog_N3_2 | ecosystem: Environmental > Terrestrial > Soil > Wetlands > Peat | place: Sweden: Abisko...
TATCGTCCCTGCTGCGGGCCCTGCGCTCGCAGCAGGGGATTATGCAGAGCGAACGAACATCAGAACTGTGGATCTACGCGGCGATTGTGTGAACACTCCACATACTCGCGCCCTCCACATAATTCGCATTATGCAGTGCACCGCATAACGCGAACTACAACCGCACTCAATTTTATGAGGATTGGTTTTCATCTCTCGCAGCTCAGGTGCGGTTCCTAAAACACACACTGCGATTCCCCTGCTACGGAGATCCGGAATACACGTTTTCCGATGTCGAGAGGGCAATCCAACGAGAAATAGTCAACCGCAACTACCTTGCGCGGTATGAACTGCGCCTGGCGGAAGAGCAACAGGCAACCGATCTTGCGCTGCTCAGGCAATTGGAAAACAAGTACAGGACGCCGGTGCGAGAGCGGGATCAGGAACCCCGAATTACTACTCCACCAGTGGATCAGACTCCTGTCACGCCTGTTCAGGGCTCGTTGTTCTGAAGCCGCCTCGAATTCCAGCCGAGCGCCTTCCGGGTCATTTGACCGGATTTCTGTTTGGAGATACAAACCTTTCAATGACGCGGAGGAGCTGACGGCGGAAGTTTCCCCCCAATGTAGGAGGCCCGAGATGGAAACCTTTGAACCTACGCCCCGAGAGTGCGGTGCAGAAGATTCGAATTCGTCCGACCCGGCCAGCGCGGATGATCGAACCAAGCTGAAGGAAGGAGCGCTAGGAGCCGCCTCCGACCTCTTGGGTCCACCGGCGGCGAATCGCCACCGGTTGCAGAATGAGCGTTCGGCCATCACGCATCACTTCGCGTTCGGGGGACATGAAGGCTATCTGACGGTCGGCTTCTACCCGAACGGTCAGCCTGGCGAGATCTTCATTCGCATGGCGAAGGCTGGATCAACCATTGCCGGTTTGATGGAGTGTTTCGGCACCGTGGTCTCGGTCAGCCTTCAGCACGGCGTGCCATTGAAAGTGCTCTGCGACAAGCTCTCGCATACACGTTTCGAGCCTTCCGGCTGGACCGGGAACGCGGAGATCGGGTACGCAAAATCCATCATGGACTACCTTTTCCGCTGGATGGAATTGCGGTTCCTATCCGGAAAACAACTCTCGCTATTCGGCCAAGGCAATACCGAGATTAGCGCTGGTGGAGAGCTGACGCCCGCCTTGGTCGACGACTCACAATTCCTCTATGGTATTGGCGACGCTCCGCCCTGTGTGGTGCGTGGCGGCCTGATGAAGCACAGCGGAACCTGCTATAAGTGCCTCAATTGTGGTCAAACCAGCGGATGCTCATGAATGTCTGGCGTGCAACTGACCCCGACAAGGTCAGACCATGAGGTTCCGGTGAGATGGTAGTGCTGGAAACGCGACTCGGACTGTTGCATCAACCGAGATCATCCGCAGACGGATCAGCGGACGCAGGCCGACTTGGCGGAGAAAACCAACTGACCCCAAGTAAGGCGTTGTCGCTCGTTCCTGGAAAACAAAAGCAAAGGATGGACTGCGCAAACCCTCTATAACAAGCGTTGTTGGCAGTGGTAAACTGCGCGGATGGGCATGAACCATTATTTTGAGTTCTTTGATCGGGCAGCCGTTGATCATCTTTGGAATATCACTTGGAGGACTCTGATCCGGCGGAACCCACAGATCGCTTGGTTACAGTCTACAGAACGCGTGGAGGTGGGTTCCTATGACGGCAAAAGCCTTCGAGAGCTATTGACATTTTGCATCCAGCAATCACCAAAGCGCATCGAGACGATTCTTGAAACTCGGAAGGTGGCAGACACGCTGAGACGTTGTAGCGGTCAATTCTTTGCCATGTCCGAGTTGATGAACAACGCACTGGATCACTCGGGGAAGTTCATCGCATGGGTGGAAATCCGTGACGTTTATCCTTTGATATGGATTGCTTGGGAAGCTTTTCTTTCGGGCCGGATCTCCTCGGCAACTTTGTGGTCCGTATTTAAGCTCAACAGCGTAAGCCCGACGGACCTTTCAGATGACTCTCAAGTGGCACCGAGGTGGGTTCGAGCTTTGCTGCCCTGGCATCGCTTGTGGGATCCAATTTACTCGTGGCAGGGTAAACGGTTTAGGGAGGACGAGTGGAGTAATTGCTTGGGACTGGCCGACACAAGGCGTTTCATCTCATTTGTGCAAAGAGCAAATAAGGAGAACTGGGCAACACAGCCCCCAAATACAAGGTCTAAAGCTGCTGGTACGTTGCGATTCAGGGATGATCCAAATTGTATTCGGCTTTTCAAATGTATGCAGAAGGTGAGACAACTTAAGAGCCCGTGCGTGACTCGGATGTGGCAATAGCCCATTGCGCGGCACAACAGCTTTTCCGCTAGAAAGTGAAGATACTTTATTGTTCGTTCGAGCGACTTTTCTGTGAGGATCTTAGCTCCGCACTTCGCTTTGCCAGCCAGTCGAGAACTTCAGTAAGTATCTCCAGAGGCCTAACGTTCAAGGAGTTTCTTCGATCTACCACTCTCTTTCGGCGGCCGGCGCCCGCCTGAAACCAATAGCTTCCATAGAAGTCCGAACCGACGACCGTCAGATGCTCTCCGATTTTGAAACCTGCCGAGGCTTTGACCATCGCTTGAACGATTTTGTCTGCTTTCAAAAAGCACGCGCGAATCGTAACCGCGGCTTCCTGATTATCCTCATAGACGCCACCCCACGCGAGATGAAGGAACATACGAAGGGAACCATGCACAAGGTAGTACTGGATTGCATATGAGTTAATGCCGTGTCCTGAGTGGGAGAGTAGCGCGTAGTCAGGAACCTGCTTTCTTTGGACTTCATGTACATAGTAATCAAGGTCGTAGGGCGATCTGCGGATGAGCCGGGTGGAGAAAACCCACTGATCCCGCTCCTCTAGTTCCGGCGCGAGGTCCACAGGAACTTTCGGAAAGGTGAGCCCTGCTTCGCGGAAGAGCTTTCTCACTTTTCTGATGTCGGTCATTGATTTCCATCCCGCCTTCGTTTCTCCGTCTTGATTGAGCATTATATTTAAGAGCCATCTCTGTAACCAACTTCGAGATTCATCCCGATCACAAGCGCGAGATAGATTCGACGGGGAATCTGCTTCAAGGATCCTGCCGTAAGCTGGCGTCGCCACAAATTTGCGCTAAATGATAAACGCTCAGAAAGGATGTAGCGCTGAGGCCTGACCTAAATCAAATCTCCGTATTCAGAGCAGATTTCCACATCAACTTCATGTTTTTACCAAGTCTATCCAGAGCGTCAGCCGAATCGAGATCGTAGAGCGGAATCGTTTCCGCTCCAACGGGCAGAAGGCAGCAAAGTTGGCGTCCGTCAGCCCTTTTGGCACCAGGAGAACTATTCACCGTTGCCTTGGTCGTGAGCTTAGTGCCTTTTGTGAGATCGGACCCTCCGAGAGCTCTGGGGACCCTCTTTAGTATGGGCTTGCGCACCTCAAATACCTCTTTGGAATCCCAAGGTTTGTTCCCAACGGACCAGTGGTTCATTACCGCGTATTGGACCTGCGGTTCGAAGGAATCGCGCTTGTGCGGATCGACCAAAACGATCCTCACCGCAAGCAGAGCCTGTTTAGCTCCGATCTGAGCCGGGGTTCCCTTCCGTGGCTTGTGGTTCAGCTCTTCTTCTGGCTCATCTCCGTCGTCCTCGACTTCGTCCTCATCTTCGTCACCATCGTCATCTTCGCCGATTATAGGAGCGAAGAGCGCACCATACTCGTTGCGGATTATCCGACGGGACTGAGACGGACCCGCTTTACTAAATACACCAACCAAGAAAGACAATGAGTCAGGCTCCTCTACTAGTCGATCGCGCAATCCGGTGATAAGCCGGTCAACCTCCCTGTAGAGATGATGGACACTTGAGATCGTAGAGGCAACTGCAGAGGCAAATTCTTCGCGTGTTATCGTGTTGCTCATTTCAGGCTCACTTCCTTCCGCTATGCTTGGGAGCGCCAAGAGAGAATGACGCGCTGAGCGGTCCCTTCTAAAAGCTCGTTATTAAATGCACGGCGAAGACCAAACCCCGCCACGCCACCAGCCGGGTTCCAGCGAAGTAGCATTGCTGGCTGAACAGACTCTGGCTTAAAGGCACTTTGAAACCGCAACTTTGGGTACGCAATTCGCATACTTGAATATGCTTGGGAGCGCCAAGAGAGAATGACGCGTTGGGCGGTCCCTTCTAGAAGATCGTGACTAAATGCACGGCGTAGATTAAACTCCGCCACGCCACCAGGCAAGCTCCAGCGAAGTAGCATTGCTGGCTGAACAGACTCAGGTTTAAAGGCACTTTGAAACCGCAACTTTGGGTACGCAATTCGCATACTCCAATCCTGGATGTGGAGCAACCCGCTCTCTAGTAGGCGCCTTCGAGAGAACCCTTCGAAGATGTCCAGCCCGCAGAGTCGAAGGTACTTGGCAAGGTCACTCCTCCATCCTTGATTCGCAGCGCTATTGGCATTCAAGACTCGAGACAACGACTGCCAGGTTATGAGGGTTAAGGTCGAAGTCCTGTGGAGCCGATTCTTCGATTCTTCAATCCGCTGCTTAGATTCTTCAAACTCGGGGCGAGCGCGCTGGCGTCCAGCATCGACAACATAAAGCTGGATAAGTTGACACTCACGAATGGCGCATTCGATTGCTTCCTGATACTGTTTACGCTGCGACACGGGTAAAGCGATTGACTCGTACTGGCGGACTAACTGATCGCCAACGCTCTCCTCTTCCTCTGGTTTGTCAGCTTTGTCATGGCGGCCCGACCGATATTTTACCTCGACAACAGCCAAGACATCTCCCAATCGAAAGACAACGTCCGGCTCTGCCTTATCGAGGCGCGGCCAAAACCAATATTCTATTTTCGGAATTCTCCGTGAAGAACTTGGAGGAATACCTAACCAGTTCTCCAGGAGTTTCAAGTCTTCAGCCCAGAAGATCGCCCCGAATACAGTTGATGTCAGGGCGTCCTCGAATCGTTCCGGTCGAGGTTTGAATTCGTCGAGCTTCCCATGAAGGAGCGCATGCAGCATCGCCTGCAAGTCTACATCACGAACTGGCCAGGGGGCACCTTGCGCTGAACCCGTTAGAGTCTTCACAGGATTACCCCCCAAAACGCTCTTGTCGCTGGGAGGAATTCTGCATTCGGCCTAAATCGCCAGCCACGCGCTGACCACCCTTCCGATGATTGGCCAACTTGGCTGGCACACCGTCGCTTGGGCACGTAGCCAAGAATACGCTCAGATCACTCCCGCAATTGGTCCGCAACGTGTGGCGAAACGCAGGGCTACGTCTCACCTGCATCCGGCACGTTCCACATTCCTTGTACAACCCAAATCCACCCAGGAGATGTTGATTCATGACCAGCGTAACAGTGAAAGCTCTGCATCGCGAGTTCCTCTACAACGGAGCCCGCATCCCCGATCCGGCACCCAACTTGACCGTCGAACAAGTTAGAGAAATTCTCACTCCCTCGCACCCCGAGATTGCAACGGCATCACTGTCGGGTCCGGAGGACACCGGAGACGCCCTTCGCTACACGTTCAGCCGAGCCATCGGCAGCAAGGGCTGATCCTGAGACTCCGAGCAGTGTCCCGTTGTGATCTTCTTCCGCGCCCCTGTTCCACGCCTGCTTTGCGAGGGAGTTGGTCGCTACCCGAATCATCGAAACAAGGCGGCACATCATGAAGAAGACGAATGCGGATCAGACCCACCTGCTCGCGGAACTCCGTCGGCTTGAGTGCAAGCCGCCCAAAAGAGCCGACCGGCTCGTCGCGAGGCATTTGAAATGCGAAGAGTCACAAAGCCTGGCGCACGCCGTCGCGGAAGCGGCCAGGAGATCGTCGTCCGGCACGATGCCGGTTCTCGAAACCCCAAGCGAACTGCTGCCGCCACTGATTTAACGCTGCTGGGATATGGTTGCGGTGAAACCCTTCCGTCCCTCCGCTGCATCCCCACAAGCTATCGCCTGGAGACTAACGGCGAGCGCCTTTACCGCCTTTGTCTGGCGCTGGTGGAGCGGAATCTCGCCGGCGAAGAGCTGTGGCAAAAGACCGGAAAGGTCGCCGTGGTCTTCGCGCGAAGCGCCATCCAGAAGCTGATCGAGGAGTTCTCCGGCGGCATGCTCAAGGACAAGATCGACTATTGCTTTGAAGTCAGGGACGACCTCGGGACGGGTTATTGGCGGGGCGGAGCTCTTGGCGAAGGCAAGCTGATGGCCGCATTCGAACTGCAGGCCTGCGGCTACCTCAAAATAGGAGCCGCGCTGAACGCGCTCGAAGAGCAGGAGCGATTCCTTGGTGTGGCTTACTACTACCTTTTGCGGGGATCACTCTACCGCTGGATTCGTATCTACGACCACACCGACGCCGAATGCTACAACGAACAGCTGCACGACTGGATGGAGCAGGACGAGCCCGAGAGCCGGGATGCTTACGAGTTCCCGGCGGTCGATGAGGCGATCCCGGAACCCGTCCGGACCGCGAAAGGCTGGACATATCCCAGCGCACGCAGGCTGCTGCGCAGGCATCTTCAGGGACCACATTCCGTGTGGATTCAGAAGCTGCTGACCCTTCATCGGCTGTCGCGGTTGAAGGGCCAGGTCGTACGGTTCGAAGGGGAATACGACGACCCGCCGGTGCCGAGCCTCTTGCTGGTCTTCCGCGAGAATGACGCGATTCAGGCCTGCTTCGATCATGAGTCAGAACGCTATAACGAGTCCACCAATGAGCCGGCTTGCGCGGTCTGCTTTCGGCCAGAAGTCGGCGTAGAGTTCGACACAGCAATTCGCACGATGGCGATCTTTTTAAGGGTCAACATGGAACTGGCAGGTCTGATTACTCTGCTCGAAAGTGAGGAGGCGCATGCAGGTCCACGTGAGCATTGGACAGAACCATCACTTCGCACTACGTGAGGCCCTGCTGATCTACCGGTCGACGGAACACCAAAACGGCGGCTTCGGAAATACCTTCATCACCCACCACGAAGTGAACGCGGACAATCGCGCCAAGCAACCGACGCTTGGTCCGGCAAAGACGCTGACCATCGAGTTCGTTCAGTCGCTGGTCCAGGCCTTGGGAGGCCGGGTGCACGCGGAGTTTCTGCCCGAGAGCGTGCTCGCGCGCACCGAACGGCTTATTGCCTGGTGGACGCCTCCACAGAAACGCCCGATGTTCTTCGGAACGACGCAGGGCGACATGGACGGAGTGAATGGCGCGATCTTCCCGCAGCCCGCTCTCGTCTGGCTGGCGATGGATCACTCGCTCTCGATCCGGGCTCTCAAGGAGAATCATCGCCCTGCGGCCGATACCAAGCTTTGTGTGGCTCCCTACTGGAATGTGTACGACACAGGGAGCGTCTGCCTTGGATCGATGCGGGCTCCCGATACTTCCACCGTCGCCTCCATTCCACAGTGGGAACAGAGCTTCTATGAAAGCGAGTTTACGCATGGCAACGTGGGGAGGCTTACGCGCCATCCCGGAGGCTTCGAGGGACTTTGGAAGGAACTCGCCGGTAACGAGGAGTTTCCGATTGACTCACTGATCGAATTGCCGGAAACGGTAGGGGAGTTCTTGTCTGGGAAGAGGCGCGGTCATGATCACTGAACACGCTCTTCCGAAATCTTTGTGCCGCAGAGGGCAGCCGCTCCGCGTTCTGATTGTCGGCGCGGGAGGCAACGGCAGCGCAGTGCTGCTCGGCCTGCCCTATCTCCACCAGGCGATGAAAGTGTGGGGACATGCCGGAGGTCTCCACGTAATGCTGGCGGATGGCGATCTGGTCTCGAAAACTAACTGCATACGTCAGCCGTTCGCGTCGGCCGATGTCGGACTGAACAAGGCCGTTGTCCTGATCAACCGCGTGAATCTCTTCTGGGGCCTCCGGTGGCAAGCGCGCCCGGAACACTTTCACAAGGATTCGCTGAGATCCAATTCGGCAGGTCCCCACTTGATTATTGGGTGTGTCGATACACGGGCGGCGCGGCAGGCCATCTTGTCCGCGGTCACCCGAGCGAATGACAGCACCGTTTACTGGCTCGACCTCGGCAACAATGCAAGCAGCGGTCAGTATGTGCTCGGCCAGCCGTTGAACGCCGCAAACCACCGCAGCGCGGTCCGGCTGAGAACCGTTGCAGAGCTCTATCCTGAGATTTCGGATACGGAAGCAGGCGAGGACCCGCTGCCCAGTTGCAGTGCGGCGGAGGCGCTCGAACGGCAAGAGCCATTCATCAATCAGGTGTTGGCAACCAGCGCGCTCGCTATGCTTGCGAGGCTCTTTCGCTACGGCACGCTCACCCATCACGGAGCCTTTTACAACGCTTCAACAGGTCGGACTAGTGTATTGGGGGTCGATCCCGATCTCTGGAAAAAGATTCAGAGGCGCACTCACAGAACTTCACTGGTCGCGCGCAAGAAGCTGAGATAATCTCTCGCATACAGGTGGACCATGAAGAAATCTTCCGTCGACTCGGTGCTGGCTCTCGAAGCCAAGATGATCGTTGCGCTGGCTTTCCGAAATGGTCCCATCGAGGATCTGCATGCGGGAAAGCCTTGCCCAACCTGCAGTGCCGATAGCGGCTATTCCCGCATCTCCGATGAGGAGATGAAAGGGATCTTGAAAGCAGCCGTAAACTCGGTCTACTCACTGCTGTGGAAGAGAGAAAACGACAGTGAGGCGTTTGCAAAGGCCCTCGTTCTGGGCGCGAGATACACCCAGCACTGGGACGATCCCGAGCAATAGCAATCCAAGCCACAGTTTCATTCTCACAGGAAGGTGAATCCATGTTCAAAGAACTGGGTCCGCTGCTTCGGCAGAGGACCGTTGTCCTGATTCTTACGCGTTTGGAGGACGAAACCATTCGCGTCAACGTCATTCCCCGCAAGCTCAACGAAAGCGAAAACGATGCGCTCACGACCCCGCTCAGCGTGGCTGGCACGGCGGAAGAATTGGACGCCCAGTTGCCTTCCGCGCTGGTCGAGTTTGTTGGCGCCCATCTCGAGCTGAGAAACACGCTTGAAACCGCCAAGGACCAAATGACGGCGGCAGCCAAGGCCGCAAAGGCGGAGGCGAGGTCGAAAACGGCAGCGAAGTCCGCTACGGTCCGGACAGAGCCAGCGGGGGCTGAGACACAGAAGCCAGTGGGCGCGGCACCCAAGCCTGCCGAGCCAAGGAAGCCGGAACAGGCACGCAATGCCAGCCTCTTTGACATTGGGCCGGCACCAGAGTCTGCTCCGTTGCCTTTGTCGGATACGGACGAGGAAGATGAGATTCTTGCCGAAGCCGATGATGAGGCAACGGATGAGCCCGACGACTTGGATGAGGCCGCCTAAGCGGCCCGTCCTTGTCCAATGAGCCTTGGCCGTGTGGACATTGGGCGTTTTCGCGAGCAGTAAAGGCCGAACCAGAGTGCGCTCAAAGTCAACTGGTGAGAAGGTCCACGACCAGCAAATAGAAGAGCACGAGGAACTGGATGGTCCATCCAGGAAAAGGCTGCTTTAGAGAGCAGCGAGACCTTGGTTTCCAAGAATCCAGAATTAGACCGGCTAAGCCCTAACCGATCATGTCCCGCTTCAACTTCCCATCAGGAAGTTTCGATGCCGACTTCTCAAGGTTGGCTATCATCCGTTTTCGACCCGCTTCGCATCTGAAGCCCAGAAACGTCACGATGGTTTGCGCTTCCTTCGGCATTTCATCGCGCTTCTCCATGAGAAGGTTGAACAGCATATCTTTGGTGGGCTCGGAAAGTTCATCAAAGTGTTTCTTGACATACTGCGCCCCGCCCAGTATGTCATCGTCAAAATCCGACATTTTTGCCAATATCGAGAATTCGCGCGAGGTCTCTACTTGTTTAACTGCAACTCGATCCTTCAGAGAATCGATGATCTCACACACTTCACGCGGCATTCTGTCCCGCTTCTTAATGAGAAGCTTGTACCACCTTTCTCTTGTCTCCTCATTCAATTCGCCATAATGGTCACTTATGTACCCAGCATTTCCTACCGGGTCGCTTTCAAAGTCCATCATCCGGTCTAGCATTTCGCTTACGATCGCATCCGCACCATTCGGGTCCATTCAGTCTCCCTTCAACCTTGAATTTTGAAGATTCAGCCTCACGTGATTTCCCGCCCCGAAACAACTTGATTGAGGGTGTTCCCAGATTCTCTGAAGATTCCTCAAATTCTCGTGATCGCGCCGTAGGAGGTGCTTAATTCTCTGAGTTTGTGAAGAATTGTGCCGCGCGCGGAATTGATTGCACTGTCAGCGGCGGCGACCGCGTTTGCAGCCTCAGCTTCCTTCCGCTGGCCTTGGCTTAGGACATCACGTTTTGCAGCATTGTCTTGCGCGATTTTCTTCTGTCTCCGAGTGGGAAGGATGATTAAGACAAGCCGGAGCGAAAACCAAATTGCGAGCGCGAGGATTATTGCACGAAACAGCCCACCCGTTGCTACATAGAAAAGATCTATCATCCAGAACTTCTCGTGAGAACCAAACAGCCCGCGAGCCAACCAGGCGATCCCACCAAGCACCCAGGGAAGGGGCCAGATGACACCAAGTAATCCACCAAAGAAACCTGCGTTCGGCCCAGTGCCAATATCATTCGATCCGGCGCCCATAACGTAGGATCGAACTAAAAACCCGGGTACGGACCACAATACCAGCCAAAAAATGAAACTTTCCCACCATCGACTCTGTCTTATTTCACGCTCTGGCTGCAATACGCATCGAGCGCTATCGTTGACGAGCTGCTTTTTCGCCGTTTCGAGGCTGGCTTGAGCTTTGGATTTGATCGCATACAAACCATTCAGCGAAGATATCTCAGCTAGCTGCGATGCTAATGTCTGCATGTCCTTTATTATGTCGAGGCATCCGGAGTAAGACGTCGTCTCCAGAAAGTGTCGGGCTCTTGTTGCCGACTCAGATGTCATCGCGATCAAATCATCATATTGGGATGCAAAGTCTTTATGTCGCAATTCATCAAGTTGTTTCCCAATGTCTCCGAGCTTCGATTGCGCACTATTCATCGCAGAATTCGCGAGTCTAGAAAGCAACTTGAAAATATCTTGGCGGATGCCCTCCAGATCTGGATCAGAGCTCGCGCGAACAAAGTAGACCCTATCCAGGAGTACGGCCTTCTCTATTTCCACGAGCGCGCGATCGCTTTGCCCTGCGAGCGCTGCGTAGACACCGACGGTATAGAATCCGCTCGCATTCCGGCCTCCTTCTGTCATATGAGCTTCAGAGGCCGTCTTCAGTGCCTTATCGAATTCTTGCTGCGTGTAGTACAACCGCGCGATTGCCCAGAGAGTCCTTGATTTCGATTCTGGATCGAGGTGTGTCGGAAGAGTAAGCGCCTTCTTGAAAAAGAGGTGTGCAGCCTCAACACCACCCTTCTGTACCTCAACGAAGCCGAGATTCATAAGCACTTGATAATCCGTCGTATCCCAATCAAGGGCGCGCCGCAACCGCTCTTCAGCTTCGGCTAGCTCCCCGCTGTGGTAATGCCGGACTGCTTGAGCTACAAGCTGCTGAGCTTCGTTGCGCCGATTTTCTCGCAGCACTTGAAGAATGCCCTTCAGGATTTCTTGGTGCTGTGCTAATTCCCACTGTATTTCAACTAGGCAAGCGCAGAGCCGGTTACCGAGTTTTTCGACGGAGTGGGAGATAGTATCGGCCGCAACTTGGAGGCCCCACAAAACTTTGTCCCCGAGTTCCTCCATACTTGAGCTGAGTGCTTCCGTCTGGTCGTGGACCTCGGCGATCATCATGCTTGCGTTAAGGAGATGGCTCTCTTCGATTTGCTTAATTGTTTCCCTTTGGGCACGAATCTGAGAATGCGCGATCTCGATTAACTTCCGCTGACGCGCTGGGCCGTCCCAGGCGATTTCCCTGCCCATGACCGTTGGATTCGGCATTTTCGAAATGAATCGTTCGATTAGTTCTGGCATGGGAAATCCTCCGTTGAGCGAGCGCTCTGATGGGATCTCTTGGGAGTGAGAATTATACCAAGCCGGATCAAAGGCAATATCCGCGAGCCGCAAGAGTCTCGCGATTTGCAGCAATTAACAAACACCCGCTTTAATTGCATTCGCCTTTTCTTGACAAGGGAATAGACATTCCACCCGAGGTAAACCTAAATGAAACCATCGAAACTCTATGAGGCGCTTCATGCGCTGATCGGCGAACGTGTGCCCCTGCACATCTGGGGCGCATGCGGAGTCGGAAAGTCGCAGATCGTCTCGCAGGTCGCGAAAGTTCTCGACTACGATTTTCTCGACGTGCGCGCCGTGCAGCTTGACCCGGTCGATCTTCGGGGGCTACCGCGGATCGCCGAAGACCAGACCGAATGGGTGCCGCCCAAGTTTCTCCCCACCTCAGGCAAAGGCATTCTCTTTCTCGATGAACTGACATCTGCGCCGCAGATGACCCAGGCGGGCTGCTATCAGCTGGTGCTTGATCGCAAGCTCGGCGAGTATGTGCTGCCCGACGGCTGGGTGGTCATCGCCGCCGGCAATCCAGCCTCCGAGCGTGGCGTCCATTTCGCCATGCCGCGACCGTTGCGCAACCGGTTTGTGCATCTGGACCTTGAACCGGATCTCGACGACTGGTGCAGGTGGGCGGTCAAGGCTCTGGTGCGCCCGGAGATCATCGCCTTCCTGCGCTTCAAGCCGGACCTGCTGCACACGGCTGATGCGACCGCAGACGCTAACGCGTGGCCCACTCCGCGTTCCTGGGAGATGGCGTCACAGGTGCTTTGCGGCATCGCCCGTCGTCAGAAGACGCAGTTTCTCTCGGGGGCAAGCGAGTTTGAGGCGCAGCTCCTGGATGGAACTGTGGGGCCGGCAGCGGCTTCGGAACTTGTGGCTTTCATTCGGCTGTTTCGCCAGTTGCCTTCGATCGACGAAATTCTTCTGAACCCCACGACGGCGCCGCTTCCCACGGAGCCCTCCGCGCAAATCGCTATTGCTACTGCCCTCGGCAGGGTCTTGAGTGACACCTCGGTAGGGAGAGCAATCGCGTATCTCGACCGGATGCCGACCGAGATGCGGGTGATGGCGATGCGCGATGCGGCGGCGCGGGACACCGCCATAACCCACACTCCGGAATTTGTTCGTTTCGGCGTGGATTACCGGGAGGTCATTCAATGATTACGGAAAAGGCAATGCTCGCCGCCGTCCACATCAGCATCTGGACGGCCGTCAAACACGACCGCAAAGTCAGCCGAGACGTGGCCGATCAACATGGGGCGCACCAGGGCGCGGGTCGCTACAACAAGCAGCTGTTGCGCGGCGCAGACAAGCTGGAGGAGCTGCGCACGCTGGCTGGGCAGATCCGGCAGCACTTCTACAAAATCACCCTTCCCTGGTCGGACGAGGGGTTCCGGCTGCTACCAGCGAACTTTTACTTCGATCTCATGGCGCGCATGCGCGAGTTCGAGGCCGGATTTGAACAGGGCGTCGAGAGCTTTCTCGGCGTCTATCCCCAATACATTGAGCAGGTAAAGCCGGAGTTGAACGGGCTCTTCCGCGAGGAAGACTATCCGTCCGCAGAGAAGCTGCGGAAGAAGTTCGGCGTCAAGCTCGAAGTGTTGCCCATCCCGTCTGGCGCCGACTTCCGTGTCCAGATGTCGGCCGAGGAGCAGGCGCGGGTCTCGCGCGAGATCGATGCCAACGTCCGCGAATCGCTGATGCGCGGAACCGAAGATCTGTGGAAGCGCCTTCGGGATGTGGTCGCCCACATGGTCGACCGGCTGAACGAGCCGGAGTCGCGCTTCCACGGTTCGCTGGTGACCAATGTTCTGGACCTGGTGGAGATATTGCCGCGGCTCAACGTCAATGGCGACGCTGACCTAAACCGCTTTGCGGATCAAGTGAAAGAGCGGCTGTGCAACTACTCCGCTCAGGATCTCAAGAAGCATGACCTGCTGCGCGTCACCGCGGCCGCCGACGCCGCCAACATCGTGGCCGAAATGGATGGCCTGTTGCGCAGCCGCGAGGCGGCAGAATTCGCTCAAGGTCCGAGCGCCGACGACATTTTTAACCGCATGTCCGCGTACATGGAGGCGCCCGCAGCGGCATGAGACATGAGACACCAACCTCACTGCGTATTCAGAAGGCACGCACTTCACTCATCCTAGACCACCCCTTTTTCGGCTCGCTCCTGTTCCGGCTGAAGGGGCGCGAGTGCCGGTCGATTCAAACAATGGCCACGGATGGAGTGTCACTCTTCTACAACCCTGATTTTGTCGAAACCTTGAACGCGGCGACTCTGGCTGGAACCTTGGCTCACGAGGTCATGCACCCGGCCCTTCATCATCATGTGCGCCGATCTGGGCGCGATCCAAAGATGTGGAACCAGGCGTGTGACTTCGCTATCAATCCCTTGCTCGTTGACGCCGGACTCAGCCTGCCCGATGGGGTGCTCATCGACGACCGCTTCCGTGGAATGAGCGCGGAGCAGATCTACAACCTCCTTGAATCGGAATCGGAAACAGAGCAGAACCCGGGCAAAGAGAGTGGAGACAACGAGTCGGCAGGAGAGGAATCGAAGGATGAAGCATCAGGCGGCGGCGATTCAAACGAACCTTCCGCTCCCGTTACCGAAGGCGGAATAGGCCAGGTCCTCGATGCGCCACTGCCGGACGAGGAAACCCCAACCATTGAAGAACAGGCGAGGGAGTGGGACGTGGCGGTCAACCAGGCCACGACGGTTGCCCGGCAGGCGGGCAAGGTTCCGGCCGGTCTCCACCGAACCTTGGAAGGAGCGGCGGAGGCCGCGGTCAATTGGCGAGAACTGCTGCGGCGGCTTTGGTCGGATACGATCCCGGCTGACTATAGCTGGATGCGCCCAAACCGACGCCACGTCTGGGCTGGTGTCTATCTGCCCGGCGTAGTCCGCGAAGGCGTCGGTGAGGTCGCGATCGCCGTCGACTGCTCGGGCTCAGTGAACGAGCGACAACTCGCGCTCTTTGAGGCCGAGGTGCGTTCGATTCTCGAAGGCCAGCGGCCGGAGCGTGTGCATGTTCTCTACTTCGATTCAGAGGTGCAGAAGGTGGAGACATACGCGTCCGGCCAACCGGTTCACCTTAACCCGGTGGGAGGCGGCGGCACAGAATTTGGTCCATGCTTCGAGTGGCTGGATGAGCATGGAATTCTGCCGCAGACCCTCGTCTTTCTGACGGATCTGTATGGCTCGTTCCCGCTGTCTGCTCCCGCCTATCCCGTGCTCTGGGCGTCGACCGGAGGCCAGAAGGCCCCCTTCGGCGCGGTCATTCCGATGCAGGCTGCATAGTCCAAAGGGCCGAGAGCTTGCCGTGCGTCCCCAGTGGCAAACGCAAATCTCGATCTCACCCCAGTCTTTCGATGAACGCCCCAAATTGATTCGGGGAAAGGAGGCTCTTTTTGGATCAGACTTATCGCATCTTCACGGACGGTTCCGCGATCGGCAATCCGGGCCCAGGCGGATGGGGCGTCATCGTAATCCAAGGAAAGAAACGTAGGGAGATGTCGGGCGCCCATCCCTGGACAACCATCTCCGAGATGGAACTTGTCGCGGCGGTCCAGGCGCTTCGGTCGGTTGAAGGCCGAGCGCGGATCGAGCTTCACTCAGACTCCGAATACCTGATCTATGGAATGCGCGCATTTGTATCCCGCTGGCAGCGCCAAGGCTGGCGAAACCGGCGCGGAACCCAACTGCAGCACCGAGAATTGTGGACAGAGCTGATCGAGCTGAACACAAGTCTTCCCATCCGATGGAAGTGGATCAAAGGTCACAGCGGGCATCGCGACCAGAGCCGTGCCGACGAACTGGCGTATGAGGCCTCCCGCTCTCTCTGTATGCAACAGAAGGTAGCGGCATAATACCGGCGAAGAATTCAGAACGTTCAAGCAGGAGAAACACAGATGGCATCGATTGCGGAAACAAGCTCGTTGTTTGAAATCGACGTGGAGCTCGACGGACTCCTCGAAGAGATCGAAGGACAGGTTGAGTCAGAAGGTCAGGCTGCGGAAGACCTGGTTGCTCGGTTCCAGCAATTCTGCGAGGCGCACGGCGAGAAGGTCGATCGGATCGGCCGCTTTGTGCGCATCATGGAAGCCCGAGAACAGTATTGCCGGAGCGAGTCCACGCGGCTTGCTGACCGGACTCGCGTCACAGCCGGCAAGGTGGAGCGAACCAAAAACATGGTGCTCTACTACCTGCTAAGCCGAGACCTCAAGAAGGTCGAGGGCTACCAGTTCACGTTGCGGGCGCAGAAGAACAGCCAGGATTCCGTGCGAATTACCGACGAAGCCGCTCTACCATTGGCCTATCGAAAGATTGATGCGCGCATTGGCGGCGTTCTCTGGGAAACCGTTCTGGCAAATCTCCCCGACGAACTCGGCAAAATTCTTGAGAGCGCTGTGGAAGAGTCAAGGCCGGACATGGATTCGATCAAGGCAGCCATCCAGCGCGAAGAAAACATTCCAGGTGCTGAGTTGCGGCGGGGATGGCATCTGCGAATCAAGTAGCAGGGATCCAGCCTCCGAGAACATGAATTTCTCAGTGGCTAGCCAATCCAGAATCTCCCGAGGATCTGGGAATACATGCCGACATCACATTACAAATCTTTCCGACATTCAAACTGAAGGGTTGGCATAGAACACGCGAAAGACCAGTTCGACCGCAAGCCGGGCATCTTCTTCGAGTCTCACACGTTCGGACCATTGTTGATCGACAGTGATCGCGGGGCTATCCGGATCTGAATGGATGAGCGCGTTACGGCGCTTTCTCAATGTATGCAACTGGAGATCTGCACCGGCTTCATCGATGGCACGCTTGGCATTCCCTGTGAAACCTTCTGCATCGTGAAGATGTGCATCGATCGCTGCCGCAGCCAATACGACAACCGCGATCCACGCGCCCGCGCAGAATGCACACTGCAAATCAACTACCACCGCGCAGGCCTGTTCGCTTAAAAGGTATCCGCCGTCGTCGGGTGGTTCCGCTTTCTGCTCAAACCAGTTCCGACGCAATTCCCACGTTTCGTTTGAGGGATGTTCCAGATGAATCATCGCGGTCACCTCTTCAAGAATTCGGCGAATCCAAGCACTCTAAAAGAGACTGTTCTGCGTTATGTGCGGTGGATGGAAGGTGCCGATGATGACGAAGGGATTTCTTGCCTTACGTACGTGCCATTCATAGGTTGTGCCCAGGAACAGGTACAGGTCTTTGGTTTTGACAAAGTCGTCCATATATTTCTGGCGTACCTTTGAAACGGCCTCGTCCTTGCCGTAGCGTTTTTCGCAATTCCAGTACAGCTGACCGATCTCCCAATCCTCGATCATCAGTTTGCTCTCGACTCCAGCGTCATCCTTGAAGCGGTACGAGAATTTGTATGGGAGCTTCGGCATAATCCTGAAATCTTCGAGGTTCTGATCCTCGAAAAGATGTCCTTGTTTCATGCTGTTCAGAATGCCTGTGATTTTTTCGCGCGGCCATTCGGGCTCGGCAGCCTCTGCGACGAATCCCAGGACCTCGGCGGGTTTGAACACGACAAGCGAGATTTTGTTGTCGTGCGCGAGGCCAATAATCTCTTTCAGGTTGGTGTAGATTTTCTGGCCGCCCAGAACCAACTTCCTACGTTCCTCCCATTCACGATCGGTGCTGACTTCGTGTAGGAGCTTGATCTCACTCGTGCTAAGAACACGGTGACTTTCTGGACGCTCGTCTCCCTTATTGCGAGCGGTGTCTACCTCCACCCATTGGTATTTCTTGTACTGCTGCTCTTGATCGAGCAACCGGAACGGAATGGGGTAAAGGCGAATCCAGGAGCCATCCTCACGAAAACCCGCGGTGCAGGCCAGCTCCTTGTACTTTTCGGAGATGGTCGGATAGGTTTTGACGGTGATCAGGACTTTCTCTTTGGCCATTCTCTTCGGAGAACTTCAGATGTGATGGATGTCGTACTTCCAGTCTGGGAAGGCGGACATTGCTTTCGCGACCCGCCCTCGGTGACACATGCAGACATTCGCCTCGAAACAGGTAATCGCAACGCGTTCGTCTTTAAGGAAGATGCGGAACAAATCCTGCATCGCATTTCCGTTTTGCTTCAATTCTTGTCTTTCGTAAGAATTGAACAGTCGGTCGTAGTCTGCCTGGGTATTCAACTCCTGCCGTCTCTCCGAGGCGATACCAAGCTCTGGGATATGCACATAGCCAATTCCGAGTTTTTTGACAGTTTCTGAGAGCATCCTTTTGGAGAAACCAAACTTGCGGCTTAGGGGATTGCGGCGCACGTCCACGAGCGTCTTGACATTGTTTTTGATGAGGCGATTCAAGTAGCCCTCAATAGAAGATCCCTCGTAGCCGATGGTGAAAAAGCAGGCAGCAGATGCAGCGGGGCGCGCAGCAGTAATCGCGCTGAGTTCCTCATCATTCATGATCTTCGGGGCGCGCTCGCTCTTAATGGCGTAATAAGGATACCGGCGGTACACGTCCTGCAGGAGCTTCGTGCCATGAAGGTGTGAGTATTTAGCGTAGCAGCGGCTATATGTCGCCTCGTCGAACAACCCCTCCGTCGCAAACCCTTCCTGCAATTGCCAATCCTCAGCATCCGCTAATGCGCCGCTCTCGACGAGGCGCCGCTTGTCGGCATAGGACTGGAATGAAAAGCTGCCAAACCTATATGGCACGAATTCAAAGGACGGCTCCTGTTGGAACTCCCGCGTATACAAGAACAGATATTTTTGGAAGTCGGTGCTGGGCAAATGGCCGCCGAAAGTGCTGAGCAGTCCGATGAGCGTTTTTTGGCGGTAGTTCATGATCGGCCTTCATTTCGAAGCATAAGCTTAATGGTACAGCTTAGCCGCAAAAGCGACCTCATGGAAGAGGCTTGCGCGGAAGCCGTACCCTACTAGACATTCGATGGCGCGTGACTCCGATCCCTAGTTTTTTGGAGATCCCGGGGTGAACAGGACAGAATGGGTGTCGCAGACGGGCAGGCCTTCAGAGAGTGCTATGAATCTTCTTCCACGCGATCTGAGCAGTTCAGAAGCTTGAAAACCGTCAGCAACGCCCGCTCTCGGGTATTTAGGTCGAGAATCCGACGTCTCAAATACGAGGTGAGAAAAGTCCACGGTTCGTCCGCTCACTCCCGTCCTCGATGTCTTCGAACTCGACAACGCGTCAAGCAGCGTGCCAGCGCATAGAATCATATCGAACAGAAGTGAACCGATGAATGCTCCGAAATTACATCACTATGTACCGCAGTTTTACCTGCGACGGTTTACCGACGCCACCGGCCAGCTTTGGTTATGGGATCGGGACAAGGACCGTGTATTTCGGACGCGGCCCAACGGGGTCGCCACGGAAAACAATTTTTATTGGCATGAGGAACTGGCGGCGTTGGGACATGATCCTCTCACGATGGAGAAACAGTTCTCCCAACTTGACGGCGAAGTAGCCCTTATTACCGGACAATGGTTGGAGTGGCTTCGCGACTTGAAGCCGATGGAGAAAGTCGAGATCCCAGAAATCAATCGCGAGCTCGTGTCGCTCTACCTAGCGTTGCAGTTTTTGCGCACAGCGGACGCCAGAGATATCCTTGCCAAGTTCGCCGAACAGGGGGCGGACGGTAGGCCGTCGACCGAGCACGAGAAGCGGTTACTGCATCTGAGCATGCTCTGGAAAAACAGCATTTTCGAGGAGTTCGCGGAGCGAATAGGACACGCGATCTGGCTATTCGGGCGAAACCCAACTGCGACTCATTTCATCACCTCTGACAATCCGGTCGCGTTTCGCACCGGCGATAACGCGATGTGGCTTAAGGTTGGAATGTTCAGCGGTGGCACCTATTTGGTGTTCCCCATGGCGCCCGACATCGTTATGTACTGTTATCCGAAAGAGCCTCCGTGGGAGGAGCTCGGCCGGTTTGACTGCTGCCTGTCGCCTGTGGCCTTTACGGAAGGGATGGTTGAAAGCGAAAATACTGGCCAAGTTTTCATGGCGTCGCGCTTTATCATTTCATCGTGCGACGGGTTTGATCGGGAGCGCGATTTCGCCAAAAGCATTGGCACCGATCTTCACAAGTCTCACTGGAAGCCGCAAAACGAACACCACCCTTGACGGGGCGGCGCTGTAAGGCAAATGATGCCCGTCGAATCGCGAATTCCATCGAGATTCGAGAGAGATTCCTGCGTCACAAACAAGATGGATACCCAGCCGCGCGTAAGGCGGCTGTCGCGGACGCACGGATCGAGTCCCAGGCCAGGCTCAGTTGCGCATCGGAAGACATTTCGCTCGCAACCGCCTTTCGATAGTCGCCGAGATGTCCATCCGAATTCGCGAGCAGACGCTCGATCTCCTCCTGATCGGACCCGAGTTTCTCAAGCCACCAATTACTGGCCCAGTTTTCTAAGGACATCCTCGTCTCCGATCAGAAAGAGCTTGTTCTCGCCGAGCACGGTCTTCAGGAAGTTGCCGCGCAGCTTGCCTCTGAATTCATTCGCCGTATAAACCGTAGGGTTGATCTCACGGTTAAGCGTCTGCTGCGCTTTTGCTATCCGGTCAACGACATCTTCGAACTGCAAACTACCGACAACCATTAGGTCGACGTCGCTTTGCTGGCCCTCACGGGAACGCGCCACGGAGCCATAGACGAAAGCAAGGTCGATATTCGCTGCCAGAGGGCTGAGCGCAGCCAGGAGAATGTCGCGGACTCCGACCGTCTTCGCGACAATGGCCCGCATCTCTGCGAAGATGGGGCTGGCCTCGTTGGCGCTAAAGAGGGTCTGGGTTCCCAGAGTCTTTTTGGTAACCAGACCGGCTTCGACCAACTGGCGCAACTCCCGCTGCACGGGCCCCAGTGTAATCCCCGTCATCCGGGCAAGTTGTCTTAGGTAGTAGGACTCGCCAACATGCCCAAACAGAACGGCCAGCACCGCACCGCGCGTGCGCCCAAACAGCGTGCTCGAAAGTGCGCTAGCTGCACCCATTCTGAGGTCAATCGTTCCCGAAAAGGATACAGGAAGCAATGCCCAGGTGCATTCGGGGCGATTCCGGCATCTGAGAGGATTCAATTCTCAGGGGCTGGGAGTTGCCAGATGGTACTGAGCTGCCCATTAAGAGCACCGCGCTCAAATCTCGATAAAACCTGATCTTTCCCAATCCTGTGCGCCGATCATGCGACCAATTGCGGCAAACCCGCGGGCCTCCTAGGATACAGCAGGTGCTGAACCCCCGTCAGTGTCCCGTTCCCTATTCCACAGATAAAACAATCGTGAAAAGCGGTCAGGTGTGCCACGCATGTGCCGGAACACTTTCAATCCACGCGCCCCGTGGGGGGCGCGACGACGATTGACGGCGTTTATCCGGTACTGTTTTGTTTCAATCCACGCGCCCCGTGGGGGGCGCGACCCGGCCGCGCTGGAAGTACCGCCGCCAGTTGTCTGTTTCAATCCACGCGCCCCGTGGGGGGCGCGACGCCAGATGGCACCAACGTCAAGCGGATACAGCTGTTTCAATCCACGCGCCCCGTGGGGGGCGCGACGGATGACATCCTGTTGTCCCTTGCCGTGCTGAAGGTTTCAATCCACGCGCCCCGTGGGGGGCGCGACAGTCAAGATGCGTGAGGCCGGGGAGCAGTTGACTGTTTCAATCCACGCGCCCCGTGGGGGGCGCGACGCGGCGGCCTTGGACAAGGCTGACAAAGACTATTTGTTTCAATCCACGCGCCCCGTGGGGGGCGCGACGTCGTCTTCTTGTCCAGCGCCATCACCTTGAGATCGTTTCAATCCACGCGCCCCGTGGGGGGCGCGACGTTTGCGTTCGAGATGTTATCGCAGTGGGTGATGTTTCAATCCACGCGCCCCGTGGGGGGCGCGACTAGTGACGTGTTCGGAGATACAGTGGTGCTCACGTTTCAATCCACGCGCCCCGTGGGGGGCGCGACCGCTCCGGTACGGGTGCAAGAGTATGCTAGACGCGTTTCAATCCACGCGCCCCGTGGGGGGCGCGACACGACGACTTCAACCTCATGCGGGATGTCTATATTGTTTCAATCCACGCGCCCCGTGGGGGGCGCGACTTGAGGGTAGCACGTGGGCAAGCGGTGGCTGTAGTTTCAATCCACGCGCCCCGTGGGGGGGCGCGACATTCAGACCTTCCGCAAGTGGTTCCATACGCGCGTTTCAATCCACGCGCCCCGTGGGGGGCGCGACGCGAAGATCGGCAAATTGCATACGGCGCGGATGAGGTTTCAATCCACGCGCCCCGTGGGGGGCGCGACCCCCGCCATCCCCGTTGATTACGAGCTTTTCGCTGTTTCGATCCACGCGCCCCGTGGGGGGCGCGACACGGTTGTCAGCGTGCAAATGGCGCTCGTCAGCGGTTTCAATCCACGCGCCCCGTGGGGGGCGCGACGCTGGCAGTCGTCGGCCGAGTGAAACGCGATCGGGGTTTCAATCCACGCGCCCCGTGGGGGGCGCGACGCGGCCAGGTCGACTGTCATCACCCATGTTGCTGAGTTTCAATCCACGCGCCCCGTGGGGGGCGCGACTGCCGAAGATGTCGCGCGCAAACATGCTGGCCTTGTTTCAATCCACGCGCCCCGTGGGGGGCGCGACTTCTGGGTACCGTCGCAAACCACCTGCACACGATGTTTCAATCCACGCGCCCCGTGGGGGGCGCGACCAGCGTTGTGGTGCTCGTGGCTGTGATCCAGGCGTTTCAATCCACGCGCCCCGTGGGGGGCGCGACCACAACAGCGAAA
>Ga0302278_10002203_pt1 | contig 22686 bp, 19 predicted proteins | sample III_Bog_N3_2_FD_194543 | JGI IMG/M metagenome (GOLD analysis project Ga0302278, IMG submission 194543) | Peat permafrost microbial communities from Stordalen Mire near Abisko, Sweden - III_Bog_N3_2 | ecosystem: Environmental > Terrestrial > Soil > Wetlands > Peat | place: Sweden: Abisko...
TCCGGTGCCCCACGTCGCCGCGCCGGAAGAGAATCAGGCCGGGTTTCAGTTCCTCTTTCTCGGTAAGAAACGCCATGTTGCCTCCTGCTATTTATTCTGTTCTGTGCAGTTTCCGTGCAGATTTTCCGTGCAAGTCGTTGATTCTTCGTAGCTGTGCAGGCTTTGTATAGAACATGATAACAGAATATGTTGTTTATTTATAATTATTTATGATATAGTTCTCATCCTGAGCGGAGTTTGGCGCGTTTTTTTGCGCCAAACGGAGTCGAAGGACCTGCGGTTGCTTTTCAACGCTGCGCAATCCTACAGACTGCGCACCTTGTCCAGCCCGTTCTGCTGGAGAATGGCGGTGAGATTGGTCTTGGCAACGTCGTCTGCAAAGGCGCTGTCGCGGAAGACGACCGTTGTCTCACCGGCTGGCGCCAGTGCCTTGTGCCATGCTGCAATGCCCAGCGCGAGCGGTTCCACTTCGGCGCTGGCGATCTTCTCGGCAAGGCAGACCAGCAAGGTTCCCGCGCCAATGTTGTAAACGGCCTTGCCGGCAATGGACTTCTGCTCGATGGGGATGGTCAGGTCGAGGCCCAGCTTGAGCAGCAACTCGAAGAGAATGTCCTGCTCGGTGCGGTCCGTCTTCAGATGGTCGATGGAGTCGTGCAGCGTTGTGGGAAGATCGTCGCGGTTCGGTTCCCAGGCCCGGATGTTGCTGGAGGCCAGCTTGAAGACGCGGAATCCGAGATCACCAGAGAAGAGAGGGTTCTCTTCACGGACCTTCTTACCTGCGCGGCGAAGGCGCTCCTTCGTCAGTTCGGAAATGGTACGAGGTTTCCCGATGAGATCACAACATTCGATTGTTGCTTGGTCTTCTTTGTTATCGCTGCTAAGCTTCTCTGGAAGCTGAACCAAAATGAATCGGCGCTGACAAGAATCAGCTATGTTCTGTGCAAATGTTGCATGGCCAGTTGTCCCACTTCCACTGAAAAAATCAAGAACCAGTGCTTCAGAGCAACTTCCAATTTCCACTACTCTTTGCAAAAGCCGTACAGGTTTGGGGTTAGGAAAGGGTGATCGGGTCCCATCAAAAAGTCTCGCAAGTTCCTTTGTCCCTTCGTCTGTATGCCCTACCTGTTCAAATCCCCATATCGTTTGAGGTGGAATTGCCTCTCTGACATCCGACCGGAAGCGCTTAAGTCTCGGTTTGCTCGTTCCGTCTTCGCCAAACCAAATCCGTTTCTCTTTTAATAATTCTGCGATTTTGTCTGAGTTATAACGCCAACTACTTCCTTTTGGGGGCAAATGCTCATTCCCGTTTGGCGCTTTGATTGGAAATATTGCATATGCCCTTTCCTCTGTTCGTAATAGATTATCGGATGCCCAGTCACCACGTGGATCGTTATCAAGATTCTTATATGTCTGTTCCTGAGCCTCGCTTCGCTTCAGACCGCCTATTGATGCCTCTTCAGATTTCCGGTAGCAAACGAGGTATTCGTGACTTTCTGAAAAATCCTTTGAATCCGCCTTCGTGCTATATTTTTTCTCCCATATGACTGATGCGACAAAATTCTCCTCCCCAAAAACCTCGTCACACGCCTTCCGCAGATTATCGACTTCATTGTCGTCAATGCTGACAAAAATTACGCCATCGTCTTTTAGAAGATTCCGTGCCAGCTTCAGCCGAGGGTACATCATGTTCAGCCAGTCTGTGTGGAAGCGGCCCGAGGCTTCCGTGTTCGAGCTGATCTTGCGGCCTTCGCCATCGGTCTGGCCGGTGAGTTCGAGATAGTTCTTGATGCTGTCGCGAAAATCGTCGGGATAAACGAAGTCCTTGCCCGTGTTGTAGGGCGGATCGATGTAGATGAGTTTGACCTTGCCGGAGTATGACTTCTGGAGCAGCTTCAAGACTTCGAGATTGTCGCCCTCGATCATCAGGTTCTGGGTCGTATCCCAGTCCACGCTGTCTTCCGGGCAGGGGCGCAACGTGCCGGTGGAGGGAGTGAGCGCAAGCTGCCGGGCGCGGCGCTTGCCGTGCCAGTTGAGGCCATACTTCTCCTCCCGCTCCTCGACCGCTCCACCCAGAAGCTGCTTCAACACCTCGAAGTCCACCTTCCCTTCGGTGAATGCCTCGGGAAACAGCGCCTTCAACTGCTCAATGTTCCCCGCAACCACGTCCGGCGATTTGGTCTCAGCATCTTCAGCGGTGAGTTTCTTCATCTTCGGTTTCCCTCTTACAATTCCGTTTGTATCGCGGCCAGTTCGGCTTGCAGCCGCTGAATTTCCAGATTCAAATCCACGCGCCGGTTGATCTGTTTCTCTTTTTCCGCCCTGGCCCGCAATAGTTCCAGCTCGTGCTGTAGCTTTGCGTACCAGTTGAGCCCCTCCTGCAAAGCAGAGGCGACTTCACCGGACTCCGGTGGGGCGAAGGCCCCAGTGATTCTGGCGGCTTCGAGCGCGGCAATACGGGCTAATAGTCCATCATAGAGGACGAACAAGTCCCCGGCAGGCAGGCGACTGACGGCGAGGCTGGCCAGAAACGCCCTTTCCTTGGCGGAAGGGGCTACCGAGGAGACCAAGACCTGCCGAACCTCTTCGATGACCACCTTGCCCGCCTCCCCCTGCGACCATCGTTTGTGGGCCAGAGACAGGGTTACGGACTCGCCTTGCCCGGTGGCCAGAACCAGAGGATAGGGGATAGCGCGGTGAATCAGCTCGATGAGGCGCGCCGGCTTGGCAGCGGGGCGGAGTCCGACCGTTAAGACTGCGATCTCCAGATATTCGCGTTCTGCGTCTTGAAAGGCCGGTACACCGATATTGGTTGGCTTGAGAGCGGCAACCCAGACAATCTCTTCGATTTTGTCCTGAATCTGCCGCTTGTCGGCGGCAGTGGGCGCGCCGTGTTCCAAGAGGAGCTTCTTGGGCACTCGCTGCTCGACGAGGGCGCTGGGGGGAATTCCGAGCGCATCGATTACTACGGAAAAGCTCATTGGCCGGACGCCTCCGGCTCTTCCGGGAGCACCACGAGGAAGGCGACGACCTCGAAGTCGTTGATGCCGTGGAACTCGCCCTTCATGGCATGGGTGCCGCCGGGGGTGAAGAGGCTGGCCACAGCCCGCTCCTCCTTTTTGCCGACAACCGATGCGACCGCAGTGGCGAGCAAGTCCTGAACCGTGCTCATATCCTTGCCGTCCTTGGTAGCCTTGTCAAAGCGGGCGCAGGCTTCGGCATCGGGCAGGTCGCGCCCAATCGATAGCCTCTTGATCCGGTCGAGAGCCTGCTTGGCCTGAGTGAACGGGAGCAGCACTGCGCCGTCGTCCCCAACATGAACGACGTAGTGGGGGGCAAGAGGGTATCCAGATTGGGATTGGGGCTCAATGGTCTTGAGCGTGGCCTCTCCCACCGCACGAAGACAGAAAATGACGCCGGGCGGGATCATGGCCTCGCCATTGGCCTGCGTGGTTGTGACGGCAAATGTCCCAAACGGAAGCCCCTCCAGCTTGCCGGGGTGCTCCTTCAGGAAACCCGCGAGATCAATGCGGAAATCGCTCAGTGTGAGGTCGGCGATGGAGACACCGCTGCTGAGGTCCTCCAGATCGATGACGGCCTCCTGAAGCTGCAACAGTTGCTTGCGGCGGTATTCCAGATCGTTCATCTGGTCGCCGGACTGGTACTCGATGATGTTTTCCTCGCCCGTGGCGGAGATGTCGAGCAGCACCATTCGGCCGCTTACCCGCTGTTCGAGGTTGATGTACTCCTCTAGCTCCAGATTGGGCCAGAAGTTGATGAGCTGGATGCGCTCGTTGGTTGAACCAAGGCGGTCGATGCGGCCGAATCGCTGGATGATGCGGACAGGGTTCCAGTGGATGTCGTAATTCACGACCGTATCGCAGTCTTGTAGGTTCTGACCCTCGCTGACGCAGTCTGTGGCGATAAGCAGGTCGATCTCGCCGTCGGCCACCATCTCCGGCGGGCATTCTTTGGAGCGCGGCGAAAAGGCTGTAATGATGCTGACGAAATCCTTGCGGAGATTAGGCAGCGTTGTCTGATTATGGCCCGTGCCAGTGACAAGGGCAGCGTGTATTTCGAACTCCTTCAGTGCCCACTCGGCAAGCTCCCGGTAAAGGTACTGGGCAGTGTCGGCGAAGGCTGTGAAGACGAGCAGCTTCCGGTTGCCGGGATTGAGTGGTGCGCTGCATTTGTGTTCAATGACCTCGCGGAGAGCTTGGAGCTTTGCATCCCGCGCCGCGCTTACCTGCTTTGCCGCCGAAAGCAGAGTGGCAAGCCGGTTGTGGTCTTCGATGAGGTCCTGCCGCCAGCGGACACGATCTACGTCCTGGAGTAGCACCTTCACCTTGCGTCCGACCAAAAGACTCTCGAAGGCCGGGTCTTCGACGTCTACGTCCGCGATGTCGATCTCATCGAGGGCTTTCGCCTGAGCCTCGATCTTTGCCAGCGTGGCATCCACGTCCGCGAGTTGCCGTTGGACGGTAAGGAAGAACGAGGCAACTGAACTCTCCATGCGTTTGAGAACATTGACCCGCAACAACTGGACCAAGCTCTCTTCCCGGTCCACCTGCCGGAAAAAGCTCTCCCCTCCGCGAATCTTGGTGCTGTATTTGGCGTCATAGGCAGCCTGCTTGTGAGGCAGCACATAGCGGAGCGGCGCATACGCCGCGAGTGTAAGGCGGCGAATTTCGTTATTGATCTCCCGGATGGAGCGGAATTCGCCAGTGAGGTCCACTTCGCGCTTGATATTGATCGGCTTCAGACGTTCCGGGAAGCGGCCCGTTTCCTTGGTGCCGTAGTATTTCTCGATGTGCTTGCGGGAGCGGGCGATGGTCAGCAGGTCCAGCAGCCTGAAGTAATCGAATCCGAGCATTTCAAGCAGATGTGCCGGACGGCGCTCCTGATCTTCCAGAGTCATCCAGCGATTGAATTGGAGTTGCGCCTGCCGAACCGTCGCCTCAATGCTCGGAATCCCGTGCTCGTTGAGTGCTGTGTCGTTCGCCTCGGTCACGAAGGCGATCTGATTCTTCAGATCAGCCAGCCTATTGTTGACCGGTGTCGCCGAAAGCATGAGGACACGGGTCTTCACCCCTGCTTTGATGATGCGGCGCATCAGGCGGTCGTACCGGGTCTCGTGGGCGTTGTGCGTCGCCTTGTTGCGAAAGTTGTGGGACTCATCGATGACAACCAGGTCATAGTTGCCCCAGTTCACATGGGCAAGATCGATGTCGCCGGAGGTGCCGCCGTCTCGGGACAGGTCGGTGTGGTTGAGAACGTCGTAGTTGAAGCGGTCGGAGGCCAGGAAATTGCGGCGGTCGTTCGCTTTATACAGGGTCCAGTTGTCGCGCAGGCGCTTCGGCACAAGCACAAGTACGCGGTCATTGCGCAGCTCGTAGTATTTGATGATGGCGAGCGCCTCGAACGTCTTGCCAAGCCCCACGGAATCGGCAATGATGCAACCGCCAAGTCGTTCGAGCTTGTCGATGGCCCCAATGACGCCGTCGCGCTGGAACTTGTACAGCTTCTTCCAGACCGCTGTGTTCCGGATGCCGGTGGCGGACTTGACGATTCGATCCTCGTCGAGTTCGTCCCCCATGTCCTTGAAAACCTGGAACAGCGTCAGATAGTAGACCAGCGATGGCGCCTTTGAGTCGGCCAGTTCCTGAAGACGTGAGATGAAGGCAGTCTTCTGCTGATCTGAAGCCTGCAAGGTACTCCATAGACTGGTGAACCAGGACCCAAGAACAGCGGATTCCTCCGGCTTCTCCGAACATTGGATCAGTCCGAATTGATTGCCCGGAGTGATCCCCAGCCCCTCGGTTGTGAAGGCGCAGTTTCCCGTGATGACGCGCTGTTTCTCCGACGCTGGAACCCCACCGATCAGGATGGATTGCGGCAGCCGACCCGGCGCAATGCGCAACTCGGCCTTCCTCCTAATCCAGGCGCCACATTCACGGGCCAGCCAGCGGAGCTGGAGGCGATTCCGGAATGCACGGTCGGCGTTCGACCCGGTCAGTCCCAGTTCTTCTCCTCCGGCATTCGGAAGCACGATGCGGCAGGCGTCGAGTTTATCCAGTAACTCGTGCAGTTCCGAGTAGGCGAAGAGGGAAAATTCGGAAGAGGCTAGATCGAGGGAAGACGGGGGTAGCAGCGACCTGCGCAACTCGTCGATTACACGGTCCGTGCCTGTGTTCTTAACCAGTCTCATTGCACACTAAATCCTGATTCAAGCGTTACATGGCAGTATAGACCGTTCGGTTATGTTGGGGGGGGCCAAGGCGAGTGTGTGGACCTGCTTGATGTTCTGGTATGTGAGTGGAATCAGTAACTCGATGAACTTTGTGGGACCGGACGTTTTTGACCTATGGGCAGTCAGTATTGGAAGTACGCGTCAAGAAATCCTGAACCTGTTCGAGGACGAATTGGGCGTCCTTTTGAGATGGCTCCGGCCCAGGGCCGGCATGAACCGACTGGTTACGAAGATTGGCTACTCTAAGAAGCTTTGCGAAACGCGGCGATGAAACCAACTTGTGTTCCTTCATGATTCGGAGCATTTGACCAATAGACATCCGATCAATCCCCGCAATTTGTCGCGATTGCAAAAGGCAGATCAGTCTCTGCTCCAGAACAACAGCGGCAGCGGCTATTGCGCCAGGATACATACGGATCTCAAACATCTGAGTCGCTCGGGTCAAGCTCCCCGCCAACGCTACGGAAATGGCCCTTCTGAGGGCATCTTCTGCCTGATCGAGCTGTTTGTCATAAAAGATGACTCGCTCGTGAGCGACATCGAACGGCACTTCGGACTCGCGTTCAGCCAGTAGGATAAGTGGCTTGTTCATGGCATGAGCTAGGCCGATTTCATAAAGAACATTCGCATTATTACCGGTGACGTCAGCGATACATAACCGTGCCTGCTGGATGGCTGCGCGTATTTGCTCCACAATAAAGCCTGGGCCGGCCATTTCGTCCGCACGCATTGCGCTAAGTCCCTGTTGAACCACAGCAGGGATGACAAGATTGCGGTAAATCTCATCGAAGCGTCCCTTAAAAGGCATCATCACGAAGCAGAGGCGCGAGGTTGCTTCGATAAGCGCCGCATCTTCCCGCGATGTGGTCGCTCGATGGACCTGTTCAGGCTCAACTGCCTCGAAGACATCCGGCCTGGAATTTCTGAGGCTTACCCCTGATTGAGTGTCCACTTGGACCAAAATCTCGTCAAAGAAGGACGCGAGTACCGAATCGCGCGACGCGGTACCAGTTGTCAACGAAATGATATGTATTCGGTCACTGAAACTGGCTTCGACCTCCTTCGGTGGAACATCAAATTGAACGACATAAGCCATCCTCTCGAAAACGCCGAGTCGAGATTTAACGACTTCGCGGATTTTTTTAAAATCGGGATCAGAGAGGCTGTACCCGATAAACAGCGGTGTCCTCGTGATAAGCATTGCGGATAAATGCGTGGCGATCACGGGATATTTCGAGAGGAAATCATCGTAATCATCCTGCGTAGCGATGATGTGTTCTTCGTGCCTCAAATCGCCGTGCATCTTGACTATACTGGAAGCAGTTCGACCAGCATGAAAGGGCAACTGAAGTTCGCCTACGAGTGATCGGAACGGCCGCCGTTCTAGTCGATATGCCTCCTCGAGCAGCAGGTCGAAATTAGTTGTGTAGATCGTGTCGAATGGTAACTTAGCGAAAGCACGGTGTGCCTGACCGGGGCTAGCTTTTTCGGGGTGCAGCGCTTCTCGAATAGCTTCAATCAATTGGACGCGACCGAACTTGACTTGGTAACGCTGTGCGACAACGAGCGGAGGAGTGCCAGAAGACGTGGCGGCCTGTTGACCAAGTATTTTGGTCAGGCCATCCCAATCGGGCATGATCATGCCCGCTGGGAGTGCGGCGTTCTTGGAAAAACCGGCTCCTATGAACGGGAGACAGCGGCCTTTGCTAATATCCGAAATGATAGGGTAAGGAATATTCATCGCTGCACCGTTAGTTATATCAGCACGATCTGTGTTGTCCGAGGTCACGAGCAGATCGTCGGCAATGTGGATTGATTACGTTGCGTGCGCACCACAAATGTAACGATAAGTCGGTCAGCGCCTGAATCGTAGGCAATCCGAATGTCAATGCTAAACCCCAAGTGCCTGTTTGTGCCGTTGTTCTCCTCGATACTTCTACTTGGCAGCCTTCTTTTGCGCGGGCCAGCGCTTTTTGGCGGCTTCAGCGATGCTGGCGCGGCCCTCCGGCGACAGATTGCGTTTCTTGTTGCGTTTTGGGGTTGTCGTAGCGTCAGGCTGCACCTTTGCCGGCCTTCCGGCCTTCCGTTTCGCCACAGTGACCGCTGATCCGGTCGCAAGGAGCGCGCGTGCTTCTTTGAGCGCCGCGATCTCCGCATCAATGAGTGCAATAACCTCTTTCAGAGCCATGCCGGAATTATATCTCTGAGGAGCCATGCCGCCCTCGGTTAGCATCTTTTCCCGCGCGCCCTCCCACGGTTAGGCTTTACAAGATACGAAGCCGCGCACAGCGCGTCTCATAATCTGCGTGGGGGCGTTGCGGGGACTTCATCCCGCTGGGGTGGGTAGCGGAAGACGCCGCGCGGCTGGAGCGAGGGAGGGAGCGCCCTTCCAACAAAGCCGGAAGCTCATTCCTTGAAGCAACTGACGTATCGGTATGGAAGAGCTGAAACAGCGCGAAGGGAAGGATCAGATTCGAGGGATCTGTGAACTGATCGACATTGTTTAACTGCTCAAGGCGATGGACAAGATTCTGCGCGAAGAAAGACGAAAGAACTGTATAGGCGATATGGTTTTCGTTTAGGGGCGCGCCTACATAAAGCTGTTGAACATGGCCAAGGAACGAATCAGCATTGCCAGGATAATCAGGACTCCCCCGGCAGTGACCATGATGATTGGGCAGAAAAAGGCAAAATCGCAGCACAGAATGCCAATAATCGTAATACAGGAAGCCAGCAAGAAGAGGAAGCCTGGAAGATAGAGCGTTAGGGCGAAGTAAGCGATGAGGCCGATGCCAATAAGAACGATGGCCGGTATTTCAGGCCGATCTCCGTGGACCAAGGTATGGTTGCTGTAGTGAACAGCGATCCCGATGTCGGTTGATGTAAGGATCAAGAAGAAAGCGCCAAAGCCTCTCCGCAGGTGTTGATAAAAGAAGAAGCCAGAGAGGACCAGGGCTGCGCCCACGGTCCTCGTCAGGGTCTTGTCTTCAAAAGTGGTGCCTCGCCAGAGCCACATCCAGAGTCCAAGGACTGCCGAGATGATTCCGGCGTAAGCAACGAACCCAGCAGCAGTCTGGCGTTTGAGGTTTTGGAAGATGCCGCCCGCCGAATTGATCAGGGAAAAAACGCCGGGCAGGTTTCGCGATTGTGGCGTGAGCATGGATTCCTCCTTCATGGCTTGGCATTTCTTAGGACAGAGGCGACATAGCCGTTGTCAAACCCAAGGTCGTAGGTCCCACTGTTGTAGAGCGATAGGGCGATTAACAGCGCATCTGGATCATTCGGAGCGAGCCGCCTTTCGGCAGCATAGGCTTGGGCGAGAAGTGCGCTGCCAACGGCAATATTGGTGCATGGCTCAAAAAGCTGTTCAGGGCGGAGGTGAAAGAGTCCGGCGTTTTCCGTATTGATCTGGAGAAAGCCGACGGAAACGGTGATTCCGTGGCGAAGAAGCCAGCGCATCCATTGGTTTGCTTCATGTTTGGATCGAGGCTGCCGGGCGAGTTGAATTTCGAGGTTTGACAAGCCAGCCGCTCTCGAAACTTGCTTGGGCCGGTTGATGCTGATCGCGTAGGGGTAAAGCGCAGACTCGGTTCTTGCGACGGCAAGCATGGTGCTGGGCGCTGCTTGAGGAGCGCAGCTTTGAATGAGCGCAATCATCTGGGGTGTGGTGTAACGCTGGTTGGCGTCTTGGAATGTGGCCGCTGGGCTCTGTGCTTGGGCAGAGGCTACGGCCACACCGAGGAAAATCGTCGAGATGGATATGCTGTGTGTCATCTGTTTGTCGCCGTCACCAAGGGAATCCAGAAAAGTCGGGACCATGCTGTGATTGCCGCGTCTTGGATTTCGGGAATGTATGTACCTGCGGTCCAGTAGTCGTTGGCGATTCCGAGCAGCACATCAGGCTCTTCCCGAATGGATAGGAGCACGGGAGCAACCAGCAGTTGCTCATAGCAGATGATGGGCGCCGCGCGCCGATGTCCGATTGCAAGCGTGGCGGGGCCGAAGTAATGAATTGGAACGCCGATGCGGTCCCACGGTCTCCACATGGCGTATGGGATCGGGATTCGCTGTTGGAATGTTGCTGTGTACTGGCCGCGGACAAGAATCTCATTGCGATATTGACCGGCGTGAGGTCCGTACTCTTCCGCCCCGAAGAATATCGACTGATGGTTCTGTTGCAATTCGGAATAGGTCGATTGCCAGAAATCCTCGGCGGAGGGTGTCCAGTGATTGATGATTCCCTCGGGAAAGACTTGGATTTTGGCATTTGAATCGAATGCGGTCTCTTGAACGTAAACGACGGCCTTATAGAGCGCCATTGGCATTTGTTTGGATAGTTCGGAGCCTCCAAGATCGGTGTCGTGGCCTTGCCATGCTGGCGGCACGGCGGGAATTCCCGGATAAGAGACGTAGCATATCGCCGAAAGCATCGCCGTCAACGCGACGGAGTACAACCGGAACCGCGCGAGCGTACCGAAAAGGATGATTGTGGCAACCAGTCCAGCCCATCCCAATCCTGGAAAGAGCACACCGGCGACGGTGAGCGGATTGACGACGCCAGTCGGCAAGAGAGCGGTGATCGAGAGGCCAATGGGCAACGCCCATTCCGCCTTGTATCGTGGCGCGGCGAAGAGCCATATCCACGGAAGCGTGAGAACCGCCGTGGATGTGATCCACAGAATCACGATTGATAAAGGATGGAGTTGCGCCTCACGGCCAAAGAATTGAGCAGCACCAGGCATGACAGGCCAAATCGATCCGGCGTAGTAGCAGGCCAGTGTTGTGATGCGCTGCGGCGTCCCCTTGGCGCTTTTGAAAACAATGGGCAGAGCAAGCAGTCCCAGAAGCGTAAACAGGTGGCCGGACCAAGCCACAGCTCCAATCGCGAATGCGGCGAAGGCAGTAACAACCGCGCCCTTAAAAGAGCCAGAGTGGATTTGCATAGCGCACCCTTTCATCGAGTCGAATCGGGCCGAAGTAGCGGCTGTCGAAGCTGAAGCGGTTGTAAGAAGAGATCACCCAGACTGTCCCTGGCAGGACTGAGTACGTTCCTGCCGGTATTTGAGGCAGTGGCCGTCCAAGTGCGTCTTTCACATATTGCTTTGAGTTGGGAAGCAACCGGCCATTGATGGCGATGCCAGAACCGGAGACGGTGACGGTATCGCCGTATTGCGCAGAAATCGGCTTGAGCAGCGGCGCGTATTCATCGCCACAGCCCGCGCCTTTCGGCCTGTATCCCCTGCCGATGGACACTGACTCAGCAATGCCTGTCGGGCAGATGAGAAGATCGCGTCCTTTGCCTGGTGGCACGATGCGGTAAAGCCCAGAGGGCAAAGAGTTCGACGCAATGTTGATCCGTACTCCGACGATTGCGCCGAGTGAGAGAACTGCGGCGAAGACCGCGGATGTCGAGATCGCAATCCGAACGATGATGCAGCGCTTAGCGGTCATTTCTTATGGCTCCGTTGTGCTTTGTCTGCTGGTAGAGTCGAATATCTCTGTCCATCTCTTCCGTGCCGACTTCAAGCTGCTCAAAGACTTCCTTCATCTCGTCTGTGGAAGTTGTCTCCTGGTCGTCGCCGATTATGTTTTCTGCGGGTTCGATAGTGCCGTCGTCCGACATTGCGAAAGTTTCTGGGGCGTTGAGCCGCTGTCTGTTGTCGGAATTCGCTCGAGATGAACCAGAGGTGGCAATGGCGGCTGGAAGAGAAGCAGAAGCAGCGGTCGTTGCGGATTCTTCAATCAGATTGGACGTATCAGCTTGCTTGGGGCCTTGAATGATTCCTCGTGTCGATGTGGTTTCGCTCGCGTAATGCAGCGATCCCAGCGAGAGGATGTCACCATGATGCTCAATCGTGAAGAGCTTATCTGGCGGCCTGATTGCGGAACGCTTGCTGAGAGTTGGGTCCTGGAAGTAGAGAAGCTGTTTGCCAAAAATTGGCGACTGGCCGGCGATGAAGATCAGCATCGCGCCGGGAGAGACAATCCGTTGCGCCTCGCCTTGACCTTCCTTGACTGGCCCAGGCAGCCTCATGAGTTCGTCGATTGTGATAAGTGGTCTGGAAATGTGATCGACGTTGGTCGAGACGTTGGTAGCCAATGGGCTTGAACGTGATCCACTATAGCTGACGGCCGCTCTGAGGATGGTTGTCGTTCCCGCCATCTTTGAGAGGGCTTCGGCGGTCTCTGTCTTGTTCGGCGCGAATGTGGCAGTTGGAAATGATGCTCTCGTGGCTTCCGTAAGCATCCTTGATTTGCTCGATGTCCTGAGTGATGAGGTACGCCTTGATCCCGTATCCGGCGATGTAGGCGAAAGCCGTCTCGAAGATGGGCATCTTCCCCAAACTTGGAAACTCGTCGATCAGGAGCAGCAGGCGATGGTCGGGGCGCGGCGCGAACTTCTCATCCTTCTTGAGCGCCTGCTTGATCCTGGAGTTCCTGACTTCTTCGAGTTCTTCCGTCAGTCTGTTGACGGCCATTGTGAAGATCAGCCGCAACAGCGGTTTCAGGCGTTCAATGTCGCTTGGAGGCACAACCAGATAGAGACTCACCGGATACTTGAAATGTTTGAGATCGTTGATTGTGAAATCGCTCTCCTCGATGCTTCGTTGAACGAGCGGATCGCTATAGAGGATGAGCGTCGTCTTTGCCGTCGATAGAACGCCAGAGAATTCTTTGTCCTCCCTGTTGAGCATCTCCTGCATCTTTTCGAGAACGACTGGATGCACCAGGGTCTTCTGACCGTCTCGCAGATGCCAATAGCTGGTGGACTCGACGTGCGGTGTACGCATGATCTGGGAGAAGTATTCGCGCGCAACATTGACCTGCTGTTCGTCCATTCCTTCAAGATCGAGCGGCATTGTCAGGTCGGACATCAGCGGCGTGAGGGCATTCGACAGTTCTGCAAGTGTGGCGAAGCGATTCTCGCGTTTGGCGACATAGCATAGATGTAGAATCAGGCCGGTGATGAGGCTGGTTGCTGATTTGATCCAGTGCTCGTCCTGCGAGCTTTCCTTTCCGCTCCGGCACAGCATCTCCGCGATGTTCTGCGCATCGGAGACCTCGCGGAGCGTCCCGATGCGCACTTCGGCCAGCGGGTTGAATCGTGCGCCATGCTCTTCGACTGGCGCAAAGCGGAAGCAGACATGGCCTGCGGCAACGCGATAGCCGGCAGTCCGGTCCCAGTTCTCTCCCTTGATATCGAAGATCACCGCGCTTTCTTCCCATCCCAGGAGCGTCGGAATCACCAAGCCTACGCCTTTGCCCGATCGTGTCGGCGCGAAGGCGAGAATATGTTCGGGGCCTGCGTGTTTCAGGTATTCAAGCCGATCAGTTTTTTCATCTTGCCACGCGCCGATATAGACGCCGTGCTTCTGATTTGTCAGACCGGACTGTTGTATGTCTTCTTCGTTTGCCCATCGGGCGCTTCCATGAAGGTCTTCCGTGTTCTCGGTTAGTTTTCTGTTTTGGTGAATGTTGAGCAGGGCGACGACAAAGAGAGTAGCTGCAAACCCAATCGCCGTAATCAGAGTCGAGTACAACAAGGGCTGCCGGATGAGCGGATTCGGCGAGCCTCCGAAATGCAATATCCAGACAAACCATTTGTAGGGCGCATAGATTTTGATGGACGACACTTGAAAGAGAGATGCGCCCAAGGCCGGCTGGTAGTCGAAATGAGCCGCAATGTGTTGGGTGGTGACGATGTTGGTCGTGAGGATGAGAAGCAGGCCGAGCAGGGTTGATCGCCAGTTGTAGGTTCCCAAGTACCCAGGCGTTATCGGCTTCCGATAGAGAGGCGTACTTTTGCTCATGGTTTAGCGCTCCAGTTGGACAGGATGCTGGGTTGACGGCGGAATCTGCCGGGAATGTGCTCCGGCGCGTTCGATGCTGTATGCGGCGGTTGCTTTAAGTAGGTTTGCTGTCTCTATCTCCCTGCCCGGAAGCGGAAGGAGCGTGTATGTGAGAGTCTGGTCGTACTCCGAACACGTAGTAGTCATCCGGAAGAGTCCGCGGACTGTCTGAGACCGTTCTTCTCCTGGGAGCAACCCTGCCGATAGTGCCAGGACAGCTTGCTTTCCTGCGGGGTATCCATAGACAGAGTTGAGCAACGTAGTCGCGAGCGTGATGTCATTGGTGGAGATCGGATCGGGACCGCCATGCTCTCTTAGGTGCCGGGGCGTCATCGAAAGCTCGATGTGCCTGGCCATCTGCTGAAAGCGTCCGGCGTGTCCGTTGTAGATTTCAGCGTGCTGCATATCGGTTCTCCTGTTGTTTCTGCTCACAAGACGAGCGGGATACGTTTGTCTTTGGGTGAAATGCTGCTGGGATGTTGGCACCTCGTTTGAGCCAACATCCCAGCTTGTTGATGGCGATTGCCGACTCGCGAAAGCCGGCAATCAGCGTTCAAGTTCTTGTGTGGTCTTGGTGCGCGCGGCACGCCGCTGTTCCCGCTCCACCGGCGTTCTGCCCGACTGGTTGGAGTGATACCATGCGCACTTTCCAAAGATGGCGGCCAGTTCCTGGCGCTTTTCTGGAAGTGGCTCGGCGGCGATGCGCAAGTTTTGGCTTGGAGCGCCGATGGGCGGCCGCTCGATGGATAGGGCAAACGTACTGTTAAACTCCTTGGTCGCAGAACCGCCGGTTTCGACGCTTGCCGCGAGAACGGAGAACTCCCTCAAAGCCGCCTTTTTTGAAGCCGCAAACACGTCCTTGTCAAAGGCCGTGAGTCCCTTTGCTGCCGCGGCATTGTGATAGAACGCCGTGGCAAGGAACTCCTTGGCAACGTCGGGATTCTTCAACGAAAACGAGTTTCTCGGGTACTCGGAGTTGAGGCAGTTAATCTTCGAGGCCAGCATTGTTTTGGCCATTTCCCGATGGTGAGCGGTATGCTCCTGGCGGGCGGCACAATACTCTTTCTTTGCCCTCAGAATGGCGTCTTGCTTGGATTCGCCGTCCTTTGCCTCGATGGGGCGGGTAAGCCGGTCGAGGTAGGAGTCAAAGTCTTTGTCGCAAACTGCCTTTTGCTCTGGAGAGAGGGCGTCGTATCCGTCTTTCTCGCGGAGATACGATCCCCGCACAGGCGCGTCCGCCTGATTCTCCAGCGTGTCCAGTTCCTGCTGCGGGTTTGCCTCCTGCCCAGCGTATGGGAAATCGGTATTGGCTGCGGCTGTGTGTTCGGCCTGCTGTTCTTTTGCCTTGGAGCCGCGGCGTCCAGCTTTCGCGCGCGCCGCATGTTCTTCGAGAGAATTGACTTGGGTTGCCATACTCTTGGCTTTGCTTTCTGTGCGCGACTCATGCGCACGGTTTGGGGTTTTGGTGTGCTCGATGGAATGTCGAGCGGGTTGTGCAAGTTCCGTCTGCCCACGGCCTGACTCAATACCGCAGGCACGGCTTCCGTCTTTCTATAATACTATAATGATGTCATAAATGTATTACTATAGATGAAGCCGATTATCCTGTGAAATGATGTGCTTTGGGGAATAGTCAGGAGAGAGCAGGCTGGACTCTGGACAGGAGAACGGTGTCCATCAGCCCTTGAGAGGGGAGTACATGGCAGTGAAGAAGGCGGCAAAGAAGCCAAATGAGAAGTCTGGACGGAAGGTAAACCGCGAGGGCAACGGTAGACGGATGACCGTCCCGGCATAACGCTACGCCTACCATCGACCTGCGCGAAGCAATCACCGAGGAGTCGCGCGTAAAGGGCGATCTGGCCAAAATCGTCCTTTTTGCTTTGGAGCACGTTGACCGAGAAAGAGTGGAGATCATGCAGACCCGCAAGACCAGTATGGAACTGTCGAACCCTCAACTCCTCCACGTAGGCGCTGAGGCCAGGCTGGCGCTCAAAGAGTGGGCGGAAGCCGAAGGCGTTAGCGTGAATGCGGTCGTGGTCAGCTTCCTGGAGGATTTCTTCGATCGCCTCAAGAAGAGCAAGGCGCTGAGAGAAGAGCTGCAACGGGAGGTTCGTGGCAACCGGAGATTCCTAGCGGGATAAACTATTGTCCGATTTGGATATTTATTGTTTCCTGCCGCGCATTTCTCTTTGAGATTTGAGTATCCCGCAGTCCAAGGCCGGTTGGAAATGCAGTCTTACAGTACCCTCCAGACAGGGCCTCGTATCACTACATTCCATTTTGGCGAGGCTGCAAAGGAAGCATGGTTGAGGTCGACGTGTGAATAAGTTTGCGGGATATTTCGCTAAATGCGCGCTTTGCGTGGTCAAATGCTTTCGAAAGAAGGTCAACGTACAGTCATGTCGCGAGGAGCCCCTAGTCACAACGGCAGGTCCTGCCTTGTGAACCCAGATCAAGCGGAATATTATTTGCGCGGTCCAGAACCGAAACAGGTGATTTCAGATTGCCGATATGCGCGATGGCCTCGTTGAGCCCTCCCGCCAGTTTTGTCGATATTGAGCAAAATCATACAGACTAGTGCGCCTGCACAAGTGCATGAATGGCATTATTACGGCAATCGCTTGACGTAGCGGAGAGGCCGCTCATATGACCAAGAATTCAGATAAGGCAACTCCTGCAAGGGAAAAGTCGCCTTGGTTCCAAATTGGACAGTTCCTGTTTCTGGTTGGGCTGGCCGTCGCCGTCTTTTTGCTTGCCCAAAGCATGGTGCATCACCGTTTCTTTCGAGGCGGCTGGGTCAACCAGAACGGCACTCTCAGACCGTAGCAGGCGCTGCAAACTTCCTGATCGTGGCTTGGAATGAGGCCATGCGACTTATTCCTTGAAGTGCAGACATTATGCGAAAAACTCAATTGCAAAGTGCCATGCTGCGCGAGTGACGACGTTGTGTATTTTAAGAGCAAGACGATCCTCCACAAAAACCACAATGAAGAAGAGTGGGCGGTGATAGCTTATGGCGGGCAAGCATCGAGGAGGACAATCTGGAAGGATGGCTGAATCAACTGCCCAGAAGCTTGATTCTGTTGTCCGTTCTACCTCGGTAACTTCTTAACGCATACTGTCCCAAAAGGAACAGTGTTCTTGTTCGTGCGCGGTTATCATCACCTTCGAACCACACGGAGGAATATGCTTCACGACCTGGAAACTTTGAAAGGCTCGTCCGTGGTAGCGACAGATGGCGAAATCGGAACGGTCCGCAACTTTTTGTTCGATGGCCTTTCATGGACGATTCATTATTTGGTAGTTGACGTGGGAATCTGGTTCAAACGGCGAGATGTGGTCTTGCCCATTGCAGCAGTTGACCCGCCCGACTGGATACAGAAGACCTTCCACGTCCATTTGACGAAAGAGCAGGTGGGCAATAGCCCGGATGTGGATACCGAAAAGCCGGTTTCTCGCCAGCAGGCGATCGCGATGGAAGAATACTTCGGGAAGTTGGCCATTTGGGCGTCCACTCAGTTGATCGGAGGGGCTCAAATTCCAACCGGGATGAAATATCCTGTCCACACCAAAGAGGATCCGCATCTCCGCAGCGCCGGGGACTTACTGTATTACAAGGTATGGGCTGCAGACGGTGAGATCGGGTGCCTGGAAGGTCTCATCATGGACGAGGCTTCCTGGCATCTCGGCTACTTGGATGTAAAAGCCGGAGACTGGCTGCATAGCCGCTCAATGTTGATTCCCACTCGTTGGGTGAAGTCTATTTCCTGGGCCGATCTCAGAATAAATCTGCATCACAGCAGAGATGGGATTTAGGAACAATTCGAAGCACGAAGGCTTGTTTGCGTGGCCGCAACTCCGCGGACTCGCCCCAACTGACCGCGGCTTAGCGAGCGGTTGTCTGCCCCCTAGACAAGTGGCCGCTCGGCCATTCTTGAGCAAAACAGTACAGCGTCTGCGTCTGCGTGAGCTGACACTTTTTACAGAAGTTGGTCTGGAATACTTGGACGGCTTGCTGGGTAAGTGTGCCCTCTTTTTCTGGAGTCCAAAAGGCTCCAATGCGCCTTCTTCTTCGATGCCTGTGCAGTGGGTTCCCGCGCCCTTCCGGAATAGGCGCCTGGCGGATGGAGCAAGAACAGGAGAACAACCATCGTGACATCGAATCCAGATAAGCCGAAGTCGAAACCAGCGCCCAAGGATGATAAGGACTCCTTGAAAACGCTCGCCATGCCGGAGCTCCTGAAGAAGCTCGCGTCATCGGCAGACGGACTCACTCAGGCGGAGGCAGAGAAGCGCCTGGCGCAATATGGTCCGAATGAGATCGCGGAAAAGAAGACCAATGAATTTCTCAAATTTCTCACCTATTTCTGGGGTCCAATCCCCTGGATGATCGAAGCGGCGGTCATTCTATCGGCAGCTGTGCAACACTGGATGGACTTTTTTATCATTCTCCTTCTGCTTTGTTCCAACGCAGTGGTCGGATTCTGGGAAGAACATCAGGCGGGTAACGCCATCGCAGCTTTGAAAGCCAAGTTAGCAACCAATGCGAAAGTCAAGCGAGATGGCAAGTGGGAGAATCCCAAGGCGAGTGAACTGGTACCGGGGGACGTCATCCGTCTGCGGCTCGGAGACATTGTTCCGGCAGATGCGCGCCTGCTAGATGGCGATTCGATCGAGGTGGATCAGTCCGCTTTGACTGGCGAGTCCTTGCCCATCACCGCCAAGCCCGGCGGCGCGGTCTTTTCTGGCTCTATTATCCGTCAGGGCGAAATCGACGCGATGGTGTATGCCACCGGGATAAACACCTACTTCGGCAAGACAGCGCAAATGGTGCAGGAGGCCAATACTGTCAGCCACTTCCAGAAGGCGGTTCTGAAGATTGGCGACTACCTGATTGTTCTCGCGGTTGCGCTGGTCGTTCTGATCCTGATTGTCGCGCTCTTCCGTGGCGACAAGGTCCTCACGACTCTGGAATTCTGCCTGGTGCTTCTGGTAGCCGCGATACCTGTCGCGATGCCCACTGTGCTGTCGGTGACGATGGCCGTCGGCGCGCGCCTGCTGGCGAAGAAGGAAGCAATTGTGACCCGCCTGTCGGCCATTGAGGAACTGGCTGGCGTGGATGTGCTGTGTTCGGACAAGACAGGCACCCTGACCGAGAACAAACTGACGCTGGGCGATCCATTCAGTGTGAATAGTATCCCTGGCGACCAGGTCATTCTCTGGGCTGCGCTGGCTTCGCGCGCTGAGGACAAGGACACCATCGATCTCGCCGTGATTGGCGGCGTGAAAGAGGACAAAGCCTTGAAGAGTTATCAAGTGCTGCACTTTAAGCCCTTCGATCCGGTGCATAAGCGCACGGAAGCCACCGTCAAAGGAGCGGACGGGAAGCAGTTCTTTGTGGCCAAGGGCGCGCCACAGGTGATTCTAGAGATGTCGACCGACGCCGCTGAAGTCAGGCCAGCGGTCGAGAAAGCCGTCAACGAATTTGCTGGACGCGGTTTTCGTTCTCTCGGCGTGGCGCGGGCCGATGAGGAAGGCAGGTGGCAGTTTGCCGGCGTGTTGCCTTTGTTCGATCCACCTCGCGAGCAAGCCAAGGCGACCATTGCGAGCGCCCGTCATATGGGCGTGGACGTCAAGATGGTTACGGGCGATCAGATCGCCATTGCGGGAGAGACCTCAAAACAGCTCGGGTTAGGCACGAACATCCTGGATGCGAGTGCACTGGGTGACACCAAGAAGCAAGAGTCTACGCAGATGGCGGAGGCCATCGAAAAGGCCGATGGATTCGCTCAGGTATTCCCCGAGCACAAATACCACATTGTCGATGTTCTTCAACAGCGCGGCCACATTGTCGGCATGACTGGCGATGGCGTCAACGACGCGCCTGCGCTGAAGAAAGCCGACTGTGGGATCGCTGTCTCCGGCGCGACGGACGCGGCCCGCGCTGCGGCCTCCATTGTGCTGCTGACCTCTGGCCTGTCGGTGATCATTGATGCGATCAAGGAAAGTCGCCGCATTTTCCAGCGAATGAACAGCTACGCGATCTATCGCATCGCGGAGACGCTGCGCGTGCTGTTCTTTATGACGCTGGCGATCCTGGTCTTCAACTTCTACCCCCTCACCGCGGTCATGATCGTCATGCTGGCGTTGCTCAACGATGGAGCTATCCTGTCCATCGCGTACGATAACGTTCAATACAAAAACAAGCCCGAGTCGTGGAATATGCGGCTAGTGCTATCAATCTCCACGGTTCTCGGTGTCATCGGTGTTGTCTCTGCATTTGGTTTGTTCTATCTCGGCGAGCGCGTCTTTCACATGGACCGCCTGCTCATCCAGACATTGATGTACCTGAAACTTTCGGTGGCTGGGCACTTAACAATTTTCCTAACGCGTACCCGCGGTCCATTCTGGTCCATACGTCCCGCGCGGATTCTTTGGATTGCGGTGCTTGGCACACAAACCATAGCAACGTTGATCGCGGTCTATGGGATATTTATGGCGCCGCTCGGTTGGAAGTGGGCGGGGTTGGTTTGGGCGTACGCCCTGGTATGGGCCCTCATCAACGACCGCGTGAAGCTGCTCGCCTATAGGATCTTCGATCCGAGCAAACCCTCGCTACTTGAGAAGAAGCCTGTCGATCGCACCTCCGAGATTGCCGCGCGGGCCTATGAACTCTATCAGCAGAGAGCCCATGGCGAGAGCCAACAGGATCAGGACTGGCTAGAAGCCGAACGGGAGACTCGCGGTGATCAGCCGGCCGGTAAGAAGACTGCGTAGAGGTTTTTATAAAACCGAAGGGACAGGATGACCATCGATTCTAAGACCTACCGTGTACCGCCAGACAAGAAAGTCGACCTCGACCAGTGGCCGACGATTGTCGACCCTTATTCGAAGTCGAAGAAGCAGTACAAGGAACTTCTGCACGAGCATATGGAGAAGCTGAGCGCGCTGCAGCAGCTTCACTACGCGTCCAACCAATACGCGTTGCTGCTGATTTTTCAGGGTATGGACAGTGCCGGCAAAGACGGCGCCATCCGGCACGTGATGTCTGGCGTCAATCCGGAAGGCTGCGAGGTCTTCAGTTTCAAGCAACCGAGCGTCCAAGAGCTTGAGCATGACTTTCTCTGGCGCACCACATGCCGTCTTCCAGAGCGCGGCCGAATCGGCATCTTCAATCGCTCCTATTACGAGGAAGTGCTAGTCGCTCGAGTGCATCCGGAAGTCCTCGATAGCCAGAGGCTTCCCGAGGAGTTACGTGACGAGAAGAACATTTGGGAGCAGAGGTATGGCTCCATCGTTGACCTGGAGAAACACCTTCATCGGAACGGAACGCGAATTGTCAAGATATTCCTCCACCTTTCCTACGAAGAGCAACGAAAGCGATTCCTCGAGCGCATCGATGAACTAGACAAGAACTGGAAGTTCAGCACCGCCGACATTCATGAGAGGAAATACTGGAAGCAATACATGAAGGCTTATGAGGATTGCTTTCGTGCGACGAGCACTCATCATGCGCCGTGGTACATTGTTCCTGCCGACGACAAGGAGAATGCGCGGCTAATCGTTTCCCAAATCGTTCTTGATGCGCTGGGCGGGCTCAAAATGGCGTATCCCAAGACAACCGCGAAGCGGCGTCTCGAACTGCTCGCAATCAAGAAGCTCCTGGCGGAATGATGTCAGGGACCCATCGCCGGTAGATCCGAATTAACCAGTGTCTTAAGTCTCACGCCGCACTGCTACCAGGTGCAGGAGAATAGAGAGGAACCTTCAAATGGCTATCAAGGAACTCGCAGTAAACGCTGATCAGACGGGCAACACCTCCGGGTTTATCTTTGACGTGTCTCTATCAACCGCCATTGCGGCAGATGGCAAACTCGAGGCAAGAGCTCCGGTCCCCAAGGGACCGCTTTCGCCGGAGATGCTGGACAAGATGAATCGCTACTGGCGCGCTGCGAACTATCTGTGCATCGGGCAAATCTACCTCTTTGAAAACCCTTTATTGCGAGAACCGCTCAAGGCGGAACAAATCAAGCCGCGACTTCTCGGACACTGGGGAACTTCTCCGGGTCAGAACCTCATCTACATTCATCTGAATCGCCTCATCAAAGAACATGATGCGGACATCATTTACATCTCCGGTCCAGGACACGGAGGCCCCTCACTGAATGCGTGCTCTTATCTGGAAGGCTCGTACACCGAAGTCCACCCGGAGATCACGTTAAATGAAGATGGCCTGCGGCTTATGTTCCGGAAGTTCTCGACGCCGGGTGGGGTGCCCAGCCATTGTGGACCGCACGTACCGAATTCCATGCATGAAGGCGGCGAGCTTGGCTACTCTCTGGTTCACGCATTCGGTGCTGCTTTCGACAATCCGGATCTTATCGTTGCCTGCGTGATTGGCGACGGGGAATCCGAGACCTGCCCGCTTGAAGGCAGTTGGAAGTCCATTAACTTCCTCAACCCCGTGCGTGACGGAGCCGTGCTTCCGATTCTGCATCTCAACGGCTACAAGATTTCCGGCCCAACCGCACAGGGACGTACCAGCGACGCAGATTTGAAGGCTCTGTACAGCGGGCGTGGCTACAAGCC
>Ga0302278_10002212_pt1 | contig 22659 bp, 13 predicted proteins | sample III_Bog_N3_2_FD_194543 | JGI IMG/M metagenome (GOLD analysis project Ga0302278, IMG submission 194543) | Peat permafrost microbial communities from Stordalen Mire near Abisko, Sweden - III_Bog_N3_2 | ecosystem: Environmental > Terrestrial > Soil > Wetlands > Peat | place: Sweden: Abisko...
ACCAGGGATGTTCCACCGGGTGATCCGGCTGGGGTAGGTTGGCCTACAATTGCGATGTTCCCACCAGAAGGATTCCCCGGTGAAGCGCGTCCTCGTCCCCCTGCTTATTACAGTTGCCGCGGTCGCCGTGCTGGCTGCATTCGTCGCATTGGCGTGGCGCCACCACGCGCGGCCCCGGCTGGTGTTCTCTCCGCATGAGCTCACGCTGCCGGCCGACGGGGCGGTGCATCGCGCTGTGGAAGTGCGGCTGGCCAAGGGTGGGTCGCTCGATCCCGGCGAGGTGACCACGGCGGGTCCTGCGGCGACCGTGAATCCGCAGGGCGACGACGCGGTGAGCGTGGACATCCGTTCGCAGGTTACTCCTGGCACCCGCTTCCTTACGCTCCAGTATCGCGGCGCTGCCATCTCCGTGCCGATCCACTTTGTGCCGGATGCGAGCGACCGCTTTGGCGACGGCACGCCGGACTTCCTGCGCCTGCACTCGGCGGCGGACCGCGAGAACTTTCGCGCCTGGTTCACCACGCTGGCCGATGCCGCGGCCGGGCTCTCGCCCGTGCGGCTGCCGGACGAGGTGGACGACTGCGCCGCGCTGCTGCGCTGGTGCTACCGCAACGCGCTGCACGCGCACGACGTGACCTGGCTCTCCACCATGCCGCTGGATACCATGCCGCCGCTGCCCTCCGTCGCGCAATATGCGTACCCGTTCACTCCGCTCAGCATCAACCTGTTCCGGGTGCGGCCCGGCGCGTATGGCCTGGCGGACAACGTGAACGGCAGCTTTGCCCAGTTTGCCGACGCCAAAACCCTGCTGGAGCTGAACACGTTCTTTGTGTCGCGCGATGTGCGTGTGGCGCGGCCCGGCGACCTGCTCTTCTACCGCCAGTTGGAGCAGAACTCGCCCTACCACTCCATGATCCTGACCGGGCCGCAGCACGAGTGGGCCGTCTATGACACTGGACCCATCGGCGCGGGGTTGGAGGAGGTGCGCGGCCAGGTGCGGCGGGTGGCGCTGGACGACCTGATACACCATCCTGATGCGCGCTGGCGGCCGCTGCCGGAGAACAGCAACTTCCTTGGGGTGTATCGTTGGAACATTCTTCGCGAGGACGTTCGATGAGGCCGCAGGTTCTCTCCTGTCTTGCCGCACTCTTACTGGCTGCCCCCGGTGCGCATGCGCAGACCGGCGCAGTCTCGTTCAACCTGAGCACCAGCAAGTCGTTCGCACCGGGCGAGCAGCCCCAGATCCATCTCTACACCCACAACGTGGACGCGCTGGAGTTCCGTGTCTATCGCGTGAACGACCCGGTCAAGTTCATGGAGAACCTGCGCGAGCTGCACTCCTTCGGTCCCGATGCAGAGATGCTGGACAAGGAGCAGATCGACGAGCGCACCTGGCTGGAGAAGTTCCACGACTGGAAGACCGGCATCTGGGAGAGCATTCGCGACTTCTTCCGCGGGCAGTTCTCGCATGCGGCGCGGAGCTCGCTGCGCGCCCACCAGAGCGCCATCACCCGGCGCAGCCGCATCGTCAGCGAGGCGGAGTTTGCGCAGATCCCAATCCTGAACCAGTCGCAACTGGTATCGCGCTGGCGGCAACTGGTGCCGGCCACTTATATCTCGGACTCGAACGACCTGGCCGTGCCTAAGCTGAGCGCGGGCCTGTATCTGTTGGAGGCGACCGACGGACGCTTCAAGGCCTACACCATCCTGATGGTGACGGAGATGGCGCTGGTGACGCGCACCACCTCCGGCACCGTGGTGGCCTATGCCGTAGACCGCGTCACCGGCCAGCCGATTGCCGGTGCGAAGGTGGATGCCGGGTTTGGCCAGCAGCAGGCGGCGACCGCCACCACCGACGCCAATGGCACCGCGCAACTGGCCATCGCCGCGACCAAGGCAGCGCAGGACAACTTCTGGGTGGTGGCCAGCAAAGGCGATGAGTTTGCCGCATCTACGCCGCAGACCTGGGGCTTGACCATGTCCGGCAGCGGCAAGTATGCCGGCTACGTGTACACGGAGCGCCCCGTCTACCGTCCGGCGGACACCCTGCACTGGAAGGCGATTCTGCGCGCGCACAACGGCAACTCGCTGGCGCTGCCCGGGCCGGGGAGTGTGGAGGTCAAGATCACCGACGAGAACGACAAGGCGGTCTTCGACCAGCAGATGCCGCTCTCCGCCACCGGCGCAGTGACGGGAGACTTCACGCTGCCGAAGGATGCGGCGCTGGGCTACTACAACCTGAGCGTGGGCGACACGTCCGACGACAGCATCTCCGGCGGCTTCCACGTGGAGGACTATCGCAAGCCCGAGTATCGCGTGGTGGTGACGGCGGGGCAGAAGCGCGTGCTGGAGGGTGCGACCATGCCGGTGACCATCGACTCGCGCTACTTCTTCGGCGAGCCGGTGGCGAATGCGACGGTGAAGTATCGCATCTACAACGAGCGCCATTATTGGTGGGGCGAGGACGCGGACGATGCGGACGACTCCTCCGGCGGCAGCGACAGCTCCGATGCGGACAGCGGCGACTCCTCCGGCTACGCCGGCGACGAAGAGGCCGAGAAGACCGGCAAGCTGGACGCCAACGGCCAGATGGTGATCCAGGTGCCAACGCACGTGGACGCGAGCGCGGCGCACGCCGACTTCGACTACACGGTGGAGGCAGGCGTAACCGATGCGGCGAATCGCGAGATCACAGGCCGCGGCAGGTTTCTGGCGACGTACAGCACCTTCCGCGTGAACGTGGAGCCGGTGAGCTACGCGGTGCATGCAGGCGACAACGCGAAGTTCCGCGTGACCACGGTGGACTACGACGAGAAGCCGGTGAGCACGCGCGTCCACGTGCAGCTTGCCTTCCACCACTACCAGAACGGCGCCACCACCACGACGCTCGGCGCCGGCGCGGATGTGACCACGGATGCGACCGGCCACGCGAGTGGAACCGTCCCGATTGGCACTCCGCAGTACAGCAGCGCGGAGCTGGACGCGACTGCGACCGCCGTGCAGCCGGGCACGCGCAGCCCGGCCAGCGACAGCTATCTCTGGATCATGGGTGCGGGCGAGATTGGCTGGGACAACGGCTCGCAGACGATGCAGATTGTGGCGGACAAGAAGTCCTACGCTCCCGGCGATACGGCTCATCTCAGCGTGGTGTCGGAGAACGCCGGCTTCTATGCGCTGGTGGTTGCGCAGGGATACACGGTGCAGAAGAGCGAGGTGATGCACTCCGACGGCAAGACGCTCTCCTTCGACCTGCCTATCACCGCGGATTCGCAGCCGAACGTCACCGTCGACGCAATCTTTATTAAGGACAACACGCTGTACCAGGCGAGCAAGGAGTTGAAGGTCCCGCCCACGCAGCAGCAGTTGCAGGTGCAGATCACGCCTACGAAGGACGTTTTCCAGCCGCAGCAGACGGCCACGTACGACGTGGTGACGCGCGACTATGCCGGCCATCCCGTGAGCGCGGAGCTGAGCTTTGGCGTGGTGGATGAGGCGATCTACTCGCTCTATCAGGACTCCAGCGGCGACATGGTGGGGCATTTGTACCCGGAGCGGTATACGGAGTCGTCCATCGACTCTTCGCTGGACTACTACTTCAGCGGCGAGGCGGGTGTAAAGTCGCCCATGCTGGCGCTGCGCAATGCGCGCTACCGTCCGCAACTGGCGCAGATCAAGCCGGGCAACGAGGCCCAGCCGAAGGTGCGCAAGGCCTTCCCGGATACGGCGTTCTGGGCGCCGAACGTACACACGGATGCGACGGGCCACGCGCGCGTCACGCTGACGTTCCCGGACTCGCTGACCACATGGCGCGCCACCGTGCGGGCAATTACGCCGGACTCGAAGGCCGGTTCGGCGATCAGCCGCGTGCTGGTGCGCAAGAACGTGATTGTGCGCATGGGCACGCCGCGCTTCCTGATCCAGGGCGACGAGATTACGATCCCGGTGATCGCGCACAACTATCTGGCAACGCCGAAGCAGGCGACGTTCTCGCTGAAGGTGGCCGGGCTGGACACGGTCAGCGGAGCGCAGCAGACGGTCACCATCGCCAGCAATGGTGAGGCGACAGTGCTGTGGCGGCTGCGCGCGTCGAAGGTGGGGACGGCAGACCTGACCGCGTCCGCCATTACAGATGCGGAGTCCGATGCGCTGGAACTCACCTTCCCGGTAGAGCCGGCGGGCGTGGCCAGGACGCTGGCCCAGAGCGGTGTGCTGGCAGCCACCGCGACGCAGGCCACCGCGACCCTTGCCTATCCGGCCAGCACCGACGCAGCGGCGCACACGCTGCATCTGGAGGCGAGTTCGTCCATTGCCGGCTCGCTCTTCACCGCGCTCGACTATCTGACCAGCTATCCCTACGGCTGCACTGAGCAGACGATGTCGAGCTATCTGCCCAACGTGATTGTGGCGGAGACGCTGAACCGGCTGAAGGTGAGCGGCCACGTGGACGACGCGGACCTGCACGCCAAGATGCAGGCAGGCATCGCGCGCCTGCAGGACTACCAGCACGACGATGGCGGCTGGGGCTGGTGGAAGGAAGACTCCAGCCGCGTCTACATGACCGCGTATGTGGTCAGCGGCATCGGCATGGGTTCCACCTACATGCCGCTCACCGGCGACCAGCAGGGCATGCTGGCCCGCGGCACCAGTTACCTGAACACGCAGCTCGCGCAGCACCCCACCATGCGTCCGGAGCTGCGCGCGGCGGTGGTGTACGCGCTGGCGGAATCGGGCAGCACCAATCTGGGCAGCGCACTGGATGCGCAATGGTCGCGGCGCAACGACCTGGAGCCGGAGGCGCTGGCCATGACCGGCCTGGCGATGCTGCAAGTACATGACGCACGCGCCGCGCAGGTTGCGGACCTGCTGGCGACCAAGGCCGTGCATCAGGGCGACCTGGTCAGTTGGAAGGGATCGTACGTCCCGCTGCTGGATGCGGACTACAGCAACGATGCGGAGGCGACTGCGTATGCGGTGCGTCTGTTGGCGAAGGTGGATGCCAACGACCCGCTGCTGGCCGGTGCGGCGCAATGGCTGATGGTGCAGCGCAATGGCGGCGAGTGGTGGGATTCGACCGAGCAGACGGCGATGGTGCTGTTCGGGCTGGTCGACTACCTGGCCGCGTCGCACGAGCTGGAGTCCGACTTTACGGCCGATGTGCTGGTGAATGGACACTCCGTCGGCACGCGGCACTTTACGGCTGCGGATGCAACCAGCGGCGCGTCGCTGGCGATCGACCTCGATGCGGCGCACCTGCAAGCCGGCAACAATAGCGTGCAGGTGGTGCGGCGCAGCGGCAGCGGACGCGTCTACTGGTCGGCGCGCGGCACCTACTACTCCACGGCGAAGAGCGACTACCAGGCGGGCACGCTGAAGCTGAACCTGACGCGCGACTACTACAAGCTGGCGCCGGTGCAGAAGAATGGCAAGATTGTCTACACGCTGCAGCCGCTGGCCGGCACCGCGCAGGTGGGCGATGTGCTGGCCGTACACGAGGCGATCAGCGGCTCGCCCATGCGCTATCTGCTGCTGGAGGACCCGATCCCGGCGGGAACGGAATTTGTAACCAGCGAAGATAGTTATCCGCTGGATGCTCGGCCCGGCGGCTGGTACGACTGGTTCACGCGGCGCGAGTATCACGACGACCATGCGGCATTCTTTGCCACCGACTTTACCGGACGGCAGGAGATCTTCTACATGGTCCGGGTGGTGAATCCCGGCACGTTCCAGATCAGCCCGGCGCGCGTGCAGCCGATGTACCAGCCGGGCGTGCAGGCCACCAGCGATGCGCTGCAGTTGCAGGTGCCCGCGCCGGCGTCGCAAGGGGGTGGGCAATGACGACGCTGCGCAAAGCGGTTCGGCGGATGAGCGTGCGTGTTGTGGTGGAGCAGGCGGGCCTGGCGCTGGTGGTGTTTCTGCTGGGCGCGCTGTGGCTGCACATGCCGGACGCCAGCGCGCTGGACGTGATCGGCTCGTCCCTGCTGGGGTTGATCGTAGTGGCCGTGGCGGGCGGCGGAGAGACGGCGATTGTGCTGCGCCTGACCGGGCGTGAGCGCACGCGCGGGCTGCTGCTGCGCGGCGCGCTGTGGATGCTGCTGGGCGCTGCACTGTGGCTGGCGTGGGGCGCGCTGCTGGCACGCGCGCATGGCAGCTACAACCAGAACGACGTGCAGTGGGCGGGCTATCTGAACTCGCGCGTGCCGCACGCCTTGCGCAACATCTTCTCCTACGCGCACATTCTGCTCTGGATTCAGTGGCTCGGCGTGGCGGTGGCGTGGGCGGGCACCGGAGCGATTGCCATTCCTGTGTTCGCCATGATGGCAAGCCAGCGGCCACTGCGTGCGATGCTGCGGGCGCTGCGCTCGGTTACGTACTGGATCACCGTGGTGGTGGTCACCATCGAGGCAAACATCTGCACCGGAGCGCTGATGGGATGGACGCCGGGCCACGGCCTGCGGGTGGAGACTTTGAGCCTGCTGCTGCGGCTGGGCGCGGCGGCCATTCTGGACGCGCTGGTCGCATGCCTGCTGCTGGCGATCCTTGCAGAGTGTGCGGAGTGCGTGGTGCGCAGCGACGCGGCTCAGGCGACACGAGTGTCCTCTCTCTGAGCCAACTACATACTTCATCTTGAAAGTCTGGCCGGAGAGCAACCCTCTCCGGCCATTCTCATTCTTGCTGCGGGGCGGAGCGCGATGCGAACCTACTCACGCCCGGAACTGACTCGTAAGATGAAGGGATGGATCTGGATGTGCAGGATCGGGTGGTGGTGGTGCTGGTGCGGGCGCGCAACCCCGGCAACATTGGAGCCGTGGCGCGCGCCATGCACGACTTCGGCTTCCGCCGGCTGCGCGTGGTGAACGAGTTTCCCGTGCCGTTTGAGGCGGCGAAGTCCGCAGTGGATGCGTCCGCAGTGCTGGCGGAGGCAGAGGAGTTTGCCTGCGTGGCGGAGGCGGTGGGCGACTGCACGCTGGTGGTGGGGACCACCGCCGTCGGCGAGCGCGATCTGCAACATGAATTGAAGCTGCTGGCAGAGGCCGCGCCCTTGCTGCGCGCAGAGCTGCAGCCGGACCCCGCCCATGACGGTAAGGAACATTGCGACAGCGGCAGGCGCGTGGCGCTGCTCTTCGGGTCAGAAAAGACGGGGCTCAGCAACGACGAGCTGAGCCACTGCGACTGGCTGCTGACGATTCCGATGCAGCAGCACGACGGCGTGCGCCATCCGTCCATGAACCTGGGGCAGGCCGTAGCGGTATGCCTGTATGAGCTGGTGCGGGCGCCGCAGAGTCCGCAGGATCCGCAGGCATACAGCAACGAAGCGGCGGCGGAACCCATACTCAATCCGGCGACGGCGGCAAACCTGGAACGCGTGACCGCTCTGCTGAACGAAGTGATGGCGCAGACCGGGTACACGCGGCGGCATGCGGCCAACTGCGATCCCGCGCACGTGCGGCGGCTGGTGCGGCGGCTGGGCGCGGATGCAGTGGACGCGCCGGTCTGGATGGGGATTCTGCGGCAGGTGCTGTGGAAGCTGGGCGTAGGGCGGCAGGAGTAGCCCGAACGGCGAAGACCCAAATGCGGGCGACTGGTGAGAGGAAGGCCCGGGGTTGAAACCCCGATTGATTGGACGCCTGTTACCGCAGGCTAAAGCCTGCTGCTACTCCCAAAGCAAATCGCGTCGCTACTTCGCGTCGTCCTTGAAGATCGTTTCGGAGAAGTAGTTCTCCACCTTGGCCTGGTCGTGCAGGATGTCCAGGTAGGCGGCCTTCAGCAGCTCGGCGCGGCCATCGTGCAGTTGCTGGCGGATGGCCTGCTGCACGCGCGGGTCGCTCAGGTCGCGCTGGCCTGCGGGCTCGCGGGAGAGCAGCTTGTAGATGGCGTAGCCCACGGGCTTCTTGGTCTGGCCGTCCAGCAGCGGCAGGATGTCGGTGATCTGGCCCGGCTTGAGCTTGGTGACGGCGGCAAAGATGGCCGGGTCGCCGTGCAACTCCGACTCGTAGTGGAAGCCCATGTCGCCTCCATTGGAGGCGGTCTCCGGGTTCTCGGAGAAGTTCTGCGCCAGCAGGCCAAAGTCGTCGCCGGAGTCGAGCCGGTTCTTCAGCGCCTGGATCTTCTTCTTCGCCTCGGCGTCGGTGGTGGCCTTGCTGCCCTGCAGATTGCCCGGCTGGGGCGAGGGAACGCTGGTCACGCGAATCTCCGCCAGGTGGTACTGCACCTCGATCAGGTTGAAGTCGGCCTTGTGCTGGTTGAAGTAGCTGCTCACGTCGGCGTCGGAGACCGTGATCTTGGAGTTGACCTCCTTGTTCAGCAGCTTCTCAATAGTCAGGCCGCGGCGCAGGTCATGGCGCAGCGAGTCCACGGTGCGGCCGTTCGCCTTCAACTGCGCGGCCCACTGCTCCTCGGTGTAGGGCGCCTTCATCTCAGCCACTTTGGCGTCGACTTCCTCCGGGGTCGCGGTCAGGTTCATCTTGGCCGCGCTCTGCTCCACAATCTCCTCGTCGATCAGTTCGCGGACGATGTTCAGGCGCAGCGAGTCGGCCTGCTCCGGGGTGGTCTGCTGAGCCTGTCCCTGCGCCTGCCCCAACTGCTGCTGGTACAGGCGGTCCATGTCCGCGCGCTGGATGGCGTGGCCGTTCACGGTGGCCACCACATCGGCCGCGGGCGTGCGGTTGCATCCGGCCACCAGGGAGACTGCCACCATCAGCAGCACAGGAGTCGCAATGCGGTGGGCCGTGCCTGCTGCCGGAACGCGCGTGCAATCACGCGCCGCGATACTTGCTTGGCTACTCATGGTTCTTCATCCTGTATCCTGCTGCTCCCCGTTGCTGGTCTGCGGTCATGCTTCCACTCCGAAACGTGCGCACAGCGATACTAACTCCCCGGCTTGGTTGCGGGCGGCAGCGGGGTTGCAGCCGGCGCGGGACTGGCGGGGGTTGGGGCCGGCGGCGGTGTCTGTCCGGCCGCGATCAGCGCTTGGTCGATCACGTGATAGAGCTCATCCAGGGTGACCACGCCGTCCACCTTCTCGCCGTTGACGAAGAGCGCGGGCGTGGCATCCACGCGCAGCGTATCCGCCTCGCCATCCTGGATGGATGCCCGGATCTTCCGGCTGTCCTGCTTGGTAACGCAGGCGGCCAGGTCCACCGCATTCAACTTCTGACGCGCGCCCTCGTCCATGGCCAGCCCATCCAGCTTGGAGTAGGCCTTGGGTACGGACTTGTCGTCGTCCAGAATCTCCGACGCGTGGGCGTGGACGTAGTCGACATAGTTCCAGTAGGCCGGGGTAGAGGCGGCGCCCAGGCAGTTGGCGTCGATGGCGGCGCGCAGGGCCCAGGGGTGGATGCTCTCCAGCGGGAAGTCGCGATAGACGATGCGAACCTGGTCCTTGTAGCGATCGGTCACGGCGGGGAAGATCTCCGCGTGCATGCGGGCGCAGAAGGGGCACTCCAGGTCGTCGAAGCCGACGATCAGCACGGGAGCCGACGGCGGACCGCCGCGCGCCGGACGATCGACGCTGGAGACCTTGTCCCTGGGGTCCACGCTCATGTCGAATTTGTTGAACTGGGCGAGTGTCTTGCCGTCGGCCGAGATCAGGAACGGCAGGGCATTGCTGGTCTTGCCATTGTTGGTAAAGGTGATGGCAACCCGGTCGTAGCCAGGCACTTCGCTGGCGGTGGGCACGCCCACGGTCACCACGGACTCCAGCGGCAGAGAGGAGCGGCTGCGCAGCATCACTTCCACGCGGCGCGCCATCTCCGGCGAGAGCTTGACGCCGATCTGGATGGGCGGCCCGGCGGGGTCGGCCTTCACCTGCGCATGGCAGCCCAGCGTGGCCATCGAGAGGATCAACGGGACGAAACCGAGCGGCCTGAAAAGCTTCAGCACAATATCGATTATCTCATTTTTGCGGCATCGGGTTGAGTTTCAGCTTCATCGTGTGGGCAAGTTTCCGCTGCCGCACATCGAAGCTCAGAAAGACGTTGGAACCAAGTTCGAGTGCAGCTGCAATGTGCAGGGTATCGGCGGCGCGAGTTCCCAGGCGCGGCGTGGTCTGAAGTGACAAGGCGCGAGCGCGGGCGAAGATCGCGTGTGAGAGCGGCTTGAGTTGCAGCACACCGGTCCGGATATCGAGTTTGAAATCCTCGATGGAGGAGTGCGCTTGTGATCAGCGGTCCCGGTCCTGGAGGGCCAACTCGGCCCCGCTTCCCTCCAGGATCCGGTCCCCAATGGACGGCGCGAATCCGGCCCTTTGCACGAGACGTTCTATTGAAGCCGGGCCACCGCTGCGCGCTTCTTCCTTTTTTCGGGTGTCGTTTCATGATCGAGGACGACCGGCCGCTTCGCTATCTGCTCCGGCAACTGATCGTGCAGCACCACGTTGAGCAGCGATTTGTGGACTTCGATGTGGCCGTTGTAGGCGATGTAGCCCAGCTTCCGAAACCGGTTCATGAAGTAGCTGACGCGAGACCGGGTGGTTCCAATCATGTGGGCGAGGACCTCCTGGGTGATGGGCGGGATGGCGGTCGCCGGCTCGCCGGGCTTACCAAATTCTGCCATCAGGAGCAACGTCCGCGCCAGACGCTTCTCACTGTTATTGAAGAGTTGATCGATCAGATCTTCCTGGGTACGAACTCCTCGAAGGAGCACAAACTTCAAGAAGAGATCGGAGAACTCATGCTTCTCATGCAGCAACTGCACCATCTCCTCGCGATCCAGCTTCAGGGCCGTGCATGCGGTGGTCGCAGTGGCGGTCGCGATGCGCAGCCCCGAGACTCCAGCAAGCGACTCCTCACCGACAAAATCACCGGCGGAGAGAAACGTGACCGTAGCCTCTTTCCCCCGCTGGGACACAACGGTGAGCTTTGCCCTGCCGCTCTCCAGATAGAAGATCGAATTCGCGGGGCCACCTTGAGAAAAGAAGACATGGTTCGCCTTCACCTGGATTGACTTACGCGTTATTCCCGCGGCAGCCAGGTAACTTGCCGGATCGAACTTGGTTTTCTTTATTCCCGGCATATCGAAGGCCTCGACTGTGCTCGCCCGCGAAGACGCAGCGTCCGTGCGGAGTAATGGCGGCACTCTACGCCTATCATCCCTGCGCGAATATGCGCTGGTCTGTGCAATTCGGCTCTATTTTCAAGAATCGTGAGATCCGGTCAGGATTGCTCATCAACGGCGGCCGTGATGCGCAAGAATGTGGTGAGAGGCCAACCCGGATGTGGCGGCGTGATATAGGTCGCAGCCCATACTCTCTGTCGACGGGTCTGCTCAGGCTTCTGCTGCATGGAATCAGCTCTCATGTACCTGCCTTGGAGTTCTTGATCGTGACGGAAGCATACAAACTTGCAGCATCGCCAATCCTATTCACTGAAGGCCAGTTCAAGGGGAAGCTCAAGGGCGTCGCCTTCTCAGCCACATCCCCGAGCGACACCAGGCAATGGCTGACGATCAACTGTGGCCAATTCTTGAGGTTCTTCAAGAACCTGATTCCGGATGGATCAGCCGAGGCAATGGTCGCTGCCCTCGTCCGAGGCGACAACATCGACTTCCCCGGCCTATACCGGGAGGAACAGTTTGAATGCGGCTTCACATGCGTCCACAACGGAACGCCGGTCGCCTAAAGTCGTCCGCTGCTAGAACACCTGGTCGGAATGGCGCAGGTTGCCGGCGCTGCCGATGTTGGCCAGCGTGAAGTTGAATTTGTACCCGTTGTCGTTACGTGCGGTGCCCAGCTCGTACTTGCGGTACTCCACGCTCACGCCGCAGCAGTTCCAGTTGTAGCTGGTCTGGATGGCGCCGTACTGCACGGTGCCGAGGTCAAGATCGATGCCGCTGTAGGCGGCTGCGCTCAAGCCGGGCCGGGCGGGGTTGCCAAAGCCGAAGAGCAGGCGCATCTGGTTGAAGTCCGCGACCGCCGACAGCGCGCCGTCCACGTAGGAGCGCGCCGGGGCATTCAGCCGGGCATAGCTGGCGCCGGCAAAGATGCTGCCCTGGTGCACGTCCACATAGATGTTGTCGGCGGTGAACTTGGCCCGGCAGGGCGGCGAGCTGGTGAGCGAGCTGATGGTGACCGGAGCGGAGCAGGTATCCACGTCGAAGTCCCACTCCACGTCCGTCCGCTCCGAGGTGCGGACACGCAGCCGCGAGGTGAGCGGCGAGATGGTGCGCGGGCCGGTGAGGAAGGCGATGCCGGTCAGGTCGAGTGTGGACCCGAGCACGCTGCGCGGACCGTTGCCGACGACGGCACCGCCAAAGTTGGGGTCGAAGAAGTACTTCTGCTCCACGCGCCAGCTCATCCACTCGCGGTTGCCGCACTGGGGTTCGGCGGCGTCGGCGTATCCGGTGGCCTCGCCGGGGTCTGCGTCGGCGTCGGCGTCGGTTCCGGCGGAGCCCAGGATCTCCGTGGCGTCGGCAGAGGCTCCGGCGGCGCGGCAGGGGGTGCCCGGAGGCCGGCGCAGGAAGAGCCGTTGGGTGATGCCGTACTCCAGCTCGTTGGTGTCGCTGGCTACGTCCACCGCGTCGAAGCGAAGTACGTTGGGAAAGTTGCTGATTCCGGTGGTATACCGGTAAGTCAGGTCCGGCTCGATGGTGTGCTTCACATCGTGGCGCAGCAGCCTGCGCACCCAGCCGGAGTCAAAGGTCCGCTCCAGCACGGGCGCGCGCAGGTCCAGCTCCAGCTCGAAGTCGGAGCGGTTGAGCGTGGCGGTGTTCTCCTCGGGCGGCCCGGCTACGCCAGGGACGGCGGCGAACCGGCTGCGGCTGTAGAAGGTCTCGCGACCACCTACCGAGGGCCGTATGCGCCATCCGCCCGCGCCGAACGGATAGGCGACTTCGGGGTGCAGGTCCAGCCGCTCCACCATGCCGCTGGTGGTAAAGGTGGGCTGGGAGCGCTTCAGCGCCGCGACCGAGCTATCCAGGCTCCACTCGATGCTGGTAGCGCCCAGCAGGTGATCCGTGGTGGTGAACTCGATGGCCGGCGCGTGGAAGATGTGGACCTGCTCCTCCGCCTGCAGCGGGGTGGTGGTGGCCACTCGCTTCTCGCCCTGGTAGCGGTCGCCCTCCAGCGAGGCGGCCATGCCGTTCCATGCGTGGGTCGCGTAGATATCGGAGACAACGTCGGTGGAGACGGCCTGGTTGAAGTTGGAGGAGAACGCCTCGCGATAGGGGAAGGAGCTCAGGTACTCGACCTCTGCCACCAGCCGGGTGGCGGCGGATGCGGGAGCAGGGTTGGCTTGCTCCGGGGCATAGTCGTCCACACCCACGTCCAGCCGACCGGAGATGGTAGCGTCGGTCCCGCTCTGGTTGATGTAGGTGCCTCCGCTGGGGGTGTAGCCGTGGTCCTGCAGGGAGCTGAAGTGCCCGCGGACAAAGTTCTGCCCCAGGCCGTGGTAGCGATAGCTGCCCGTCTCCTCGTAGCCGCGCGCGGAGTAGTAGATTGCGCCCATGGTGATATCCGAGCTGCGGTCGATGGCCCAGTAAACCTGCTCGCCGATGGTGGTGCCCTTGCTGGCGGAGTTGAAGCCGATCTCCGGGATCAGGATGCCGGTCTGGCGGTTGTCGGCGTTCACCGGATGGGTGACGTAGGGCATCCACAACACCGGGAAGTTCATCAGGCGGAAGACGCTGTTGGTGGCGTGCGCCTTTTCCTGGTCCAGTGAGAACTCGGCGGCAGACAGCACCCAGTCCGGGCGCGGGAGCTGGCAGGAGGTGACCGTGCCGTCGTAGATCTGGTACTCGCGCGGGCCGGTCTTCACCACCATCCTGCCGGTAAAGAGGAAGGGATTGCCATTGGCATAGACGCGGCGCGGCGCGGCGCCGGGCTTGGCCGGCTTCAGCCCCACGGAGCCGGAGACGTCGTAAAAGCGGCCGGTCTGGGCATGGATGTTGAAGGTGGCGTGGCTGGCCTCGATGTGCTCGTCGTTGTCGCCTCCGCTGACGACGACGTGGCCGGTCAGGGCCATGTCGCCGGAGTCGGCGTCGTACTCGATGTGGTCAGCTTGCAGGGTGCGATCGCCTTTGGTGATGACGACGGAGCCGTCCGCGACATAGTGGCTGCCCGTTCCCGATTCGGTGTCGGACTGGATGGAGATGGGCTCGCCCTCCCGCGCCGGAATCAGCACGGCGTCGGGATACTGCGGTGCGGGCGCACTGGGTACGGCGGGCGCGCTGGGCAGCGCATCGGCGGCGGCGGCAGGCGGAGGTGCCACAGTCGACACCTGTTGCGCTGCGAGATGTGCATGGTTTACGAGGAGCAGCGTGGTACTTATGAAGAAGCAGGCGCTGTGGATGCGCTGTGCCAGGCTGCATGCGCCGCTGCGCGGGCGAAGGGCTCGAGCTGCGGCAGTTCCGGGAGAAGCCGTCGGCTGTCGGACGATGGACTGGGTCACACGCACCACTCTTTAGAGGTTAGACGATTTCACGGAAGTGAGTTGGAGTTTGAGCAAAATGGGCTCTGCACTGCTGGATACGACCATCGAAGCTGGACCGGCGGAAGCCGCCTCGACGCAGGCAGACGCGCTGCGGGCGCAGGTGGCGGAGCGGCTGGCCGCGCACCGCAGCCGCAGAGGCGCGGCGCAGAACCAGCCCGCGCCGCCGCTGGAGCCGCAGCCCACGGACCCCCGCGCCAGGCGCTCCGCGCGCATTGCGGCCACGGTGGCGGAGCGCTATGCGCAGTCGCCCAGCTATCGCGCGGTGCTGGCGGCGGAGGCGGAACGCGCCGTGCAGCAGGCACGCGCCGCGGCGGAGATTGCCGCACGCAATGCCCAGGCCGTGGCCGCTGCGCAGCAGCAGATGTTGGACGCCTTCGACCAGGGCGACGCCGAGGTGGCCGCGCAGACACAGCGCATCGCAGTCGCCGCGCCGGCCGCAACGCAGCGCACAGACGAGATGCAGTTGTGGCCGGAGATGCAGCTGCCGCGGGCCGCGGCTCAGCCGCTTTCGCCAGACCGGACTCAAGAGCAGACCACAGACAGGACCAAGCCCTCGCGGCCCTTCCGTCCCCAGGGCGCAATAGCGAAGCGCAGGCCGTCCAGGGCGCATGAAGTTGCGGCGCCGGAACTGCCTCTGGCTCCGGCGCCAACCCCCACGGCCGGGTTTACCGTCCGGCTGTATCAGGATGCGGCCAGCGCGGCGCGGCTGGGACGGGCCGCTGCAGGTGCTGCGGCCACCGGGCCCATGCGGGAGAACCGCCGCGTGGAGCGCAACGACGCCGAGGTAACAGCGCTGGACGAAGAGATTGCGTTCCGCCAGGCGCCGGTGTTTGAGGAGCCCGCCGGACCGCCCATGCCGCTGCCCGCCAACCTGATTGAGTTTCCGCGGCAACTGGTGGCCTCCCGCAAGGCGCGGCCGCGCTATGCCGAGGGCCCCCTGCGCGACGAAGCAGAGCCGGACGCGAGCGATGGCCAGTTGCGGATCTTCGAGGTGGACCCGGCGCAGATCTCCACCACTCCGGACACTGGCTCCGCGGCGTCGCCCACGCCGCAATGGACGTCCATCTGGCTGGATGCGCCCGCAAGCGACAGTGCAGCCAACCGCGCAGCGCGCAGTCAGGAAGCGACGGACGCAATGGATGCGGACGCCGCCAGCGAAACCGACGCGGCCAGGGTGGCTGCAGCGCTGCCGGATGTGGCGCCAGTAGGGCGGCGCGCGCTGGCCGCGGCGATCAATGCTGGAATCGTGGGCACGGGACTGGCTGGGTTTGCCGCCGCGTTTGCGCTGACCACGCGGCACACCATCCAGTGGAGCGCGTTCCGGTCGCTGCACTCCGTGGTGCTGCAGCTTGCCGGCAAGGCGCCGGGCGACGCGGGCATTCAGCCCGCGCTGCTGCTAGGCGCGCTGGCGGGCGCGGCGGTGCTGCTGTACCTGCTGTATCAGGGGCTGTTCTTTACGCTGTCGCACGGAACGCCGGGGATGCGCTGCGCGCGCATCGCGCTCTGCACCTTCGACGACGAGAACCCGACGCAGTCTGCGTTGCGGCGGCGGATCGTCGCAGTGCTGCTCTCCGCCTGCCCCATGGCGCTTGGATTCCTGTGGGCTGCGCTCGACGAGGAACGCCTGGCCTGGCACGACAGAATGACGCGGATGTACATGCGCAGCTATTAGAGCCACTTCGGCTGCAGCAACACACTGCGGGGATTCTTCGCTGCGCTCAGAATGACAAGCTAGAAGTTTCTTCGCTCGTCATTCTGGACGCAGTCCAGAATCTCCGTCGTTGCCGTTGCCGTTGCCGTTGCCGTTGCCGTTGCCTTTGTCGTTGCCGTTGCCGTTGCCTTTGCTTTTGCTTTTGCTTTTGCTTTTGCTTGTCATTCTGAGCGCAGCGAAGAATCCCCGCATTTCGCCCGCAGCTGCACTCCACCTTGGCTCCAGACACAAAGCAGAAAAGGAAGAGGCTGCCATTGCTGGCAGCCTCGTCTGTCTTTCCCTTGAACCTGGAACCTTGCACCCGCCCCTAGAACGTCGTGCTCACCGTCAGGCGGAACGTCTTGCGGGGTTCGCGGAGCTGGTAGGAGGGGCCGTAGAGCTGCAGCGCCTGCTGGTAGCTGTAGCGCCCCGCGTCGGAGTTGGGGAACAGGTTCTGGAAGCACGCCGTCTGGCCCACTGCACATGTGTTGGGCAGGGCCAGTTGCTGGGGCACGTCGCGGTACAACCGGATCGGGTTGTACGCGTAGTACAGCCGGAACGGCGCATTGACGATCGGCAGGATCACCTGCAACTCCGCACCGTTGGACATGCGCGGCACAAAGTTGGTGTTGGGCACCGTGTTCAGCTGTAGCGGCGAGAAGCCCGGCACCGGGATGCCGCCCACGCACGCGCCGTTGGTAAAGCCGGTGCAGCCGTACAGCGGGCTGGAGAGCGTGGATGCGCCGCCCACGCTCTGGCGGAGCTGGCTGGGCTGCAGGTCGCCGGTGACGCCAAAGTCCGTGAACAGCGCGAAGGTGACCTGGCTGACGATGGGAATGCGGTACTCCACATTGGTCGTCAACTGGGTGTCGCCGCCAATCGCGACCAGGCGGTAGACGGGCAGCGGGATACTGATGTACCCCAGGCTCGGGTTGGTGGGGTCGCGCGGAATCAGCGTGTTGTCCGGATTGGTGAGGTTGAAGTTCACCTTCACCGGAACGAACGTGTAGGGCGATGCCGCGCGGATGTCAAAGCCGCGAATGTCCGACTCGCCACCGCCGTAGATGCGGTTGGTGGGCGGAGCAACTTCCCCGCCGAAGCCGGAGACATGTGCGAACTGCACGCGGATGCCCAGGACGTTGCGGCCTTCGCGGTCGATGCGCAGGCCCTTCATCGGGTAGAACTGGCGGAAGCTGGCCACCGGCGAGATGTACTTGACGTTGCCGCCCGCGCCCGCCACCTGCACGGACACGTTGAAGTCGCGGCCGGAGTGCGGCCCGACTGCGCGGTCCAGCCCGGAGTAGCTGAAGCTGGGCGAGATCGTCGAGGTCACGATGCCATTCAACTGGTTCGGGCCGGCCACGCCGGAGCGGAACGCCAGCGACTGGAAGACATTGCGCGTGTTGTCGTTGAAGGTGGTAACCGACGAGCGTGACAGGGCATAGGTGATGCCGACACGGCTGACCCCGCGACCAACCCACAGATGCTTCAGCGGTTCGCTGAGCGAAACGGTGAACCCGGTGGTGGAGGTGTTGTAGTTGGTCAGCAGCGACTGCTGCGCGCTGGAGACATTGGCGCTGACGCCGTTGGCGATGGAGTACGCCTTGGCCGGGTTGTAATCGGTCTTGCGGGAGAAGACCTCCGTGCCGAGGGAGATCGGCTTGTTGCGCAGGTAGGGCTCGTTGAAGCCGAAGCTGATGTTGCGCGACAGATCGCCGACGTTGGCGCTGGCGGAGAGCGTCTCGCCCAGGCCCAGGAAGTTGTTGGTCTCGTAGTTGAGCCCGATGAAGGTGCCCGACAAACCGCTGATACCGCCGTTCAGGCCGATGGAGTTCTTGCCCTTTTCCTTCAGCTTCAGCAGCAGGTCGACGGTGCCGTTGTCGGAGTCCGGACGGGTCTCCGTGTCGTCTTCCACCTTCAGCGTGTCAAAGTAACCGAGCTGGTTCAGGCGCAGGACGGAGAGGTCCCAGCGCTCGCTCGAGTACACCTGGCCTTCTTCCATCAGCAGCTCGCGGCGGATGACCTTGTCGCGCGTGACGGTGTTGCCGGAGAACTCGATGCGCGAGACAAAGAACTGCTTGCCCTCGTCGATGTCGATATTCCAGGTGACGGTCTTGGTGGCGTCGTCGCGCTTGGGGACGGGGTTAGCCACCATGTTGATGTAGCCCTGGCTGCCGTACGCCTTGGAGAGCTGCTTCAGCCCCTTGCCGAACATGGTGGCGTTGAACCACTCGCCGTCCTTCTGCAGGAACTGGGCGCGCAGCGCGCGGACGTTGGTAAACATCTTATTGCCGGAGAAGGTGATGCCGCCCAGCTTGTAGCGCTCGCCTTCCTCTATCGGAATCAGGATGTCGATGCGCTTGCCCGTGGAGGGGCGCAGGGTAAACCAGTTCAGGCCGCCCTCGTCGCGCACGTGGGTCTGGGCGTCGCCCGTCTCCGCCTGGAAATAGCCCTTGTCGCGATAGGCCTGGCGGACGCGCTCCGTATCCTCGTCGAGCTTGCTGGCGTCGAAGGTCTTGGACAGCAGGTTCTCAAACAGGATGGAGTGGGGAATGCCAATGGGCCGCGAGTTCACCATCGCGTAGCGCAGTTCGCGGTCAGAGAGGTTGTAGTTCCCGTCGAAGGCGATCTTGCCCACCTTCACCGTGGGGCCTTCCTTAATATTGAAGGTGATGCCCACCGACGACGGCGGAATGGACTTGACCTCGGTGCGGATGGTGGCGAACTGGTGGCCATGCTCGGACAGCAGGTCCTTCAGCACCGTCTCCGCCCGCTTCACGCGGGTCTCGTCGAACTGGCTCTCGACGGTCAGGCTGACTTTGGCCTTCTTGAACCGCTCCTGCACATCGGACAGCGTGACGGCGTTCAGGCCCTTGTAGTCGATCTCGCGGATGGTGGGCTTCTCGCGGACGTAGATCACAAGCTGCACGCAGGCCGGAGTGTCGGTGCGCTCAATGCGCACACTCTCAAAGTAGCCGGTGTTCCAGATCGAGTTGAAGTCGCGCTCCACGGTGACCGGATCGTACGGATCGCCCTGGTGCGAGGAGATGCGCGCCAGTACGGAGTCCTTTGGAATGCGGCGGTTGCCGATCACTTCCGGTTGGCACAGCGCCTGCGCCGGGGGCGTGCTCACGGTGGCCAGTGCGGGCGTATCCTGCAGGCCTGTCGGCGCCGGCGGCGCGCTCTGCGCCAGCAGCGGCGTGGCAGCAAGGGCGGCGATAAAGGCGAGGTCGCGTGCAATGCGAGAGCGCGTGCGCACAGACTGTTGCATGGTACCCAGGAAACTTCCGCTCACTCGCTTTACGGTAAAGATACGCACACCCTCTATTGCTGAAAATGACGCCCTGGAAGCTTCTTCAGGGGAAAGCTCGATTATATGGGAGCGAAGCCGCTCGACGCGAGTTTAGGACCCCATCGGTTACGGCCAAATTGGCCCCACCAGCCCGCATACGCTGTGCACAGCGCGCCCCAACATGCGCCATACACCGAAAACCACACACTTCAGGAGCAGCAGCAGGCCCAGGGGCGGCCGAAAAGTACAGGAATCGGATAGGCCGGGACTTCAGTCCCGGCACACCCGCTGCTTCCGACCCAGAATCAGCCTTTTTCATCACCCAATTCAGCCTGCGGTAACCGCCGTCCGATCCACCGGGGTTTCAATCCCGTGCCAGCCTCCCACCAGTACCCAACGGCAGATCCAGCGAAATGCAAGACATGTGGCTATCGCTGTTGGTGAAGCTCGAGTTCCCATGCGTGGCGAGCGGCGCCATAGGCAGCATCGTCGCAACGCATGGAGTGGACAATGAAGTTGATCTCCGGCTGTGTCCACGGCACATGGGAATTTCCCGAAAGGATACGCACCCTAAACTGGCGGTCCTTCGGATCGAACATCCTCAGCTCCAGGAACCCGTCAGCCCGATTCACTTTTCCAAGCTGGAAACCGCGGACGTTGCCCAGGGTGACACTGTAGATGGGTTCGTGATTGTCCGTCGGCATCATGGTCGATTTATCGACCGCAAATACTATTTGCCGTTGGTGCCTGTGCCCCCAGGGCAATACGGGGAGTTCATCCGGGTTGAAGTTCAACTGGGCGGCAAGGAAGTCATAGTTGGATTGGAACTCCGACCCGCTAAATGTCTCGCGGAAGATGCCAGCCTCATCCGTCGTTGTAGCCGGATCCTCAAAAGACAGGCCGCGGGCGTCCGGGAGCTCGGCAAAACGTCCCCGGAGGACCCTTACATTCGGCCAGGGAAGATCGATGGAGCAGCCTGACGCGGTCATCGTGGTGATTCCCTGCGCAGCCGCCAGGGAGGTGTCGGAAAGGGGCGTTGGATAGACATTCATGCTCGGATCGTCGATAAAACCGCGGCGAATACCGTGCCAGTGGACGATATCGGCCACGGCAGCCAGCATAACCAGGCCAACAATCAGGCCGACAATTGCGACAACCAGCCATAGAAAGAACATGGCGATACGTTTGACCGAAACCTTGCGAACGACCGCGCCTTCCTCCACAGTCCAGCCTCCCCGACCAGACTAGCCGAGGACACAGGACAACGCCACGGAGATATGTGAGCCTCGCACCCGTGAGCGGCAATAGGCGTCCAAATCCACCTAAGACTTAACTCCGGGACATCCTCTCACCGGTCGCATGTGCTATCTTCCGCACCTCCACCAGCGTGGAGTAGAAGGTCGCCCCGCCGCCAATGTCGGTCACGGTCTCGCTGGTCAAGGCGTTCACATTGGAGGCCGCTTCGCCGTCCCCGCCGGAGAGCTTGTTCCAGTTCAGCCGCGCCGCCACCACGCCCTGCGGCACCGAGCCGCCCACCTGCGCCCGCAGCCGTATGCTGCCGCGCGCGTTGAACACCTCCACCGCATCGCCCGTGGCCAGGCCGCGCGCCGCCGCGTCCGTTGGATGCAGCTCCAGCAGCCCGGTGCTGCGCGCCTCCATGCGCTGGTGGCGAGGAATGTTGGCGAAGGTGGAGTTCATGTAGTTGTCCGCCTTGCGCGGCAGAAACTCCAGCGGATACTGCGGCGTGCACGCCGCCCCGCCGCGCGACTCCGCCGGCGCGGTGAAGACAGGCACCGGCGTCAGCTCCCCGCGTCCGCTCGCCGTGCGGAACCAGCTGGCATCCGAGAACGGCAGCGACTCGCCGGCGGCATTGGTGGGCAGCGCCAGCGCCATGTGGCCCTCCTGCTGCAGCCGCTGCCGCGTGATGCCGGCGAAGAAGGGATGCTCCGTGGCCAGCGCCTGGTCGATCAGGTCGTCCTCGGTGTCCGCAAAGCAGGCCTCCGCAAAGCCCATGCGGCGCGCCAGCTCGGCAAACAGCCGCACGTTGCTCCACGCCTCGCCCAGCGGCGCAATGGCCTGCTGCGAGAGCTGCGCGTACAGATGCCCATACGCGCCCTGCACGTCCTTCACCTCCAGAAACGTCGGCGCGGGCAGCAGGATGTCCGCATAGTCCGCCGTGTCGGTCAAGAACTGCTCATGCACCACGGTGAACAGGTCCGGCCGCATCATGCCGCGCAGCACCGCGTTCTGGTTGGGCGCCACCGCGGCGGGGTTGGAGTTGTAGACGAACAGCGCCTTCACCGGCGGCCCATCGCCATCGGCTGTGTCAATTCCCTGTTGTCCCAGCTCCGTCAGCGCATGGCCCAGCCGGCTCATGTTCACGGTGCGGGCGTCGCGGCCCAGCGGGCTGGCCTGCATCAGCTCCGGCATCTCCAGCGCGTCGCCGTTGAACGGGAACGCCCCGCTGGTGGACAGTTGCAGCCCGCCGCCGCGCCGCTTCCACGCGCCGGTAATCAGCGGCAGCATGCACACCGCGCGCACCGCCGTGCCGCCATTCTCGCTGCGCTGGACGCCGTAGTTCAGGCGGATGGCCGCCGGGCCGTTGCCATCGCGACCGGCCTTAGCGTAGTCGCGCGCCAGCCGGCGAATCGTCCCGGCGTCGATGCCGGTCACCTCGGCGGCGCACTCCGGTGCGTGCTCCGGCCGCAGCGCGTGCGCACGCAGCTCCGCAGCGCCGAGGGTGCATGCGGCCATATACTCCGCGTCTTCCAGGCCCTCCGCAAAGATGGTATGCATCAGCGCCAGCGCCAGCAGCGTGTCCGTGCCGGGCAGGATGGCGAGATGCTCGTCGGCCACGGCGGCGGTGCGCGTGCGGTACGGGTCGATCACGACCAGGCGTGCGCCCTTGCGCCGCGCCTCCTCCACAAACGGCCACAGGTGAATGTTGTTGCCGTGGATGTTCGCGCCCCACGCCACGATCAGCCCGGCGTGCGCGAAGTCCTCCGGCGGCGTGCCCAGCTTGATGCCGTAGACCTGCTTGAACGCGACGCCGCCGGCCTCCGCGCAGATGGTGCGCGCCAGTTGCGACGCCCCCAGCCGGTGGAAGAATCGCCGATCCATGGACCCATAGCCCAGCTTGCCGATGGTGCCCGCATAGCTGTAGGGCAGCACGCTCTCCGGGCCGAACTCCGCTGAGATGGCCGTCAGCCTGGCCGCGATCTCGTCCAGCGCCTCGTCCCAACTGATGCGCTCGA
>Ga0302278_10002213_pt1 | contig 22657 bp, 19 predicted proteins | sample III_Bog_N3_2_FD_194543 | JGI IMG/M metagenome (GOLD analysis project Ga0302278, IMG submission 194543) | Peat permafrost microbial communities from Stordalen Mire near Abisko, Sweden - III_Bog_N3_2 | ecosystem: Environmental > Terrestrial > Soil > Wetlands > Peat | place: Sweden: Abisko...
TCGTTGGTCCACATCCCGCTCCCTGGCGCCAGTCAAAATCGGCCGACGGCCCGTGATACGAGATGGCGACGCCGAACCCCGACTTCCCGGCGTTTCGTCGCGCGGGTGAACTGGCATCTTTACAGCCCCGCTATTTTATATAATCCGTGGAGGCAGTGCCGGCCCCGCGGGCGACGACGGCCCCGAACGGGTCGCGCGACAAGCGAGGCGCTCAAATCCCTTCTCGGAAAACAATGGAGAATCGCGACATGTTCAGGACGGCATCGCTGGCGCTGGCCGTTTTTTTGTTGCCCTGGATGCTCACGGCCCTGCCGGCCCAGGCCAACGACAGCAGCGGATTTCAGGGAACTTCCGGCATCGCATTGTCGCAAAATAGCGACGTCCGCATGGTTTCGGAGGATCTGTACATCAGCCCGGGGGAGATCAGGGTCGAGTACGTCTTCCGCAATATCACGGACCATCCGGTGGAAACCCTGGTCGCCTTCCCCCTGCCCGACCTGGACCTTTCCGCTGGAATCAGCGCCCCCAATTGGATCTTTCCGGCCCAGGGGCCGAATTTTCTCGATTTCAAGCTTTGGGTCGACGGCCGGCCGGTCGCTCCGGCGCTGGAACGGCGTGCAATATTCCACGGGAAAGACGTGACCGAGATCCTGGCGCGGGCCGGAGCGCTCGATCTCGCCCCCTGGCTGCCGGGCGCCTATGAGAAGCAGACAAAGGCCATGCCCAGGCAGGTGCTGGACCGGTTGCACCGGGAGGGGCTGCTCGCCGAAGACGAGGACCCGGACATGCCGCAGTGGATACTGCGCGCAAAGTATTTCTGGACGCAGCAATTCCCCGCCGGGGCGGACGTTCGAATCCGCCACACGTACAAGCCGTTTGCCGGGCATGCGCTGGTGGAAAACGCCGACGGCATTGACGGCCGCAAAACTGTCGGGCGCCTCCTCGGCGATCGCCCGGCGGATGACGACCGTTATTGCCTCGACACGGGGACCCGCAAGGCTCTGAAGATGGCGAGCCACGGCTCCAAGCGACTCCTGGACGCGGTCGAAATCGAATATATCCTGACCACCGCCCGCAACTGGCTGGGGCCCATCGGCCGTTTCCACCTGACCATCGACAAGGCCGCGGCCGGGGATGTCGCGTCCCTGTGTTGGCCGGGATTGCGCAAAACCGGCCCCACCACGTTCGAGGCGACCAGCGACAATTTCACCCCGGACAGGGACATCAAGCTGTTGCTCTTCCATGTCGTGCCTTTGGAGAATCAATGAGGACCCGGTGAACCCGGGGAGGGCGCAAGCGGGGCGACGGCAGCCGCGCACTCAACCCGAGCCGCTTAGTTCGCCTGGGCGATGCGGGGCGAGACGAACACATGGCCTTGCCTGCCGCCCTGACCGCTTGATCCGTCCCGCGAGCGTGTGTTGCAAGACGCCCGGCCGAGCCGGTCACTTCGCGCCGATTCGCCGCAGCCAGGACGGCACGAGCACGATTTTTCCCGCCGGATCGACGGTCACGTGCTGCGTGAAGCCCGTGGCCAGGAGAAGCTTTCGGCTTTCGTCCCACAACTCGTAGAAAAAACGAAGTGACGCCCGGCCCCACTTGCCGATGCCCGCCCTGATCCAGAACGGTTCGTCATACCGGGCGGAGGCGTGGCAGCGGTAGGCCGCCTCGCGCACGGGCAAGAACAGGGCGCGGCTTTCCATCTCGGCGTACCCGATGCTGTGGGCGCGCATGAATTCGCTGCTCCCCTTTTCGAATAAGTGGAGATATTTCGCGTGGTACAGTTCGCCGTTGGCGTCGGTTTCCTCATGGGCGACACGGTGGGCCAACCAGATGTGCGGGTCGGGGAAAGCGCTCATCGGTTCACGGACGCCGGGCCGGACGACAGGAACGGACGTTGCGGCGAGCTCGCGGGCATCGCGGTCAGCCGTCCGTTTGGGCGCAGAATCCGGCGATGCCCTCCGCCAGCGTTCGCGGGTCGGCGGGAACGCCCGTGGACAACTCCAGGCGAATGCCCGTGATGCCGTATTGCCGCAGCAGGTCGGCCAAACCGTGGATGTGGGCGGGCGCAAGGCAGGGGCGGCCGGTATGGGGACAGGCCGTGGGCGGACAGGCATAGACCTTGATGTTGCGCACGCCGGCCAGCAGCAGCCCGTACAGGATGCGGAAACCCACGCGGCAGACGCCGCGCACCACTTCCACCCTGGTGTCGGGAGGAACCGGCAGTTCGTCCAGGCGCGGGTACATGCAGGTGGCGCTGAGCGGCATGGACCACGGCACGTCGCCCCGTTCCAGGGGGGTGCCCATGAGCGCGGATTGCTGCTCGCAGATGAAGACCATGGTGCGCACGGGCCGCGCCCGTACTTCGGTCAACAGGCGCTCCATCTGTTCCTGGCGTATGGTGCCCGAGGCGCAGGCCACGGCGCACCGGCCGCAGTGGACGCATTTGGCCGGATTGAAATTGGGGTTTTTCCGGGCCTGCCCCCCGGGCATGGAGGACTGCTCCATCACGATCGCGCCGGTAAAGCAGGCCTTGGCGCACAGGCCGCACCCCAGGCACAGGCCGTGGGTGACGGCGCCGTTGCCTACTCCGCCGGGGTTGCCGGACATGGTCATGGCTGCCTCCCCTGTGCCCGCGTTAGTTCTTCCGTATGGCCGTGAGCGTCCACCACTTGCACCCGCAGGGAAACACCGCCGTCCAGGCGGTGCGTGGCGCAGCTCATTCACGGGTCGTAGGCGCGCAGGCACATCTCCACCCGGTTGAAGAGTCCCTGGTCGAGCGGCTTGCCTCCCCGGTCGTCGATGAGCCGCTGGGCCGCGAGTTTCATGGAAATGTGCATGCCCGCATTGTTGTGCGTCGTGCCGGCAATGATGTTGACCATGTCCAAAAGGCCTTCGTCGTTGGTCCGCACGTGGTACAAGAGCGTGCCCCGGGGCGCTTCGAGGTGGCCGACGCCCTCCCCGGCGCGGGGTTCGACTGCGCCCGCGTGCACCTGCGTTCCCGTGATTTCCGGGTCGCGCAGCAGCTCTTCGGCCCGTTCGCAGCAGTAGACGAGTTCCACCAGGCGCGCCCAATGATAGAGGCCCACCACATGGGCCGGGCGTCCGAATTCCCGGCGGAAGAACTCCAACTCGCGCTGGGCCTGGGGGGTGGATATGCAGTCGGCGACATTGAGGCGCGCCAGGGTGTTGACCCGGTACACGCCCAGGGGGTTCCGGTAATCGAGCTCGAGCCCTCCGGCTTTTTTGAGATAGGGAAACTTGAGCCAGGACCATTCGCGGCTGTCCTCGGAAATGTAATCCATGTAGCGCGAGGCCGGGAAATTCTCCATGGCCCCGTCCGGGTGCAGGACGCGCAAGTCTCCGTCGAAAAGGTCCAGCGACCCGTCTTGCGGCCGGACTGTTCCCAGGTAGGCCGTGGCGTAGTCTCCGATCTCCCGGAACATCTCGATATACGGCGGCAGGAGCTTTTCCCGGGCCAAGCGCATGGAGTGCAGGCAAAAAGCCGTGACTTCGCTCAGTCCGGCCAGCATGGCCGCGCGCTCGTCCTCGCTTAAGGGCTTGGTGAATCCGCCCACCGTGGCGGCCACGGGATGGATGATCTTGCCCGTGAACATTTCCAGCAGTTCCGACACCCGCATGCGGGCGCGCACCGCCTGGCGGACCAGGTCCGGGGCGGCCTTGATCAGGCCGAAGATGTTGCGTCCGGCGGGGTCGGCGTCCGGTCCGAGCAGGAAGTCCGGGGCGGCCAGAAAGTAAAAGTGCAGGATCTTGTCCGGAATCGTCGCCAGCATCTGGCACAATTCGCGCAACTTCACGGCGGTGGGGGGCACAGTGACACCCATGGCCGCTTCCACGGCCTTCACCGAGGCCAGATGGTGCTGCCAGGGACAAATGCCGCAAATGCGCGTGACGATGCGCGGCAGTTCCTCGGCGGGGCGGCCTTGGACAAAGCGTTCAAAGCCGCGCAGGCTCATGACGGATAAATGGGTGTCCGCGACGTTGCCTTGGTCGTCCAGATAGATGGTCAGTGCGGCGTGGCCCTCGATGCGCGAGAGCGGGGCGATGTGCAGTCGTTTCATGAGGGCTTCTCCCCGGACGGGGGCTTGGGCGCCCCGGTAAAACGGGACAGGTATCCGGGCTTGTCGGGCATGGCCGCCGGATCGTGCCCGGCCACGGCCAGCGCTTCCAGAAAATCGAGAGAGGCAACGCTGTCGGCCCGCACCGGACCGTAGCATCCCCGGCAGGGGGCGCGGCCCGCGATGCACTGGGGGGCGCCTTCCCGGCCGCCGCAGCCGGCCCTGGTCACCGGTCCCAGGCACACGTAGCCTTGAGCCAGAAAGCACGGCATGGCGGACAGGGGCGCCGTGGGGTCGCCAAGGGGGGCTCTCAAGCTGCGCAGGGGGGCCTTGCTCACGCCGCCCGAAACGGCCGAAACGGCTGGACAGACCGAGCAGACGCTGCGGTCGGGCAGTACCGGGGAACGTCCTTCCAACACCGCCGCGATGGCCTCCTCGATCCAGTCGGGGTGCGGCGGGCAGCCCGGCACCACCACGTCGACGGCCACATGGCGCGTCAAGGGCGTGAACTCGGGCAGCATGGCGGGGATGCCGCCCACGGCGGGGTTGGGTTTTTGCGTGCACCGGGCGGTGGGGCTTTGCTCAAAGGAGAAATCCGTCAGGGCCCGCGCGCCGCACAGGTTGCTTAGTCCCGGCAGCCCGCCCGTGGCGGCGCAGGTGCCCAGCGAGATGAGCACCTCCACTTTGGAGCGGACCTCCAGGAGGACCTCCAGGTTCCGCTGGCTGCGAACCCCGCCGGAGACGATGCCGATGTCCAGCTTCGCCAGGACATCGAGCACGGATTCGCCGAGATTGAGCAGAGAGATCTCGCATCCGGCGCAGGAACTGAGCGATTTCCAAATAACGGTGGTCGCCATGCTCACCTCCCGGTCCGGGTGCGTTGGGCGTATTGCAGGCGTTTGCCGCTCGACGCCGCGGCCGGCAATTCCAACCGCAAGGCGTGCGTGGGGCAGCCGAGCACGCAGGCCGGTTCCTCTCCCGCCTCCAGCCGGTCCCGGCACAGGTCGCATTTCATCATGCGCCCGGTGCGGGGATTGAGCCGGGGCATGCGCCAGGGACAGGCCAGGGCGCAGGCGCCGCAGCCCGTGCACAGGGCCTGGTTTATGCCGACGATGCCGTCCGGGCCGCGGGCCATGGCCCCGGCGGGGCAAGCCTTCAGGCAGGGGGAATCCTCGCACTGCTGGCACAGCAGGAACAGGCCGCGCATGAGGAGCCGGCCGTCCTCGAAGACCGGTCCCACGGTTACGTTGCAACCCAGGGCGAGGCCAAACGGCAGGCCGTTCTTTAGGCTGCAGTGGATTTCACAGGCCCCGCAATGGATGCAGCGCTCGGGATCGGTGGAAATCAGGAGTATGCTCATGGGGTACCTACGTCGTCGCCTTGGTCAGATCAACCAACGGCTCCGCGCCGGGTTGGCCGGGGATGAAGCCGTCCAGCCAGTCCGCCAGATTGCGCTGTGCGCCTTTCCCATCACCGTTCGCGTTCGACGGCCGGCCGCCCGGCCCCATGGAGAAGAATACGGCCCGGGGATGGATTAAGCGACTCACGTAAGCCGTGCCGGTCACGGCGTGGCCGGCGACGCTCAGGCGCGCCAAGTCCCCCTGGGCAAGGCCCAAGTCCCTGGCCGCGTCCTCGTGGAGCCAGATCCTGCTTTCGGCAAAGGGTCCCGGCGACGCGGCGTCGAGGCAGTGCCCTTGGTCGCGCCAGCCGAGCCTGCCCAGAAAAAGCCGCAGGCCGGGAGCCGGCGCGGCGTATTCGGGCAGCGCGGGACAGCGTTCACCCAAGGCCTCAAGCTCTCCGGTCGCCGTGGGCAGGGGAAAGGGCGAGCGCGGGGCCGGCCGGCCGGCCAGGTCCACAAAGCCTTTTTCCTTGAAATCGTCCAGTTTGACACCGGTCCCGGCGAGCTGCCAGGTCCGGATATCCTCGATGCCGCGAAAGGCCAGTTTCGTCAGTCCGAGCTTTTCGGCCAAGCCGCAGACGATGCGCCACAGGGGACGGCTTCCGCCCTCCGGCAGGGTCGCCTCATTCTGAAGGAAGAACTGTGGAATCAGGCCCTTGCGTGTGGCCAGGATGCTTGAATTGGACAGGTAGCCGGCTTCGGGCAAGACCACGTCGGCATTCCAGGCCGCGTCGGACCAGGTGGAGGTGATGCTGACGATGCAGTCCAGGCCGTCCAGGCGGCGTTTGGAGGCCTCCGCGGCGGCCCGGCCCAAGGCGGGCACATGGCGGTGCGCCAGGACGGCCTTGACCCCGGCGAGGGGGTCGGCCCCGTGTCCGGGATCGTCATGGAGCGGGAGGCTTTTTTTCAGGCCGCGCCGGGGTGCCTTGGGAAGAGGGTACAGGCTGGCGAGCCGGCGCAACTGCCTGCGGCCGACATCCTCCGGGCCGTTGGCCCGCACCAAGCCGCCCGGAGCCCCGAACGCACCCAGCAGGCCGTTGATGAGGTAGGCGGAACGAGCCACGGCGTAAGCGTCCGCTCCGCAATTCGCGGTCATGCGCGGCTGCCAGATGACGGCGGGAGCCGCCTGGGCCAATTCCCTGGCCAGGGTGCGGATGTCCTGGGCGGCGATGCCGGTTTCTTCCTGCGCCCATTCCGGAATATACTCGCGCACGCCTTGCGCCAAAGCCTCGACCCCGGGCATGTGTTCGCCCACAAACGCCGCATTGAACAGGCGCTCGAAAAGCAGCACGTGCAACACCGCCAGGTTGAGGGCGTAGTCCGAGCCGGGCTTGATCATCAAAAAGACGTCGGCCTTGCATGCGGTTTGCGTCGCCCTGACGTCCACGGCGGTGATCCGGCAGCCCGAGGCCATGGCGTCCAAGACGGCGTTGGCCTCGTTTAAGGACAAGGGTTCGAAGACGTTGCGGCCCTGAAACACCACCCGCCGGCTGCGCGCGTAATCGCAAATCCAGTCGGCGGCGGGCAGGCCGGTGCATTCCAGGCTGGCCTTGTTCTGGGCCTGCCACGCCCGGCCGTGCTGGGCATGATACCGGGATGATCCCAAGCCCCGCAGCAACGCCCGGGGCAGGTCCGCGAACGGGTCGTCCCAGCCCACCCAGGCCACGCTGTCCGGGCCGCCGGCGGCCAGGCTGCCGCGCAACCCCTGGCAGGCGTAGTCCAGGGCTTCGTCCCACCCCGCGGAGCGCCACAGGCCGCCGCCCCGGGCGCCTTCCCGGATCAGCGGCGTGGTGGGGCCGGAAGCATCGCGCGCCAGGCTGGGGCCGAGGGCTCCCAGCAGGCACACCGCGCCCCGCGGGTCGGCCGTTCTGTTGCCGTGCACCCACCAGGGCCGCGAATGCCGCGATTCCACTTCAATATGGCAATGTTCCGGGCACATGCCGCAGACACTGAAGACGGTATCGGAATTCGCCATGGAAGCTCCGGGCGTTTCGAGCATTGATATCACTGCAAAACGTGTCGCGGCTCAACCGTCTCCCGCGCGCCGTGGACTCTCGCCTCGCGCTTGGCCCGGGCGATGTCGCGGTCCGCCTGGGCGCCTTTCCCAGCCGCGAGCCCGGGACGGCGGCCGGATGCGCGCATCCGGCCGCCGCGGACCGTCGTTCATGGCTTATCGGTTTTCTCCAGGAAGAGCTGTTCGCGCGAGGAGGTGGAATAACGCTCGCGCAGCTTCCGGGATATTTGGTCCATGGTGCCGACAATGATGGCCTCGGCCTGGCAGGCCGCTTCGCAGGCCGTGGGCAGCCCAAGGTCCAGCCGCTGGTAGCACATGTTGCATTTTTCCATCTTGTTGTCCGCGCCGAATTGGGGCGCGCCGAATTCGCAGGCCCAGAGGCATTGGTGGCACCCGATGCATTTGTTCTTGTCCACCAGGACGATGCCGTCCTCGGCCCGTTTGGAGATGGCTCCCACCGGACAGGCCTTCATGCAGGCGGGATCGCCGCAATGCATGCAGGACAGGGGCAGAAACTCGCATTTGTCGACGCCGTCGATCGTGAGTTCCACTTCACTGACCATGATGTAGCGGGGCCCGGCCGGCAATTCGTTTTCCACCTTGCAGGCGGTTTCGCACGCGCGGCAATTCATGCACCGCTTCGCGTCGATATAGATGGTCTTGTGGCGAGTATTCATCTTTTCTCCCCCTTCTGCATCTTTTCGATTTTGACGAGGGTGTTGAAGTAGGCGGTGGTGTTGCCGTCCAACAGGGGATGGTATTCGTCCATGATGCCCACGCCCACGTCGCGGGGACCGCCCACGGACTGGCTGGTGAGCACGTTCACGCTGGCGCCGAGTTTCACCCACATGCCGCTGGACAATTCGGCGACGCCCTTGCGAACGCGCACGGTGGGCGCGGCGAGCACGTTGAGGAGTTCGCCCCGGTCGTTGGCGATGCGCACCTTGTCCCCGGCCTTGAGGCCCAGGGCGTTGGCGTCGGCGTGGTTGATGAACACCTTGGGCGGACCTTCGATTTCCTTGATCCAGGGCAGGTTGTAGCCTTGCGAGTGGGTACGGAAGGCCGGGTGCTGGGAGATGAGGGTGAAGGGATACTTGGCGAAGAGTTCCGGGGTGGCCGTGGGGCTCTCGTCCGTATCCATGTTCCAGGGCACGGGATTCCAGTCGCCGGGGAATTTCTTGCCTCGCTCCACCATGCCTTGGGCGTAGAATTCAAACTTTCCCGAAGGCGTTTTGAAATTGTAGTCCGCGTACGGCACCCTGGGACACCAGCGTTCGGGGATGCGAATGGGACCATTGGGGGAAGTGCATTCCTCCAGCTTCACGTCGTCGGGCAGCATCCAGCGGATGTAGTCCAGCCCGGTGTCCTCCTTGGGGAAGTACTCCGCAAAGCCCATGCGCCGGCCGAGCTCCTGCCAGATTTCGATGTCCGGCACGGCCTCGTGGTAGGGCTGGCATACCGGCACGAGGACTTGGAAGTAGCTGTGCCAATAAGAGGGATGGAAGCCGTACTGCTCCAGGAAATGGCAGCCCGGCAGCACCAGGTCGGCATAGTCCGTATCGTCGGTCATGAACTGCTCGATGGCCACGTACATGTCGAGCTGCTTGACCGCCTTGATGGTCTCGGACACGTAAGGCTGTTGCGACACCAGGCCTCCCCGGTAGGAGATGCAGCCCTTGATGGGCGGGTCCTTGGCGGCCAACACCGCCTGGGCGAAGGTCGAGATGTTGATCAGGCGGGTCTTCGGGATCGTGGCTCCTTCGGGCGCGGCCACCTTGGCGGCGTTCATGAAGCCGGGTATGCTCGGAAAGCCCATATGATTGATATAGTTGAGGTTGCCTGTTTCCTTGCCGATGTGCCCGCACACGGCCGCGAGGCAGGAAACGGCGCGTTGGGTCTGGTGTCCGTTGGAGTAGCGTTGGTGGCCGTAGCCGCATTCGGTCTGGGTTTTGTGGGTGGCGTACATGACCGCGGCTTGTTTGAGCTGCTCCACGTCCATGTCGCAGATCTGCGCGGCGCGCTCGATGGGCATTTTGCGCACTTCTTCCATGAACTCGTCGAAACCGAAGCCGTGCTCCGCGATGAAGTCCTTGTCGTGCAGGTCGTTGGCCACGATATAGTTGGTCATGCCCATGATCATTTGCAAAACGGTGGTCGGGCGCGGCCGCAGGTGGATGTCGGCCTTGGAGCCCACCGGCGTGAGGTAGGGATCGACCACGATGAGCTTGGCTCCGCGCTCCGTGGCCTTGTAAAGGAACGGGTAGAGGTGCGGATTGGTGAAGGACGGGTTGCGGCCGATAAGGAAAATACACTCGGTTTTATCGGCCCAGACCTCGGGCGACATCACGTTCTGCTCGCCGATGCTGTAGTAGGACCCGGCCGCGCCGCTGAGCAGACAGAAGCTGCCCACCAGCTTGGAAGAGCCGAACAGGTTGTGGAACCGGCTCGAGGCCGCCTTGATCATGTGCTCGCGGTTGCCCGAGTACAGGTATTCGCAGAAAGACTCCGGCCCGTAGGTGTCCCGGAGCATGGTCAGCTTCTCCGTCATCCAGTCGAAGGCCTCGTCCCAGGATATCCGTTTGAACTTGCGCTCGCCCCGTTCGCCCACGCGCAGCATGGGGTATTTCACACGGTCGGGGCTGTTGATCTTCTGCACGTTGGCGTAGCCCTTGAGACACAGGTGCCCTCGGGTGATTGGGTGGTCCGGATCGCCCTCGACCTTGATGACTTTCTCGTCCTTGACATAGGCGAGAAAGCCGCAGGTGTCGTAGCAGTTGTGAGGGCATGCGGTTTTGACCACACGGTCGGCGATGACGATTTTACCGCCCAGGGTGATGGGCACGTCGGTCGCCATGGCGAACTTGTCGAGATCCTCGTGTAATCTGGAAAATGACGACATATACCAGTTACCTCCCGGATGTTGCTGTTGGCCGTTCACAGGCACGTTTCAGGTCCCGCTTCGCGGAGGAAAGCGCCGTTCGGATCAGTTCCGCGCACCGGTCGCAGAAGCTCAGGGGCTTGCGCCGCACGTGCCCGGTGGTCCGCGAAACCTGCATGACGCACCTCGCCTTGCAATGTCCCAATCCCAGCAGGTGGCCCACTTCATGGCAGGCCACCTTGGCCACGTCTTGCTCACTTTCCAAACGCCGTCCGGAAACGACGGCCCTGTCGGGCGCGGCCGCCCCGAAAACCCAAGCCAGCCAAGGGTCGCCGATGTCCTCGCCAACCAGCCAGAGCGCCGCGTCGCACCGTTGCGGGAGAGGCAGGTCGCTGTCGAGCAGGTAGTGTACATCAAAGTGTCCCTTGGCCGTGTCCCACGCCGCATGGGGCAAGTCCCTGATTTGCGCCGGCTCCGCTTCCAGGCCCGGGAACAGGCCCGGAAAGGCGGCGAGAACCGCGCGGGTCGGCGCGTCCAACCCGGACTCCCGATATATGCCCAGACGATAGGCCATGATCCCTACTTCTTTCCGGCACACATGAGTTCGGCTTGGGGATGGCGGCGCAGGAACATGGCCATCAAGGGCGCCACCAAGGCGCCGACGCCCAGGACGATGAACGCCGGACCCCAGTGGACGGCTTCGGTGGGATTGGCGATGCCGGTATTGTACGCCTGCAAAACCTTGCCGAAGACGATCGGGGCGATGATGGTCATGGAGAAGCCCACCGCCGACTGGATGCCCAGCATGGTGGTGCGGATGCGCGAGGCGCACATTTCCGTCAGGCCGGCCTTGTAGATGGCCGAATCGGAAATGACCCAGAACCCGATCCACAGGCCGACGATCACGACCACGGCCATGGGGCCGCCGAGCAGGTAGCCGAAGAAGAACTCGGGAACGAGGCTGGCGAGGGCGCACAGGACGATGGCCCTGGTCCGGCCCAGTTTGTCGGCGATCTTGCCCATGATCCAGACGGCGGGAGCGCCGGCCAGGGTGATGCAGGCCGCGAGCAGGCCGCCCAGGCGCACGGCTTCCTTGGTGTCCATGCCGCTCGCCGTGGCGCAGGCCACCATGAACGGTCCGATCCAGGCCCAGAAGGCATACAGTTCCCACATATGCCCCATGTAACTGGAGGTGATCAGCGCCGAACCGCCGTAGCCGCCATCTGGGGCGCACTGCGGGCCGTCGAATTGCTTGGCCGTTTCAGCCGGCTTGTCCTGCACAAAGAAGAGGATGATCAGAAAGGCGGCAAACACGGGGACGGACGTCCACAACATGCCCGTGCGCCAGCCGGCTTCGGCCGCGATGGGACCGGCCACGAAATATCCGCCGGCGGAGGCCGCCGTCAAGGCGGCGGTATACGCTCCCAAGGCTCCGCCGCGTTCATTGGGCGGGAACCAGTTGGCCAAAAGGGCCATGCCCGGCGCGTAGATGGCGCCGCAGGCGCAGCCGGTCAAAAGGCGCATGATCATGACCGTCCACTTGTCGGTCACCACGAAGACGAAGGAGGTGGCGAAAATGCCGGTCAGCAGCGTGGCGTACATGACCACTCGTTTGGGGCCGATTTTGTCGGCCAGCCAGCCGGTGATCAGCACGATCAGAACGTAGCCTGCCTGGAAGCAGGCGATGATGGTTCCCGTGTCGGACGAGGTCAGTTTGAATTCTTGTGAAATATACCTGAGGACCGCAGAGAAATTGTACCATGGCAAGTAACCGATGACCATGGACACGCACATCAACAAAAGTATCTGGTTCTTTTTTTGCACGGCGATCTCCTTTTAGGTGTCAGTTCTTGCAGTAATTATTGTAACGCCGTTTACCGGCTTGGTTTTCCAGTTTTGTGAAAAAAATCACAAAAAGTTACAAAACAACAATACATATCAATGAACGGTAAAACGATAAAATCAAACTCCGTCGGGTAGGAAACAGCAAAAAATGTTCCATCCCGGAAAATGGCTCACTACTTGGAGGAAAACCGTGACACACAAATGCCGATGATTCAATTTGGGACAACCCTGTCTTAAATTTGGGATGATGCCCCAAAATGGCACAATTTGTGAAAGCGTAGGTATTTTAATGTGTTCTCGCCAATTTGAAAAATGCGACACCGGTCTCGCCTCATCGAGAAAACCGCGTTCCGGGGTGACGATGCGAAAAAGGTCAAAGAAGATCCTCTTGTTTCCCGGGTGTGTCGCCCTGTACCGGTTTGTGGATTACGAAGTCGCGGCGCGCAAGGTTCTGGAGGCCCTGGGGCTGGAAGTCCTGTCGCCGGGCACGGCCCTGTGCTGCGGCGCTTTTCTGGAAGGAAGGCATCCGCATTGGATGCGGTATTCCGCCTTCATATTGGCCGAAGCGGCCCGGCGCGAAGCGTTCGTGGTGACGCTGTGCGGCGGGTGCGCCAATGCCTTCGCCCGCACCCGCCAGACCCTGTCGGCGGACTCCGGGGCCGGCGCGGACCTCAAGGATTGGCTGCATTCCCAGGGGTTTGAGGACCGGGACCCGGCCGATTCCATGCACCTGCTCGAGTTTCTGACCATCCGCCGCGAGGAGCTCGCGCGCGGGATCGTCTGCAGCCTGCCCTGGCGGGTGGCCCCTGTCTATCCCTGTCAGGTCTTCCGTCCCGGACCGGTCATGGGCTTCGACGATCCCTTGCGGCCTCGGTCCCTGGACGATTTGATCCGACTCGCGGGCGCCCAGGTGGTCGAATATCCCCTGAAATATTCGTGTTGCGGCGCCAGCGCGGAAATCGACGGACCGGCCGTGGCCCACGGTCTGGCCCGGGCCCGTCTGGACCAATTGCGCGCCGCGCGGGCCCGGGTGTTGGTGACGGCCTGCGGCAACTGCCACCGGCTCCTGCAGAAGCTCCAGCCCCTGTATGCGCCCGGTCCTTTCTTTCCCGGGCTGTTCATTCCGCAATTGCTCGGGCTGGCCATGGGCATGACTCCGGAGGCGCTGCGGTTGGACCGGCGGGTGGTGCGGGCGCTGGGTTACGACGAAGCGCCGCAAGCAATTGCGGTTTACGACGCGGCGGCCGCCGCGTCGTCGCGGCAAGGGCCGGCCCCCGGGCGCCGGCGGCCCGCGTCTTCCGGGAGGTCGCGGCGCTGCACCGAATGCGGCGCCTGCCGGGGCGTTTGCCCCGTGGAGCGCGGCGGCTGGCCGTCATTGGCCGCCGAGATGCTGGATGCCAAGGCCGGGCCCGGGCATTGCTCCAACTGCTGGCTATGCCATGAGGTCTGTCCCGAGGGCGTGGATGTTTGGCGGCGCCGTCTAGAGACGCTTGCCCGCCATCCCCTGTCCGCCGCCAGACGCGAATCCCTGGAAGAAGTCGCGAGAAGCGGGTTTTGTCTGCCCATCGGCGAGGAAACCAACGAATACCGGGTGTTTTCCGGCCTGCCCCCGGTCGGCTTGCCGACGTTGGAGCTTTTGAAGCTGTTGGAGTTTTCAATGGCCGATGTCTCAAAATGAGACATCGGCTACAATGGAATAACTGAATATTTGCAGCCAGTAAGACAAAATCAGAGGGATTCGTCGCGCTCTTCGCAAATGCCCCAGCCTTGGTTTTCTCATTTTGCGACAACCAATGACCCAAAATGGGACAGAAAGGCCTCGCATCCTGGGTGTCCTCGGCACAATGTCCGCCTCGATTCCCCCTCTCGGCCGTTCCCGGTCTTTTGATCTCTTGGAAATGATGTTCGGATTTTGCTTTTCGTGAACCAAGCCGTTTCGGGGTACGGCGCGCTTGTTCTTCCCGCCGCATCCTCCTGGGATGCCCGCTTTCGCGGTTTGGGCGGGCGAAGGCGCCTGCTTGGTCGCGGCTCTGGCGTACTTCTTGCTTGGTCTGGTTGGAACGCAGTGGAAGGCAATAAAGCCGTTTTGCTTCTCTTTTGTCTTAATGAAGACGGGAAATTGGATGCAGCGTCTTTTAACTGTCGACAGGGTGATGATGTTTCCACTTCAAGAATTCAAGACAACAAAGGAGAATATTGATGCTCGTCGATAAATACACATTTCCGGATGAACTATACTATGACAAACATCATTTCTGGACACGGTTGGAAGGCGATGTGGCGGTGATGGGCATGACCGAATACGCCGTGACCATGTCCGGGGAATTGGTTTTCTTCGAAGTGGTCGCGCCGGGCAAGAAGGTGCAGCAGGATAAGGCCTTCATGTCGGCGGAGTCGGGCAAGTGGGTGGGCCGCGTCTTCTCGCCGTTCACCGGCCAGTTGGTGGCCTTCAACGAGGAGCTGGAGTTCGAGCCCATCGTGGCCAACAAGGACCCCTACGGCGCCGGCTGGATAGCCAAGATCAAGCCGGACAATCTGCAAGGCGAGCTGGGCAACCTGCTCACCGTGCACACCCTCAACGAATGGCTCCTGCCGGAAATCGAGCGGCAGAAGAAGCTCGCCGCCAAGCGCGGCTGATGCTTTCACGTCGGAATCTTGGGCAGGGCAACATGGTTGTCAACGGGCACCCGACCTCTAACCGATAACGACAAGGAGCAGTGACATGGCTGAAAACAGGTCCCAAAAGATTTTGAAGGATTTCGAGGAAGGGCTGGCGCGCGCCCAGGTTGCAATGCCTAAAACAATCCAGGCCTACATTGACCTCGAGAAGTATGCCGTCGCCAACTACGGGGTCTTCGACAACAAGATGAAAGAGCTGTTCATGCTCGCCCAGGGCGTGCGCACCCCCTGCAAGTACTGCATCTGCATCCATACCTACAACGCCATCAGCGAAGGGGCCACCAAGGAAGAGATTTACGACGCCGTGAGTTCCTGCATCCCGTTCGGCGGCGCCAAGACGTTTGCCTATGCCTGCACGTATCTGACCGAAGCCGTGGAGGCGTTCTGGGTCGACTGAGGCCGGGCGGCCACGGTGCCGCCGTTGTGTCCGAGCTTGGGCGCGGGGGGCAGCGCCGCCCGCGCCCAAGCCGGATTCCTGTTCGGGAGAAAACGGCCCCCAACCGAAAACCGGGCGCGAGCGAAATTATGGAACTGAGCATCTGCGGCGAAAACAGCCCCACCGGAGCCCGGGTCCTGTGGGCCGGCGATCGGCGGGCTTGCGGCCGGCAGTGCCTGTATTGCCGGGAGTGCGGCACGGTCCTGCCGCTGGCTGCCGATCAGCTGCGGCCGTGGGCCGCGCTTGAAGCGGGCCGGCCCGTGAATCTGCTGTGGCCGGGACGGGACGGCCGCGCCGAGGCGCTGGCTTCCCTGGCCGCCCGGCTGGTTTCCTTTGGCGCGGGCGAGGTCCGGCTCACGCTCGGACCGGCAAGCGTCTTGTCCCGAAGCGATTTCAAATCGTTCAAGGAAGCCGGGATCACGAGCCTGGGCGTCGCCCAGCTCGCGGTTTGGAAAGACCTGGACGCGGCGCTGCGTCCGGGCGATCCGGCGCGGGACTGGTGGGAAGGCGCCTGGAGCATGCTTCCGGAGGCCCTGGCCGTGTTCGGCCCCGGCCGAGTCCGCCTGCATTTGGTCCTAGGGCCGGGAGAAACCGAAGAGCAGGCCGTCGGCGCCGTGCAGGCGGCCCACCTCCTGGGCGTGCGGCCCCTGGTGCGGCCGCTGCGGCCCAATCCGGACCTGAAGTTCACCCCGGTCAGCCAGGGGAAGATCTATCGCATCCTGGCGGCGCGCAGCTTGATTCAAAGCGGGCTGAGCTCGGCGGAGCAAATGCAGTTCAACGAGTACGGCCAGGTGATCCATTACGGGGTGGCGGTCGAGCGGCTTGAAAGCGTCATGCGCGGCGGCGTCGCGGGCGAGGACCTGCTCGATTGCGTCGATTGCGAAAATTTCTGCCGCCAGCGGGAATGGGCGGCCTGGCTTGAGGCTTTGGAGCCGGCGGGCGAACCCTTGGCCGCGCGCATGCGGCGTCTGTGCGACATCAATTGGGAAGAGGCCTGGTCCAACAGCGGCCGCGTTTTCAGGCTCGGGAAGTTCGCCTTCAACGAGGCGGAAATCGAGGCCGAGGCGGGCTCCCCCTATGCCATGATCGCCGCTTTCGCCCCAGGGGCCGACGATGACGATTGACCGGCGGCGCGGGCGGGATCGAACGTCTTCGCCGTAACGGGCGCAATTGTTCGTCCGGTTGCCCGAAGCGGCCCGGCGCAAATGTTCCGAAAGGCCGCGGCGTGCCGCCCGGGCGGGAATGATGCGGCGGTGCACCCTTTAACAGTGCGGCGTGGAACATGGACAAGACACTTTCCGAGCTTTACGGCGAACGCATCAGTGAAGATTGGTGCGAGAGGGTGGCCTACAGCCGCGACCTGGGGGAAATCCCCGCGGTGCTGCGTTCGGCCCTCAAGATCGAAAACGTTCCCGACCTGGTCGCCAGACCGTCGAACGCGCGGGACGTGGCGGCGGCGATGGAATACGCCAAGGCCGGCGGCGTTCCCGTCACCCCCCGGGGCAGCGCGTCCTCGGGCTTTTTCAACGCCGTGCCGGTGAAAAAAGGGCTCTGCCTGGATCTGTGCGGCCTGGACCAGATCGAGGACGTGGACCAGGAGGCCGGAACGGTCACGGTGGGAGCCGGCTGCCGCTGGCTGCCGCTGGACCGGCATTTGCGCCGCCAAGGTTGGGCCGTCCGCACCTATCCCACCAGCGCCCCCACCGCCACGGTGGGCGGCTGGATCAATATGGAAGGGTACGGCGTGGGCAGTCTGGCTTACTCGGCCCTTATCGATCAGGTGGTCGGCATGGAGGTGGTGTTCGCCTCGGGCGAGATCCGCTGGATCACCCCGGACTCCACGCCGCCGACAACCTGGTTCGCCGGGTCGGACGGCACCTTGGGGGTCGTGACCAAAGTGACCCTGCGCATCCGCCGCGTCCCGGAAAGCGAAAAGCACTGGCTGGTGTCTTTCGCGGATTCGGACGCCCTGGGGCGGGCCGCCGTGGAACTGGCCTCCGGGTACGCCGGGCCGTACAACATGTCCTTTTTGCATTCTTCCTATTTCGATTTGCAGCGGCGCATGGGCCATGCGGCGCCGGACGGCGACGTGCTGGCCGTGGACTACGAGGACAGCGCCGAGGCCGTGGCCGAGGGCCGACAGCGCGTGGCCGAGGCGGCGGCCCGCCACGGGGGAACGATTTTGCCGGACCGCCTGGCCGAAGCCGAATGGGAACAGCGCTTCAGGCACTTGAGCCTCAAACGCTTGGGACCCTCGGTCCTGGCCGCCGAGGACTGGATCGGGCCGGACAGGCTCGGGGAATACCAGGCGGCGGTGGCCCGGTTGGGCAGGCGGCTCAAGACCAGTTTCTATACCTACGGCACCATCGTGGGGACACAGCGCATGTCGGTTTTCACCGGCTACCTGACCGATCGGCGCAAGCCTCTGAGCTATCTCATCGCCCTGTCCGTGACTTGCCGGCTGCACGAAATCGCCGGCCGCCTGGGCGGCCGTCCGCTGGGCGTGGGGTTGTGGAACACCCCCTACCTGCCCGGCATCTACAGCCCCGAGGAACTGACGGAGCTGCGCCGGCGCAAAAAGTTTCTGGACCCGGCGGGCCTGCTCAATCCGGGCAAGCACTATGAATGGCCAGCGCTGCTTTCGCCCGGCCTGTTCTCGCTTGGAGCCAACATGGGCAGCCTGCTGCAGCGCTTTGCCTCGGGGCAATGAGGAGGGTTTGGTCTTGGATACGAATACATACTGCACGGACGTGCACGACGCACTCTCCATCTGCGCCCGCTGCGGCTATTGCCGGGACGCCTGCCCCGCCTATGCGGCGTCAGGGTGGGAGTCTTACTCCCCCAGGGGTAAATTCACCATCCTGGACAGCCTGGCCGAGGGCAAGGACTTCCCCGGGACCCTGGCCAACCGCGTCTTCCAGTGCACCCTGTGCGGCGCCTGCCGCGAGGCCTGCATCACCGGCCTGGACCCGCGCGGCATGTGGGTGAAGCTGCGCAAGCAACTGGCGGACCGGGGCCAGGCTCCCCCGGTCATGGAAGCGCTTGGCGAGATGATCATGACCAAGGGCAACATGGCCGGCGAAGACAAAGCCAATCGGCTGCTCTGGACGGAGAACGTGGAAAACGTCCCCGAGGACACGGCGGGCAAGAAAGACGCCGAGGTTTTGTATTTCATCGGCTGCATGGCCTCGCTGTATCCCGCGGCCTACGCCGTGGCCCAGTCCTCGGCTTCCATGTTCCTCAAGGCGAAGGTCGATTTCGCCACCATGGGCGCGGACGAGATCTGCTGCGGTTTTCCGCTCGTGGCCGGAGGCTTGACCGGCAAACTGGCCGAAGTGGCCGCCGCCAACGTGCGCAAAATTGAAGAACTCAGGCCCGGGCGCATCGTCAGCACCTGCCCGGGCTGCGTGCATATGTGGCAGCACGAATATCCCTCCCTGTTGGGCAAGCCCGTGCCCGTGCCCGTGCAGCACAGCAGCCAGTATCTCCTGGAGTTGGCCAAGGAAGGCCGGCTGCGCTTTAAAAGTTTCGACAAGGTCGTCACCTACCACGATCCCTGCGACCTCGGCCGCAACAACGGCATCTACGAAGAGCCGCGCGAGCTTTTGCGCTGCGTGCCCGGACTGCAACTGGTGGAGATGGAGAAAAATCGCGAGCAGGCCCTGTGCTGCGGCGGCGGCGGCAACCTGGAAATGTCGGATAAGGACCTTTCCGAGCGCATCGGGACCATGAAAATGGCCATGATCAAGCGCACCGGAGCCCAGGTGGTGGTCACCGGCTGCCAGCAGTGCCGCCGGACTATCCAGGCCGCCGCGCGCAGGGAAAAGGCGCGGGTGCGGGTCATGGAAATCACCGAATTTCTGCTTTCGGTCATAGACGACGGGGAGGGGTGATCCCGGCGGGAAACGGTCGCGGCCGAGGACCGGCGGGGATGTTTTCGCGACAAGGCGCTCTAACGCCGCCCGAAGCCGGGCGCAGCGGGGATGCGGCATGAATATCGGCGAGCTGAGTTTCGAGCAATACCGTTCGCGGGTGGAGGCCTTCCACGGCTACGCCGCCCCGGGCCTGCTGCTCGGCGGCTACATGGTGGAAATGGCCAAGCGCGGCCTGCCGCGCGGCGTGCTCTACGACGCCGTCAGCGAGACCAAATCCTGCCTGCCCGACGCCGTCCAACTGCTCACGCCCTGCACCGTGGGCAACGGCTGGCTCAAGATCATGAATCTCGGCCGGTACGCCCTGACTCTCTACGACAAGCACCTGGGCGACGGCGTGCGGGTGTGGATGGATCCGGACAAGCTTGAGGCCTGGCCGGCCATCAAGGATTGGTTTTTCATCCTGATCGAGAAAAGCCGCCAGGATTCCGAGAGGCTCATCGAGGAGATCCGTACGGCCGGGGACAGCGTCCTGTCGTGCGGTCCGGTGCGGATGCGCGCCCAGGAACTGGTCAAGAAGCACAAGGGCCGCGTCGGCCCGTGCCCGGTTTGCCGCGAGGCCTATCCCCTGCGCGACGGGGCGGTTTGCCGCGGCTGTCAGGGCGAGGCGCCCTATGAGGACAAGCCGGATACGGGACGAAACGGACAGTCCGTCCCGGGTCTGCGGTCGGTGCCCGCGCGGGACGCCCTGCACCGCGCGCTGCTGCACGACATGACCGAGGTTCTGCCCGGCGAAAGCAAGGGACCGGCCTACCACAAGGAACAGCTTCTGGAAGAAGAGGACATCGGCCACCTGGGGCGCATGGGCAAGGTTCACGTCTTCGTCAAGGACGAAGCGCTGTTTAACGCCGAGGATTGGGCGCACGAGGACGAGGCGGCCGAGGCCTTCGCCCGGGCCATGGCCGGGGAGGGGGTGGAGTATCGTCTGCCTCCGCGCGAAGGCAAGCTGGTGCTCACGGCGGCCCGGGACGGCCTGTTCATGCTTACGACGCAACGCCTGGAGGCCTTCAACCTGACGCCGGGCGTGATGTGCGCCAGCCGGCCCGGCTTTTCCAGGGTGGAGCGGGGCATGCGTCTGGCCGGCGTGCGGGCCGTTCCGCTCTATCTGCCCAGGACCAATTTTTTTCAGGCCCTGTCCGCGATCGGGGAGACGCCGATCTGCTCGGTGCTGCCCCTGCGCCCGGCCAAGGTGGGCATTCTGGTCACGGGAAACGAAGTGTACCAGGGGGTCATTGAGGACCGTTTCATCCCCATCATCACGGCCAAGGTGCGGGGATACGCCTGCGAGGTGGTCAAATCCCTGATCGCTCCCGACGATTGCGCGGCCATCGGGCGGGCGGTGGGAGCGTTGCGGGAAGCCGGGGCCGAGCTCATCATCACCACGGCCGGACTCTCGGTGGACCCCGACGACGTGACCCGCAGGGCGCTGGAGGAATGCGGCCTGCAGGACGAGCTCTACGGCCTGCCGGTGATGCCCGGGGGCATGACCCTGCTCGGGCGGATGGACGGGATTCGGATTTTGGGCGTGCCGGCCTGCGCCCTGTATTTCAAGACCACGGGCTTCGACCTTTTGCTGCCCAGGGTTCTGGCTCAAGTGCCCGTCACGCGCCACGACCTGGCCAGGATGGGAGAAGGCGGCTTGTGCCTGGAATGCAAGACCTGCACCTACCCCAAATGCTCGTTCGGCACGTAGCCGGACCGGGACGCGGGATTATTGGGAGAAGCGAGCGAAATATGACCGACGCACCGAATTTATTGGATTTCCGGGTACTCCATAGCGGACCGTGCGGCGCGGCCGAGCATATGTGCCTGGACGAAGTCATCATGGAGGCCATCGACCGGGGCGAGTCCCCGAATACGGTGCGTTTTTTGCGGTTTCCCCGGTGTGCCCTGGTGGGGCTGCACCAGAACACCGCCCTGGAAGTCGATGTCGCCTACTGCCGGGAAAACGGGGTGGAGATCAACCGGCGGATTACCGGCGGGGGCGCCCTGTTTTGCGGGCAAGCCGAGTTGGGGGTGGAAATATACGCCGTCGGCGTCACGCCCGGTTTCCCGGCGGACAAGACCTCCTTGTACCGGGTCATGTGCCAGGCCCTGATCCGGGGCTTGCGCAAGCTGGGACTGAATGCGGCGTACCGGCCGGTCAACGACATCGAGGTGAACGGACGCAAAATCGCGGGCACCAGCGGGGGGGAAGTGGGGGACGTCCTCGTCTTTCAGTGCAGCCTGCTGGTGGATTTCGACGTGGACGAGATGTTGCGCGTCTTGCGTCTGCCCGTGGAAAAGTTGGGCGACAAGGCCGCAGCCTCCTTCCGCGAGCGCGTGACCTGGATCGGGCGGGAACTGGAGGCAATTCCGGAGCGCGAAGTCATGGAAGACGCCCTGTTGGACGGCCTGTCCGAATCCCTTGACTTTCGTTTCTCCCGAGGGGAATTAAGTGAAGAGGAGCGGACCATGCTGCGGGAAAAGCTCCCCCGGTTCAGCTCGGAAAAATGGATTCTGGGCGAAAACGGCGGGGTCATCCACACCGTGGACGCCTTTGCCAATTACAAGGCCCCGGGCGGCTTGATCCGGGTGAACGTCAGACTCGACAGAACCTTGCGCCGGTTCATGTCCGTGCTCATCACGGGGGATTTCATCGCCTATCCGCCCAGGTTCATCCACGACCTGGAAGTGGGCTTGAGAACGGCCACGGCCGACAGGGAGGCCATAGCCGGTGTTGTGGCGTATTTTTTCCGCCGGCATCAGGCCTCATTGCCGGGGGTGAGCCAGGAAGACTTGGTGGCGGCGATGCTGGCCGCCGTGGCTAAGGCCCGGACCGCGCAAGGCCGCTCCCGGGATCACCCGTGAGCCGCCGGGCCCGCTCGGTCCAGAAACCCCGAAACCCGGTTTTTTGTCAAATGCCAACGGATGGTCGCGCATGCCAATGCTCAAGACGTTGATCTCGCCCGCGAACAGATCGCTCCCGCCCGAGTACGAGGAGTGGAAACGTTTCGTCTATGAGGGCGTCATCTCGACCAAGGTCCGCGAGCTTGTTCGCGAATCCTGGGAACGTTGCGCCACCATGAAGGTGGATCCCTTCACGCTCGGGGCGCAGTGCGTGTTCACCCCCGGAGAACTCAGCATCCGCAAGCAGCACAGCAAGGATTTTTTGGCCGTCGCGCGGCCCTATGTGGACACGCTGTGCAATCTGGTGGGCAATTCGGGCACGGTGATTTTTTTGACCGACGAGTCGGGGGTGATCTTGCTGCTCTCGGGCGACCCGGAAGAGTTGGAGCGCCAGGAGCGCATCAACCTGGTGGAAGGGGCCGTCTGGACGGAGCACGAAACCGGCACCAACGCGGTGGGCACGGCCATCGCCATCGGCCGTCCCGTGCAGATCGTGGGCGGCGAGCACT
>Ga0302278_10002215_pt1 | contig 22647 bp, 18 predicted proteins | sample III_Bog_N3_2_FD_194543 | JGI IMG/M metagenome (GOLD analysis project Ga0302278, IMG submission 194543) | Peat permafrost microbial communities from Stordalen Mire near Abisko, Sweden - III_Bog_N3_2 | ecosystem: Environmental > Terrestrial > Soil > Wetlands > Peat | place: Sweden: Abisko...
TCATCGTCTTCTCCGGGACTGCGGCCCAGGTGGAAGAAACCTTCCACACAACCATTCACCGTTACAACGTCGATGGCGAGGAGCACATTGCCAACGCCGGCAATCCGCAGATTCCCGCGGCGCTGGCCGGCGTGGTGGGCGGCGTAGTTTCGTTGCACAATTTCCGCCGGACATCGGCCATCTCTTCGCTCCGCAAGCTCAACTCAAAGCCGCTTGCCGGGCCTCATGCCGAGTACTCCGCCGGCGCCTCGCACTACATGTTTCCGCAGGACTTCGCCACCATCTACGACCTGAACACGCTTTACACCGAAGGCACAAATGGGGCCGGCGCCTCCATTGCGATTGCCGGCCGCAGCAACATCAACCTGAGCGACGTTGCATCCTTTCGCGCGACCTCCGGCCTGGCTGCAAACGCCCCAACGGTGCTTGTTCCGGCCACGGATCCGGGCCTCGTCGGCGGTGACCAGGACGAGGCCACGCTGGATGTGGAATGGAGCGGGGCCGTTGCGCCTTCTGTGGAGGTAAAGCTGGTGGTTGAGGCATCCACCGCAACCTCCGACGGAGTGGACCTTGCGGCGCAATACATTGTGAACCATGCCACGGCGCCTGTTGTGAGCGTGAGCTATGGGAGCTGCGAGCAGGCAATGAGTTCGGCCGAGCAGGCTTTCTACAGCAGTTTGTGGCAGCAGGCGGCAAGCCAGGGAATGAGCGTCTTCGTGGCTGCGGGCGATGCCGGCGCGGCCGGATGCAACACCGGCGCGGAAGCCATGGGCGCGGGCTCAGGCGTGAATGGCCTTTGCAGCTCGCCCTACTCAACCTGCGTGGGGGGAACCGAGTTTAACGAGGGCACGGATTACGCCGCTTACTGGGCGGCGGCAAACGCGGCGGGCAACGCGTCCGCGCTGAGCTACATTCCGGAGAAGGTCTGGAATGAGAGCGGAGCGAATGGCGGTTGTGGGCTGTGGGCCTCAGGCGGCGGAGTCAGCACTCTATACCCGCAGCCATCCTGGCAAAAGGGAGTGGGCGCCACGAGCGCGGCGCAGGATGCGGGCGGCATGCGGATGGTTCCGGACGTGGCAATGTCGGCCGCCGATCATGATGGCTATGTGATTTACGAGAACGGCACTTACTGGGTCATCGCCGGCACTTCGGCCTCGTCGCCCTCGTTTGCCGGGATTATGGCGCTGGTGGTGGAGAAGCAGGGTAGGACCGGGCAGGGAAGCGCGAATCCGGGCCTCTACGCGCTCGCAAATACTGCGCGCAATCCCTTCCACGCAACGCCATCGGGAGATAACACCGTGCCGGGTGTGACGGGATTCACCGCGAGCGGCGGAACCTATAACCTGGCCACCGGCCTGGGTTCGGTGGATGTGGCGGTACTGGTGGGCGCGTGGGGCGGAGGATCGTTTCTTAGGAAACCGGGCCCGGTGCATGGGCCCATCCGGCACCAGTGCGCGATATGTGTGGAGTGATAAATCCAGGGCCTGCGGCCATTACCTGAGACGGGAGCCCTAGTCAAACAGCGCGAACGCCTGCTCAATGCGTGCCTGTACTTTGGGATCTGTCGCAAAAGATTGGTGCACTTCCAGCACGATGGCCGGCGGTTCGGGAAGCTGCTTGAGGGACTTCGCGGCAGCGGTCCAGTCGATGGCGCCGTCGCCGGGCCAAAGGTGTTCGTCCTTCACGCCCTGGTTGTCGTGCACATGGACCGAATGGATGCGGCTGCTGAGAGTAGCGATGGCCGGGCTCACCCCCGTAGTAATGTTGGCATGGCCCAGGTCAAGGCACACGCCAACCGAGTTCAGGTGCCCAGATTCGAGAATCTCCACCAGGTGCGCAGGGGTTGTGGGCTCGCTCACCAGGTTTTCCACCAGGATGCGGACTCCCAGAGGGTGGGCAAAGGCCCCCAGATGCTCCAGGGCGGTTTCAGCGTATTCAATGGAGCGAAGGGACCAGCCATCGTCCCGCTCGCCGAGATGGACAACGAGGTTGCGGAAAGGAATGGACTCCGCGGTTTCCAGGGCGCGTTTGATCTCATCCATGGCGGCAATGCGGCGCGCTTTTTCCGGATGCAGAACGTTGACTGCGGGAGCGCCGGCACGGCCCATTTCGCGGTCAGGAAACAGCGGGGCGTGCATCGACCAGGGCTGCAGCGGACTGGACGCGAACCAAGAGGCCAGTTCGGCCACGTGGTCGCGGTCCGTATAGTCAAAGTGCTGTCGGGCAGCGAAGAGCTCAACCGCCTGAGCTCCCGAACGGGCGGCAAGATCCAATTGCGCTGAATGGAGCCGCTGATTCAGGAACAGATGCGTGGACAAGGCGCGCAGCATGACCAAGGATTCTCCCCCTCCCTTTGATGCGGAGGCTTGAAGCGCAGGTTCACTCCTATTGTCTCATTTTTGCAACAAGTTACGTTGAAATGGATGTTGCGGGAGATGGTGCGCCCGGTGTAGGGTGCGTGCACTTCAGCGGATCTTCCGAACAGCAGAGACGCCCGTCAGTTAAGCCTGACAGCAAGTTCTTGAATTATTTTTGGGGGAGAGTGCAGGCCTGCGATACGGAGAGGAATCGCAGGCCCGCTTTCCTTTGGTGCACGACTGGGGATCGGGAAGTTGAACCAGGACCCTGCACAAAATTGCCCGCCAGCCCAGCGGGATTTCTGTAAGAGTCAGCGAAAATACTGGGGCCAACATCGGAAACGGGATGCTATCTACCGGTTCCTTACCTTTGGGACTCCAGGTGCAAGAGCAAAAACTCTGCTCATGATCAGTGAGATGTCGGCATTCTCTGCGGAGTTGTCTCGCTAATCTCGAACTTTTGTGGAAAAATCTGTGGAAAAGATGCGCAAAGTGGCTGGGTTGCCCTGAAATCGGCCACTTTTGGGGAATGATTCTGCCACTTTAGTAGCCGGCAGCCTTTCCATAGTGGCTTCGGTGGTCCTGACCGCCAAGTAACTCCCCGGTTTTGGGGTCGATGGCGATGCACTCGCCATTCGACCAATGGTGCTCAGAAACGGCGAGAGTGTAACCCCGGGCCTTCAGCGCGGCGAGTGTTTCGGGAGAAAAGCCCGGCTCCAGGAAAAGCTTGTCCGGCTGGTACTGGTGATGGAAGCGGGGAGCGTCGACAGCCTGCTGGATGTTCAGGCCGCCTTCCGAGGCGGAAAGAAAAATGTTTGCCACCGTAGTAATGATGCGCGCCCCGCCCGGCGAGCCCAGCACGTAACGCAGTTTGTCATCCTCAAGCACGATGGTGGGGGTCATGGAGCTGAGCGGGCGCTTGCCGGGGGCGATGGCGTTGGCCGGACCCTGAATCAGCCCATAGATATTGGGAACGCCTTGTTTGGCGGCGAAGTCGTCCATCTCGTCATTCAGCAGGAAGCCGAGAGACCCTGCGGTGACATGCGAGCCAAAGGTGTCGTTCAGTGTTGTCGTCACTGAGACCGCGTTGCCCTCGCCGTCCACAACTGAGTAGTGCGTTGTCTGGTTCGATTCATTCCGCCGCTGCCCGGGAGTCGTGGGTGCGGGCGGCAAAAAGCCTTCGGGCCGGATGAGGGAGGCGGAAGGCGTCGCCGCGCTCAAATTGATGGAGGCGCGCCAAGCGTCCGCGTACTTCTTTTGGGTCAGCAGAACCACCGGGATCGGGTTGTAATCTGGGTCGCCGAGGTAATCGGAGCGGTCCATGTAGGCGCGGCGATAAGCCTCGGTAATCAAATGAATGGACTCGGCCGAGCGGTCGCCGAGTTTGGCCAGGTCGAAGCCTTCCAGGATATTGAGAGCGGAGAGCAGCACAATGCCGCCGGAAGAAGGCGGAGGCGCGCTGATAACCGTATAGTTATGGAACTTCCCGGTTATGGGAGTCCGCTCCTCTACCGTGTATTGGGCAAGGTCTGCGAGAGTCAGCAACGCGCCGCCCTTGTGCAGCTCGTCCACTAGCTCATGGGCAATTGCCCCGTGGTAAAATGAGTCGGGATCGGCCGCGATGCGTTGCAGCGTCCGCGCCAACTCCGGCTGCTTGAAGGTTTCGCCTTCCTTATACAGGTTTCCGTCGCGCTGGAAGATGCGCCTGGAGTCGGGAAACTTCGCCAGGTCGGGGTCGGTGAGCTCTTTGGCTTCCTCGGCTGAGAGCACGAAGCCTTCCGCAGCCAGCTTGATGGCTGGCGCCACCACGCGCTGCAGGCCAAGCTTGCCATACTTCTTTTCCGCGTGCACCATGCCCGCGACCGAACCGGGGGTGCCGATGGACTTGTAGCCAATCACCGACCCTTCCAGGCTTTCTTCCGGCAGCACGTTGCCGTGCGCGTCCTGGTACATGGTTTCCGTGGCCGCAAGCGGAGCCTTCTCCCGGTAATCAAGGAAAATGTCATTGCCGTCATGGATGCGGATCAGCATAAAGCCGCCTCCGCCCAAATTGCCTGCGGCGGGATGCACAACCGCCAGGGCAAAGCCCGTGGCCACAGCGGCGTCCACGGCGTTGCCGCCCTCGCGCAGCACTTCAAGCCCGGCGTCGGAGGCAAGATGGTGGACGCTCACGACCATTCCGTGCTTCGCGCGGACGGGCTGTTCGTCCAGATAGGAAATCACGTTCTTTTGGGCCTCCTGGGCTTGGGCGAGGAAACACTGGTTGAGCGCGGCGCCCGCAAGGACTGCCAGGGCGAGAAAAGAGGCGCTTCTCCAAGCCGCTGAATATCTCAAACGTCGCGCGCGGCCAATCTCTTTCCGAGCAAACGCCACTTTCCAGTCCGGTTCCGGGTTAGCGCTATGGGGGAATCCCTGCCGTGTCAGTTGGGTCATAGTGTTTTGACAGAATAACGCGGATCACAACCGAACCGTGAAGTTTGTGGCTCCGCGCTTCCAATACCGCGGCAACCTCTACAAAGCTCCCGATCTGAGCAAGCTCTACACCTCCACTGGAACCTTCACGCACATCTCCGAGCCCATGATCGGCGTCTACTTCCGGCTGTGATTCGGACACGTCCATCACAGAAACAAAACTCACCCGTCCTCCCCGGATTCAACCCGGTGCCCACCTGTCCCTCGCCCCGCCGGTCGCTGTGATACCGTTGCAGTACGGTGTCCCTGAACCGGGTGGTGAACTGCCCGCCCGTTTTGAATGCTTGTGGATCGATCGGATTCGGGGAGATCGCGCGAAACCAAAGAATGGCCCAGCAGCCGGAAATTACATCGCCTCCCCTTCCCGCGAGCCCGGCTCCCCTGCCTGGGTCTGCGAACGGCACTATCTCCGTCTCCGGTGCGGTCATTCCCCCCATCGCCGTATCCATCTCAGCGCCGGAAGGCCGGCCTGCGGCAGATCTCCAGGCAGCTTCCGGGGCAGGCCACAAGCCAGGCCCCCAGCGCATTCCCCGCTGGCTTGAGCGGTCGGAGCTGTTCTTGCGGGTCGTGCTGCGCATGTACATTGGAGTAGCGGTCTGTTACGCGCCGTGGTCCAGGCTGTTCTGGGATCAGAATCCGCTTTTCGTGCAATACCCCACGCTCTCCATCTATGCTGCCAATGGTGCGGTACGCGGCATCATATCCGGCTTGGGACTCCTGAATCTGTGGATTGCATTCCACGACGCGTTCAAGCACCGGGATGGCAAGTAGACACGTGGACAGGGATCGGTCGACCTGTTGGCCAGGGACGGAAGATATGGATCAGGGAACTGAAAGCAGCGAAAAAGCTTCGGCTCGCACCGCTCCGGGTGCATTGGAGCGGGCATCGCTGGCATATGAGAATCCGGAGTTTCTGAATGGCGCCGATGGGCGCCTGATTCGCATCGTGGCCGAGTATCTTGAGCCGCTGGCCCGCTTTCGCCGCGAGCAGATTCAGGACACGGTGGTTTTCTTCGGCTCCGCGCGCTTTCGCGGACGCGAGGAGGCCAACCATGAGCTGGAACTGCTGGACAACACCGGATCAACCCAGCCGGCCCCCAGCCACGAGCAGCCGGCCAGCGTGCCCCAGATTGTTGAGGGCACAGCCACCGAGCTGCAGCGCAAGCGCGCCGTAGCGGCCGTGGAAATGGCCCGCTACTACGAGGATGCGCGCCGCCTCGCCGGCATGCTCACCACCTGGGCCAAACGAATCCCCTCACGCCGCAGCCGCTTCGTCGTCACCTCAGGCGGTGGCCCCGGGATTATGGAAGCCGCCAACCGCGGCGCCTGGGAAGCCGGCGGCAAAACCATCGGCCTGAATATCCGCCTGCCCTTCGAGCAGTCCCCCAATCCCTACATCACCCCCAGCCTCAACTTTGAGTTCCACTACTTCTTCATGCGCAAGCTTTGGTTTGCCTACCTGTCGAAGGCTCTGGTAGTCTTTCCTGGAGGCTTCGGCACTCTCGACGAGATGTTCGAAATCCTCACCTTGGCCCAGACTCAGAAGCTGGCCAAGAAAATCACTGTCGTCATCTACGGCTCAGAATATTGGAAGAAGGTCTTCGATCTCGACGTTCTTGTCGATACGGGGGCCATTTCGCCCAAGGACATTGAGCTTTTCCAGTTCGCGGATACGCCCGAGCAGGCATTCGACATGCTCAAGCAGGGCCTGACGCAGAATTACCTTATTGCCGAAGCGCAGGAGGGCAGGCTCGCGGAGAGCCTGGAGGGAAAGGGAAGCCAGGAAATGATGGCTGGATGGACAGTGGAGGATTTCCTCGGGCCCGAGATCGCCAAAACTAGCAAATAATTCTTGATTTCATGTATCGCTTGCACGCTCCTTGGTCGATGAAAGCATTAATGAGCTGATGCCGCTCTAGGAGGAGCCTTGTCCTTATTGCACTGGAAGATAAGATATTCTGGGGAGGAAAACGTCCTGGATAATGAGCGCGATACGATGCTGGCCATTCTCGATTCCCTTCATGCCGCCGCGTTGAAAGGCGGAATGCAGTTTGGCGCTTCCGAACAGCTCAGTAAAATTGCCCGCTTGTCCAGTGAACACTTCTCCGCAGAGGAAGCCCTGATGGAGTCGACAAACTATCCCGAGCTGTCGGCGCACACGACCACGCACCGGGAATTGACTGCGACGCTTTGCGACCTTATGGATCGCCATCACGAAGGCGATGGTGCTCCTTACTTCCAATTGCTTCGCTCCGTGCTGGATCGGTTCCAAAACCACCTGAAGCAGGAAGACCGCAAATACGCTTTGTGGCTCAATGCTCATGGAGCGAAATTGAGAACTCAAGCGAGCGTCGCCCTTCAATCGCGGCCTTCGAGCTCCTGAATCCCACGCAGGCTCGCGTTCAAATTGGCGACTGTCATTTGTTTCCCCACACTTGAGCCCTGAACACACACAGGCCCCTCAAAGTAGAGAGGCCCTGTCAGCAGGCTGGTGGAAGGTGGAAAAGAGAAGCAGTGCCTTCACTGTAAGTCGGCTGATCCGCACGATTCTGTTCAATATTGACCATGCAGGTATGTCTTTCTGTAACGATGGAAAATGAGCCTGCGGACCCCAAATCAGACATAACCTCGTCTCTCACAATTCTGGGGGGCCCCCGGCCACTTCTGCTAGGCTTTCAGTAGACTCTCTCCCCACGGTTGGGTCTCCTGGCAGCTTGGTCGGGTCCAAATTTGTGCGGCGATCTATTTGGTGTTTCTCCCGGTTTTGGCGGTATTTGCAGGGAATTTCTGGTAACTATATTGATTCTTTTGCTAATTGAAGGCCTATTCGCACCATCTTAACCCTCCTTTTATGGAATGCAGGGGATACTGAATGCGGAAATCCTGGTTCGATCACGGAGAAGGAGCAGGAATGGCGAATTCGACCATCTCATACTTGTGGCGCGACCAAAACGCACCCCGCGGCTTTCACACGGGGGTCTCGCTGCACGGTCACACCAACCAGTCCCATGAGACGCTGGACTTTCTGGCGAATTTCGGAAACCAGTATCCGATAATGCGCCCCCTTCTCTCGCGTCTCGAGCGCCGTTCGAAGAACAACTACGGCATGCCGGTAAACTACGCAGCCGCCTACTGGACGCCCCCCATGACGCCCATGCTGGCTTTCGACCTGGAAAGCAAACAGATCGAAAAGCTGGACCTCCAGTCGATGGTTTCGCTTTCCGATCACGACAACATTAAGGCGCCCATGCTGCTGCGGTCCGTTCCCAGCGCGCGCCAAATTCCCGTGTCCGTCGAGTGGAGCGCGCCTTACGGCGTGCAGTCTTTTCACCTCGGCATCCACAATCTGCCCAGCGCAAAGGCCCCCGAGTGGATGGCGACCCTGGCCGGCTACACCAAAAACCCCAGCGACGCGCGCCTGACCGAGATTCTCGTTGCGCTCAACAACGAACCAAACGTGCTCGTCATCTTCAACCACCCGCTCTGGGATCTTTACCTGGTGGGCCGCGAGAAGCACGAATTCCTGGTCAATGAGTTCCTGCAGAAGAACGGCAATTACATGCATGCGCTGGAGTTGAATGGCCTGCGCGACTGGGATGAAAACCGGGCTACCCGCCGGCTGGCGGAAAAGTGGAACATGCTCCTCATCTCCGGCGGTGACCGGCATGGCGTGGAACCGAATGCCAACATCAATCTGACCAACGCAAAGAGCTTTACGGAATTCGTCCACGAAATCCGCAAGGAAAAGAAAAGCGACATCCTCTTTATGCCGCAGTATGCCGAGCCCTGGAAGCACCGCATTCTCGGCTCGGCCATTGACGCGGTCCGCCATTATCCCGAGTTCCCCCAGGGTTCGCGCACCTGGGATGAGCGTGTGTATCACCCCGATCGCAACGGCGTGTGTCGCCCGCTGAGCGAGCTTTGGCCAGCCGGAAACGCTCCGCGGGTCATGCGCTGGGGCGTCGGGCTGGTGCAGATGATGGGCAAGGGCGTGGTCTCCGGCGGTCTGCGCATGGCCTGGACTGAAGCGCACCAACTGCGCCTCGCCCTCGGCGAAAACGATAGCTAACCGCCGCCTGCGGTGGGGCAGATGCTCGCGGGAGGCTCGCACTGGGTTTCCAGCCCGCGGGATTGTGGTGAACTCACGGGACTTTACAGGTAGCGGAAGAACTTCTATTGGGCCACGACAAGTGTCAGGGCACGACGTTAGTCGTGCCAAACACGTCTCAGAATGAATGGGGCTTTAGCCCCCGATGGACACTTTCCAACCCTCACAACGCACCACCCGGTCACGACTTCGGTTCATCCAATGAATACACAACTCCCGCGCGTTGCCTACTTCCCCGACTCGTTCCACGAGGTGAACGGCGTAGCGCACACCAGCCGGCATTTTGAGGCCTTTGCGCGGCGCCGCAATCTGCCCTTCCTCTGCGTCCGCGCCGGCGACCGCACCCAGGCAATCCTCGAAGACGGCAACATCTGGACGCTTGAGCTGCCCCGCGGCTTCCTGTCCTTCGCCCTCGAGAAAGATCTTCGCTTCGATCCGGCCTTTCTCCGCCACATCCCGTTAATCGGCGAAGTTCTGGAGCGCTTCAAGCCCGACCTCATCCACATCACCGGTCCCAGCGAAATCGGCATGCTGGGCGCGGGGTTGGCGCATCATCTCGGTCTGCCTCTCACCGCAAGCTGGCACACCAATGTCCACGAATACGCGGCCCGCCGCTCAGAGTGGTTCCTCCGCCTCTTGCCGAAGCGACAATCGGCCGCAACCGAGCAAAAAATCGAGGACCTGGCCATGGCCGCCGCCGCCAAGTTCTACTCCGTGGCGCGTGTGCTGTTTGCGCCCAATCCCGAGCTTTGCGCCCTGCTGGAGCGCACCACCGGTCGCAAGTGCTTCCTCATGCCGCGCGGCGTGGATGCGGAACTGTTCCGCCCGGAGAACCGCAAGCGCGACCCTGAAGACCGCGACCATGTCCTGGGCTTTGTCGGCCGACTCTCCATTGAGAAGAATGTGACCCTCCTGGCGCAGGTCCAGGAAGAACTGGAAGCAAAGGGGCACAAGAGCTTCCGGTTCCTGATCGTTGGCCACGGGGCGGAGGAGCAATGGCTACGCGACCGCATGCCCCGCGCCGAGATCCCCGGCGTCCTCAAGGGCGAAGCTCTTTCCACGGCCTACGCCAATATGGATCTGTTCGTCTTCCCATCGCATACCGACACATTCGGCAACGTGGTCCTTGAAGCGCTTGCCAGCGGCGTTCCCGCCATCGTCACCCACGACGGCGGCCCATGCACCATTGTTCGCGACGGCGTCACCGGCCGCATCGTAGACGATGAGGATTTTGCGAGTGCTGTAGCTGGCATCCTCGCCGACCCCTTGAAACACGCGGAGATGCGTTTAGCAGCCCGCGAATACGCCCTCACCATGAGCTGGGACGCAGTCTTCGAAGGCGTCTACAACGCCTACGAAACCATCCTCACCCAGCGCGAACAAGCCGCCGGCTAGCTCCACCTATGTATAGCTTTTTATGGCTTTTTAAAAATATCTGTCATCCTGAGCGAGCGCAGCGAGCCGAAGGACCTGCTTCTTACAGTTCTTTACAAATATCTGTCATCCTGAGCTACGTCGAAGGACCTGCTTCTTATAGCCTCTTATAGCTCCCGGACGGGACCGTACGATAATAGAATATCCCAGCATGAAATGCTGGGATAACTTCACATGCAGAACAAGCGCCCCGAAGGGTCGCTGCGACCTGCGACCAATGCGTCGCTATCCGCGCACGGCTGCACAGTAAACAAAATCACAATAACTCACTTTATATCAATTATTTACGGTACAAGCACCCGCAAAAGCTGCGCAGTTTGCGAAAAAGTGTCAAATTCTCTGCAACCCAAACCCTCGTTTAGTTCAATTCTCAGCAATCAAAACATCTGAAAAGGCTGCCCCGTAGGTTACTGTCTCAAAGAAACGCAACCCTCCGAGCAGCCATTTGGACCTGTTTGCAACCCTGCAAGAAGCCTTTTACCCTATGTAGCGCACCCCTCCGAGCAGACATTTGGTCACTTGATTCTCGCCACGCGGCCCGTCGTAGGGAACCTCTGAAACTGCAGCGCATCGTGCTCCTGGGCCCGCGCGATCAACCGATCCCGCTAACTCAATCGTGCGCGCCTCCTGCGCCATGTTGTCCGCACGACAATGGGAACTTATCCCTTCGCTGCTAAGTCGCCGATGGCGCCTACTAACTTATCCAGGTCGGGGATGGTTGTATAAACGTGAGGAGTAACCCGGACGCAGCTGATGTTCTCCCAGACAATGCCCACGGTGTGGATCTTGTACTGATCGAAGAGCGCGGAAGACAACTGGGCCGGCGTCATCCCATCAATGCTGACTCCACAGATAGCGCAGGAGTAATCAAGGTTGAGCGAGGTATGCAGCTTGACCTTCGGGATGGATTCGACGCGCGTGGCCCAGTAATTCTTCAGGTAGCCGATGCGCTGCTCCTTGCGCTTGCTGCCGATCCCTTCATGAAAGTTGATAGCCTCGCCGATGCCTTGCTCGAGCGGAAAGCTGCGCGTGCCCAGGTCTTCAAACTTGCGTATATCCGCTGAATGCGGCTGCGCCGCGCACACCAGCGGCCAAAGCTTCTCAATCTTATCGGCCTTCACCCACATCATCCCGGTGCCGATGGGAGCGCTCAGGAACTTATGCAGACTGGTGCCAAAGTAATCGCAGTGCAGGTCAGGAATCTTGAAGTCCATCAGGCCGAAAGAATGGGCGCAGTCGGCGATGACCTCAATGTTATGCGCGTGAGCCATGTCAGAGATTTTGGTCACGGGCAAGGTTTGCCCCACCCAGTTCACCATATGAGTCACATGAATAAGTCGCGTGCGCGGAGTAATGGCCTCCTCGTAGGCTTTGACGATTGCCGCGTCGTCTTCCATCGGAAAATCGAAGCTGATCTGCTTGTAGACAATGCCGTCGCGCTCGGCGCGCTGCCGATACGCCTCGATCATGTGCGGGTAATCTTGCTTGGTCCCGATCACTTCGTCGCCCGCTTTCAGGGGCAGGCCAAAAATGATCGTATTCAAAGCTTCCGTCGAGTTACGATTGACCGCAATCTCACCGGGATGCGCCCCGGCCAGGCGGGCGAGTTTTTGTCGCAGAGGCTCGCGTCCCTGGTCGAGTATCTGCCACATGTAATACGACGGCCCTTCATTCGAGAGCTGGTTATAGCGCTCCACAGCCTGCTGCACAACGATAGGCGAGGGCGACACGCCGCCGTTGTTCAGGTTAACGATATCCGGATTCACGGAATAAGAGCGTTGAATTACAGACCAGAAGTCTTCGTTCTGCGCGGCCTCGGCTGGAGTCAGGTGATCGATCGCGGCGGACGCGGAAGCGAAGTCGGCGCCGTGCGACAGCTCAAAGTGGCTCGTCGCGGAAAATGCATTCGCCACTGGAAATGCGCCGGCGAGAACGGCAGCGTTGCGAAGGAAGGTGCGGCGGTCGCTGAGTTGCATAACAACGAATGTAGGCGTTTAAGAATCAGGATTCAACGGTAAAATGAGGGCTGGGAATCAGATGCGAATGCCGGTGCGCAAGTCGATGGCGAATGGAATTTCCTTGTCGGTCATCAAGTCCCAACCGAGACCGTGGAGAACCGGCCCATTAACTTCTTCGAGTGTGAGCCCTTCTGAAGATAGCTTCTCCGAATGCCAGGCCTGTCCTTCCGGGCCCCATGCAAGGACGGAGTGGTGGCTGACAAAAAGAAGCAGATTCTGTTCGAGCGCCGGCTGCACATCGAGAACAGGCCGGTAAGAAATCATCGTGAAGTGTTCCGGGTTTGCGGTTGAAATGATATACGCATAACCTCCAGAAACCGCGCAGATCTCTTCGGGATTAGGACACGACCAGAGCCCCGTCGGTACGGCCGAATCACGAAATCCGAGTGCGCAGGTGGCTAGAAACTCCTGCCCCGAAAGTGATGACTGCGAGGCGCCCGGACGCACCAACACTTCGAGTGCCCCGCGTTCCACTTCTTCAGCCTGCCCTGGGTAAACGAAGTGACGCGTCGGCAGAATGAGCGGCCGCGCGGCGAGGATTTGAGCTTGCCAGTCATGCGGGAAGGCGCCGTTGAAGAAGGACGCTGGCGGATTCGGCGTCATGACTGAGCCTTGTAGTTGAGGATCCAGTCCTCTTGCTCCTGCGTGTCGGGAACGACGCAACCGCGTGCGACTTGAATTGCGGTCAGGGCGGCCTTAGGTGTCCAACCGAGTTCGATGAGCGTGGCAGCGGCAGTGACGGTAGCGCGACCTATGCTTCCGCGGCAATGAACACCGATGTGTTCGCCGGCCCTTAGACGGTTGGACAGGTCCACGACGAATGTCTGGAATGCGGCGAGGTTAGGCGGAACATGAACGTCAGGGATGGGATGAGAAAGAAACTGCATACCTATCTTTTTCGCTAACGGGCCTTCTTCACCGAGAGCGAGCATGTTGGCCTCGTCCTTTTCCAACAGCGACACAAGTGTCTCAATACCATCCCGCTTCATTCTGATCAGGTCGTCTTCCAGCCAGTCGCCGGGGCGCGGCTTCATGACAATGGCCAGCGGCACAGGTGGGTCGCCTTGGATCCAGAAGATGTCTTTCACTTGAGCGCTCAGACTCCTACAAATCGTTCGATGCGCTCGCGGACGCTGGGAATGCCCAGGTCCAAAACTGCGCCCTCTTCAATCAGGGGAATGACCTTGTCGAAGTCAGGGCCGGAGGCTACGCCGGTGAGCGCGATGCGGACGGGATGAAACAGCTCTTTGCCCTTGACGCCGCTGGCAGCTTTGATGTCATTCAGCCAGGACTTGAAATCTTCGCTGGTGACGATGTCGTTATGGGCGCGGGAGCGGTGGGCAAGCTCGCCAAGGACTGTCCGCGTTGAATCCGCTGCGAGGATGGGCCGGTTTTCCGGATTGACGCGGGCGGCGTCTGGGTCGAAGCCAAGAATGAAGGCGGCCTTGGCCGGGAGCTGATCGAGATGATCGACATACGGAAGCAGAAGGGCGAGCAGACGCGCGAACCAGTCTTTTCTCAGAACCACCAGCGCATCGGACGGCGGGTCGACAAGGACGGGAGGGTTTTCGCGAGCCAGCAGAGCCAGAGTCTCCGGCGTGTAGATTGTCGAGGCCGGCCATAGGGGAAAAATGTCCGGTCGCTGACGGCAGAAGTAGTGCTCGGCCAATTCGGCGATGCGTTCCTTGTCAGCCTGCTTGAGGTAATGGCGATTGAGCCAGTTGAGTTTTTCGAAATCGAAGATGGCGGGCGACGGGGTTACGCGCTCCAGTGAGAAAGCTCGAGTTAGCTCGGGGAGCGTGAATGTTTCAGTCTTGCCGTCTTCCGCGCCCCAGCCAAGGAGCGCGAGATAGTTCACGAGAGCTTCGGGGAGATAGCCCATCTCACGAAAAGTTGAGATAGATGTAGCACCGTGACGTTTGGAGAGTCGCTCGCGATCCGCGCCGAGAATGGTAGATAGGTGTGCGAATTTAGGAACCGGCCACCCGAAGCCCTGGTAGATAGCCACTTGCTTGGGCGTGTTGGAGATGTGATCGTCGCCGCGGATCACATGAGTTATGCCCATAAGTGCGTCGTCGATGGTAACAACGTAGTTATAGACCGGCACTCCAGCGGAAGTGCCTGACGCCGAGCGCACCAGGATCGGATCGGAGACGGATTCAGCGGGAAATTCTACAAGCCCTCGGACGATATCGTGAAAGCGCAGGGGGTGATCTTCAATGCGCAGTCGAACGGCAAAAGGCTTGCCGGCCGCGATATTTTCCGCAATGGTTGCTGCGGTGAGAAGCCGGCAGCGTCCGGAGTAGACATGGGGCCCCTGAACTGCGATGGCCTGCGCGCGCTCTGCTTCCAGTTCTTCCGGAGTGCAGAAGCAGCGGTAGGCTTTGCCCTCGGAAAGCAGGCGCTCGGTGTGTTCGGCGTAGATTGCCAGGCGCTCAGATTGCCGATAGGGGCCGTTGGGGCCTCGCTCGGGCGCGCCGTGGAAATTGCCGGGACCTTCATCCCAGTCGAGACCCAGCCAATTCAGATCTTCAATAAGCTGGTTTTCGTAGCGAACTTCACTTCGCTCGAGGTCTGTATCTTCGATGCGGAGGATGAACTGGCCGCCTGTGCGCCGGGCGAAGAGCCAGTTATAAAGTGCAGTGCGCGCGTTGCCCACGTGGAGAAGGCCGGTGGGAGATGGAGCGAACCGCACGCGGGATTTGGCGGGGATCATGACAACACACATAATAGACGGTGCAATCGGAAAGTGTCAGGCGATGATTGCCCGGAAGATGCACCATGCATGAATCCGGTGGGATGAGGAGAACATGTTGAAACACAAACTGATTGGGCTGGTTGTGATAGTTGCGGGTGCAACGATGGCCTGCGGAATGACGTTGGCTGCGCAAACGGCGGCAGCAGGCGACGAAGAAGCGAAGGCGGAGATTCGACGGGATGTGAACACCTATATGCAGGCCGTTGACGATGCGGATCCAAAGATCGCGGCAACTGTTTGGCTCACGACGCCCGACGCGACGTTCATTGAACCGACGGGCCATGAGCGGGGGTGGGATGAGATTGCCTCGGTGGTCTACCGGAAGCTGATGGGAGGGACCTTCAGCAAGCGCGCGTTGAAAAACGTAAGCGATGTGACGATCCACCTCTATGGCGATGCGGCGGTGGTGGAGTTCGACTGGGATTTTGTAGCCACGCTGCGAAGCGACGGAAGGACGCAAGTGCATACCACCGGACGGGAGAGCCAGGTGTATGTCAAGTTCCAGGACAAGGGCTGGCGGTTGGTCCACGTCCATTACTCGGGCCCTCCGGTGACAGGCCCGGGCAAAGGTTTCTAAACGGCCATTCACTCTTTCATGAGAAGTGCTGCCAACCTTGCGGTTCGAGGGGACGCGGGCCTTGCGGAGTGAGCAGGGTGATGGCGGGCATTTCCGTGCGTGCCTTCACCACGCGGCCGATGCGCGTGATGGGGACGCCGGCAATCTGCCTGGGAACATGGACTGCGGCGGGAGCGGTGAAGAGCAGTTCGTAGTCCTCGCCGCCATTGAGCGCCAGGGCCAGTGTTGCGCATGGGTGGATTGGGAGCAGGGAAGCGTCAACCTCGGCGGCTACCCGGGACTCTTCGCAAATATGGGCTAGATCCGTTGAAAGGCCATCGCTGAGGTCGATGGCGGCGGATGCGATGCCGCGCCGCTGCAGAAGCAGTCCCTGGGCGATGCGGGGTTGGGGTTTGAGATGCGGAGCGAGCTGGGTCGCGAGCCGTTTTGGAATGCGGGGCGGATGCGGCCTTCCCGTCTGGGCCCCACTGGATTTGGCCAGATCGACCAGCCGCGCGAGCCCTGCTGCGGCTCCGCCGAGGCTGCCGGTGACGTAAATCAGATGGCCAGGGCGTGCGCCAGTGCGGAGCAACGCCTTGCCGCGCGGAACGGCGCCAGTAAGGACGATGTCGGCAAGGGGAAGTGGCGACTCTGCAAGATCGCCGCCGGCGAGTGGGGTGTTGTTTGCCAGTGCGAGGTCGAGTAGACCGTCGAGGAATCGCTGGACCCATGGGCTGCGTCTATTGGAAGACTCGGCAAGTTCGCGCGGCAGGCCGAGGGAGAGAAAGGCAGCGATTGGGCGCGCGCCCATGGCGGCCAAATCGCTGAGACCGCGGGCCAGAGCCCGGTGACCAATCACTTCGGGTTGATGCCAATCGAGACGAAAGTGGCGGCCCGCGATGGAAAGGTCGGTGGTGATGGCCAGTTCCTCGCCCGGCCTGAGACTGAGAAGGGCGCAGTCGTCGCCGATGCCGAGTCGCAGGGATTTTGTGCTTGTCCGGGCGGCACGGTTGCGAATGCTGCGCAGGAGCGCCAGTTCACCCGGAGCGGAGACGGATTCGGACAGTCGGCGTTGCGGTGGCATGTTTTGAGGATAGGGCAAGACACCGAACAGGCGAAGATCGTCGCAGGCCGCGGTCGACTGTGTCCGGAAGGGTAGGGGTACATAGACCAAATTGAGAGGTTTATACTAAGACAATACGTGTGCAGAATTACACAATTAGCCCAAAAGGAATTTTTCCACGGATTTCGTTGACCCGGAACGAATCAGTTTGGTACGCTTTGTAGACATTCCTAGTTGATGCCTGAAGTAACCACTGTTTTTCTCCTGGGTCGATAAGCACGAATGCCTTGCTCTTTTTTTAGGAGTACACGGCGAATTGCGGCCCTTGTTGACGGGGTTTGAGAGGCAAAGATGCTGCGCAAACGCTATTACATTCTTTTTGTTTCAAGGGACGAAGACGGACGAGTTCGGAAGATTCCGATTCCTCTGCAGTATGCGTACGGCTTCGTGGCCGCGGCGCTGGTGGGAGCTTTCACGATCGTCGGGCTGGCTGGTTCCTATTCCCGAATGTTATTGAAGACAGAGAACTTCAACCAGATGCGCGCGGAGCGTGAGACGCTTCGCAAGGACTACAAGCAGATGGCGCAGGTGGCGCACGACCGCGATGTGCAGGTGGCATCGCTTGGCGCTCTGGCCAGCGAAGTGACCGCGCTGTACGGGCTGAAGCAGAACAGGATGGTTTCCGCCAGTCCCAAGGCGGCGGCAAGCGCGGCCGCGGCTCCCACGCCCGTCAACCTTGCCCTGAGCGATGAGGTCAACCAACAGCAGGTAAAGCAATCCATCGACCAGTTTTATGCACTGCGGACGCAGGCGCTGTCCGGGCAGGTATCGCGCGCGCTGGAGGGAGGGCTGACGCCCACCTTTGCAGGCGATTGGACGGTTTTTGCGGACGCACCCTCCATCTGGCCGGTCGAGGGGCGAGTCGGTTCGAGCTTTGGCGAACGGGAAGACCCCTTTAACGGAGAAGGCAAGTTCCACTCCGGTATCGACATTGAAGCGCCTTACGGCACTGCGGTGCGCGCAACTGCGGATGGGGAAACAACGGGCGAGTCGATGGGGGCTGGATATGGCAAGCAGGTGGTCCTTGACCACGGCCATGATCTTCTAACCGTTTATGGGCACCTTTCCGCGATTGCGGTGCTGCCGGGCCAGCATGTGACCCGCGGCCAGGTGATTGGTTACGTGGGCCAGTCAGGGCACGCTACCGGGCCGCATCTGCACTACGAGGTGCGCGTGCACAACGTCCCCGTGAACCCGCACAAGTATCTGCGCAGCACCTATGAACAGGTCGCGGGCACAGGCGCCAGCAATGAAATAAGCGCATCGGATAAATCGGCGAACTAAAGCGGTTTTTTGCAAGCAGGAGCGGCTCCCATGGCATGGGGCCGTTCTTGTTTTTGGCAGTGGCTGCCTCTCAACTCGCCAATGGGGTACGATTGGGGGTCCGCTCGGAATCGGTTGTGGCTTAATCGATTTTGAAGAGCGAACGCCCTGGAGTCTTCCCATGCCTCGTTCGCGGCGCTACGCTGCCTTTCTAGTCCTGGTCTCTCTCGCTGTCTCTTTGCCCCACCACGCATTGGCCGCCGATCGTGCCGCGGACATGAAGATCGCTTTCGCTCGCGTGCGCCATTTGCAACACGGAATCAATGCGTCAGAGTGGTTTGCCCAGAGCCCGAACGACTACTCGGCTGCGCGGACTGACCGGTACACCGAAGCCGCGGACATTGCCCTGATTGCGAAGCTGGGTTTCGATAATGTGCGGCTCAGCATTGATGCCACTCCGCTGGAACAGTGGCCGCGTGGGCAAGATGGGCTAAACGCGGAGTTCGTGGGAAGGCTGGACAAGGCCGTCGACACCATACTCGCGGATGGGCTGGCGGTTCAGATCGACCTGCATCCGGAGGAAGGCTACAAGCTGCGCATCAAGGCCGGCGATGATGGCGTGGATCGGATGGTGATGTTGTGGCGGCGGCTTGCGGCGCACTATGCAGCGCGGGACCCGGAGAAGGTCTTCTTCGAGATCATGAACGAGCCGGCGGTGAGCGATCCGTACCGCTGGGCGGGGATCGAGGCGCGGGTGGTCGCGGCGATTCGGGAGGCCGCTCCACGCAACACGATTATCGCCACGGGGCCGAACTACTCCGGCATAGCGGACCTGCTGACGCAACATCCGCTCGCCGACGGAAACGTGATTTATAACTTCCATTTCTATGACCCGATCGAGTTCACGCACCAGGGCGCGGGCTGGGGCGCGGCGTGGTGGAGCTATACCCACGACATTCCGTATCCGGTGGATGAGAGCTCGATGGCCGAATCGCTGAAGGAGGTTCCGGAGGCGGCGAACCGGTTTTCCCTGGAGCGCTACTGGCTGGACCACTGGGATGTGCATCGGGTTCGGCTGACGATTGACGAGGCCGCGGCTTGGGCAAAGGCGAATGACGTGCCGCTGATCTGCAACGAGTTTGGCGTCTACCGGGAGCACTCAGACCCGCAGTCGCGGTTCAACTGGATCCGGGATGTGCGCACGGCGTTTGAGGCGGACGGGATTGGCTGGACGATGTGGGACTATCGAGGCGGCTTCGGTGTGGTGTGGAAGGAAGATGGGCAGGCGGCGAAGGTGGACGAAAAGGTGGTTGAGGCATTGGGACTGGCAAAATGAGCGAGCCGGCGCTGATTCTGCATCGTGGGCTATTTTGCGGGGGGTAGGCTGGATCCGGCTTCAGAGTTTTGCGCCGAGCTTTCGCCTTGCACAAGCCCGGTGAGCAGGGAAGGCGAGAGCGTTGCGGTGATCACCACCCGGTTGCGGCGCTGGCTGACGTCGGCGGTCTTGAGCAGTTCTTTCAGGCCATTGTTGGCAGCGTTTCGCGAGAGCGGATCAGTGAACGCGCGGGCGAAAGTGACCAGAGTAGCGATCGAGCCAGCCTGGCTGAGGGCTACCTGATCGGTCGGCGCAATTTCTTCCACTTTCACGTGCAGCGAGCCGCCCAGCGACAGGGCGGGGGATACGCTGGCGATGATGGTGGAATCAGAGGCCAGCGGCAGCGACAAGCCGAGGACGCTGATGGAGCCGCTCTCAGAGAACGGGAGGCCGATTTGCCCGACGCCCCACGCGAGAGAAAGCAGCGGGACCTCATGGTAGTGATCCGCGAGGAGAGTGGAGCCGGCGAAGGGCAGTGCGGCGGTGCGATGGCGGTCGAGCATGGAGTGGATCTGCTCGGGGGTGGGCGTATTGGACACGGCCAGCATGTCATAGCCGATTTGAGCGACGCGGACGGTGCGGTTCTCTGACGGAATGGAGTAGATGGTGTGGCCGGCGTAAGTCTCCCGGCTGGTTGCGTGTGTGTCGAGCCAGTTGTTGAGGCGCTGGCCGGTGAGTTTGCCGACCAGAACCATGGAGTAGGCGACAGGGCCGTTGGGGCCGTTGGGGTCGGGCATGCGGTGCAGGGCAATGGCGGCCTGATCCAGATCGCGCTCCCAGTCAATGCCGGTAGCGTCGACAAACTGCTGGTATTCGGGGACGCGTTTCGGGGGCTTCATGTCCTTGTGCAGGAAGACGCGGACGGGCTTGAGGTTGATGAAGAGGATGCCGTCGGATTCGGGAAGCAGGCGGGCGGCTTCCGGCGGGGCCTTGGAGCGCAGAAAGATAGCCAGGGCCAGCAGCAGCAGGACTGCGGCTACGATCCAGAGCGTTCTGCGGGTTCGTCTATGCATGAGGGGCCATCAGAGATACGGTATCACCACCTGCGGCCACCTGCGGTGGGGCAGACGCTCGCTATCCGCTCGCACTGGCTTTAACCTTTCCCCCGGACCTGGGGCACCCGGCGGGAGGCTGGCACGGGTTTTCTGTGCTTAGCCAAGCGGCACCGTTACACAGGATCGCAGGGGCTGTGTTTCTGTGAGTTTCTCGCTTATAACTCATTTATTTTGAATGGATTATTGAGTCTCACAGTTTCACAGCCCGAAAAAGGGGGTGGGCTGTTTTTCGACTCAATGTTTACTAAGAGGCTTAAGTTCAGATACTTACGCTGCTAAAAGCCGATAAACCTCGCCTTGGAAGGTGAGGAAAGCTGCAGAAATTAACTCTGGAGGGTGCGGAACCTTCCAGAATTTCACCCTGGAAGGCTAGGAAAACCGTGAAGTTTTCACCCTGGAATTACCCGGTACATGAAATCGTGCGAAAGTTTGACGCGAAAGCCTTTGCTGTAGAACGAGTTATGGCTGATTTTTGCGGACTGGAAACGGGGTTGTTTGCAGGCCGCTTCAGCGCAAAGGTCCGCAGACGTTGGTTTGTATTCTTGCGGATGGATATGCGGTGTTTGCTCATGGGTTCACTGTTCCTATTGTGCGCTGGGGATCGGTAATTATCTGCAGACCCCTGCGGTGCGGCAGCCGCTCGCTATTCGCTCGCATGGGTTTTGTGCTTTCCCTGGTCCCAAAGTGCGAGGGACCAGGGGCACCCGACACCCGGCACGAGTTCCACGCTTGCGCCGGAAGGAATGCGCAGGGGGAGTGCATCCACCTGCGGTGCGGCTTCGACGCTTGGAACCTGTAAAAAAAACCAGAATTTGTATCGAAACCTGGACAAGAGAGCATCCCTCAGAGGCTATAGCCCGAGTCATTCCAGGCTTTTTACGGCACAGCTGAAGCCGTGCCCCTTCAATACAGCCCGGAAGACAGCAGTTCTTGGACAGGTTCTTAGATGGATGGGGTTGATCAAGCTTCATGCTTCCCATCCTTGCGATAGAAAAATCGCAAGGATGGGGCACCCGGCGTTTGCCGGATTGAAGACTGCTTCCTGCGGCCGGTTCAATTCGTCGGCGGCGGTGGGGGTGGAGGAATTGGCGCCTGTGCTGAAGCTGGCACTAGGGCTGGAGTTGTCATTGTCGGCGGGATGTGCGCACAAACATCCCTGACTGCCTTCTCGAGGGTGTTCTGCTTAGTGGCGTAAATCATGTCGCCGTCCGCTTGAAAGAGCGATGCGCCGTCAACCTTCATAGTCCCGGCTAGAGCTAAGCCAGCCAATCCACCAAAGGCAAACATTGCGCTTCTTGACCCTCCCCTGCGGCGGAAGACAAGCACCAAGTCTGATCGATCAGCATTGTTTGAAGCGACTACGTAAGTTGGACACACTTTCAGAATGTCTGCCTCGACCTCTACTACCCTCGGGTCGTCACCTGCTTGTGTGTGGGATACGCCAGCTGCCGAACCGCCGTGCCTGTCACCCGACGCCCTAGCGATTCCGTTGGATTCAAAAATCGGATGGTCAGTGACATACATGCGGACCTTGCCGTCGTTGGAGCGAAATGGCAGCGGCGGGGCCGGCTGCGCGGGTGGCTGCGCCGCCGCTAGTGGGGCGACGGCTGGTATGGCAACTGGAGTTGGCGGAGGTGTTGAAGTCGCCGCAGGCGCTGCAGCCTTTGCCACCATTGCCGAGACCACCTTGTCGCTGACGCCAGCGGTTTTGAGAGCGATCAGACCGTCCGTAGAAGTGTCATAGGTTCCCGCCTGTGCGTTAATCGTGGAAACGATCAGATCGTCCGACAATCCGGCTTTCACCAGTTTGATGACGGCGTCGTTGTTGAGCGCCTGCTGGGCAAAGAGCAGGGGGCAAAACGCCAGTAATAGCAAGGCGAAAAGAACTTTGCGCATAAAGCATCTCCGAAAACTTCAAAGCAGTTGAGAACACTTCGGGGAGGAGTATGAATTATCCATCTGCGGGGAGTCTTTCGCAAGTCCGTTCCTCGAAGAAAGGGCCGAGGGCGGGAACGACCGAATCTACTCGGATCGGTTTGCTCCACCGGCGGGGGTGTGCTAACCTTGATTTCTGTGCCGTGATGTGCGGAGCGGGAGTGTGCCCGTGCAATTAGCGGTTCAGGTTTCA
>Ga0302278_10002219_pt1 | contig 22635 bp, 22 predicted proteins | sample III_Bog_N3_2_FD_194543 | JGI IMG/M metagenome (GOLD analysis project Ga0302278, IMG submission 194543) | Peat permafrost microbial communities from Stordalen Mire near Abisko, Sweden - III_Bog_N3_2 | ecosystem: Environmental > Terrestrial > Soil > Wetlands > Peat | place: Sweden: Abisko...
GAAAAGGAGCCCCATTTATCGAGCGTTTTTTGCTCGATGAGTGCGAGTCGCTGAACGCCAATCATCAAAGAACTCTGGTTCTGTTTCTTTCTAGTCGTCCACCGACAAAGCCGACCCGCAGGAGATGAAACTGTGCCCCATTCATCGAGCGTTTTTTGCTCGATGAGTGGGAGTCGCTGAACGCCAATCATCAAAGAACTCTGGTTCTGTTTCTTTCTAGTCAATCTATAAATCCCCTTTGCAGGCCGCACTGAATCACCCCGCCATCATAGTTGCCCGCATATCCATCGGCTGCGTAATCAGCCAGACAGCCGCAAGCAACAGAAGCATGCATACCACCGCCCACGGCACAAACAGCCGCACCGGGTGCTCTGCCGAGTCCTCTTCCGCAAAACGCCACAGAACCAGAAGCGATCCCGCCATCCCCAGCAGCAGAAATCCAAACTCGATCGGCTCCACCATGTACAGTGGCAGGCCGACAAGCGTCCATTGCGGCGCGCCAAAGATCGGCCAGCCAACATCGACGAATGCATTCTGAGTAACCGGCACAATCGTATACAGGCCGGTCAGGAAGTGGTACCCGTAGTGGGCAAGCCACATGCCGAAACCAAGCGGCGCCAGGCAATACGTATAGCGCACGGCAAGCGGAAGCAGCCCCATCTTGACTCCGGTCCACGCGCGCGAAGTCCATGCAGCGAGTCCAAGCAGAATCGCAGGTTCAATCAGAAGGAAGATTGCAAACAACACACCCAGCACCGTAGCTTCGCTCGTAACATGCAGCAACCGCCCCAGCCACTGTTCAACCACATACACCGGGCTCACCATGCCGAACGCATTCATGAGCGCGCCAAAGCAAAACACAATTGTCAGTGCGGCAATATCCTTCCGGCGTGAAAGATGGCCTATTCCGGATCGCCGCGGGTCCTCCATCAACTCACTGGCGGGCAGGCGGCTTAGTATCCCGACGTTGTCATGCGGGCAGGCCTGCACACAGTCCAGGCAGAAGGTGCAGTCCATATTGCCAACCTTGCCTGGCTGAAAGAGTGCAAGCTCGCATCCACGCTGAAGAATCACAAATTCAGATGCCGGCGCACGCCTGCCACGAATACAATCCCTCGTGTGACAGCTTGAACAAACCTGCTGATCGCGCACTTTCACTTCCAGCGGAGAAATCGTAGAAGCCAGAAAATTGAACTGGCCAATCGGACATACATACTTACAGAAGGTCGCGTGTTTGAAGAATCCGTCCACCAACAGTATTGCCAAAAAGTAACCAACAATGATCCATGCCGTCAGCCATGGCGAGGACCACAGCCCAATCAGCTCATAGAAGAACAGAATCAATGCGAACAAAATAACCGCTATCCATTTGTTGCGAAGCTTGCGCGGCCAGTTAAACCGAGGGTGAATCCATCGCCGCATCAGGTCGCGCACCAGCATGAAAGGGCAAGCCATGCAAAAGAAATTCCCGGCGCAAAGCAAGATCAGAACCAGTGCGCCGCGGAAGTGTACCCAGGTCAAAACTGTAGCCAGATTCTTCGGTGAAAGCGACGGTCCAAAGAGCCCATCCGCAATCATGGCCATGCTGACAATCAGCATGGGAATCTGCAACACAGTTCGAGAGGTTCGCCACTTGAACAACCTCCCTATGACAGGAAACCTGAGTAAATCGAACGGCGGGGCATCAACAAAATCTGAGTCAGGTTCAAGCGAATTGAAGGGAGCCCTTGGCAAGCTGCTAGTACCGTGACCGCATAGTTTTGAGATTCCACGAGTGTAGCGCCGGTCTCCTGACCGGCTGTCGTGTGGGCGTCCACGCCCGCACCTGTTCGAAACTGGTGATCTTATTACGCGGTTTAAGCATTAGTTTGGTACCACGCCTCTCACGTCCATCTGCCGCTCCATCTTCTTACCGTCGGCGAGCGTGATATGCAACAGCACAACCCAATCGCCCGCCATGTCGAATGCGATGCGGGCCTGGTAGTGTCCTGGTGCGGTTTCGGTTGCGGCTTTGAAAAAAGGCGCCATTCCAGGATGATTCATATCCGCTTCAACCAAGATTGCAGCTTTGGCAACGGGAGCCGCGGTTCTATCGGAAAGTTGCACGGACACCATAGCGTCGCCAACATGCACTGGCTGCGGCGTAATCTCCTCTTGTATGGAAATACCTTGCGATAAGTCAGCAGTGTGTCTGCAACCGCTAGCGGCTAATGCGGCCAAAAAAGTAAACAAAATAAGCGTTCTCCAGGCCGGAGAATCTCCCGGTTGGAGTCCTCCGGCTGGATATACCCTCATTCAAATTTGCCTCTTCTTACCGCGAATATTCAGGCGTCCTAAGCTGCTTCCCGGCAGGGCTCATTTTTGTGCCATGAGCAGGTGCAGTTAGCATGCTCCTGCGGTTCACTCGCCGGCGGAAACATGTGATAGTACATGCCGATCACCATGGGTATGAAAACAACAGAATTGTAGAACAGGTGCAGTTCGACCCGCGGGAAGAAAAACTGGAGCACGCTGAAGGGCACCGGCTTTCCTGCCAGATTGTGGTGCAGCGTGGCTTGCCCGAACAGGAGCAGATGCTCAATGTGATGCCAGAATTGAATCACCAGCGCGATGGTCCACCAGGTCCGCGCACGTCCCGTGAAGCCTTTGCGAAGGACCCACAGCCCAATCAACATCACAATCGCATACCCGTAATGCAAAGTTTCCGATTTGATGAGCCACGGATACCAGAATCCGAGAATGCCATTGGCCATTGGCCGCGGCCACCCCATGACCCAGATCTGGTAAGCCTGCGCCAGATGTTCTCCCCAATGCAAAAGAACAATGGCCATGAAAATCTGCAGCGCCCGCTCATGCCAGCGCGTGTTAAGCTTTTCGTAAATGCTTGGACCTGCTGAAGATACAAGCGCAATGCGCGGTATGCTCGAACTTGAAGTCGCCATAGGAATATACCTCAGGGGGAAGTTGGCACAGGGGTGGGACGCCTCTATGTTATGAAAGTCTAACCCGAATTTCCCCAGCCAGTTGGATGAATAATATCTCAACCTTTCGATGGATTGGGTCAAATTTATGCGACAAATCCTGCCACTCGTTTGTAACTCGACGTAAATCGGAGGATCGCCAAGTGCCGCGCCACCTCCCGGCAAATTACCGCTTCTTCTTCGCCATACCGTTCAACTCCACCGCGGCCTTCACCAGCGCCTTGAACGCCTTCCCATCCACCTTTTCCCCTTCGTGAATATCGATCGCCCTCCGCGTGTTGCCCTCCAGGCTTGAATTGAAAAGTCCCTTCGGATCGGGCAGACTTGCCCCTTTGGCGAACGTCAGCTTCACGACAGCCTTGTAAGACTCCCCCGTACAGATAATCCCGTGATCCGACCACACCGGAGTGCCCATCCACTTCCACTCCTCAATCGCCTCCGGGGCTGCCTCCAGAATCAGCCCGCGCATCCGCTGCAGCGCCTCCCCGCGCCAATCCCCCAGGTCGCGAATCCGCTGGTCAATCAGCAGGGAAGCACCCTCTCCGCTCGCTTGTTCACTCTTGGCCATACCTATTCCGCCCCTTTCATTTCCCTGGGTCTGTTAGACGCCTCCACCCAAAAACTGCACCCACCAACCGCACCCAGACACAGAGATTACCATCCAGCGGGCAGTTTCATCACCTAAGAATCAACGCATGATCTCCGTTTCGATGGGAAGCTCGCCAACCCTTTTCCGCCTTTCTTTCGGAGCGGCTCCCACCCATGCCAAATACCAGGAAATACATGCTTTACAGGTCTCCGGCCAAAACCTCGGTTCGCAGCAAGCCGACTCCCAAAGACTACCCGGCAACTGGCCTCGGCATCTAGACCATATGCCGGTGTCGATCCCGCGTTCGAGATTAAAAAGTCCAGGAGTTTTCCCCATGAAAATCAGCAGTATCCTTCTCGTGTCGACGGCAATGGCCGTGTGCGCAGCGTCGACCCAAGGGCAGTCCTTCGTACAGACGACCCACCCCGGCATGTACACCTACAACCACGCCGACCTCAATAACGACGGCCGCGAAGACCTCGTCTACCATACGCAGACCGGGTTCGCGGTTGTATTGAGCACCGGCCCCGGCACCTACGCAGCACCCGTCAGCTACAGCGTTCCGGACATGCTTCCCGCCGCCACCGTCACGCTCGACCTGAACAATGACGGCAAGCTGGACGTGATTGCCTTCAACGCGTTTGATTCCAAATTCGATGTGTACCTCAACACCGGCAGCGGCGGCCTCGCATTTCAAAAGGAATTCACAGCCCCAGCCAATGTCAGCGATATGGTCGTGGGCGACCTCAACCACGACGGCTATGCGGACATCGCCTTCACCACCTTCGACGGCAACCTGAACGTGTGGTTCAACGACCATAATGGCGGCTTCACGCCAGGGCCCATAACCCCCGTCCCGGGCATCTCGCAGCTCAGCATCGGCGACTTCGACGGCGATGGTGCAGCCGATATCTGCGCCACCAGCAACCTGGGGTCATACCTCTACTTCGGTGACAACACGGGCAACTTCACCGTGGTCAACGCCACTACAGCGCACGGTCCTTATTACTACCTTATGGATCTCTACGGAGATGGAAAAAGTGATCTCGTGGGAGTGGCCGCGGCCGGCAGCGATGGCCTTACCAACACGTACTACAAGGACGTGTGGATCGTATACGGGAACCAGTTCCGCGACATCATTGAACAGAGCATTCCTCTCAACGGCTATGCCGTGCCCTGGACCTGGGGCGACGTTCCAGAGAAGAGCCCGAGTGTCGATGTGGCCGACTTTAGCGGCGACGGCCTCCGCGATTTCGCGCTCGTCGAGGCGGAGAATCCCGACGGCACCGGCACTCGCTCCCTGGTGGTCCTGCTCAATCAGCTCAACTACTATGCTCCCGAAATCACCATCTATTCCAGCCCCGATCTTGACTTCGGTATAGCCGCCATCCGCGACAGCGACGCTCGCCGGCCCGGTCTGCTCGTCGATACCTTCGCGAATCATACGGAAACCGCCCAGTTCTTCATCGGTGACGGCACCAGCGGCTACTTCGGCGGGTGCGCACTTCCCAACACCGCGATCGGCATCAACGTCTGTTCGCCCACAACCTACACTTCAACCTCGGCCACATTCAGCGCCAGCGCCGCAGGCCAAACCACCATGCGTAAAGTCGAGGTCTGGGTCGACGGGGTGAAGAAATACCAGGAACTGGCGCGACACAATTATTCCCATTACGGCTTCATGGACGGCACAGCAACGCTATCGCCCGGAAAGCATGAAGTAACCATCATTGCGGCAGGTTACGACAACCTGGAAATCAAGAAGTCCTACACCATCACGGTGCAATGAACTTGTGAGCAACAACCCCATACAGCCAGAGGCGAACCGCTCTGCCGTCCTCTGGCTGTGTGGCCCAAATCTGGGAATTTCACTCAGGGCAATCGCATGAATCCCTTTTGTTGACCAGACTGGTTCCAATTTCGATCGCGCCGGAGGCGCAACGGTCGTTAGCCCCGCGCTTCAGCGTGGGGAGTGCGACCAACAACAACTCGTCAGCCCCGTCGGGGCGGTGCAAACGGCGAAATAGCCATCAGAATATCGTTCATGCGATTGCCCTGGGGGTTTCACTGTACACGCTCATCCCGCGGTGCTCTAATTTAAGTGTTCAGGTCGGTCGCAGCACCTGATCGCGGCAAGTGCGGCTATGTAGAGTCGCAAGCAGCCGCTAAATGGAGGTGCAATGAAAGCTCCTCGTTTCCAGTCCCTCTCCAAAACACGTCGCGACTTCAACGTCACTTCCGCTGGATTCTTTTCAGTCCTCAAGATGACCCCGCGCACAATCGTATTGCGGCCGCAAGCCGGCTATCGCTCACTCGTCAGTCCTTCCACCACGATCCAAACTCCGGAGCAACTCTCTGACCGCCTGAGCACAACCAAAATCCCGTTGATTGGGGATACAGGCATCATCGATCGCGGCATAGTTCGGATGGGCTTGATCCTCTTCACCGCGGCCTCCTTCACGCTGTTCGTCCTATGGTGGATGATGGGCCTTCGATCCTGAAGTCCGCCGCAAGGCGAATGCGAACCCCGATCGCCATGCGAACACTGCTGAGCTTTCTCTCAGCTCCCAGACACCGTGGGCGACCCCAAAAGCGTCCCGGAGGGACAGCACGAAAATAGTCATCCATGATCCTTCGGCTCACAACCACGCATGAAAATGGCGACCGCTCGGTAGCGCCGGTCTCCAGACCGGCTGTCGTGTGGGCGTCCTCGCCCGCATTCGCATCTCCCGTCACGACCTGGATTTTCGAAGGAGCCCGGGGTGAAATTCGCCGCAGGCGGATGAGAACCCCGGGTCACCATGCGAATGAATTCAGGGCGCCCCGGAGGGTAGCCGCGATTCACTCTCATGGCGCCCAAGAGAGAAAATCGCCTCGCATTTTCATGCGCACCTGCACTGCAAACAAAATCCAAATAAATCATGCACTATCAATCGATTACGCCGATATCCCTTCCGCAATCAGCACACTTTCCAAATAAACGGCCAAATCTCCGCAACCCTCAACCTCGTTCAATTAAACTCTCTGCAACCGAAACATCTCAAAAAGGCTGCCCGCAAGGTACGTGTCTCAACGAGTCGCAACCACAGGTTCAACCTTTTCGCACGTTTTGTAACCGCTTGAGCAGCCATTTCAGCTATGTAGCGCATCCCTCCGCTTGAACCATTCGCGCGCTCCTATTCGTCCAGAAGTCCCTTCCCCTCAAGAATATGTGGAATCAATTTTTGTATCCGCGCCTCCCGGGTTTTGGCTTGCTTGGGCGCGGAAAAATGATAGATATAACCCCTCTGCCGCCCCGGCGTCAGCCCTTCAAACGCCTCTCTGAAAGCAGGGAATTCATCCAGCATAACTACCAATTCCTCCGGAAATTGCAGGTCCGAAGTCTTCCTCAACTTCACCTTCACCCCAGCCTTTTCAACCTCAATCGCCTCGCGAATATAAGCCTTCAAAACACCCTTCATCTCCGCGATTTCTCGCACCGAGGTGAACTTGATCCAGCGTGTCGACTGCGAATGTTTACCCGGCGCCGAAAGCACTCCATGTGCATCCTTCATCAACGCGCCCTTGAAGAATGCAAACGCGCATGACTCCTTCATTCCGCTGATTACACTTACATTCTTTCCATCGAGCGTGTAGCAAGGTTGACTCCACTTGAATTCTTCAGTTAACTCGGAATCAAGCAGGATCTCTCGCAACTTCACTAACTCGTTCTGCCACTTCTTTGCGTCCGCAATGAACGCATCTACCTTGGGATTCGCTTTGTTCGTTCTCATGGTCATCGATCAATTTCTTTCACTATGAAAGTCTACGGCTCTCCGGTCGCAATGCCCACGACGCCACAGTAAGTCCAGTAATGATCAACGGCGCGATAACGTGAAATCCATATGCCCCGTACCCGCCAACCGCCGCGCAGGAAGCGGCCGCGCCCGTCAGGTCAAAGAAGATTCCCGCATACGCCCATTCCTTCAGCAGCGGATATCGCGGCACAAGAATAGCAATCGACCCCATCACCTTCCAGAATCCCAGGATCGCGAAGAAGTACATCGGGTACAGAAGCAAGGGCACAATGCCATGCGGGTTCGCGGTATATTGCCATATCTGCGAGGCGCCCCCGCCACCGATAAAAAATGCGACAAGCCCCGTCATAATCCAATAAACAACGGCCTTTGCCTTCATGACTATTCCATCCCTCCCACAACTCGCTCAAGGTTCCCAATAAACCTGTTCCATCCATACTTCGCACCCTTGTAGTTAGCCTCTTGATCGGGTCCAAACCCTGACTGCTCCATGCGAAGATGCGTACCGCCCGCGGTTGACGTCAACGTCCACGTAACCACGGTCCCCACACCTAAAGTGCCCCAGCTATAAGCGAGCTTCACAGGCGGTTCCACTACCAGGACCTCGCTTTCAATGACCCCGTCCCAACCCGGCGCAGGCGTCGCCCGGAACGTAAACCGATGGCCGACGACTGGCAAAAAATCATTCGACATCAGCCACTCCTCAATCAACTTCCCTTCGGTAAGTGCACGCCATATTTTTTCAGGCGAATGCGCCATCTCCCGTTCCACAACGACGGTGCGTAATGCGGCAGTATCGGTCCCAGGGTTGGTCATGGCTCCATCCTCTCCAAAAGATTTTCAAGCCGATCAAATTTGTCGCGCCAGAATGCTCCATACACGGTCATCCAGTCGACCAACGGCGCCAGCGCCTGCGGCTGTGCACTGTAATGCGTTTCGCGGCCTTCGTGCCGGTGGCGCACAAGCTTGGCGCGTTTCAGGACAACCAGGTGCTTGGAAACGGCAGGCTGCGAGATCCCCGCGCGACGTGTTAGTGCATGAACGGTCTGCTCACCATCGCGCGTCAGTCCCTCAAAAATCGCCCTGCGCGTCGGGTCGGCGAGAGCCTTGAAAACATGGTCCGTTACACCTTGCATGGACACTCCTGAGTTATACGTCGTGTTACCGGTCGACTTACCAATCCAGGTGTGTGATTTGAATGAGATTTCCGCAAGTATCGTCAAGCACTGCGATGGTCGATCCGTGCGTTTTGGTCGGCTCCTTGGTAAACGTCACCCCAAGATCCTTGAGCCGCGCGTACTCTTTTCGCACGTCCCCGACAAAGAAATTTGCGGCCGGTATTCCGCTCTTATGAATCTCCTGCTGATACGGTTTCGCCGCCGTGTTGTAGCCCTCGCTCGCCTCAAGCACCAGTTGCACGCCTTCCGGTTCTTCAGCGGAGACAACCGTCAGCCACCTGTAATTTCCGCCCCCGGCAAAATCATGTTTCTTCTGAAAGCCCAAAACGTCCGTATAGAACTTCAGGGCCTTTTCCTGATCGTCAACAAAGACACTCGTAAGTTTGATTTGCATGGCTAATCCTTTCCGCTCCGCACAGTGGAGAAATCCGAAAATTTTAAGTTGCACGCGGTCTGAAGTGACCGATCTGAAAAAAACCATAACCAAATGGCTATGGTTTGTCAAGCGAATTTGGAGGGTCCATCTAAAGCAATTTCCTCCATTGCAGCCAGCCCCGCTTTCGAACTTTGTTCTAAGCTGCGATTTAATGCGACAGCGGTCACATCAGACGCCCCCCTCGCGGATTACACTTTTATTCATGACCATCAGCCGCCGCAAATTCATTGCCACCGCCGCCGCATCACTCGCTGCAACTCGTCTTCATGCTCAAGGCCACGCGGCCGCTCCGGTCACCCTCGCAATTCCGGCAGAGGCCACTGGCGCACACATGCCGGTGGACTTCGTCGGCCTCTCCTATGAGGTGCAGCAACTCACCGACCCAAGCTTTTTTGCGGCAGGTAATACCGGCTTGATTGCGCAATTCAAGGCCCTCTCGCCGCACGGTGTGTTGCGTCTCGGCGGCAACACCAGCGAGTTCGCCTGGTGGAAGCCCACACCCGAATCTCCCGAGCCTGAACACCCCCATACGCGCGAAGTGGAAGGCGAGCCGAAAGCTCAGTATTACCCCGTCACCCCTGAAGCAGTGCGTAACCTGGCGGCTTTCCTCAAGGCCACTGGATGGACCTGCCTCTATGGCATCGGCATGGGCACCAATACTCCCGAGCGTGCAGCCGAAGAAGCCGCGTTTGTTGCGAAGACTCTCGGCCAAAATCTGCAGTACTTTCAAATCGGCAATGAGGCCGATCTCTTCGGACATCACCTGCGCGATCCAAAAACCTGGTCCGCCAAAACCTATCTCGACGAGTGGCTCACCCTTGCCCGCGCCGTCTCCGCCCGTGTGCCTGGCGTGAAGTTCGGGATGCCGGATGTCGCTGCGGATATCTCCTGGCTAACGGAGATTGCCGACCTGTGGCCCTCTATCCAGAATCCGCCAAGTGTGACAACGCTCTCGCACCATTACTATTTCGGGGGTCCGGCGACTAACCCGGAGGTCAACATCTCTAGACTGCTCAACCCCGCCACCATGGCAAAGGTTCAAAAGACAGCGGATATCGCGACTGCCGCGGCCGCCAAAGTAGGCGCACGTGTGCGCATGACGGAAGGGAACACTTGCTATCGCGGCGGCAAGCCCGGAGTCTCTGACGTATTCGCGTCGGCGTTGTGGGCGGCGGATTATTCGCTCCTGCTCGCCTCCAACAATTATTCTGGACTCAACCTGCACGGTGGCACAGGCAAGTCCGTCGCCAACTCCGTCGGAGGTTTCCTGCCCGGAGACGTCCTTCTGCATGACGCCGGCGCTACTCCGGAACAGATCGCGACGCATCCTCACCCCTTCTATACCCCCATCGCTACCTTCGGATCGGAGTACGTACTGCAGCCGGTGGCGCATGGCCTGAAATTCGCCGGCGCATTCAGCGGCGCGTCTTTTTTCAAAGGCGACTTCACCGCGCAGCTTCAGGCAGCGGGAGTCGATGCCACCGCATACGCAGCTCTGCTTCCGGGAGGCAAGGTCGCAGTCATCATCCTCAACAAAGACGCCGAGAAGGATGTCGAAGTAACTCTGGACTTTGGGAAGGGAAGAGGCGATGAGGTAAAAACGGAATTACTGCACGCCCCATCCCTCGAAAGCCGCGAAACGCACATCACGTCTTCACCGCAGCCCAATCACCTCAAAGATGCTAAGTACACAGTAACTATTCCGCACGCATCAGGCTATCGCCTCACCCTCAGTTAGTGCACGCGCGACTAAGAGAACCGAGTTACCTTCCAAAGCCGCGATCCGCACACCGCGGCGGATACCACCAGCACTGCGCCCAGTGCCCAGAGCCATGCTGCATTCATAGTCAGCGGTGGCGCCTGCGCGTTCATGCCAAGATAAACAAACACCCCCGCCGCCGCAGCCAGAATCACATAGTCCCACCATCCCCGCGCATCCTGCTCGCCGCGCGTCGCCGTCCTGTCCTCGGCTCCGCTGTAAGCCGCCAGCACCCGTGCAGAGTCCAATCCATAGCGCGAGCATTCCCGCTCCAGCGCCTGCTTCGTCGACACGTTTTCGCGCTCGCTCGCAATTGCCGTGCTCACCGCCAGCGCCCCCAGAATCATCACCACCGACCCCGCCACCACCAGCAGTCTGTGCGCTGCATTCGCATGCGCCAACTCCCCAAACACCAGTGCGCCCCACGCAAGCCCCCAAAGCTGATTCGTATTCGATAGCGGAATCGCCCTTCCGATCCCCAGGTACTTGGTCGCGAACTGCTGGCACAAATCCCCAATCACCCACACAAACCCGCCCAGGAAGAGCCAGAACAGCAGGTGCTTGATCTCTGGTGAATGAAAGACAGCCGCTTTCGTTCCACCGTCCAGCGCCAGCACCAGCGCAAAGCAAGTCCCCAACTCGCCAACCGTAAACACCGTTACGAATGAGAGCGGATTCATCCCGCTGATATAAGCCTTCCGGTACGGGATATACATCGTCCCCCAAAGCAAACTTGCTCCCGCCGCTGCCAGCACGCCGCTCAGCGCCCGTCCCCCGTGAGCGCTGCTATCGCCATGGATCGTGCTGAATCCAAGCATTACCGCCGCGGCCACAATCGCCAACGCACCCAACAACACCTTGGCCACGTTCTTCGCGCTCGCGCCCTTCAACTCGCCAAACAGCAACCGCCCCCACAGAATCCCCACCAGCGAATTCGTATTCCACAGCGGGAATGCAATCGTAAGCCCCACATCACGAATCGCGAATACTGTAAGCGTGTTGGCAACAGCCCACAGCATCCCCGCCAGAATCGCATTGAGGATCAGGTGCTTGTTCCGTCCCAGGTCGGCGAACACATAGCGTGTTCCTTTTAGCAGCGTAGGAACCGTCCATCGCGCCGTGAAAACGCCCGCGACCATGCAGAGGGAAATGGCATAAGGAGACAGACCGGAGTTCACAAGCTTGGTTGGAGCCTCAGCAGCTCCCAGCCAAACGCCGGCTGTCAGCGCACAGACTACGCCGAGACCGTGACCGCTGCCGAGCAACTCCGCGTCTCTGTTCGCTGTTCCAGTCATCGTTTCTTTTGTGTCCATCGGTGCATTCGTCTGTATCTCCAAAAACTCTCCAAAACCGCCTAAAACTGCTGTTTTTGAGCAGTTTTCAAGCGAAAAGGGTCGGTTTTTGGATATAAAAGTTTACTGATCGGTACATGGGTCATATCTGCAAACAATTCATTTTATTGATGTTATCAGGAGTCGTAGGGGAGGAAAGGGGTGTTTTCCGGGGGGTGGGGGTGGGGGTATTCATTTTTGTGCGGTTCGAGTCCACCGTAAATGATGCAGCTGCGGAGCCGAAAGTGGTGGTCCCAATTCCCATATTGCCTCATTGCAGCCAATAAATCGGCAAACCAACCGGCGTGAAGAGTCCCTTCGCGATTGGTCCGCATTGGCGTCGATGTACCCTTAGTTTCTCGGACAGCTAATGAAGCGTGATTAGCAGCGCAAGCCCGATGCAGAACACAACTAACGGCACAAGGAAGTGACTGTCGGTTAGGATTGTCGCCGCTGTTGAAAGAAAACTTTTGTTGGTCTCTTTAGGAGTCACGGGCGTGACCCCATTTGCCTGTTTCCAAAAAATAGCGCGGGGATTGCATCGAAAAATGAAGCGATCGAGTCCTCTTCGCCAAACTGAAGTTGCTTGCGAACCTTGTTGAACGGGAAGGCGCCATTCTTGTCGTCAAATCGAATATGCCAGCCTGACTCATTGCGTGCCCAAGATCCGCCGTAACATTGGATGATCGCTTCCCCAAGGTATGAGCCATAGATGGAAACCCACTTTTCGTTATTTTCCGCAGCGGATGGGGAGTTGCGCGTTCTCTGAATGAAGCCGTCAAGCCACTCAACTGACTTTGCATCAAAGCCAAATTTGAATCCACATAACTTCGTGCAATGCTCCATGACAAGAGCGGCATTTGCGCGTATGTGTGTAAGTGTCTTGTCTGAGTCAGGTGAAGTGTTCTCTATCATCGTTGGGTCTGCTGACCATTCTACGCAATGCGCCCTGTTGAATGTTTTGGATCGGTCGGATGGATGCTGTAGGCTCAAAAGAGCGCTCTCGCCTTGGGAAACCCATCTTGACCGTCATCTCGCTTCCATCCCCCCGTCCCTTTCACCATCCCACGCCCGGCAGCCCACTCTCCTGCGGCAAGGTCTCGCTTGAGACTCTCGCCAAGCGTTACGGCACCCCGCTCTACGTCTATTCCGGCGACCAGATGGTCGAGCGCCTCGGCCTCTTTCAGCATGCGCTGGCGGGCAGGGAACACCTGGTCTGCTACGCGGTCAAGGCCAACTCCGCTCTCGCCGTCCTCAAGCTGCTTGCAGCCCACGGCGCAGGCTTCGACATCGTCTCAGGCGGCGAACTCGAGCGCGTTCTTGCCGCCGCTCCTGAGGCCGTCGACCGCGTCGTCTTCTCCGGCGTTGGCAAAACCACCGCCGAGATCGACCTCGCCCTGAAGGCTGGAATCCTTCAGTTCAATGTTGAAAGCGAAGCCGAACTGGCGTTGCTCGCCGCGCGCGCCGCCAAGCTCAAAACGAAGGCCCGCTTCGCCCTGCGGGTCAACCCTGACGTCTTCGCCGACACGCACCCGTACATCTCAACCGGCCTCCGTGAACACAAGTTCGGCATCAACATCCGCCAGGCGGCTCGCATCTACAAAAGCGTTGCCAAGCATCGCTGGGTTGTGCCGTATGGCATCAGCGTCCACATCGGCTCACAGATCCGCTCCGCAGACCCCTTCGGTGCGGCAATGCAGCGCGTCAGTAAGCTCGTTGCGGGGCTCAGGCGCGATGGCATCTTCCTACAGGCTATCGACGCTGGCGGTGGCCTGGGCATCGATTACCACGGCGGCCCATTTGACGCCGCAGCCAAAGTTGCCGAGTACGCTGCCGCACTCCAGCATGCATTAGGAAGCTTCGAAGGCCGGCTCCTTCTCGAGCCTGGGCGTTTCATCGTGGCCCAGGCCGGGGCGCTCGTCGCGCGGGTCCTGCAGGTGAAGCGCAACGGCAAGAAGACCTTCATCATCACCGACGCCGCCATGAATGATCTGATCCGCCCAGCGCTCTACCAAGCCCACCATGACATCGTTCCCGTTCGCCTCCGCGCCGGCAGGCCGCGGGTCGTGGACGTGGTCGGACCCGTCTGCGAAACCGGCGATTTCTTCGCCCGCGATCGCAAGCTTCCGCCCATCGCCCCCGGCGACCTGGTAGCCCTGCTCGACGCCGGTGCTTACGGCATGGCCCAGAGTTCCAACTACAACACACGCCCACGCGCCGCGGAGGTGCTCGTGGAAGGCTCAAAGGCCCGCGTGATCCGCCGCCGGGAAACGATTGCTGACCTCTTAGCCCCCGAGCTCATTTGATTTTCAGCGCTACTCACGCTTCAAGAATCGCGCTATCATCTCACCATGAGCAGTACTATCGAGTCCCGCATCACCATTGAGCCCGGCAAGCGTTCCGGCCAGCCCTGCATCCGCGGCCTGCGCATCACTGTGTGGGATGTGCTGGGATGGCTGGCCTCCGGGGTAAAGGAAGAGCAGATTTTGGAAGATTATCCGGAACTCGAGCCCGACGACTTCCTGGCAGTCTTTGACTTTGCCGTGAAAATGGGGCGGCGTGTCGCGTTTTGAAACTGCTCTTCGACGAAAACCTCTCCCGGCGACTCCCGTCGCGAATCTCCGATTTATTCGCTGGCTCCGCTCATGTGGTCGAGTTCAATCTGCTCGAGTCTCCAGATAAGCTGATCTGGATGTTCGTGAGAGACAAAGGATTCGCAATCGTCACTGCGGATGCGGACTCCCACCGGATGGCTGCTGAGCTGGGCGCACCTCCAAAGGTCATTTGGCTTCGGGGCTGCGACTACGCCACATCGGTGGCTCAGGAGTTAATTCGCAGCCAGGCCATTCGGATCGCCGAGTTTCTCAATGACCCGGAACTCGCAGTCTTGATTCTGCGTCCGCAATGAAACCCCGGACCCAAATTCACTTGAAACTCCGCCAGCACCCCGCCCGTCCTGATAATGTATCTCGCGGAGGATTTTTATCATGCAAATGGGGTTGAAGGCGGCGTGTGCCTTGGCCGTGACCGCGCTCGTTTTTGGGTTGGCTGCCACAGTTCATGCGGATTCGCTGACGGTAAAGACAGAGCAGGGCAAAGCCAAGGGCAAGACCATTAACGACGGTAAAGTAAACGCATTCCTCGGACTGCCCTACGCAGCCCCTCCGGTAGGCGATTTGCGCTGGAAGGCGCCTGAGCCGCCCGCCAAGTGGAAGGGCGAGCGGGACGCCACCAAATTCGGCGCTCACTGCGCACAGAACCACGTCTTCGACGACATGATTTTCCAGGATGCCGGTCCCAGCGAAGACTGTCTCTTTCTTAACGTCTACGCACCCGCCGACGCCACCAGCAAAAGCAAGTTGCCCGTCATGTTCTGGATCCACGGTGGTGGCTACTCCGGCGGCGGCAGCAACGAGCCCCGCCACAATGGCGACTTTCTTCCACTCAAAGGTGTAGTCCTCGTCACCATCAACTACCGCCTGGGCATCTTCGGCTTCCTCGCCACGTCCGACCTGGCCAAGGAGGCCAATGGTTCGGCAGGCAACTACGGCCTTATGGACATGGTCGCTGCCCTGCAATGGGTCAAGTCAAACATCAAAGAGTTCGGCGGCGATTCCGACAACGTAACCATCTTCGGCGAAAGTGCCGGCTCCTTCGCCGTGAGCACGCTGATGGCGGTGCCTTCGGCCAAAGGCCTCTTCGCCAAGGCTATCGGAGAAAGCGGCGGCGCATTCAGCGACGTTCTCCCCATGGACACGCTCGAAGCACGCGAGAAGAAGGATGACGAATTTGTTGCCACACTCGGTGTCAAGTCGCTGGCTGAGTTGCGCGCGTTGCCCACGGACAAGATCCTGGATGCAGTGAAAGCCAAGCGCGGCGGATTTTCGTCCGATGTTGACGGCAAACTGCTCACTTCGCCCGTGCCGGAAACCTATGCCGCCGGGAAGCAGGCGCATGTGCCGCTCCTTGCTGGCTGGAACCGCGACGAAGGCAGCTTCCTCGGCAACGGCATGACGGCCGATAAATGGAAAGGCATGGCCGCCGGGATGTTCAAAGATCGGGCAGCCGAGTTCCTCTCCATTTATCCCGGAGCCACAGACAACGAGGCAGTCGAATCCGCAGGCGCATTCGGCGGCGACTCTTTCATCGCCTTCAGCACCTGGAGATGGCTGGAGGCGCACCGGAAAACCGGAGACTCCCCTGTCTACCGCTATCACTTCGAGCTGCGCGCCTTGCCCAGCAAATTCCATCCGGGCACCTTTGCCTTTCACTCGGACGACATCGAATACGTCTTCGGTACGCTTGACACGCGCCCCGGCGAAACCGTCCGTCCAGAAGACCGCAAGCTGAGCGATGAGATGATGAGCTACTGGACTAACTTCGCCAAGTCCGGTGATCCCAATGGCGCTGGGCTTCCAGTCTGGCCGAAGTACGGCGCCGATGACGCGCTGATCCATCTCAACGACCCAATCACCGCCGGTCCCGATACCCTCCGCCCACGCTACGAATTCCTGCTGAAAGGGATGCCGCCCATGCGGTTCTAACTCCCGTGAGGGCGGCACCAACGCAAAAGAGCCGCCTTTGAGGCGGCTTTTTTGCGTTCAGAGATGAGTGATAACTAGCGGCTAACTCCCGCAGCCGCGGTAAACCCATTCACCTGCGGGGTGGGGATCGTCGTCACCGGAGGAGGTGGTGCAAACGTTGAATTCTTTGCGTTGATCGCAGTCGAATAATCCGGCCCCAGACCGAGCTTCAGCAATGCCCGCGAGTCTGGCATCAGCTTGGTCTGCCAACCCTGGTCTGCTTGGTATTTCTGCATTGCCGCTTCGGTGGTGCCGTCCCATTTACCGTTAGCGTCGGTTGTCAGGTAGTGTTCCCGGATCAGCGCCTGCTGAATCTCCGTCACTCGCGCGGGGTCAATGGCCTGTTGGCCATGCAGCTTGTGCGATTTCGGGGCGGCTTTGTGCAGTGAGTGCGCGTGACTGGCCGAAGTGGTTCGATGCGTGCGCGCGGCAAATGCCGGAACTGCGGCCAATGCGGCCAAAAGCGAAAGTGCCAGACTCGCTCGAAATGAAAGCATGCTGGATCCACCTCACATAACAACAATTCATTCGGGACCGATGTTTCAACCTTATCGGAATGTCTCACATTGCGACAAGAGGAAAAGATGTCCCCTTACAGAATTAGGGAAAGACTCGGGAAGAGTGCCAGCTTGGGAAACTCCATTCAGCGATGATGCCGTGTCACTGAATTTCCGGAATTCCCCAAGCCCGGCCCCCCGTGTCTTACTCCAGCGTACCGCCCAGGTAATTGATTCCATTACCCGGATGCCGCGGATCAACCACCTCAAACACCACGTCATCGCCAACCTTCAGCTTTCCGACGACCGCGTCGTACTGGTCCTTGGTTCCCGTGGCCTGTTTGTTGATTCGGATGATCACCAATCCCGGCTCCAGGCCCTGCAGATCCGCAAATGAGCCGGACCGCACAGACTGGACCACTACTCCAGAAATATGAAGCTTGGATGCCGTGGCCTGGGAAACCTCGCGAACCACCAATCCCAGCTTGGTTTCGCCCGCATCACCCTTCTCGTCCGGTCCACCTTCAGCCTGCTCGTTGGCCTGTTCCGCGAACACCTTGTCCAGATCCCCGATCGTCACCGTCGTGTCTCCGGACTTGCCATCACGCACATAACCCAGCCGAATGCTGCTTCCCGGTCTGCGACTCGTAATCTCGCTCACCAGGTCGTCCCCATCCTTGATCGGGCGCCCATCGATGGTTGTGATAATGTCGCCGACTTTGATTCCGCCCTTTTCCGCCGGACCGCCAGGTTGAATCTGCTGCACGAGCACGCCCGCCTTGAAGCCGTAAACGCGGTTCACTGCGCCCGAGAGCCCTTGATTGAAGCGGATGCCGATCGATCCGCGCGTCACCTTGTGCCCTGCGCTGATCAGGTCGTTGTACACGCTTGCCACAGTGTTTGATGGCATGGCGAAACCAATTCCCTGATAGCCGGCCGATTGCGTATAGATCGCGGTGTTCACGCCAATCACATCGCCGTTCATGTTCAAGAGCGGGCCGCCGCTATTCCCGGGATTGATGGCCGCATCCGTCTGGATGAAGTGCTGAAACTCACCGCTCGCGCCCTTTTCAATCGTCCGGTTCTTGGCTGAAATAATGCCCGCGGTGACAGTCTGCGCCAGCGCGAACGGGCTCCCGATCGCTTCAACCCAATCGCCCACCGCCGCCGTGTCTGAGTTGCCAAGTTTCACTGTCGGCAGAGGCGTGCTGGTATCAATCTTGATCACTGCCAGATCCGTCGACTTGTCGAAGCCGATCACCCGTGCCGGCCGGCCCTGGTCCTGGTTGTCGGGATCCGTTGAAAGCTTCACATAAATCTTGTCGGCCTTCTCAATCACGTGGTTGTTCGTGATGATGTAGCCCTTGGGGTCCACAATGAAACCCGATCCCAGCGACTCGCGAACCTGGCCATCGTCCCCCCCTTCCTGGTCCGGTGCCTGGCCGCCAAAGAAGTGGTTGAAAAAGTCCTGGAAGTTGCCCTGACCCTGGCCCTGGTCGCCGCCCTGGTCATCGTCATCGCCGGGGTTCTGGGGATTTGGCATCGACCGCGCGTGTGGGTTCCTGCGGCCCTTACCCTCCGACTGCTTCGGCAACGTCTCTGTGTTGATGTTTACAACCGCGGGACCAACCTGCTTTGCAATCTTCACAAACTCATTGGGAGCCACGCTGGAGTTGACCACACTCAATGGAGAGGCATCGGCACTGGGGTTCTGCTTCTCTTGTCCACGAACGCCGTGTGCCATGAAAGAACCGGCCACAATCGTGACCGAAACGGTAGCAAGCACCAAAAAGACTGTAGAGAGCCGGCGCATACGCAGCCGTTCAAAAAGCGAGCTCATGAGTTCCGTAACCTCGTCGGGGTAACCTGCCTGCGGCAGGACGATTCATTGCATCAACTATCAGTATAGCCAGTGGCGGGCAATCCCGTCTGGCATAACCACTTCCTGCGCCTGCCTTTCCTAGGATGCTGGAATCCCCCAAGGTGCGGCCTGACGCAAACAGATCAACAAATGCTGCAGCCCAAAATCGCCTTCCATTTCTATAGACGGTGACCCGGTCAAAGAGACGCAGAAACAACGTGGTAACATCCTTCATGGGTTTCCCCAGCCGCAAAAACCTGCCCTTCGCAACGGCCCTTCTGGCCGCCGCCTGCGCCGCACAATTGTGCGCAGCGCAGTCGGCCGTTCCCGCACAGCCAAGCCCGAGCATTCCCAGCCCCAGCATTTTTGACCGCCTCAACGCCATGATGGCTGGAGGCAAGAGCGCATGGACTCCACAGCAGCTCACCACCATGGAGCGCCTGCGCGAAGCCGCTCTCAAAGATCCCTACGCCCTCGACCAACTGCGCCACCTCACCAACAACATTGGTCCGCGCCTCAGCGGATCGCCTCAGGCGCAGCAGGCGGTCGATTACGTCGCTGATCAGATGCGTGCCCTTGGCGCCACCGTTACCAAAGAAAATGCCACCGTTCCGCACTGGGTTCGCGGCCTTGAGACTGCCGAGGTTGTCACCTGGGCCGGCCAGACTCCTGGAACCACCCAGAAAGTTGTCCTCACTGCATTAGGTGGCAGCGTCGCTACACCCGCTGAAGGCCTCACCGCTGAAGTCGTCGTGGTCGACAATTTTAACCAGCTCCACGCGCTTCCGGCCGGCGCGGTCAATGGCAAAATTCTGGTCTTCAACCACTCGTTCGACAAGGAACTCGCCGCGCAGGGCAAAGGCCTCGATGCCTACGGCGGAGGCGTAATCTATCGCGGAGCAGCTCCTATCGCAGGCGCGGCCCTCGGCGCAGCGGCCGTGCTCGTTCGCTCCGTCGGCGGCGCTGATTTCCGGCTCCCCCATACCGGCCTCACCGCGTACACCGACGGCGTGCCTAAAATACCCGCTGCCGCCATCTCCGCGGAAGACGCTGACCTGCTCAAAGACCTCACGGCGCAAGGGCCCGTCCGCCTGCACCTCACCCTCACTCCTCAGACCCTCCCTGACGCGCCCAGCTTCAATGTCATCGCCGACTGGAAGGGAACTGAGCACCCTGAGCAGGTTGTCATCGTCTCCGGCCACCTCGACTCATGGGACCTCGGCACCGGCGCAATCGACGACGGCGCCGGCGTGGTCGTTTCCATGCAGGTCATTCACTTGTTGAAGGACCTCGGCATCCATCCCCGCCGCACTGTGCGCTTCATTGCCTGGATGAGCGAAGAAGAGGGCTCCCAGGGTGCCGCGGCCTACATGGCAGAGCACGCCGGAGAAGCTATGAACCACATCGGCGCCATTGAGAGCGATCTCGGCTGCGACCACCCCACCGGCATTTACTACTCGGGCAAGTCCGTGCTCGGCCAGTGGCTCCGGCCTGTTTCGCAAGTCCTGGAACCCATCGGCGCCGAAACACTCGTCGAAGCACCAGAAACCGGCGAAGACATTGCTGGCCTCACCGAAAAAGGAGTGCCCAGCTTCGCCCCCGTCCAGGACAGCCGCTACTACTTCAACTACCATCACACTGCCGCTGACACCTTTGACAAAGTCGATCCCCGCCATCTGAATGAGAACGCCGCTGTAATGGCTGTCCTCGCCTACGCCCTCGCCGACTCCGTTGACCCTGCCCCTCGCTAGCTCCAAATAATTCCGCGGATCTGCTATCTTCAAATTGCGCAAAAGGGCGCATCCGGTCCGCGGAAAGGACAGAAGTCCACCTGCTGCAAACCAATTCTCCGAACTGACTTTCAGCCCTCAACATGCGGACCTGGGCACTCGAAAGGAAGTTCGTCATGCCGGTGCGACCCCTCCCACCTAATCCCAGCCTCGACCACCTGAGGTACCAAGCCAAAGACCTTCGCAAAGCGCATTCCGCGCACCAGCGAGAAGCAGCTCAACGCATCCGCGAATTTCATCCCCGCTTCCACGCTGCCGCAGATGCGGAGATTTTCTCTGCGCCCTTGAGCCTTGCCGATGCGCAACTAACCATCGCGCGCGAACATAGCTTTCCAAGCTGGACGCGTTTGAAAGCCCAAGTTGAAAAACCATCGTCATCCGATCAACTCAAACTGCCGCGCCATGAGCAAATTGAAGACCCCCTCTTTCGCTGCGCCGTTGACCTCCTCGACGCTGGGGATGTGACTGGCCTAAAAGCACACTTGAATCAACATCCGCATCTCGTCCGTCAGCGGGTCGTTTTCGAAGGCGTGAACTATTTCCGTAATCCGACTCTATTGGAGTTCGTAGCAGAGAATCCCATTCGTCGCGGTGCCTTGCCGCCCAACATTGTTGCGGTCGCCAAGACGATCCTCGATGCGGGTGCGGATCGATCCGCGTTGAATGAAACACTGGGCCTCATCTGCTCCGGCCGTGTACCGCGTGAATGCCGCGTGCAACTGCCGCTGATCGCTTTCCTGTGCGATCAAGGGGCCGATCCCAATTCCGCCATGCAATCCGCCCTCGGCCACGGCGAATTTGAAGCCGCTCAGGCCTTGCTGCTTCACGGCGCGAAACTCGACCTGTCCGCAGCAGCTGCATTAGGCCGCACCGAAGATTTCAATCGATTGCTTTCAGATGCAAGCTCAGATGATCGCCATCGCGCACTCGCCCTCGCATCCCAGTTCGGCCACATCGAGATCGTCAAGGCGCTGCTAGATGCCGGTGAAGATCCAAACCGCTACAACCCGGTCGGGACGCATTCGCATTCCACACCCCTGCATCAAGCCGCTCTCGCCGGGCACGAGGACCTGGTCCATCTGCTCGTAGAACGCGGAGCACGGCTGGATATGAAAGACATCCTCTGGCAGGGAACCCCAGCCGACTGGGCAGCTCACGCGGGCAACTCCGAGCTTGAGGCTTATCTCCGCGCACACCAATTCGCAAACCCTCAGCCCTGACCCGTCAGCAGTTCGGCAAGTGTACGGTGTCCCTTGGAAGGGCTATTGGCATCGCACAGCAAAATCAATAATCGTCTTCGCAAAAAGCTCTGGTCCAGTAAACATCGCCGAGTGCCCTTGCCCCGGTAACACTGCACTTTGCGCATTCCGAAACGAGGCCAACACTGTCTCTGCGCCCGAGCGAAGCCACGTCGGGCTCTCTGATCCCGTCATTACCAGCACCGGAGCGCGCACACCTCTCACGTTTTCCGCTTCGAGCCGCTCCTCCCATAGCATCCAGTCATGCGGTACAGCCTCCGCAACACCGCACAGATGCTCCCATCCGGGTCCTGTCTCCATCAACGCAATCTCCGCGTCAGACATCCCCACCGATTCCCGCATCGCAATGCGAATCACTTCGTCGTAATCCCCTGCATCAAGCAAACATCGTATTGTGTCGAGCACTTCAGGTGCAGGCCGTTCGCGCGCTCCGTCAACCACATACGCCGGTTCATACAACGTCAGGCTCAGCAGATTTTCAGCACGCGTTGCTACCTTCAACGCCAGTATCCCGCCCGCTGAGTGACCTACAAGATGAGCCGGTTCACCTATGTCATGAAGTATTGCGAGAATA
>Ga0302278_10002220_pt1 | contig 22632 bp, 19 predicted proteins | sample III_Bog_N3_2_FD_194543 | JGI IMG/M metagenome (GOLD analysis project Ga0302278, IMG submission 194543) | Peat permafrost microbial communities from Stordalen Mire near Abisko, Sweden - III_Bog_N3_2 | ecosystem: Environmental > Terrestrial > Soil > Wetlands > Peat | place: Sweden: Abisko...
GAACAAGGTCGTGGAACCGATTCACGACAACATTTCCCTGCCACTTGACCGACCACTTGTTGTCTCACGAAGCGGATCGCGCTTCATCTCCTGATCTGATCGAGCGACACAATTCCACGAACACCGGGATTGTGCAGCCAGTTCCGCTCTCAGTCAAATCCGGTCGCTCACTTGTGTTTCGCGGCAATTCGTTTTGCCTGGTCGATGACCTCCAGTTCGTTTTGGAGCGTCAGCGCCTTCCGGCGGCAGCTGGCGCGATATACCACCAGATTGTCGTCACCTCCCACAACGATTGGGAAAAGAAGCCCCTGAATGCCCTCCGCTTCGAGTTCGCGGGACAGATCCATAGAAGCGGTCAGATCTACCTTGTAGAGACATGCCATCCAACCTGAGGCATAAGGATCAAGAGGAGCAGTATTCCGCGAACAGTAGCGAGAATGATCTCTCGACGCGATGGTCGAGACGTGGTGTGGGTTTGAGCGTGGGCGGCTAGCGAAGTCAACCAGGGCTCCCCAAAATCAGAGGGCCAGCCTTTCCATCCCGGCTTAACGCGGGAGGTACAGTAACCTATTTAGGCGTCCGTTCTGTCCACGACCAGGTTTCCAGAAGCGGTTGTGCCCGATGAGCATTCGACCTACGGACGGATGCTCAACTCAAGCGCAGACTTCGCCGAATTCCTCGCCGAATTGCGCGCCGAAAAAATCTGAATTCTCCTCTCTGCTCCGTTGATAACATGCGTGCTCCACGGTTTATGATCCCCCTCTCAACCGAAGTGTTGTAGATGCGAGTCCCTATCCTTGGAAACCGATTTCATTTTCCAAGGACAGGATCAGCTATTCTGCTCTGAGAGAGAGAAAGGAAGGTCTTGAGCCCGACTGCAGTTGGTTGTTGAAGCCCGTCTGGACAGTAAGCCATGACGACCATCTCTTAACGCTCGAACACATCGCTGATGTACCACTCTTCCCTCAGTATCTTGGCCTCCAATCGGCCAGCCGTTCTATCAAGCAATACGGCCAATCGAGATGTAAACTAAGCAAGTTGGAGAATGGGGTTCGGGCTCGGTCGCTGGGTTGAAAGCGTTTTTGCTCTGAGAAACGAAGTGCCACTAAAACTGCCACTCGCATTTTTCGACTTTCTCAAGTCGTTGATTCTTGAAAAGATAGAGGGCAAACACACTAGACTTAGGATCTGGCTGAGAAATCCATGAGGGTTCGAGTCCCTCCTTTCGCACCAATCAATCCAACCAACAGAGAAAAGACTCCCTGCCCCCGGGATAGGGCTGGCAACTCAACCCCGGCCAGCTCAACCATTGATCAATGCCTTCATCGCAGGCACGTAGCGATCTCCCGCTGCCGCATCGGGCGGGAAAATATCCTGCAGATTCTGGACCAGGTCCGGAGCAAGCGAAAGCTCAACCGCCGCCGCATTCTCCTCAATGTATTTCCGCCGCTTGGTTCCTGGGATGGGCACAATGTCTTTCCCTTGCGCCAGCACCCAGGCCAGCGCAAGCTGGCCGGCAGTCACGCCGCCCTGTGCCGCCAGTTGTTTCACCTTCTCTACCAGCTCCAGGTTGCGCTTGAAGTTCTCGCCCTGGAAACGTGGACTCACGCGCCGGTAGTCGTCAGGCTCGAAGTCCTCCGGGCTCTTGAAGGCCCCCGTCAAAAAACCGCGTCCCAGCGGACTATAGGCAACAAAAGCCACGCCCAGCTTGCGGCACATCGGCAGCACCTCCGGCTCCGGATCGCGCGTCCAAAGCGAGTACTCGGTCTGCAACGCCGTGATTGGATGAACGCTGTGCGCCCGTTCCAGTGTTCCCGGAGCGGCCTCTGACAACCCCAGAAACCGCACCTTTCCCTCCTCCACCAACCGAGCCATCGCGCCCACGGTCTCCTCAATGGGCGTCTTGGGGTCCACGCGATGCTGGTAGTAAAGATCGATCGTCTCAATGCCCAGCCGCCGCAGACTGGCCTCGACCGCGCCGCGCACATAACGCGGGCTGCCGTCCACGCCGCGCAGTGAGGGGTTGGCCGGGTCGCGCAGAATGCCGAACTTTGTGGCCAGGAAGAACTTGTGCCGGCGCCCCTTCAGCGCCTTCCCCACCAGCAATTCATTTGTGTGCGGACCATAAATGTCGGATGTGTCAAGGAAATCGATCCCCAGGTCCAGCGCACGGTCAATCGTGGCCAGCGACTCCTGCTCGTCGCGGCCGCCGTAGAATTCGCTCATCCCCATGCACCCCAGGCCGATCGCCGAAACCTCGGGTCCGTTTGTGCCTAATCTGCGCGTCTTCATTGTGTATCCCTCGCCTCTCTTCTTCACCGTACAACCTTGAGCGCCATCCAAGTCAAACGCCCAGCCCAATAGTCGATCAGTTTGAAGGGTACAGGCTTCATGAAGGGTACAGGCTTCAGCCCGTACGTAAATCAGCCCAGAAATCGTGGGCTTGAGCCCCTGAGGGAATCTCTCCTCAGAGTGACTCGCCACACCCCTCGTGTCTTATCCTTAAGCTCAGAGGATTCTTTGACGGATTCAATGTTGTACGAACGCATGTTGGCGGTGGCGCTTGAAGAAGCCCGCCTCGGTTTCGATGAAGGAGGCATCCCCATCGGAGCCGCCCTTTTTCGCCGCACGGGAGAACTTGTCAGCCGTGGCCGCAACCGCCGCGTCCAGCAAGACGACCCAAGCGTCCATGGCGAGACCGACGCCTTCCGCCGCGCCGGCCGCCAGCGCAGCTATCGCGATCTAATCATGGTAACCACGCTGGCCCCATGCTGGTATTGCAGCGGCCTGGTGCGCCAGTTCCGCATCGGCACTCTGGTTGTTGGCGAGAGCCGCACCTTTGCCGGTGGGCTAGACTGGCTGCGCAAAAATGGCGTTGAAGTGATCGACCTCGACAGCGCGGAATGCCGCGAGTTGCTTGAGTCCTTTATCGCCCGCCACCCCGAAGTATGGAACGAAGATATAGGGGAAGAGCAGGGAAGACAGGGACTAGGGACTGAGGGAGTAGGGAATAGGGAATAGGGAATAGAGGCCATCAACCAACCGGTCACTCTGCCAATCGATCACGCAAAAAGGACGCCCGCGTCTTGCGAGCGCCCTTTTGTTGGATGGACCAAGCCGGTTTTTCTGAAAACCGACAAGTGAAAACTGCCTTTAAAAATCGAACCGCAGCGACATCTGAATCTGTCGTGGGCTACCGATGGTGTGCTGCACAATGCCCAGGCTAGACGGACAGCTGTAGAAGCTGCCGCTCACCGTGCCGACGCCGGAGGCATTGCAGGTCCCCGGCAGCACCGGGGTGGCGGTTACCGGGTCGGGATTATAGCCCGCGTTCTGAGACACTTCGTTTCCAGGAACGTCGAAACTCGATGTGTTGGTCAGGTTGTAGACATCGAAGGTGTACTTGAGGTTGTACTTCTCCTTCATAGTCAACTCCTTCACCAGCGAAGCGTCTGCGCGCTTCTGGAAGGCCTGGCGGAAGATGTTGCGCTGGCCGGAAGTAAAGCCGGTTTCAAATGGGTCATTGCTGGGGATTGCGCCGTTCATGCCGCCCGCCGATAGAGTTGGAATCGTGAAGCACGAGGCCTTCAGCGCCGATACGCCGGTGGCCGGAAACCATGCGCCGCTTGCGCCGGTCAGCGCGCTCTTTGGGGTGCATCCCGGAGCAAGCGGAACAATCGGGTTCGTAATGCCGTCCGCAGTCGAGTAGTAGATACCACCCACGGCGCCGGAGAAGTCGATGATGCTGTAGGGTTGTCCGCTCTGCAGCACGGTCAGGCCCACCAGCGACCATCCCCCGAAAATCTTGTCGGCAACCGAGTTCTGGTTGGCAAAGGTTGGGATCTTATAGACGTAGGTGAAGTCGATCACGTGTGTCCGGTCGTAGTCAGACGAGCCATAGCTCCCACGCAGGTTGAGCGGGTTGTTGCCGTTGTAGAAGAGCCCAAGTCCGCTCTGTTCATCCAGGGCGTGCGACCAGGTATAGGAGGCCCCTGCCTGGAGTCCGTGGCTCATGCGCTTTTCCACGTGCGCCTGCAGCGCGTTGTAAGCGTCCACTCCGGCGGCCTTGTATGTGATGGACTCAGCCGCGTAGCCAATGTACGGAACGCGCAGGTCGACGTTGCCGCCTTCGTAGTTCTGCAAGAAAGGCTGGCCGTTGGGCAGGTTGATGGGGGCGCAAGCGATAGTGTAGCCACTGGCCGCACCGCAACCGGCGGGACCCTGAACGGTGTAACCGTAGCTGTAGGTCTGCGCATTGGGCCCTCCGGCGAGCGTGGGATTAGAAGAGCTGGCGATGGCGGACTGGTTAAAGGGCACGGGAATCACCTGGTGGCGTCCAAGGTTGCCCACGTAGCCAAGCTCGATAAGCAGGTCGGTGCGGGGCTGCCATTGAATGTCCAGCGTGTAATTCATGGTATACGGCAGTTTGTTGGCGCGATCATACACGCCCAGCGAGATGGGCTGGCCGTAGCTCAAGATGCCCGCGGCATTGGGCAGGTAATTGCTCAGATCTGAGGCCTTGGGGTTATTCGGCGGCGCCAACAGCGCGGTGCCGTATGGGTACTCGAGGTTGCCCGCAGACGCCGCTCCGCCGCCGCCACCGCCGCAAGTGGGAAGATAACCCTGATAGAGGTACTGGGTCGCCCCGGGGCAGCTTGAAACGTTGACGAAGGGGAGTTGCTGGTTGACGCCGAAGGGTCCGCCTGTGACAGTGCCGATGGCGTAGCCGGGCGAGAAGTAGCTGAATAGTTCACCGCGGTCGTAATAGAAACCGCCGCCGGTCCGTACCACCAGCTTGCCGTGTCCGAATCCCGGTTGCCACGCCACGCCCAAGCGAGGAGCGATACCCCACTGACGCCCTGTCAGCGTGGTGCTGCTAACGCCCTTCGTGCCGTTGGCGTTGTTGCCGGCGATAATGAGGCCCGAGTTCATGAGCACGTCGGAAGAGGGGCAATACGAATACTGGTTCGGATCGGTACTGCTGGTGGAGCAACCGTCAGGATTCGCGCTGGGGTCGAAGTTGAAGATGCGGCCGTATTTTTCCGTGAGGCCGCCGTCCCAGTCGTAGCGAACGCCCGCGTTCAGCGAAAGCGTTGGCGTAATCTGCCACTTGTCCTGCACATACATGCCCAACTGGTTGGAGCGGTAGTAGCGGTTTGCGTTGCCCTGCAGGAATGAGGTGACGTAGAACCCGGTGGACGAGTTGCCGGGAGTTACGTAGCCCTGTACAAACTGGCTGAAGTCGTCGGTGGCAATGGTTCCTTTTCCGGTGCGCTTGTCGATGGTGTTCAACTGCGTGTAGGTAAAGCTTGTGCCGAAACTGATTGTGTGTTTGCCCAGGGTCCAGATCGCGTTGCCCGAGGGCGCAAGGCGGTTTTGAAAGGCGCCGGTGTTGGCCGATTGCCCTTCGGCGTTAGGGCCGATGTTCAGGTAGACGTTGCTGACGCCCGAGGGCTGATTGTTTCCTAGCACGTTGTAAATGGAGATGCCGGGGAAGTAGCTGGACCCGAACATGTTGATGGAGCCTGTGCCGGCTGCGCCGCCGGGGATGGAACCAGGGCCGAAGGGCTGCTCATTATCGCCCCAGTTTTTCTCGCGGAGGATGCCGAATGTTTCAGTCGTGCTCAGGTTCGGCTTGACGACAAGCGTGTTGATGATGGAAACGACCTGAGCGCCAGAGTCCAGGTGCTCGGTAAACCCGGGCACACTGGAGTAGCCGTAGGGTGCCAGCGTAGGGTCGTGCTGGAAATAATACTTGGCAGACAGCGTATCTTTCGAGCTTGCGTTGTAGTCTATGTCGGCAACAGCGATATCGGCCTGGAAGCGGCCGGTGCCAGGGATAAACGCGTTGTCTAAATGGGAGACAGTGGGGGCAACCCCATTGAGGCTGTCGTTGGGGATGAGCCACTTGCCGGGCTCACCGGGAAGCGCTGGGGAGTTAAAAAGAATGAGCGCAAGGGGATCTATTTGCGCAGCGCTGACGGGGTTGTCCAAATAGGTGCTTGCGCCGAACGAGTTGTTGCTCACGGTTGCCAGGCCACTCGCGGACCGGTCGTCGGTGAGGCCAACGGGAACATCGAGGAACGAGTCGCCGATCTCCTGATCGGAGACGTGAAGGTGCTGGTAGGAGAGGAACCCGAAGAGCTTGTCCTTGATCAGCGGGCCGCCGACTGTGCCGCCCAGAATGTAGCGATGCAACTGGGGCACTTTGTCGTTGGCCGGAACGTCCGGATCCTGGTTGAAGAAGAACGGCGCCGCGTTGAGCCAATTGGTGCCGCGGTGCGCATATGCGCCGCCGTGCCAGTTGTTCGTTCCCGAGGCGGTGCTCAGGTCGATGTGCGCGCCCGACGTTGAACCCTGCTGCGCGTCGTACATCGAGGCATTTACGCGCACCTCGGAGATGGTCTCCGGCGCCGGCGTGGGGATGGCGTTGCCGATAGTCAGATAAATGGAAGCGACAGAATTGATGACGCCGCCGCCGCCGCCGGGGCTGGTCTGTGCGCCCGTGGAATTGATGACGCGCGCCGAGGAAACCTGGCTGGTGCTCTTGCCGTTGAACAGGTTGCTGGCGTCGACGCCATTCAGCAGGAATGAATTCGATGTATCGCGCTGGCCGTTGGCCCAGATCGGCTCGTTGCCCAGTCCAGAATTGGCGCCGGTGCCGCCGCCCAACTCCGCGCTCACGCCTGCCGACTGCGTGGCCAGCCCTGTAAAGCTTCCCGTCGCCAGCGGCACCGACTCAATCTGCGCCGTGTCCATGACGTAGCCGTTGGTGGTATCCACCGCGTTCATCAGCGGCGACGCTTCCACTTCCACCGTTTCGCTCGTCTTGCCGATCTTCAAGGACGCATTCACCGTGCCCGTTCGATTCGCCTGAACCGCGATGTGCTGTGTCCTTTGCACATCGAAACCATCCGCCGTGTAGGTCAGCGTGTAGGACCCGATGGGAAGGTTGACAAGCGAATACTCCCCCGATCCGTTGGTCTTCACCGTCCGCGTCAGCGAGGTCTGCTCCTCCACCACGGTCACAGTGACGTTCGGAATCACGCCCCCTGAGGCATCGGTAACCTCGCCGGTAATGCCGCCAAGAGTCTGCTGTGCCTGAACAGCACTTGTACACAGCGCAACGGCCGCCACTATTGCCAGCAACCGCGGAATCGGAGAAGAAACAATACGCAGGAAGTAGTTCACGTTGCACAGCCTCGAAAATAGAGATTTCCCCAGCGGTTTCGATGAGTGAAATCGACACCGACGGGGTTGAATAAGAATCTTGGTGCTCTTGGGTAATCCCACTTTGGGTAATCCCCAAAAAGTGAAAAGGTAAGTACCGTTACGAGTGGTCCTCGTTTATAGATCTGGTCTGACTTACATTGCGGATTGCCAATAGGATACCTGCTGCGGACCCGAATTCAAGAAGAAATTAACCCGATTCTTATACGGTCCTTATGTCTTTTGCACGTAAAATGTCGGCTCTATGTGCAAAAAACGGGACCAAACTCGAAACAAGTAAAGAACCTCGTCCTCGGGAGTTGCCACAAACGTCCCGTGCCCCGTTCTTGCGAGTTCTTTCTGTCGCAAGAGCCTGCCCTGAGCGAAGCCGAAAGGGCGGGAAACCACAATCCTCAATTCAGCGATGTGGATCCGTCACCACTCAGATTGAATCATCCGGTCAGAGAAGCAACCCTTTTCCTGCGCAGAAAATACCATGCCAATCCAAAGGCGATGTAGGCAAGGTAAATCCACGGAATCCGAGCATGGATCGCGTCCGTGGCCGAGCGTAGGTCGAAGATCACAATCAGGATCATGACCACGACGGTCACTACGCTGACCGCCGCCACCCAATGCGAATGCTGCCCCAGCGCGCGCCGCGCAAAAGGCAGAGCTGCAGCCACCAGCGCATATGCGGTCAGAAAGCCGAACACCGACAGCGATCCCAGCCAGTCGTACATATCCGAGCCTTCAACGCCCCGCAGCGCCAGTGCCGCGGTCACAACGAACATGATGCCCGCCGACAGCGCAATCGCCGTGCCCGGTGTGCCGTGCCGTTTGTTGGTCCGCTCCAGAATCGCCGGCAGCAGCTTGCCGTGAGCCATGCGCAGCAACACGCGCGCCGCCGCGGTCGTGCATGCCAGCACGCATGCAAACATGCTCACTGCCGCGCCGAAATCAATCGCAATGCCCAGCGGCGAGATGCCCGCCTTGTTCGCCAGCAGATGTAACGGGCTGGTTGAGTCGCTCAGTTGCGATGCCGCTCCGCGGAAGCCCAGCACCTCGCTGTACGAGCAAAGCATGAAGAACACACCTGCCAGAATCGCGCACTGCAGCACGGCGCGGGGAATGGTCTTCAATGGTTCGCGCGCCTCGCCGCCCAGCGTCGTCGCCGCCTCAAAACCCACAAAGCTGAACATCGAAAGCACCAGCGCAGGGCCCAGGGCGGAGATGGAAACGCCCTTGAGCTTAAACTGATCCATATCGAATTGGAACCCGAACCGGAAGATCAGCACCGCCAGCACAATCAGAATCATGCTGACAGAGACCACCTCGATCCACAGCATCAACTCCGCGGAAAGCTTCACATCGCGGTACGCAATCAATCCAGCCACGCCGCAGACGACTACCACTGTGAGCAGCGCCGGCGGTGTCCAATGAAAAAACTGCTGTGACAGCACCCCTGCGTAATAGAGCGCTCCGCCGGCCACCGATGCGCCCGTTGCAATGTATGCCAGCAGCAATCCCCACGCCGCAATCACGCCAAGCGCTGGTGGCAAAGTATCCGCGGCATACGTGTAGAGCGAGCCTGGCGATGCCGACAACCGCGCAAAACGACTAACGCAGAATCCCACCAGCAGCGTAGCCCCGGTAGCCAGCAGGTAGACAAACCACGTGGCGTTTCCCGCCAGCGCAAACACCAGCGGAATCGTAAGCGAGGGCGATGTAGAAGGCGCCATCGCAGAGACGGATTGCGCCAATGTCTCCAGCGGCCCCAGCACGCCGGCATGAAGTCCGTAATTCTCGCTGCCGCCGCCCTGCGCGTACACTTCGCCTCTCGTCTGGCCCGTCAAAGTCCCGCCTTCCGCTCCATGGCCCAAGTCCGCGGCCATCGCGACAAATTGTCTTCTGGTTGATCTAGTCTTATGCGAAGGCGGCCCAACGGTCAAGGCGTGAACTCTAAAGCTATGCTCGTGAAGTGTCACCAGTTTGAGGAGCAATTCGATGTTTTGAAAGGGCGCGGCTTCAGCCGTGCCACTCAAGAAGTAGGAGGGATTCGGCTTTAGCCGCTGAGGGAGTGCGGATTGTCATAAAGCATCCCCTCAGGGCAGAATTCCGAAGCGACGAACTCTATTTCCCCGACCCCTTCGCCTTGATCAACTCGTCCAGATAATCCGCCTTCGCATCGTCCCGCACCAGGTGCGGATAACTCGAACCGCCATTGTAATTGATGGTTTTTGTGCTGATGAATTCGTCATTCACCACCAGCAGATTGATTGGCTGCGAAGACTCCTTGGCCGCCTTAATCGCATCTTCCAGCAGGTCGTGTGTATACACGCGCCCATTCACGCCAATCACCTTCATGCCTGAAGAAATCCCAGCTTCAAACGCCGGACTGCCCACAAGCGAGTCGCTAACCGAACCGTCCGACCCGAGCTGCAGGCCGATGGAATACACATCGGTCGCACCGCCGCGTCGTCCCGTCAGTTTGGAAGGCTCGCCGTTGAAGACAACCTTCCAGCCACCATTTTCGATGCCGCCAGTAGGCGCTTCCGGCGCCGTTGAATCGAGACGCGTGTGGAAGTAGGATGCCCAGTCAAACGGCGCAATTGCATTGAGCGAAGCAACCAATTGGTCGAAGGTGTAAGTCTTCACTTCGGGCCCATTGTTCGCGCCGCCGTGAAAGGCCTGCGTGAAATCGTCAATGCTCTTCTGCCCCTTCGACTCGCGATGAATAAGAGTGGCAACTTCAAGCCAAAGTAGATCGCCTTCGTCGTAGTAGTCGGTGCCCCGCTTCCATGTGAACCAGCCTCTGCCGCCAAACCCCAAGCCAGGTTCGCCAATTGCCGTGTCCAGCAGTGGCCGCCATGTGCGTCCAGGCCGACCGGGCCCCAGCGACGCGGCAATGCTCGCCAGGTATTCGTGGTACTCATCCGGCGTCCACAACCCACTGCGCGCCGCCAGCAAGGGCCCAAGATAATCGGTCAGCCCCTCATAGCCCCACAGCAGGTCTGTTTCCATCGGCTGCTCGTAATAGGGAACTGCGAGATCGGCAGGTCGGCGGAATTTTCCGTTCCAGGAATGCACAAACTCATGCGCCAGCAGCCCTCCAAGCGCCATGCCCGAACCAGGCCCGGTGAGCGCGCGTTCCGGCAACCTGCTGTCGTTCGACTCGTGATGCTCGAGGCCAAAGTGCGCAACGTGATCGCTCAGCGTGAGCAGGAAATGGTAGTCGCGATAATGCCGCGCGCCGAACAGCTTGCCCGATTCCGCCACCAGGTTCGTCATCTGCTTCTGATTTCCCGGGCTGATTTCAAGCGCCGCCGCGCTGTCCGCAACCAGGTCGAGTTCATGATGAATAGGCTCGCTCGGCGGCGTAATGTCAATTGCCCGGTAGAACTCGCCCGCGATCACCGGCGAGTCAACCAGCAGGTCCAGCGAGATCGGCTTGAACGTGATCTGGCTGCCCGATTGCGAATCGATCGGCAGCGGAGTTCCGAACTTCCATCCATCCGGCAGAATCAGCTTCGCTTCATAACTCAATTGTTCCGCTGCGATGCCGGCAGGATAAAGAACCACATCGTTCCATTCGAGCACCGTCAGCTTGTCCGTAGCTGAGTTACCGTCCGGCTCGATGAAATCGAAGCTGCCGTTGAGCTCGGAGACCCCGGCGGGAATATCCACATGAAACGTGAAGGCATCGAGCGTGTCGCGCAGCCAGGGAATGACCTTGCCGTTGCCCTCGAACTTGAGGCCAGTTACGCTGCTGATGGGACCGTTGGGTCCATGCTCGCCGGGAATCCACTTCGGATAGTAAATCGTCAGCGGGCCAGGCTTGACGGGGATCACTTCGTGCGAGCGCAGCAGCTTCCGTTGAGTCTTCGTCGCGTCCACTGTAAGCGAGATAGTCTCGGCAGCGATCGCGGTGGAGACGGTGAGGGCCACAACCGAGGCGAGAAACAGCAATGAACGAAAACGGCAGCGATGCATGCAAATGCTCCTTGGAAGAGACGGGAAGAATCCCTATTCGAGCATCATATCGCCCGAGGGCATTGCGCGCTCAATCGCGAAAGCCCCAGGAAGCGACGGCATCCGGCCTTTTAATTGCATAAATTCATCTTCTCAGTCTCTTTCCGAGTTATTCTTCCTTCACTGGGAATTCACGGCGAAGCAGGAGAGGAACCATGCCAAAGAAAACCGTCACTCCCCCCACGAAGAAGCATGCCGGGCCCAGCGAGCCTCAGCGCAAACATAGGGGCGGCAAGCACCCCGCGCCCCCCAAGGGTGGAACTCCCACACAACCCCCGCCAATTTCGACCCAACCGCCCCCAGTCACCACTGGTCAACCCGTCTTTGGCCAGCCTCAGCCGTCGCCCGACCCCACATCTTTCTCCCAGCCAGTCACGGACCAGAACGAGGCCCAAGTGGACCTGCTGGAGCCTTTGCCGGCAAGCGGTCCCGACCCCTCCGTACTCGCAGAACCGGTGCTCACCCTCGCCCAGGTATACGGCGCTGCAGGCCCGGCAAGAGAATCCTCCATTACCGCCGCAGGCCAGATAGTTTTCCATTCTGTTGGCGACACTGGTAGCGTTACCGGTCCGCAGACCCAGTCCCTAGTCGCAGATAAGATGGTGAGCGATTTCGATGAAGCTAATCCCGCCGACGTTCCCAGCTTCTTCTATCACCTCGGCGACGTAGTCTATTACTTCGGCGAGGCCACCTACTACTATGACCAGTTCTACGAGCCTTACCGCGATTACCCTGCGCCTATTCTTGCCATTCCAGGCAATCACGACGGAGTGGTGTACGCGAGCGACACGGCCAAAAGCCTCGACGCCTTCTTCGCCAACTTCTGCGCTTCTGCGCCCATCCATCCGCCCGACGCGGGCGGTCTCGGTCGCACGACGATGGTCCAGCCGGCCGTCTACTTCACTTTTGAAGCGCCATTTGTCCGCATCCTGGGTCTCTACAGCAATGTGCTTGAAGATCCTGGCGTCATCTCCGCACAGACCGGTACGGCAAGCCCGAATACAATTCTCGACTCGCGCCAGGTGGACTTTCTAACCGCGGCCCTCAAGCGTATCAAGGCTGAAGACTTCACCGGCGCAGTGATTATTGCCATGCATCATCCGCCTTTTACGGGCGGGTCCGAGCATGGAGGCAGCCCGCTGATGCTTGCCGACATCGACTCCGCATGCACAGCCGCCGGCGTCTGGCCTCACGCCGTTTTCTCCGGCCATGCCCACAACTACCAGCGCTACACCCGCACCTTGAATGGCATGCAAATTCCGTTTATCGTTGCCGGATGCGGGGGCCACAACCCGCTCTCGGCAATGCGCACCACTCTGCGCACGCCTTACCCCATCGATAGCACGCTCACACTCAACAGCGTCGATGCCACCGATTACGGGTATCTGCGCGTGGTGGTGAATGCCACAACATTGACCATTGAATTCCATCCGCAAAGCGATGGAGGAACGACGAAGACACCGGACGATGTAGTGACCGTAAATCTGGCCGCGCACACCGTCGCTTGACGTTTGCAGATCAGCCCATCGCCGCCAACACTGCATCGGCGAACTGCGTTGTGCCCGACGTTCCACCCACGTCGCGCGTGAGTGTCTTGCGCTCGGCGTAGACCGCCTCAATAGCCGCCTGCACCTTGTCGGCAGCGGCCATTTCATCCAGATGGCGAAGCATCAGCACGGCCGATTGCAGCAGCGCCGTGGGGTTCGCGATGTCCTTGCCCGCGATGTCCGGCGCGGAACCGTGTACCGCTTCGAAGATCGCGCACTCGTGTCCCAGGTTGGCGCCGGGTACCAGGCCGAGGCCGCCGACAAGGCCCGCGCAAAGATCGCTGACAATATCGCCGTAGAGATTTTCAAGCAGCAGCGTGTCGTACTGATAAGGATTCATCACCAGTTGCATACAAGTGTTGTCGATAATGTGCTCGCCGTAAAAAATCTCCGGAAATCCCTCCGACACCTTTCGCGCGCAACGCAGAAACAACCCATCCGACAGCTTCATGATGTTTGCTTTGTGAATGGAGTGGATCTTTTTGCGACCATGCTTGCGCGCATACTCAAACGCAAACTTGGCGATGCGCGTCGAGCCCTTTTCGGTAATCACCTTGATGGCTTCAACCACGCCAGGAACGACCTCGTGCTCCAGCCCCACATACTCGCCCTCGGTGTTCTCGCGCACGATGATCAGGTCGACCCCAGGCCAATGAGTTGCAAGGCTGGGAAGGTTCTTGATCGGCCGGAAGTTTGCGAAGAGGTCGAACTTCTTGCGCAGGGTCACATTGATGCTTTTGAATCCGCCGCCCACGGGAGTGGTTACCGGCCCCTTCAGCGCGACACGGTTACGCTCGATGGATTCATAGAGAGCCGTGGGAATGTACTCTCCGTAAATCTCGAATGCCTCGGCTCCGGCAGCGAATCGCTCCCATTCAAACTTGACCCCGGTAGCTTCAATGATGCGAACGACGGCCTGAGTTACCTCAGGGCCGATGCCATCCCCGGGTACGAGAGTTACTTTGTGAGTCATGAGTTCCTTTCAGGTTCCAGATGACAGATGACAGATGACAGTTCTAAATGCCCGGCTTTCAGTGCTCAACATTACTCGTAACTCTCGGGCAGTCGACAAGGTTATATCAGGCAGCGCAACAAGGTCCACTGTCATCTGTCATCTGTCATCTGTCATCTTTTCTATTTCTTCGTCTTCCGTCCGCCCAGCAGCCCTTCCAACTCTTCCTTGAATTCCCGCACATCCTTGAAGTCCCGATAGACCGACGCGAATCGAATATAAGCCACGGTGTCCAGCCCTTTGAGATGCGTCATGATCAACTCGCCTACCTCGCTGGTAGTGCGCTCGCGCTCCGGAGCATCCATCAAAAAGCTCTCGGTTGCATCGACGATGGCCTCCAGCTTGCTCGCCGGCACGGGCCTTTTTTCGCACGCGCGCAGCAGCCCGCTCAGAACCTTTTGCCGATCGAAACGCTCCCTGCGGCCGTCTTTCTTGACTACCATGTAGGGAATTTCGTCGATGCGCTCGTACGTGGTGAAGCGGCGATTGCAGCTCTCGCACTCGCGGCGTCGACGAATCGAGTCGGCTTCCTTGCTCTCGCGCGAGTCAACCACCCGATCCTGCCCGAAACCGCAATAGGGACATTTCATGCTGGATCGATTTTACGGTATGGAGCGGGTTCATGAGAGGGTTGGTGAGGAGTCGTGAGCGGATTGGCAAGGGAACCGATCAATTGCGACGCGCAGCCTGGGTGACCGGCTGAAACCGGAACAGGATGTGCGGCCCGCTCCGGGGGTGCTATTCTGCTGTCGGACAGGTCATTATGAGCCCCATTCAGCATTATGTCGAAGAGATCGCTCGCTTGTGCCAGCGCTATCGAGTGCAACGTCTGGCAGTTTTCGGTTCCATTTTGCGTGCCGACTTCGACGAGGCCCGAAGCGACGTAGACTTTCTTGTGGAGTTCGAACCGCTCCCCGTTGCGGTGAGGATGAAGAACTACCTTGGCTTGCGGGAAGCGCTTTCCTCTCTGCTCGGCAGGTCAGTGGATCTGGTCGAGGACGGGGCGATTCGGAACCCCTACATTCTCAAGAGTGTCGCCGAGCAAGAGCAAGTGCTTTATGCTGCGTGATGCGAAAGCGTACCTGTGGGACATCTCCAAAGCAGCCGAGAGCATTCAGGGCTTCACCGCCGGCAGAGATCTGGATGCTTATCTAAAGGACGAGTTGCTGCGAGCGGCCGTCGAGCGCAAGTTTGGGATTATTGGCGAGGCGATCTCTCAACTGTTGCGCAGTTTTCCGGTCTATCGCGACAGAATCACGCTGGTTGCGGACATCGTCGCTTTTCGCAACCAGATCGTTCACGGCTACTCAACTGTGAAAGACGACATGGTCTGGGAAATCGTGCAGGTCTACCTGCCAAGGTTGCACCGCGAGGTCGTGGAACTACTCAAAGAACTGGACCCCCAAAGTTGATTCAATCTAGCGTGATGCCAGTTACAGGGTTGCGATTGGCAACAGTCTCGATGAATGCGGAGGACTCGAACGGATGCCTACGATCAGTTAGCTCAGAAACTCCGCAATCGCCGCCACCACCGTCTGCTGCTCATCCTCGCGCAACTCCGGAAAAATAGGTAGCGCCAAAACTTCTTTCGCCGCCCGCTCCGCCTCCGGGAAACTCCCTTCGCCGTAGCCCAAGTGCCTGAGCGCGTCCTGCATGTGGAGCGGAACAGGATAATAAATCTCCGAGCCGATCTTCCGCATCGACAGGAAGTCCCGCAGCGCATCGCGCTGGCGCGTGCGGATGATGTACTGGTGCCACACGTGGCGGCTGCCCGGAACCTCATGCGGCAGCACCACGCCGTGCGCAGGATACGTCCCGGATTCAACCAGTCCCGCCGCATGAAACAGTGCGTGATAGCGCTTGGCCACCGTGCGCCGAGCCTGATTCCATCCCTCGATGTACTTGAGCTTGACGGAAAGAATCGCTCCCTGAAATCCGTCCATGCGGGTATTCCAGCCCACTTCGTCGTGAAGATAGCGGCGCTTCATGCCATGCTGCCGCAGCGACCTGACACGCTCGGCGCACTCGGCCGAGTTGGTCGTCACCATGCCCGCATCCCCGGCGGCGCTCAGGTTCTTGGTGGGATAGAAGCTGAACGCAGCGGCATCGCCAAGCGCGCCGGCTTTTGTCCCCTGCCATTCGGCCCCCCAGGCCTGTGCCGCGTCTTCGATGAGCTTGAGTCCAAACGTTCTTCCCAAGCCAGAGAACGAACTCCAATCAGAACATTGCCCGTAAAGGTGAACCGGCAGAATCGCTCGAATCGGCACAGGTTGGGGCGATTTGAGGACCGCTTCGACCCCCGCCGGCGAGAGGTTGAAGGTTGCCGGGTCAATATCGGCCAAAACGGCAGTCGCCCCCGCCCGCAAGATGCAACTGACGGAAGCAAAAAAGCTGAACGGAGTCGTAACCACCGCATCGCCCGGTCCAATTCCACCTGCGGCCAGCGCCAGCCACAGTGCATCCGTGCCGGAGGAGCATCCCAGCGCATGTCCCACGCCCAGTTGAGCGGCGGCCGACGTTTCAAAGGCGGCTACCGGCTCCCCAAGAATAAACTGTTGCGTTTGAAGAACATGATCCAGGGCTTCGAGCAGTTCCCGGTGGAGGGGCTGGTACTGGCGCTTGAGGTCCAGCATTGGAACAGGCTGCGCCGATGCGGCTGGAGCGGAAGGAAATGATGCTGCGTCTTGCACCTCAATATGGTACCAGCAGTGAAACTCGCATGTCTCATTCCAGGGGCCAGGGAACAGGAATTGGGAGCCAGAGAGAGGCGCAACCGATCACGGAAAAGTTCTTACGCAGCTCATTACGGTATTCCATGAAAGTAGGTCCCGTGGTAGCGTTTTGGGCCCGCGGAAATCCGCGATTGCCGCTCAAAAAGACCTCCGCAGTTTGCGCAGAGTTGAAAAGGTTGGTTAATCGTTCTATTGTTGAGCCATTGCGGAAAAATACGGCGACCGGGCTTCCGGAGCTGTTTCCGCCCACTTGTGCTTTAACCAAGGAAGTTGCATCTCAACGAATAAGAGAGAGTAGGAGATCGGCACATGGAGAACAAGCCGGCACAAAATATTCAGGACACATTCCTGAACACAGTTCGCAAAGACAAGACACCGATTACCATTTATCTGGTCAGCGGCGTCAAGCTTACCGGTAAGATCCGGTCTTTTGACAAGTATTCGGTGCTTCTGGAGAACAATAGCCAGGAGCAGTTGATCTTCAAGCACGCCATTTCGACCGTCGTCAGCAACCGGAGCGTGATGCATACGGAGCATCGGCCGGTAGCCATGACGGGTACAGGGCCGACACCGATGGCGGTAGCTGGAGCGCCGGTAGCCGCGGAGCAGCGATAGCAAGCGGGGAGCGGTCTCGATTTGGCGGTTGAAGAGAACAGGCCGGCTGTATCGGGCAGAGTGCTTGAGCGGGCGGTTCTGGTGGAAGTGGACCTCGGCCGCTCAGGCCGAGGACGGTCAGACCGGCCGGACAGCTCGCGCGGAAGTCGCGCCGGTGCCGCGGGTGCGCGGATGGCGTTGGTGCGCCCGGACGCGGACGCGGCTTCACCAGACGACCGGCTAGCGGGCCAGCAGCTGGCAGACGAGACAGAATCCTCAAATCCCATAGCCAGCGGGCCTCTTATGGGGCAAGCGCAGCCGCGCGCATCTACCTCCCTCGACCCGGATGAGTCCCTCGCAGAGTTCCGCGAACTGGTCGCCAGCGCCGGCGGGGTTGTCGCCGCGGAGGTGATGCAGCGCCGCGCCCGGCTCGACCCTGCGACCCTGATCGGCTCAGGCAAGGTCGAGGAGATTGCCGGCATCGCGGCTTCCACCGAAGCCGACCTCGTGCTCTTCGACTGCGACCTCTCCCCCACCCAATTGCGCAACCTCGAGGCTGCCTTGCCTTGCCGAGTTCTTGACCGTACCCAGCTGATTCTGGACATCTTTGCTCGCCACGCCCGCACCAGCGAGGGCCAGTTGCAGGTGGAACTGGCGCAGCTTGAGTACATGCTGCCGAGGCTTACAGGCAAGGGCAAGGCCATGTCGCAGTTGGGCGGCGGCATCGGCACGCGCGGCCCCGGCGAGACCAAGCTTGAAACCGATCGCCGCCGGATTCAGAGCCGCATCGACCACCTGAAAGGCGAGCTGGACGGCGTGCGTCGCGTACGCAAGCAGCAGCGGCAGCGTCGCGAAGCCGTTCCCGTTCCAACGGTGGCCCTGGTGGGCTATACCAACGCGGGGAAAAGCACCCTGTTCAACCGGCTCACAGGAGCCCAGGTGCTGGCCTCGGCGCGCATGTTCGCCACTCTGGATCCCAAGCTCCGCGCGATCGAGCTGCCCAGCCGGCGCAAGGTTCTGCTGTCCGACACAGTCGGTTTCATTCGCAACCTGCCCCACACCCTGGTTACCAGCTTCCGGGCCACGCTGGAAGAAGTGGCCCAAGCCGAGGTTCTGCTCCACGTGCGCGACGCGTCTTCGACGTATGGCGAGGAACAGAAAGCCCAAGTCGAAAAGGTTCTCGGTGAACTCGAGTCGCTCGCCAAGCCGCGTATCGAGATCCTGAACAAGATCGACCTCCTCGATACCCATGAGCGCGAGGGGCTTCTTGTGCGCACCCAGAACCAGTCCGGTCCTGCGGGCGAAGTAGCAGTCTCGGCCTATACCGGCGAGGGCATGGAGGCGCTGCTTAGGGCCATTGACGGTGCGTTGCACTCCGATCCGGTCGTCGAAGCGGAACTCCGGGTTCCGCAGCAGGAAGGCGGCGTCCTCGCAGCCATCGAAGCGGGAATGGTGGTCCACAGCCGCGAGTATGAGGGAAACCTGGTCAGGCTGACGGTAAGCGGTCCGGCATCGCTGGTGGGCCGCCTCAGGAAGTACCGGTTGCGAAACGAGTAGCAGATTTTGATCTGATAGGCGCCGCACAGCATCTATGATGGGCTTTCCACGTTGACAATGTTGCGCGGCCCCGGGTTTGTCGCGCTGATTCTTTGCCGAAAGGAGACCTCATGAACCCCGTTGAAGCCGGCGCAGGCCGCACCATCACCACCCTTTCCAGCCGCGAGGTTTACAGAAACCAGTGGATGCGCCTGCGCGAAGACGAGATCCTCCGTTCCAACGGCAAGCGCGGCATCTACGGCGTCGTCGAGAAGGAAGACGCCGCCATCATCCTGCCCGTCGACAACGGGCGAGTATGGCTCGTTGAGCAGTTCCGCTACACCATCGGCGAGCGAGCGCTCGAGCTGCCGCAGGGCGGCTGGGAGATGGAGGTTGAGAACCCGGAAGAGCTTGCCCGCGGCGAACTGAAAGAGGAAATGGGCCTCGACGCTGCCAAGATGACCTACCTCGGCTGGAATTGGATTGCCTACGGCTTCACAAGACAGAAGCACCACGTGTTTCTAGCCACTGGGTTGTCGGAGACAGAGAATGATCCTGACCCCGAGGAGCACGACCTGGTGGTGCGGTGCGTGACGGTGAAGGAGTTCGAGGAGATGATTCTCAACGGCGTCGTGCGCGATAACTGCACCCTCGCCGCGTGGGGGATGTACATGTTGTGGCAAAAGAGGCGGGGGTGAATGCCGGTCGATAAAGTTAATCTACCCCCGCTCTTCCATGGGGACATAGGGCGAAGGATATACCGGCCCAATATACTCCGCGCGCGGCCGTATCAGCCGGTTGTCGTCGAGTTGCTCGATAACGTGCGCCGCCCACCCCGCGATGCGGCTGATCGCGAAGATCGGTGTGTAGAGATCGATGTCGATCCCGAGTGTAGCGTAGGTCGAAGCAGAGTAGAAGTCGACATTCGCATTGAGCTTCTTGTCGGCGTTGATATAAAGCTCAATGGCGCGCGACATCTCGTACCACTTGGGCTGCCCGGCGTCCTTGCCCAGTTGCTCGCTCATGCGGCGCAGGTGCGTGGCGCGCGGGTCTTCGGTCTTGTAAACGCGATGCCCGAACCCCGAAATCTTCTGCCGCGCGGCCAGCATCCCTTTCACGTACTCCACAGGATCGGCCCCGGCCTTGTCGATGGTATAAAGCAGCCGCATCACGGCCTCATTGGCCCCGCCGTGCAGTGGCCCTTTGAGCGCGCCAATGGCCCCGGTGACTGCCGAGTGAATGTCAGACAACGTGGCGGCAATCACCCGCGCCGCAAATGTGGAGGCGTTCAACTCGTGGTCGGCGTGCAGAACCAACGCCACATCCAGCGTTTTCGTCGCGGTCTCTGTCGGCTTCACCCCGTTGAGCATCCAAAGAAAATTTCCGGCGTGAGAGAGCAACCGGTCAGGGGGAACAATCTCCAACCCCTTGCGAATGCGATCGTAGATGGCCACGATCATGGCGATCTGCGCGGTCAAGTTATAGGATTTCCTGACGTTTGCGTCGTGCGAGTTGTCCTTCTCATCGGCGTCGTAGAAGCTCAGCGCGGAGACTGCCGTGCGCAGAACCTCCATCGGCGTAGCGGATTTCGGAAAGCTGCGCAGCATGTCGACGATGCGCTGATCGAGCGAGCGAGCCAGCGCCAGTTGCGCCGTGAACTCACGTAGCGCCAACTGGTTGGGGAGGATGCCGTTCCAAAGCAGGTAGGTAGTTTCCTCGAAGGTCGACTTCTCCGCCAGCTCGTGAATGTCGATGCCGCGGTAGGACAACACGCCGGCGTCTCCGTCGATCCAACAGATACCGGAGTTCGCGGCAACAATTCCTTCCAGACCCTTCCCAGCGACAACAGTCGACATAGCCTTATAAACTCCCTCTTACCATGATGGTGATGAATTCAGTAAACCTGGCGGTGAAATGGTCCTGAACAAGGGCCGGCGCCCGATATGCGGTAAAGATGTTTATAACGCAGCCATTGCACGATTGTCACGGCAGGTGGGACGGGGCAGGGCAATCGCATGAGCAGCCGACGACGCTCTGACCTCCAAGCGCCAAGTGCCGGCGTTGACTGAGAATTCGATGAATTCGCGGGTCGCGGCTTCGATCGTGCTCAAAAACTGCTGCGTTTCCGGTGCAAAAGGGGTGATTCCCGACGGACCCCTATATGTAAGCTGTTTGTTTTGTTGGGGCTTAAATGGCGGCCCTATCTAAGTTGTTTGTTATCAACGAAGGTGGGGGAGGGGCGGGGGCTATGTAGCGGGGTACGGACCGGTCACATCCCCGACAGGTCGAATTGAGGAAATTGAGGGATTGTGGTTCTCTGCAGGCCATGAATCGATTGTGCACGTTTCCGCAAATTAGACTGCAAATTCCGGGAAAAGATTTCAGACTGTTTCCCGGACTGGCTGCGCTTTGTCCGGGGTGTTTTCGTTGCCTGCCTGCTCGGGTGCCGATTTCGGCGAAATCCGCTACCCAATTTAAGGGAATGCCGCCACCGAAGACAATCTTGCGGCGCCGGTAAATTGCGTAAGGAGGGACAGCAGCATCGTTTACGCGAAGGTGCGACAGAATGTTTACTCAAACATGACTTCCGAGTTGTCGGTGATACGGGCGGAACCGTCAGAATCCGGGAGCGGCCGGGTTGGGGTTCGAGGTCTCCCCGGTCCCCAACTGCGAGGGACCGGGGGCACCCTCATCGTGCTTTGAATAGAACCCCGAGACCGGGGCCACCCGCCGATATGTGGGCAACCCGCTCACTTGCCCACCACCGAATCGACCGCCGTGGACAGGTGGCCATGGCCTACTCCTTTGCAAAAGCAGGAATGTGATTTCCACTTGTGCGCAAGTTCTTGCGCACTGCTAGTCCTTAGTGAATGCAAGTCATTGATTTTACAAGACAATGCTTCGGTCCTTCGCTTGCAAGCTTGATGACGACGGGATTGCGCCACTCGGTTGCACTCCTCTTCAGATGTGCTCCGCAGGCCGTGCTCCCACGGTTGCGCGGGGTCTTTTGATATCCAAATCAACTGGGACTAAACAGCCGAATGCTGGAGGGGGAAACTTGAGAAGAAGGACAATACGCATATTCATCGGTTTAGCGGGCGCTCTGGGCTTGGCCTTAGCGGGTTCCCAAGCACTGTTGGCCGGCTCAATTAGCTTCGCGAGCAGTACGAACGGGAGCGACATCTACGTGGTCGGAAGCAGCCCCGATTTTTCGAGTGCGGCAAACATTCCATCTTTCTCAGGTGCTACAGCGGCTACTGCGCCCTACGACGGTGGCGGTTGGCTGATTCCGATACTAGGCGCGGCCGCAATTGACCTTCCCGACGACCAGGCCGGCGGCTGGGTCGAGACAACCTTCACCTTGCCGAGTGACTTCACCAATGCTTCATGAGCGTGGACGATTGGGGTTGCGGATTTCTGAATGGGGCGCCTATCGGCTGCGCCAATGCCCCCTACGTCTATGGATCGGGCAAATTTGGAGACTTGGCGAGCACTTCATCCTCGCAGTTCGTTGCGGGAACGAACTATCTGGTCTTCTCCGATAACAATGCCGGCGGCGGTCCCGAGGGCATGATTTTTGGCGGCACAGTGGACTACACGGTGACTCCGGAGCCCGGCACACTGTTGCTGCTGGGAAGCGGATTGGTCGGGCTGGCCGGCATTGTGCGGCGCAAAATCAAAGTCTAGGAATACCCGATTTCGGAACAGTGTTACCTCAAGGGCTCGGAGCAATTCGCTCCGGGCCTTTTTGCGGTGCGTCCAATCGGGAGGGGCCGGGGGGCTGCGACGTTTCAGGAAACACAGCGTGCGAGAGCTGTTCTCCAGTTTATATAGCGTCGCCACCCACCTTCAGGGCGGCTTTTACTTCGACCCTCACACGGCAACTTTGACATTGACGGTGAACTAGGAGTGTGTCGGAAATAGATTTCGTCAAAAGAGGCAGAAGAAGCGCGATTATTACATATATCGCTTT